>OBLW0100001435.1_pt1 | contig 20223 bp, 14 predicted proteins | sample 1520161 | NCBI WGS metagenome assembly OBLW01 (sample SAMEA3539309, study PRJEB22396) | soil metagenome | biome: tundra; feature: field; material: soil | place: USA | collected 2010-05 | depth 0.15 m | reverse complement strand
TATCCACTCCCATCCACTCACTGAACGGAGTGGTTTTACGGCCCAAGAAGATAAAAAAGGAAGCAAAAGGATAAACCTAATGCTTCCGAGAGGAAACCGAAATTTTCCGATGCGGACTCGCTTGAGTTCCCCCCGCCCGGTTGACTTATAACACCGAACTAGGGCACAGCCGCCACCACGGGAGGCGTTGAGCGCGAACTCTCTTGCCCGCTGGAATTCACCGACGTAGCTTCGTAGTAGTACGTTTGGCCGGAAGCCACCGTGCTGTCGGTATAGGCTGTAGCTGCTTCTAAGCTGGGATTGACCTTGGCATACGTGCCGTTGGCGGCAGTGCTGCGGTAGACGTTATAGCCTGCAACGCTCGTGCTGGCGTTCCACCAGAGACTGACACTGTAGGACGTCACGGTTCCAATACCGGCCAGTGATTCCGGTGCCGGCGAATTGGTTGCGTTGCTGGCAAATGAAAGAGAGCCAGATTCCGTCCCGCTACTTTTTGGCGTAAAGACCACGTTGAAAGATACGCTCTGGCCGGCGGCGATGGTTAAGGGAAAGCTAGCTCCGTTCAGAACGAATTGCGAATTGCTGCTGCTATCAGACGTCACGGCCACGGCAGCGCCGGAAGCGCTCATGGTGATCGGTTGAGTCGCTGTCGCCCCGACAGCCACATCGCCGAAGTTCAGCAGGGCCGGTGTGACCGCCAACTGGGGGGAGGCCGTCACAGTCCCCATGCCCGTAAGCGATGCGGGCGCTGGGGAATTGGATGCGTTGCTGGAAAAGGAAAGTGATCCAGAGGCCGCCCCACCGCTTTTTGGAGCGAAAGCCACATTGATCGACAGGCTTTTGCCGGCGGGAATCATTAAGGGAAAACTAGCTCCATTGAGGGCAAATTGAGCATTGCTACTGCTGTCCGACGACACGGTCACCGCACCGCCGGAGGCGCTCATGGTGATCGATTGGGTCGCTGTCGTCCCGACAGGCACGTTGCCGAAGTTCACCGATGAGGGGGCGACGGTAAGCTGGGCTGAAGCGGGAGCCGTTCCCGTACCAGTGAACGGTACGTTCAGATGACCACCCACGAAGACGCTTCCGCCCGCGAGGCTAGCCGATTGCGGAGCGAACGTGATACTTAACGTCGCACTTTGACCCGCGGCTAGTGTGAGTGGGGTAGCGGGACCGCTGACCGAGAATGCGCCGCCCGTCGTTCGGAACCCGGAGATCGTTTCCTGATAGGAACGATTGTTCGTCACCACCACCGTTTTAGTGGAACTTGTTCCAACGGTCACTTGGCCGAACGAAATGCTCGAAGGACTAGCCACCATCGGATCGCTGGTCACGCCAGTACCCTCAAACTGAAACTGAACCTTTGGGTTAGATGCGCTACTGCTGAAGGTAGCATTTCCTCCCACCCACCCGTTCGCAGTCGGAGAGAACGTAACGTTAAGGTCGATGCTCTGTCCGGCCGCCAGGGTCAACGGCAGGCTCAACTGGGGAAAACTGAATTCAGATCCGCGAAGAAGACTCATCGCCGAGACCGTAACGCTGGTCTGGCCACTGTTGGTCAAAGTGATGAGCTGAGATTCGGTTTGCCCTGCGGGCACGGCGCCAAAGTACAGAACGGAAGGGCTGAAGGTTAATTGTCGCGTGGTTGTCTGCGCACCAAAAGAAAAAACTGTGGCGTACAAGGCCACAATCATCGCGAACAAGACGCGGGTAGAAAGGGGCTGAGCAATAGAGTGGGGGAGTCTCATGAAACGAGTCTGAAGCCATTCCATCGGAATGTGTAGGTCACGATGGGACAGGATTGGTGTTGGCCTTTCGGACAACCCTCCAGTCGCGGCGCAGATTTAGATTCCTGAAATGGTTCACCTTTGGGAAAGGCGGAAATGGCTAGAAGAGTGGTTCACCGTGAGGATCGCGGACGGAAAGCCCCGGCAGCCTCTTACGGAGGAGGGATTTGAACATCGAAAACGATGTTCGAGTAACCGCTTTCTTCGCTGCTGGAATTCACGGCGGTGGTGGCGTAGCAATAATTCGTGCCGTCGGTAACCGATGAGTCCGAGTAAGTCGTGAGCGTAATCAGTGTGGATCCGTTCATCTTCGAGTAAGAGCCACAGGAACTAAGATAGATCGCGCGATAAATGTTGTATCCCGAAATGCCCGGCGAAGTGCTGGCGCCCCACGACAAGCTGACGGTGTGTGTCGGCGCCGCGGTGCCTGTTCCAGTGGCCGCCGCCGTGGTCGTGGAAGGCTGAGCGTTGCTGGTAAAGGTCAGAGTCGCGCTATCTGTACCACTAACTTGCGGACTGAAGGTTACGGTGAAAGGGACACTCTTTCCGGCGGAAATGACAGCAGGCAACGACAAGCCGCTAATCGTGAAGCGTGAGTTATTCGTGCTGGCGGCCGTGACGGTAACGTTAGCCACGCTCGCATTGAGGCTTCCAGAAGCTGTTCCGCTGGTTCCGACGACCACGCTGCCAACGGCTAAGGTCGCTGGCGTGGCCGTTAATTGTCCGGCAGCAATCGTTCCCGTACCCGCGAGAGATATCGATAAAGTTGGATTGGATCCGTTGGATGTGACGGCGACGCTTCCGCTGGCGCTGCCCGCCGATGAAGGAGTGAAGGTTACCGTGAAGGTCGCGCTTTGTCCCGCCGCGAGCGTTACTGGCGTAGAAATTCCGCTCAATGCGAAACCCGTACCGCTGATCCCAACATTGGAAATCGTCAGGGTCGAACCGCCGGTATTCGTCACACTTTCTGGCAATCGTTGGTTGCTACCCACCTGGACAGTTCCAAAATCGAGGCTCGTGGGATTAGCTCCGAGCGCTCCCGGTGTAACGCCAGTAGCGGAGACCGCAATGGATAGCGAGGGATTTACCGCGTCCGAGGTAATGGTAACGTTGCCGCTCGAGGCTCCCGTAGTTGTCGGTGCGAAGGTGATCGTGAAAGTTGTATTTGCCGAGGCATTCAATGCAAGCGGCGTGGCGATCCCGCTCAGCTTAAATCCGCTTCCGCTCACCGAGGCCTGAGAGATGTTGACGGTCGATCCAGTATTGTTGGTCAGCGTAACTGTCTGGCTGCTCTGGCTCCCCACCGTGACGTTGCCAAAGGTCTCGCCGGTCGGATTGATCACCAGTTGACCATTGCTCACTCCGGTTCCGGAGAGCGAAAGAGTAGACGAACTGTCGGAGGCGTTACTGGAGATCGAAACCGTGGCGCTGAAAGCGCCGGGCACATTGGGAGTAAAAACAAGACTGATCGTTGAGTTTTGACCGGGCGCGATGCTGGCCGGAAGACTCGGCGCACTTAGCGTGAAGTACTTAGTGGAAATGGAGACGCTGCTGATGCTCACGGAAGCCGCGCCGGTGTTCGACGCAGAAAAAGTCAAAGTCTTGCTCGTGCCCGCGGTAACATTCCCAAAGTCGAGGCTGGCGCTGCTCAGGAGAATAGTACCAACTTGCGTGGTTTGCTGACTCGCCGGCTTAGAAGAGCTGAACCCCTGGCAGCCAACCATGGCTGCGAGGGCCACAAGAAGCAGTCCTACACCTACGCAAGAGTCCTTCGAGGAGCGAAATCTCAGAATTCGTCTTCTCATAATCGAGTCTCTGAAAGCGTCACCAAAGTCTGCACTCGGGGGTGTACGTACTTAGTCTGCGTTCCAGAGCACGATTCGAGTAGATTTCGGAGGTTCATACTCGAATCGGCCAAAGGCCAGCACCCGGTGTGAAACTGTCCCCGAACTAACGTGTAGCAACCTAAAGAGACTACATTTGATGAACCGATTCCATACCACGAAAGGACATCGCCTTTTGGACATGTACCAATAGCGAAAAATAGCGAAAACTAGACCACTCGACTCTGATGAAGGAATGAAGATTGAAAATCCCCGGTGACAGGGAGGTTTAGGGACTCGGCCTTCAATCATTCTTCTGATATTCGGAAGGGGCGCCTGGAAAATATCGTGGAACCAGGAATCGTGGAACCAGGAAACCTTGTCGACAACCATATCCAGGCACAAGTCGCCTTTTCAGAGGGGGTAGATTGCTCAAGGAGCCATGCTCGCCTAGCCAGGCCCAGCTTCTATAGCGGGCCCTGCCTGATCAATCGCTTTGGTGTACAGCCTGTACAGCCTCCTCCGTCTTGACGGGACCGGGCATCATGGCGCATTATGCGCGGTGCTCTTACGGGCGGCCCAGCCGCCGTATCTGGAGGCCTTTCATGGCTGCGCAAACTCGTCCGGAGGGGAAGGCCCGCAGTTTCGGGCAGAATATTGAAAGCGATCTGGCATCGCGATTTCTGCGCGTGGTGGAAGTGGCGGCCATCGCTTCGGCCCGAACCATGGGTCAGGGCGAACGCAAGCTATCCGACCAGGTGGCTACCGAGGCCATGCGCCATACCATGGATTGCATCCCGATGCGTGGGACGATTGTCATTGGCGAGGGCGAGCGCGACGAGGCGCCCATGCTTTACATCGGCGAAAAAGTGGGTGCGGAATTTCCCGACGGTGGTGAAGTGCCGGAGGTTGACATTGCCGTCGATCCGCTGGAAGGCACCAATCTCTGCGCTACGGGGGCGCCCGGATCGATCACTGTGCTCGCCGCCTCCGAACGCGGAGGCTTGCTCAACGCTCCCGACTGTTACATGGAAAAAATTGTGGTTGGCCCTTCCTGCAAGAATGCCGTCGAGCTCGACGCTCCAGTCGCCGACAATCTGAAGAACATCGCAAGGAGATTAGACCGCGACGTGGAGGATCTGGTGGTGATTGTGCTCGACCGTCCGCGCCATGAAAAACTGATTGCCGATATTCGCGCTGCCGGCGCCCGCATCCGGCTGATCGGTGATGGCGATCTTTCTGCTGGCATTGCGGCCGCCGTGATCGGCACCGGCGTGCACGCAGTCATGGGATCGGGCGGCGCGCCGGAAGGCGTGATCACCGCCGCCGCCATCCGCTGCCTCAATGGATATATGCTCGGCCGGCTGGTGGTAAAGCCTGATCAGGAAGAGCGCCTCGCTCGCATGGGCATCAAAGACAAGAATCGTATCTATGAAGCCGAAGATCTTGCTCCGGGCAAGCAACTTATTTTCGCTGCCACCGGGGTTACGGATGGAGCGCTCATGAAAGGCGTTCGCTTTTTCGGCGAAGGCACTCGAACTTCATCTGTGATCCTCACGCTGCAGACTGGCAAGGTGCGCTTCATCGAAAGCATCCACCTTGAAAAAGGTCCGGATGTCAAAGTAAGATTCGCCTAAGCCAAGCGCCTAGCGCTTCGATGAAAGGACTTAGGCCGCATGAGTTCCGCGCCTGCTCGCGCACTTTTCCTAAGTTTTCTGCTGTGTCTCCTCGCGCAAGCGGATTCCGCTCCTGTACAGGCCGGTGTTCCTGAAGTTTCCCTGAGTGCCAACATCTCGTCCCACGTCATCCGCGAGGACGAACTCTTGCCGTTCATCATCACCATCAAGAACAAAGGGGATGGGAAAATTGGTTCAGGCATCGCCGTGAACTCCATCACACTCTGGAAACTCCCGGACAGTTACAGGCTTGATGATTCCCAGCAGATTTGTGTGGTTCCAATATTGCCGCCTCGAACCCAGCCGTGCGAAACATCGCAAGCCTTCTTGGCTTCTCATAACCTCATCGCGAGCTCCCTGGCTGCGGGTGGGATGGTTACGGTTCAGGGTTATCTGAAGCCCACGGCACTTCACAACCCGTCAACTCTGACCTCGGTCGTGACCTGGAATTTTGTGAGCAAAGAGAAGGGAGCTGTCGCAGTACTCGAGTCTCAAGGCGTGAGCCTTGGCGAGAATCAGGTCGTCGATGCGTCATGGATCGGCCGGTTGAGCCTGGATGAACTCTTAAAGATCCTTGCGGTTCCCGCTTTGCTTCTGCTGGTAGGTGCCGCAATTACGGCATTTGTCAATTTCATCAATGTCTCGCGAGAGAAACGGGCGGCGACCACGCAGGCGGCGATCGATGCCGCACGGCACATTCAGGAACAAGAGCGAGCCGTACGCGCCGAAACCTGGAAGCAGATGCTTCCCGTCAGCCACAATTATGCTGCCAAGTTCTACTTACCGCTTTCGTTAGCTGCCGAAAGATTTGTCGACAGTCTGAAGCAATCCAATGCCAGGCTGGCATTTTTCTATCTTTTATTTTGCGGGAGAAGGATGATTTTGACACGCAACGAGATTGGGGGATTTTACTTCAAGGATCTCAGAGGCGAAAGCCTGGCGGCCGTCTGTTGGAAGAACCAGCGTTTGGCCTGTCTCGGAGAAGAGGACAGCCCTCTCTTTTTGGCCGTGCGTGACTCGATGGATCAACTGGAAGACATCGACAGTTACGAGGGCTTTGAAAAAAGATTTGCGGACGTCTCAGGCGGAGTCGTCGCATTTACGGAGGATTCCATGCAGCAGGCGTGGACACTGTTCCAGGCGTGGATCGGGACTGGAAACGTCGCACCAACCATTCAGTACTTGGAAGGCTTTTACGCGGTGCTCGACTTCGAGTCGAACCGGCCCTACGAGTACTGGTATGATACTCCGGCGAAACTGAAGATTACCGCGGAAACCGAGCAGCTTTTGCGAAAGCTTCTGGCAGAGGAGAAGAAGTATAGCGCTAAAGAAATTGACGGATACTTTACGAGCACGGTACGCCCGTAGTGCGAGAGAATTCGCGAGAGAACTAGCGACGGGGAATCTTGGTTGCCGGGATCGTTGCTGGAATCTTTGTGGCCATGTTGACCCTCCCTTGCTCCTCTATTGTCTCATCTCTCAGCTGTGCCTAGCAACCCGAATCTCACTCTCATCCGCGACTGCAGAACCATGTTGGTATAAGACTTAGATGCCAATTCTGGGCTCCTGGATCCTCTCACAAACTCTATCATGGATCTCCCTGCCGACCGCAGGTTTACGGTTACGAAAGGCCATCCAGCAAGACATTTATTATCAAACGTTAAGAGAACTTCGTCGAGTGTAATCGCAGGTTTTGGTACAAAGACAAGAAGCTGCGTCGGCGGGTTGAGGTGGAATGTTCACTGGAGGAATTTGTTGACCGCTGGGCTCAGCACATTCCGGAACGCTATCAGCACTCTGTCCGGGGTTTTGGACTGGTTCGCTCCGAGAGCGCTAGGCGAACTTCGATACGGGCCGCTACCATCAGCACGTAGCAGGAATCTTGGGCGCACCGCGCCATTTGACTTCCATCCCTGCACTGGCAGTACTTCCGATCTTGGCGTAAAGTGGCCCTCCATGAACAAGGAAAATGAGCGGCGAAGAACACATCCCTCGACCTGCCGCTCAGAGAATCGTCTTGATTGCGGAGAAGGATCCTTTGTATCCCGGAATGGGAATCGTGTTTAGAACTCTTTTGTCTACCTGTCAACAGAAGTTGAGGTTTTAAGTTACGGCACATCTCTCACCTTTTCAGGATTGGAACGACCCTTGCCTTCGGGCCGGAGCCTGGCTCTGCGTGCGAGTTAGCATGGGTGTGCTTGAACATCTGCTTTCTCGGATCAGCATCGCTTGTGTGGTCGGCGAAACGGATGTTCTCGTAGTCCCTCCGCAGCGCGACTACGCGGTAGTCGAAGCCAACGCTTGAGGTTCCGCTGCGCAGTTCCCGCACTTCAAAGGAGGTTGCCGTTTTCTGGCTTATGTACAGTCCGTTGCAATCACCATTGGGTGTGAGGAAAACGTGGTACTCCATTCCGGAGTTGACGGTCTGGATAAAATTGGAGTCGAGCGCAACCAGCGCAGAGCCGGCCTCCAGTCGCGCGGAGCCGAAATCCTCAAACCAGTTCTGCGGCGACTCGATTGCCGACAATCCTACCTTGCGAGTTCCGCTCTCCGTTGAGACCAGCGCCGAAACTGGACCGTCGCAGTTCAGGGCACCGCTGGTGTTAATCGCACATCCTTTTCCCGTATTGCCACCGTAGGCTTGCAACACGAGTCCAGTCCCACCAGTGCCCTGATTTGACAGGAAAAGAGTCGCGAACGTGTCGCTGTTATTTAGGAAAGCCCCCGCAATTCCGTCGTCCACAGTGCCCTTAATTGCGGTATCGCTTGGCCCGCCATCGCCCCAAATCCCGGAATAGCCGTTGTACCCATCCCCAATTGCGCTGAGGGTGGAATACTGCCCGTACACTCCGTTTCCCAAGCCTCCGCCATTCTGACCGGAAACGCCGGCACTGGAATAGAAAAAGCTCGGTGCAGAAACGGCTCCGTGGACTCCATAAGTTGGCGATCCCGAAGTGCTGCTGGCGAATCCGTAGACACCCACGTTGTTACTGCTCTGGCCATACACACCATACCCGCTCGCGCTTGCGCTCGACCCAAAGACACCGTTTGATGTTCCCGTCGTGGCGCTATTGACGCCACTGACGGCGGCGGTGTTAGCCGCTATACTGCTAGCGCTTAAGTAAGTGGCGGTCAGCGATCCGCTCACATTCTGGCTCGCGGTGAAGTTGTTTACCGAGCTCAGCAACGGTACTACGGTGCTGTCGATGCTCAACGTTCCGCTCCCGGTAATCGGCCCGCCTCTCAGTCCCGTTCCGCTGGCCACGCTTGTGACCGTGCCAGTGCCTGGGAACGTCTGGCCGGTCGCAAACTTGATGACTCCGTTGGCACCGATGTTCAGTCCAGTTTCGGAAGGCTTGGCCGCGCCTGCACCGAACAGAAGATTCAAAGTCCCCGAAGGGGAAGCGGTGTTGTTGGCGGCGGGTTCGGCCTGCCATTGGAACGTCTGGTTCACCGCCTTGCTGCTCGTGCTGCTGAACGAAGACGCCACGAGGTCCAACGGCCGAGAATCGGCGCCCGCCGTCTTGGTGGCCGCCGCCGCAGCCGGAAGATTCAGTTTGCCGCCCACATTTAACGCCGTGGCTGCCGTCTGCGTCAGAATTGAGTTCTGAATGTTCGTCGCTGTGGAGAACAACGGGATCGCATTTACGGTTCCGCCCGTCGTGGTCACATCCGACGAGGTCAGAGGTATGGCCGCTCCGGACGTCGAGATTGCGGCGCTGTCAGTTGTCGGAGGTGGCCCGCCACTACTCGCCGGAGCTGCCAGCATGAAAGCCGAAGCTGGAAGACCGCCGACGGTCTCCGCGTCCCCCGCCTTCAATGCGTACGGCGCGCTGACCAGCAGCACACGCGGCTGCTCCGCCTGCTCCGAGACTTGCACTCCCACCCAGCGGGCCTGTTCAGATGTGAACAGCTCCGCCGGCAAACCATCGGGCTTGGTCGACCCCAGCAGAGCCGTGTAGTGGCCGTTATTATCGGCGGTGACGTTCTGCGTCTCCAGCCACAGCGGCGCTCCGCCGGTTTGCTCGGAGTACAGGGCAAAGGTAATGCCGACCACGCCGGTCAGGGGACTGCCGTTGAGGTCTTTAACCGTGCCGCCGAAGCGGACCAGGCGAGGTAGTGCGGATGGAGTTTTGCTGGATGTCTGGGCAAAGGTAAGTGGAACCAAAGACAGAACCAGCAAGAATCCAATCACCACGCAGGCGATGCGGAGTTTCATGGGAGGTGTCTCCTTCAGGGAATCTAACCGTAGGTTTTAGAGGGGCCCGAATCCTGTGCAAGCCGGGGACAAAACGGGGACAAAGGTGTTTGGGCGACAGAGAAAGTGCCGGCGCACCAAAACTCGCGAAAGATTATGTTCGATGTTTGTTGTCTTGTCAATCCACACCACTGGAGGGTAATGTATCAGTTTGAATTTTGATCCCGTAGAATCACAGCGCGGCGGTAGTGGGTTCGTATGATTTCCACAGGAGGCTAGCTTGGCTTCTGGGACGGTGGCATCGACTTGCCAATGACGCCCCTTTTTACGACTCGTCCGCTGGCTGTCGCTAGGATCGCTAGTGGGATTACGAAAATGACGAGAAGAATGTAATGCCTGTCGCTGACCAGAATCCTAATGCTCCACGCAATGAAAAGGGACAACGAAAGTCCAAGGAAGATCATGGCTGCTCGATGGTGAAATCTCAAAAGCTGAGGCTGGGGCAGCCTTCGTAGCGCGTTGAGTAGTTCGTGAATCATTGCAGCTGTTCTCCCAGCGCTTTCAGGATAAGCCCCTTGTCAGTCTGTGAACCGATAGTGCGGTTTTCGGGAAGCAGATCGCATAATTCCGCAATGCTCCAAACGTGATTCGATATTCCAGCTTTAGCAAGAAGCTGGAGAACCATATTGCGATGGTTGCGATTCATGCGGTCTATTACAATTTCGCCAGAATCCACAAGACCTTGCGAATCACTCCTGCGATGGCAGCGGGGCTGAGTGACCACGTTTGGAGTCTTGAGGAAATTGTGATGATGGCAGAAAACTACATGCCTAAACCCGGAAAGCGCGGCCCGTATAAAAAGCAAGTCGCATGAAGACTTTTAAGCGGATTATTCGAGTAGTGAGCAAAGTTATAGGCTACGTCGCTGGATTCGTACTCTTTTTCTCTCCGTTTACGAATACCGGATTGGCGCTGATGGCTGTCTCCGGTGTGGTTGCCCTGATTTGCTTTGTGGCTTATATGTGGTCAGAGCCAGAAGAAGACTATCGGCAGCGCTTTTCAGGAGGCGCGCTCCGCAGAAGCCATCTTTTTCTGCCCCACAAATGCCTGATGCCAGAGTTCGAGGGTGAGCAAACTCCATAGCTGAAGTGTGTATTCCCGTTCCCCTCGATCATTGGCGCGGATCATTTCCGTTACGGCGGCGGGATCGAACAGCCCGCGGTCGCGAACTCGTTCCTCGGAGAGCATGTCGGTTAACATGTCTTTCAATTCGTTTTTCAGCCACGCCCGAACCGGAAGACCGAATGCCGCTTTGCGCCGCCGCAAAATCTCGTTGGGTAAAACGCCAGCCATTGCCTTGCGGAGCAGATATTTCTGAGTAAATCCGTGTATCTTCAGACTGGGCGGAACGCGTCCGAGGAATTCGACAATCTCATTATCAAGAAACGGTACGCGGACTTCCATTGAGCATGCCATGCTAAGTCTGTCCGCAACGGCAAGGTTCAGATCCGGCAGGACCGTTCTTGAATCCACGTACAACATTTGGTTGAGGTAGTCTGCGCCACTCACTTTCTCAAAAAGCTTTAGAAATGTATTGCCATGTCTCCAGTCCGGCGTGGCGGCGTTGGAGTCGTCGGAGAGTAGCCGGCGCATATCGGCATCGAGCATAAAGGCACGAAAAGCCGCGTACTGCTCGGAGGGCGCCATTCCGGCTGTGCGCAAGACCTTCTCCGAGTTGCGACATACGGCCAGCAAGAGTCCCGGAGGAATTCCGATTAGTTTGTCTTTGTGGACGGAGGCCCATTGCAGAAGATTCGGCGCTGTAACTTCGCGCAGGTGTGGCGGAATGAATTTGAGCCACGCGGCTATTTTGTGAACGCAATGGGCATGGTAGCCGCCGAGCACTTCATCGGCGCCCTGACCACTCATGAGCACGGTTGCCTCCGAGCCAGCCGCTTCGGAAATCAGGTAAGTGGCAATCGCCGCAGGATCGGCGATTGGATCATCCAGATGCCATGCCACCTTGGGCAAGAGGCTTACCGCTTCGGGATCGACGACGATCTGGTGAAATTTCGCTCCGAAGTGATCCGCCACCAGCCGCGCATATCGAGCGTCCTCCGTGCACTGCTCGGTTTGCCGATGTTCGTCTTTGAATGCGATGCTGTAGCACTTGAGAGCAGATTCGCCGGCCTGGGCTGCGCAGGCCACCAATGTGCTAGAATCGAGTCCGCCGCTGAGAAAGAATCCCACGGGTACATCGCTGATGAGCTGTCTCCGGGTAGCCGTAATCATCAATTCCCTGAGGCGCTCTGCCAAAACGGTTTCTGAGTCCTGAAAATATTCGCCGTAACTGATATCCCAGTAGCAATCGAGTTGGATCTCGCCATTTCGCCAACGCAAACTGTGTCCGGGAGGCAATTTATGAATATTCTTGAACATGCTGCCCGGACTCGGAACATACAGGTAAGCGAGATAATTACACAACGAGGTGTGATCGATTTCGATGGCGATTTCGTCGCATGCCAGAAGGGCTTTGATCTCAGACGCGAAATAAAGCCGCCCGCCCACTTGGGTGTAATAGAGAGGCTTGATCCCCATTCGGTCGCGAAAAATCCAGAGCTCGCGGCTTCTGGTATCCCAGAGGGCGAAGGTGAACATCCCGTTCAGCCGCTTCACCATGTCGGTACCATACTTCTCGTAGAGGTGAACTAAAACTTCGGTATCGGTGTGCGATATGAACTTATGACCATCGTCCAGGAGTTCTTGCCGCAGTGCCGCGAAGTTATAGATCTCGCCGTTGTAGACGACCCAGACGGTGGCGTCTTCATTGCACATGGGCTGATGACCAGCCGGGCTGAGATCGATAATGCTGAGGCGGTTGTTCCCGATGGCCACGCGAGACGCGGCGGTGGTTCCTCGATGTGCGTAGGTGCCGGAATCATTGGGTCCGCGATGGCGGATGATTGCCAGCATCTCCTTCAGGAGAATCTCATCTGCGACTCCCGCCATTCCTGCAATGCCGCACACGGTGTTTTTCTCCCGCGGCTGGGGGGTAGCCGTTACTACGGGTTGTCACATTAGGCAGATGGAACTCGTAGCATTGTTAGCGACTGTGATTGCGGTTCGTGATCCCAGATAAGCCCACTGCCTGAACGCGCTCAAATTTCCCGGTTTGAGTGTTGCTACGCGATTGTACCCTTTCTGTGAGAATTCGACTACGGAAAATACTTCAGAATTTTGTGTCTTAATATATTGCCTCTAATGGATTTTACGCAGTATTGGATGGGGAACCGGAGTGCCGCATTTTGCCTCGATAGCATGGGCAAGAGTGCTTCCAAATCCCCCTATCGCAAGTGCCGCGGCGGGGAAACACTCGGGTCCACGCGGATGCTCGGCGCCGGCGCACTTGTCGATAGGGCGCTAAGATATTTCACCAGTTTACAGAGATGCCAGCGCTACAATTAGACTATCCTCAAAATTCAAACTGATACATTACCCACTGGAGAAACTGGAGAATGCGCTTGATTTTTGGAGTTGGAAGGAATACAGCGTCAGGGCGTCAGGACGGACACCCGGAAAGATTGCCGGACACGACGAAGGCCAGGCACGGCGCCACTTGCAGGGATCAGAAATATCCCACTGTCAGCCGGGTGCAAGACCGAACTTCAGCACAGAACCGCCGCGCTGACTAGAATGCGGTTGGCTTGACGCTTACTGTTATGGAACTAGAATTGCCGCCGTGCTCCTTAAAGTGATCGCGCCATTATCGTAGCTCTGGCGTTGAGCAGGTCCGACCGAATTTTGATTGGAAGGAGATCGTCTAGTTAAGATCAATAGCCCGAAATGAGAAAGGGCGCCCCAATCGACTTTTTTCGCAGGCTCATCCCACCATGCCTGACCAGGCTATTTCAGATACACCGAACCTTTCTTCAGATCCTCGGGAATGTCGGGGAACGGTGGATATTCCTGCGAATATCCCTTCATCAAGCTCACTGCCACCTCGGCGCGCAAGTTGCCATCGTGCACGGCAATCTTGTGAGGATTGCCCTTCGAGTAGCCTTCCCACAACGAAACGCCGGCGTAGGCTCCGTCCTTACGCAGGATGTAATAGGTCATGTCCATGAAGCGCAGCTTGTTCATGTCCCCGTTATAGTTGCGGACAATGCGCTTCAGCGCGTCCAAGCCGGCCTCCTGCGGCGACATGCCATGGCGCATATTTTCAACGATGGTATGCGCGCCGGCGACCTTGATATTTTCCTCGCCACTGCCGGTCGCGCCCGCCGAGCCCACATCCTGATCGGTGTAGCAGCCGGCGCCGATGATGGGCGAATCGCCGCAGCGTCCGGGAAGCTTAAAAGCCAATCCGCTAGTGGTGGTGCAACCGGAAATTTCGTCCTTATCATTCAGCGCTGAACAATGGATGGTTCCCGTCTGCGGAAACAAAACTTTGTGCACGGCAGCAAGTCGATGTTCCGGCTCGATGCCGAGATCGGCCGCGCGCGCCTGCAGGTCTTCAATTCGCTGTCGCCAGAGTTCGGACTGCGGTTTGTCCTTACTCGCCGGACCGGTCGCGGGAGGCTGCCAGTGCGGATCAGCAAGACCCGGTCCCCACCAGTCCTTGGTCGAATGAAACTCCTTCCACAGTAGCCAGATCTTGCGCGAGTGTTCGGTCAGCAGGTTCTCGCGCGGAAAGCCGAGGGCCACGGCGAAGCGCTCTGCGCCTTCGCCCACCAGCATGACGTGGCCGGTATGTTCCATCACGGCCTTTGAGACCAGTGACACATTCTTGATGTTGCGCACGCCGCCGACCGATCCTGCGCGCCGCGTCGGCCCGTGCATGCAGCAGGCGTCGAGTTCGACCACGCCTTCTTCGTTGGGAAGTCCGCCAAGACCGACCGAATCGTCATCGGGATCGTCTTCCGGACCTTTCACCACTTTGAGGGCAGCATCGAGTGTGTCTCCCCCACCTTTCAGAAAGGCGAATGCGTTTTCGAGATGAGCGTAGCCGTTGTTGGCGCAAACAATGATGGGGCGCTTGTGCGGTCCGGATTGGGCGTCGCGTTCCGGCGCGGCGCCTTGCTCGGACTCCTCTCCTTGAGCCTGCGTTCCGACTCCAGCGGCGACTGCTCCGAGAAGGGAAGTCTTAACGAAATCACGGCGCGAGAAAGTCATGTTCCTCCTGCTGGTAGGAAAGCGGGAAGCATATCACGCGAGCGTGTCCCGGCTTCACCTTGCCTGGCTGAGTCGATATCTGCAGGAGAACAGCGGCGCAGCGCCGGGCTTGGGCCCAGTGAGGAATGACTAAAGACCAGAGCGCGTCTGGAAGCGGCCGAATCAGCCGCTGGCCAGTCCACGGTAACGGCCGACCAGTCCGCGCTGGCGGCCGGGGGATGTATTCGTGCGAGGTCCACTGATCGGCTGAACGTTATTGTTCTGGGCAGAGCGGAAGCGCAGGAGGGCCGCGATATTTCCTACGTTGTCGAACTCGGGATCATCCTTTACGTAGAAAACTTCGATGTCATGGCGGATCACCCAGGGCAATATTGCCTCGGCCACGTCGACGACCTCGCGGGTTTCGCGTCCGCAGGCGGGACAGAAGCTTACCAGGTGCGCATCGAGGTGGCCGCAGCCGGTGCACTCCACGGCTTGCGCGACATAGTTATCGCCAATCAGCAAGGTTTGTATTTCGCCCATTTCCAGCGAGCGCAGCACGCGGCGCAATCCGGTGACGCCGCGGCCGTTGCTGCGGGCCTGGCTGAGGGTCTCGTGCAGGGCTTCGCTGCAGCGGCGTTGTTGCCAGTCGGCGAAAATCCGTTCGGCTTGTGTGCGAATTTCATCGCGGCTCACATGAGCAACCTCGGCGGAGAACCGGCCTAACAATTTTTGCGAAGCATACGAATGTAATTGCGGGGCGAATTGGGACCAATGAATTTCCTGGCAGCCCAGAATCCACTTATCAAACATGCCTTTTTCCAAGGCGTCCTTAAAGAAGTCGGCGACAAACTTGTAATGCTGGCGCGCTTCATCGGCGACGCGGCGCTCGGCATGGCCTCCGTCGTAACCGGCGAAACCATCACTGCGGCCACGGCGGGAGAGTGGATGAAAGAATCCCTCCAATTCGTTAAGTTCGCCTAGACGCAGCTCAAACAGGCGAGCCCGGTGACGATCGACCAGGACCACGCCCAGGCTAGGAGACGCTCCCAGCAGGTGGGCCAAAGGCTTCAGATGGAAATGCCGATCCACGAGCAACTGGGTGCCGCTCAGCTGCGCGGGCAGATCATACTCGCGCCAAAAGCCCTGCGCGGAGCAGGCGAAGACCGCCTTGGCATGCACACCGTTGCCGCGCAAATTCTGCGAGAGGCGTACCATGCGCTCGATATCCGCGCGGGCCGACTCGCTCCGGTCTTTTTCCCTTTCCCTACCTTTGTCCTTACCTTTGCCCTCGAGGCGCTTGCTTTCTAATTGACGCAACGCTTCGCGTGCCAGGTCTTTGGTCAGGATCGCTTCTTCCTTGTGCGCCTTGTTGCGTGGCGAGGTGGGCTGAAAGTAAAAGCTGAGAGCGCAGCTCTCGTGGTCTTCGAATTGCGCTAATTCATGGATTTGTTCGCGACTAATCATTCGAATTTTCCCAGTCCCTTCTTTTGGAATTGGATTATGCGGTGCCTGTATTGGCGAATCGCCCTTTAAACTGGCCGACAAACTGGGGCGATTTGCGCAGGTGATCGCGCGCGGCAGAAATGGAACTCGACACCCGGTCGGGCGGAATGCCGGTGATAACGGAGATTTCGTCCACCCCGAAGCCTTCAATGGCGTGCAGGATAAAAGCCTCCCGATGGTCGTGGGCTACATCGCGCAGGGCGGAGGCGATCAGGTGCATCATCTCGTCGGAGCCAACAATCTGTTCCGGCGTCGCTACACGGTCGTCAGCGATGATGGTTTCTTCCGTGATGGCTTCGTCAGGTTGATGAAATTGCAGTTCGGGCTCGTCACTCGCCCTGACATTCGGTTTGCGCGCCGATTCTTCCAGGCGTACGGCGCCTCCGTTGGTTCCCTCGGGGCGGGAGAGTTCGTTGATGGCATCCAGGGCCAAGCGATAGAGCCAGGGTTCGAGCGCCAACCGCTCCGGCTTTTCGCGGGCCGACGGTTCCCCGTCCCCGCCCAAAGCGGCCGCGATGGTTTCGTCAATCACTTCCTCTATGGTGATGGAATCGCGCACAACCTGGTCGGCAATCTCGCGGAAATAAATCTCGCGCTCCACGAAGCGCTCGAGGCGGGGAAGGTTTACGTTGACGTAGGAACGCACATCCTCCGCCGACACCGTCGCGGGAAACACCACGGCCAGCGTGTCCTCAAAAGGAACGGAAACATTTTTCCGGGCCGGCGCGTCCTTTTGCCGGCGCGTCCACTTATGCGTCGAGCGCAGCTGTTGTTTGTGCTTGTTGACCTGTTGCAGCAGGTCTTCGAAGGCGGTCTTCACGGCAGCGGCGGCGCTAGCGGCCGTGGTTTGCGCCGCCATCTGTCCCGAAGGCAGACGCAGGTTGAGCGAAACACTGATCCCTTCGCGCGCAGAGACCTCTTCCACCATGCCTTTCAGGTGAATGAGTTCGGGCCGGAAAACTTGCAGCCGTTTTCGCAGTTTTTCTATTTGATGGTGGATGTCTTTTTCTACGGCGGGAGTTTTATGAAGGCGGTAACTGATGTGGACGTTCATTAGCACCTCGAGCTTGCAAACGAAGGACGCAAACCAGTGCTTTCTTAGGACGATTGTACACCCGCCCACCCGCTGTGAAACCTCGAATCGATGTAGTGAAATTTCGCCGTTGCCGCATTTGAAATTCCCTCGCGAAGCCCGGGGGCTTAGCCCGAAATAGGTTTAGCCCGAAACAATTTGCAGGCTCTCATGCCACCAGCTATGATCCGTGGACGATGAAACTGGTAAGGATTGTGCTGTTAGCATCGCTCGCGGCATCGGCCAACGCCCAAACTCCGAGATCGAAAGAAGTCGAGAACGTCTATCCTGAGGCGCACGCCCTCTATCTCGATCTGCATGAACACCCAGAATTGTCTGGGCACGAAACTCAAACGGCGGCAAACTTGGCTGGACGGTTGCGCAGCTTCGGCTATGAGGTGACAGAACACGTCGGCGGCACTGGGATTGTTGCCCTCCTGAAGAACGGATCCGGACCGACCGTGATGCTACGCACCGAGCTTGACGCGCTGCCGGTGGAGGAGAAGACGGGCCTCTCATACGCCAGCCAAGTTCGCGCCAAAGACGATGCCGGCCACGAAGTATCCGTGATGCATGCGTGCGGGCATGATCTGCACATGGCATCGATTCTGGGCACGGCCGCCATCATGGCGCGCAGCAAAGAGACATGGCACGGAACTCTGATCCTGATCGGCCAGCCCGCCGAAGAGACGATCAGCGGCGCCAAGGCTATGCTCGACGACGGCTTCCTCACCCGCTTTCCCAAGCCCGACGTTGCCGCTGCCTTGCACGTGGGCAACATACTTCCCGCGGGAATGGTGGGCATCACTGCAGGAATTTACAACACGAATGCGGACTCGTTGCGCATCACGATTTATGGCAAGGGCGGACACGGTTCAGCTCCGCACACGGCCATCGATCCCATCGTGATCGCCGCTCGAACCATTCTGGCGCTGCAGACCATTGCCTCGCGCGAAGTGAAGCCGCAGGAAATGGCAGTTGTCACGGTGGGCTACATTCAGGCTGGCACCAAGAACAATATTATTCCGGACCAGGCTGAACTGGGATTGACCGTCCGCACCAACAAGCCGGAGGTGCGGAAGCAAGTGCTCGCGGCTATTGCGCGGATCACCAAGGCTGAGGCCGAGGCGGCGGGTGCGCCGCGTCCTCCCACGGTTGACCGATATGAAGGAACGGATGTGGTGTACAACAATCCCGCGCTGGCCGAACGTCTGCGCACCGTACTGGAGTCGTCCCTAGGAAAAAAGAATGTAGTTACTGCTGAGCCCATCACCGCCTCGGAGGATTTTTCTTACTTTGTTGAACAAGGAATTCCCGGCTTCTACTTCAGCCTTGGCGGAGCGGACCCAGTAAAGTTTGCGCAAGCTGATGCTGCCGGGACGATGCTGCCGTCAAACCACTCCTCTCTTTTCGCTCCTGACGTAGATCCAGCGCTGCACACTGGCATTGCCGCGGAGGTGGCCGTGCTGAGGAATCTGCTGAGTGGATCGGCGGAGGATTTGCGGAAGAGCATCGCAACTGAGAAGGCTGAGCGATAGCTGGGGGGCTCGGTTTCCGAAGCTACCGACAAACCGGGACTGCTCTCGCCGTCTCGGTCAGCCCTTCAAGCGCGTGTTTTGGTTCCGCCATGCTCGTGCCAGGGCCGGGCAGTGGTGCAGTTTGGCTCTTGACGACCGGAGCGATGCGCGCGAGATCCTTCGCTCCGCCTGAAGAACGGCTGCGCTCAGGATGACGCCCAGTCTTTAGGATCGGTGAGAATTCAAACTGCACCAATACCCGATACTAACCACATTGCTTTACCGGGCGGGTTCTGTTGGAATGAGCGGGCGGCGGGCGATCCGTCAATCGATCTTCCATCAATCGATCGAAGGGTATCCAAAACGAGGGAGCTTTTGATGCAGTGGTATTTCTTTTTCTTCCTGGTGTCCGGCTTTTGCAGCGTCCTTTATGAGTTGATCTGGCTCCGGCTGGCGATGGCGCAATATGGAGTCACAACGCCCCTTGTCTCAATCGTGCTCTCGACATTTATGCTGGGTCTGGGTCTCGGCTCCTGGGGTGGTGGGCGGCTGGTCAGGAAATGGCAAGGACGGCTGCCTTTCCCGCCGTTGCTTCTGTACGCCCTCACGGAGCTGCTGATTGGTATCTCGGCGCTGGTGGTTCCCGTTGAATTCTCCTGGGGACGAGATCTTCTGAACAGGCTCGAAACTCATGGTTTGTCTTCCTCGACTTTTTACTTGGCGGCGGGAACCTGGATTGCGTTCTCCCTGGTGCCTTGGTGCGCCTGCATGGGAGCCACGTTCCCCTTTGCCATGTTCGCCATCAAAGAAGGATCAGGAAAGGAGTCGCAGTCGTCGTTCAGTTATCTGTATCTCGCCAATGTCCTGGGAGCCGTTGTGGGGGCGTGCCTTCCCTTGCTCCTGATTGAGGCGTTAGGATTTCGAAAGACTCTGCACGTCGGTTCGGTGTTCAACTTCGTCTTGGCGCTTGCCGCTGCCACTCTCGCTCTTCGTCGATCAAGAAGCCCCGCGCTCGAACGCGAGCAAACCGACGCCCGCGCCCCGTCTTTCGCTCTTCCAAATTCCCAGAACCGCAAGTTGCTCGGGCTGCTTTTTGGCACGGGGCTTACCAGCATGGCAGCAGAGGTGGTGTGGGTGCGCCTATTCACGCCCTGGCTGGGCCAGGTAGTCTATGCTTTCGCGGCCATTCTGGCCGCTTACCTGGGGGCGACTTACCTAGGATCCCTGATCTACCGGAAACGGCTGCTGCGGCTGGAACTGCGCGGAAGCCTGGTGTGGGGAATCCTGGCTTTTACGGTTTTTCTCCCGCTCCTCGCGGGTGACCCCCGGTTTACCCTGCACAGTTTTCTGCGCTTAGCGATGGGCGTAGTCCCATTTTCGGCTCTGCTGGGTTTTTTGACTCCGCTGATGGTGGATCGGGTCTCCGGCGGCGACGGAGATCGGGCCGGGCGGGCCTACGCCGTGAATATCGCGGGCTGCATTCTCGGGCCGCT
>OBLW0100001433.1_pt1 | contig 20233 bp, 17 predicted proteins | sample 1520161 | NCBI WGS metagenome assembly OBLW01 (sample SAMEA3539309, study PRJEB22396) | soil metagenome | biome: tundra; feature: field; material: soil | place: USA | collected 2010-05 | depth 0.15 m | reverse complement strand
TCAAAGAGAGTTAAAGTTCGGTTCCATCGAAAGAATATGCTGGGCGACGGCAAAACGGGTATTTGCTGTTGTTGTGTGGTCGGCAAACCGGAACGTACAGGCTGCCTCTCAATTGATGAAACATCGCCATTACACTCAAAATGCCGAATTTGGCATAGTCCACAAGGCCGTAAAATTTGTGCCCTTTGACGGGGGAAGCTGCGCACAAATGGTATGGCGGTGTCGGCGACTGACTGTGGTTTGACGAACAGCTGAATTCTCCCACTCCCAGTGTCTTTTCCAGTTTCCGAGCACCTCCACCCCAACCGCAGGCAGCCACCGGAAAGGGCAGTGCCAAACATTCTAAATGGCTTCAAATCCCGCCATTACGTTCATTGACCACAAGTCACAACTTTTCTGATCTTCTATTTTGCAGGTCATGGATAGCCTTTGTCAGCTTTCGCAGAGTGCGCGGCTTGATTGTGTCTTTTCCCTTTTTGAAGTTTATTATTGCGCACCTGGCAACGCCGGACTGGCGAGAGAGCAGCTTATTAGAAAATTGCTTGGTTTCTGTCCGAATTTGGTCCAGATATTTCGGATCAACCACTCTTTCGTACTCGCGAGAAGTCTCATCCGCCGGGTCTAGTGCTCCTGCGTCAGCCAACATGGACAGATCGGGGCCGCCGGCCCAGCGCGTGGATGCCTCTTTGCCGATGTAATGAAAATCACCGGCCACGATATGCCTACGGGCAAGCAAGCCGACTGTTTTGCTTGTGCATACCCCGCCATTTGGAGTGCAGAACTTGCTTTCGGCTCTCGACAGGATGTGATTGATTTCATCTTCCATCGTCCTGAGAGAAAGCCAACCCGGAGGCTTCGGCAATCTCGATGAATTCTTATCGTAGATGTGGAAGCTCTCACCGCTGACAATGTTCACCATCGTGCGTCCGTGCAAATCGTTGAATTTTTCTGTGTGCGGCATGATGAAGTATCCCGTCCACAGGGGGTCTCTGACCGTTTCCCGTTGCGTGACAAGCGCGGCAATCCAGTTTTGCTGCGCAAGGGTGTCAACAACAAGGAAGATCGATGGTCAGAGCACGGACTCGGTCACCTCCTGAATCCAACCGACCCCGAAAGCGAAGATCGTGGATGGATTGCACAAGTCTGGCTTCGCATGATTCGCCATGCGCTCGGCAGCCGAACGCAGAATGCAGGTTTTGAACAGCAACCGGCTGTTGGACGCACATCAATTACCAGTCCCGCCGTCATGCGCCCACTTGCGAAGCTCAACGAAGGAAAGAAATACGTCGACAAGATCAAACCGTTCAATTTTCTAGTGACGTGCCACGTAAAGCCATTCGGACACCCGCCGGGCGTTGACACCGAGCACTTTCACTTGATTGCACCGTATGAAGCAGATTCGCGGGAATGGCTGAAAAAAACGTGGATCGATCAATATTCCGGAAGCGAGTACAAAAGCACCACAACCGGTCATCACGGCGACCGCCACACTGCGCGGGTGAAAACCTACGGCGAAGTCTTGCGCGAATACGAAGTTCATCCGGAAGCGAAGTGCGCCGATGCAGCCGGGAAGCCCTGCGCCAAGCAAACGGTTGGACTATTGCAACGGAGACACGTTCGAATTGATGAGATCAAGTATGTGGGCAAGGAATCGAACAACCTGGAAGAGGTTGACGCTGGTTTAGTTCATTCGCCAGAAAATGTTTACACGATCTACACTGATCCTCGCCGCGACGAGTGGCAAACGAAAATCATGTCCGCGTTGAGGAAAATACCGCTGCCAATTCTTGTGAAGATGAGCAGCTTGTCTCGCAGAGCGCTAATCGACATCAGGGCCGGACGCAGCAGACCACATCGCAACAACCAGGAACTGCTAGCGGCGATCGTCCGGAAACTCGGAGCGATCTGACCTTCGTTCGCAATCTCCGTGAGACGATGACGAACCCACCCTAGGCTTTGAAAGTCTTCGCGAAACCGGTTGAAGTCTCGGCGGAAGGTCAATCAGTGTGATTGACAATTTTCACCATCTAGTGCTCGCCATCCCCCGGCCCCGTAGCTCAGTGAATGGAGCAGAGGTTTCCTAATTCTTCTGAGAGAGACCACGCGACGTGACCTCATTTGTTTTCAACCACATAACCCCATCCCGCAACCATGTTAATGCACCTCATTTGCGAGTTACCGGACACCTTAACGGACAGTGATTCATGAGTGTCCCTTGAGAACCGTTCTGGAACGCTCTACTCCGCAGGTCCCTGCACCAATCTCAGCGCATCCCGATAGAGGAACGGGACCCAGAAGACTGGCTGTTCTCTCGCGCCTTGTTTCTCGAAGAAGCCGACCTCAGCCAGTTTATCGGCGTTGGCGAGAGCCTCTGGTTCTGATACCCCCCAAATTTTTGCAAGCGTCGCCGGTGTCTGTTGTGTTTTCTGTCCCTCTAGCGCATCAACAAGCGGCTTTAGCGTCGGATATTCAGCACATAGGGTATGTTCGAACCTAAACTTGGAGACTTCAGGCAACGCAGCCTTCAGCGCCGTCCGGTCAAAAAGCGCTTCTCCCGCTGGTTCACCAACACCCATTTCGAGAAATTTTAACTGCTGGTCGCGCGTTGCTGTCAACAAGTGGATTAGTTCTCTCGGTGCGGTCTGACCTGTGCCGTCGCTCGTTCGGCTCAACATCCAATCGAACGTGGTCGATTTTCGTTTACCTGCATCAACTTGCTGAGGGAAAATCCGGTAAAACAACTCTTCCTGCTTCTTCGTATTGGCGAGGACCTCAGCAGGTTGGACTTTGTAAAAATCACGGATCGCCGGATTGTGCAAGAAACGGCGAATAACTAGGTGCAAGAGGGCTGGCGGATTCCAAGTAATCGTAATTGATCGTGTGATGTGACTTGCCTCTCGGAAGCCCGTTGTCGTGATCCGCTTCCATATGTCGTCGCGAAGGAAAATTTTCAGAGCAAAGTTCTTAAGGGCTGCGATGTCCCGATACACGCGAAATAAGGCACGCAGAGCATTTCCCTCTAATTCAGATGACTCCGCAAAAGCCACATCCAATCTGTCGAGAAGAATCCAGAATTTGAAGCCTTCTTCAGCGATTGCCTTGTCAGCGATCTCAAATAGAGTGTCCACAGAAATGTGACCGAGTTTACGTTCTTCAGTTCCTGGCTCCCGAATGCTTATTTTTGCACCCACACTTTCGGGCGCCCCTGTCATTTTGTTCACCTTCACGTCAGCAGACACCGCTTCGATTCGACGGACATACTCCAAAGCCGCTCGCAGCATGCGGCGGAGTGACCATTCTGGAAAGACTAGTCCGGCTTCCTCGAGAGTGTCTATAACGGTCTTAGTATCCGCACCAGAAAGCCGCCCCATTTTAAACGCCGTTCCTATCAACGAAAGGAAATATAGCTTCCACAAAGCACGAAATTGCTCTTCTGATGCTGGTGGATCTGCAACTAAGTCCTCGAAAACCGGCGTTCCTCTGACATTCTCGGCAATGGCTAAAATTGTGCTGCGTTGATTAAGCTCTTTCTGTTTCTGTCGTAGTAACGCATAAAGTGCACTCTTTCCAGACCCCTTCGGACCGTAAACCACGTCCACTTCACCAGCGATTACCTTGCGCCATTGGTCAGTCTCGACAAAGTAGGCCGCCAAAGCTTCTGCTTCGTCCTCAGCAATGCGGTGACCGAGGGTGGTCGCCATCAGCACTTCTCGCTTATCCATTGGAGGATTCTACTCCCAGTAGCGCTATCACCGCGACTAGGTGCCGACCAGGGCGCGACAAGGTCGCGACGGCTTAGCGAATCGGTCGCCGCGAAAACTCTTTAAAAGCGAAATAAAAGCGAACGCAATTCTGCAAAAAGCAAACCTCATCAGCCGGTTAGGTATCAAGAGCAGCCGTTGGGAGAACCCTTGCTCGGCACAAGGAACTGAATCGACTACTCGCAAAACGTTTCCTGTCCCGCCACTGTCCCGGAATCCAAGAAGTCCAAGAAGCGACTGGCCGCACGCCCATTTACTTTCCCTTCGGGACGGGTTTCCCTAGGTCAATGAGTGAAATAGAGATTTTTTCGTCAACTACCGGCTTCCCTCGTGCACCGTCCGCATGCTCACCCAAGCTTGCTCTTGAGTTGGTTCTGAGGTATTAATCAGTACGCAGTTGCTTCTCAAGTGAGCTGAGAATTCCCAAGCTCGATTCCCGAACTCACTTCCCAAGCACCGCCATCCAGCCAGCTGACCCTTTTGGAGACCAAAATGTCCAATCGTAGAGTGATGCCAATCGTACTGATGTTGTTGATAGGCGTGGTGGGCGCCGAAGACCGGGTACAGTCCGAGTTGCGATTCGCCGCTCACACCAAAGACGAAAAGACCGCGGGAGTGTGGGTAGACGGGCAATACGTAGGCTTTGTAAAAGAACTCGCAGGTGACAAGAAGCTAATGCTCTTGCCCGGCAAGCACGAAATTGTCATCCGCCAGGCCTGGTACAACGAGTTTGTCAAGCAGGTCATCCTGGAGCCTGGGAAGATCGAGCAAATCAACGTCGCGTTAGTGAAATCGGCCCAATTGCCGACCAAGGACGCTACGGGCGAACTAAAAATAGACGCCACCCCATCTCGGGCGGCGGTCTTTGTCGACGGTCAATACGCCGGACACGTAGACGAGTTTAATGGCGTGGGCAAAGCCATGCTCCTTACTCCCGGACAGCACCGCCTGCGTATCGCTTTACCCGGCTACCTGCCCTTCGATACCATGGTGGACCTGCGCCCGCAGCAGAAACTCAAAATTAAAACTGATCTCGTAAAAGGCAGCATCACCGAGGCCGGATCGCAGGTCATAAAGCAGTAGAAGATCCGTCAGCCCAGAAATCTCAACTGCGAAACTATAAGGCGATTACACTCAAGTTCCCCGCCCAAGGGAAGATGAGCGTAATGGGGATTTTTCGCCAACTATCGTAGACGTGTAACGGCAAACATGATGGCCGAGTACGCCAGCAACCCGAGAAAACCCACGGCAGCAATGCTTTCCAGACTGAGCCAAACCACGTAGACGGTTGTATTGGGGACCGTGCCAACTCTGCGCCACGCCCGATTAAAGTAGTTGATTAAAGCGATTGGGGTTCCAATAAGGAGCGTTGCATAACCGACCGCCAGCATTGCCTTCACGACAGGGTTAGCTTGTGCGTGAGAATCGAGGTTCGGCAGGACCAGTGCAGCAGCCCAGAGGAACGCGAACCACGCGAGAGCAACCCTGCCGAGTGTCAGCCGAGATAAAGCATTTCCGTGTGAATAATAACGCCAGTCCTTGAGTGCTATGGGGCTTTAGCATCCACGACCCAAAAACAACAAGCACCAGCATAGCCGCCGCCTCGTAATACCAAGGTACCGAGAAATGCTCGGCGACAGCACTGACGACGATTACGGTTGGCACCAGCAGCCAAACCTGCCGCTTCATCGGAGTGGCCTTTCGCCAAGCCGCTTGTGCTGACCTCAGACCTGCACGTGCGGTCTCCGTTGTCTCCCTCGCTAGGCTGAGGTTCTCTTTGAATTGCTCGAACAACAGTTTCCTCCAATGCCGAGTCTCCAACGTCACCACTTTACGCCGAATCGCGGCCCGATTCTACGATGATTGACGAAACCAGGCCATTACACTCAAAATCCCTCGCCGCGCGCCACCATCTCGCTTATCTCTTCGCCATGCTTCCCATCGCAGCCAGCCCCTCGGGCGCGCGCGCGGGCGGGGGGGGGTATTTACTGAGTTGTTACTATGGAGGGCAGTTTCGAAACCTCCTACCTCCTATCCCGGTACGGGTTTGACCCTCCGCTTGCCAGCCCGTAAACTGAATGGGTTCTCCGCCTATCTTCAATAGTGGCAATCGAGTGGCCATCCTTGCGGGAGGGATTCCTGAGTCGTTTCCTGGGTAGTGGGCTTCGAGGTTTGATGGTGGCGGCCGTGGTAGGGCTGCTGGCGCCGGTGTGTCTGGCGGACAACAATAATCCAATCACGCTGGATACGAGCGAAACACTGTTCGCCGTGCTGACGGCGATGAATACCTGCGGGTACAACGTCAACCTGAATATTTCCGACGCGCAGCGGCTCAACATCCGGGCTGAGGTGGAGAAGAACCTCAAAAACTCGGAAGAGGCGCAGACCACGATGACCGCGATGTGCGACTGGTACCTGGCGCACAAGGGGAAGGATCCGGCGCACGACCTGTCGCAATATGTTTCGCTGGCGCTGTATTTGCAGGGGCCGCCGCATTTTTTGCCGCGAGTCAAAGAGGACGATATGCCTCCGGATGCAGTGCCGATTGCGGCGTTTGGAGCGGTGCTGGAGCGGTTCTATGACAAGTCCGGGTTGCACTCGATCTGGGAGCGGCACCGGCCGAACTATGCCGCGCTGGTGGAGCGGTATCACGTGCCATTGGCGAAGATGGTGTTCGACACGGATATCTACCTGAAAATGCAGTCCGGGGGATTTCTGGGGCGGACGTTCACGGTTTATCTGGACTTCATGGGCGATCCGAACGAGGCCAATGCCCGCAACTACGGGACAGACTACGAAGTGGTGGTATTCCCGTCGCCGGACCCGAGTTCCACCGATCCGCTGAAGATGCCGCAGATCCGGCATGCCTACCTGCACTACCTGCTGGATCCGCTGGCGGACAAACATTTCAGTTCGATCAAGCGGATTGAACCGCTGCTGCAGTCGGTGAAGCGGGCGCCGCTGGAAGAGAGTTTCAAGACTGACATTTCGCTGCTGGTGACCGAATGCCTGGTGCGGGCGATTGAGATTCGAACTACCGGGACCAAGCAGACGGCGGAGGCGATGCGTCTGCAGGCGGTGGATGACGCCGTGAAGCAGGGGTACATCCTGACAAAGTATTTCTATGTTGCGCTGCTGGCATTCGAAAAAGATCCGGCGGGACTGCGGGCGGCGTACACGGACATCCTCGAGAAGATCGACTTGAAGGCGCAGGAGAAGGCGGCGAACGAGGTGCAGTATGTGCGGGTGTCGGCGCCGGAGCTGGTGCAACTGTCGCGGATGGAGGACCGGAGGATCCTGTCGACGGCCGATAAGCGGCTGGCGGCGGGCGATCCGAAGGGCGCGCAGGAGTTGGCGCAGCAGGCGCTGGACAAGAAGATCGGGGATCCGGGGCGGGCGCAGTTCATCCTGGCGCAGGCGGCGGTGATGAGCAAGAACCGGGAAGTGGCCCTGGAGAATTTCCAGAAGGCGATTCAGGAGACGAAAGATCCCAAGGTGGTGGCGTGGTCGCACGTTTACATTGGCAGGATTCTGGATATGAAAGAGGACCGCGAGGCGGCTCTGGACGAGTACCGGGCGGCGTTGACGACGGGGGCGGAACTGCCGGAGGTGAAAGCGGCAGCGGAGCGCGGACTGCAACAAGCGTACGAGCCTCCGGCGAAGCCACAGCAGTGAGCTATCAGCTATCAGCTGTCAGTAAAACGGCGTTGCTGCGATAAAATGCAGGGTTGCAGAGTTCGCGGGCGATTTGAAATCTGAAAAGTTTGGGGTTGAGGAGAAAGCATGAAGCGAGCAGCGATGATGGTCGCAGTGCTGGGAATGTGCGCCTTGAGTTTCGGGCAAGGCAACAGCAAGCCGGCAGCGCAGAATCCGCCGGCCGGGCAGGCTGCAGGACAACCGGCGGCACCGGCTGGGAAGCGTCCCCCGGCGGCTAAAACGCAGCCGGAGTTCGAGGCGTACAAGGCGGCCGTTGCACTGACGGACGCTGCGGCGCTGGAAAAAGCTGCGGACGACTTCGCGACGAAATTTCCTGACAGCGAGTTGCGTGGAACGCTATACACGGCGGCCATGCAGCGATATCAGCAGTCCAACAACGCCGATAAGATGATGGGAACGGCCAGGAAAGTTCTGGCGATTGACGCGGACGATCCGGCGGCGCTGGTCGGAGTGGCGCAAGCTCTGGCGGAGCAAACGCGCGACACGGATCTGGACAAGGATCAAAAGATCGCGGAATCCAAGAAGGACGCGGAGCGCTCGCTGGTGACGGTGGACACGGACCTTCCAACCTCGGGATATCCTCCAGAGCAGTTGAGCGCGGTCAAGAACTATTTGCGGTCCGAGGCGTATTACATCCTGGGCACTCTGTCGTTCAAGGCCAGTAATTGGGCGGAAGCGGAAACCAATCTGCGGAAATCGATTGACGCCTTGCCGCAACAACCGGACACGGTTGCGGTATTCCGGCTGGCGGTCGCGCTCGACATGCAGAACAAAATTCCGGAAGCGATGAAATACGCAGATCAGGCGGTGGAACTGACCAAGGACCGGCCGGACTCCGGTGTGGGTAAGGCAGCGCGCGACGAGAAGGACCGGCTGACGAAGCTGAGTGGTGGCACGGCTCCGGGACAGACTGCGGCGCCGAAGAACTAATTGCGACTGGGGCGCTCGAACAAGGGCGAGCGGTGCTCGCCAGACAGCCGAGAGCCTGCCCCTACCTATCTTCGCCGCCGGACGGAAGAGCGGTTGTCCCCACCTATGAAAGAACGGGAAATCACGGCGCTGGAAGAGGGGCTGGGCTACCATTTCCGGCGCCGGGCCGTCATTGAACAAGCGGTCACGCACAGCTCGCAAGCGCGGGAACAGGAAGCGCAACAGGCGGGCGAAAGCAAGTACAAAGTCAGCGACAACGAGCAATTGGAATTCCTTGGTGATGCGGTGTTGGCGCTGGTGACGAGCGAAGAATTGTTCCAGCGCTTCCCGCAGTTTCGGGAGGGTGAACTTTCGAAGCTGCGAGCGCATCTGGTCAGCGAACGGCATTTGATCCAGGTGGCGCAGCAACTGGAACTGGGCCACTACCTGCGACTAGGTCGCGGCGAGGAAAAGAGCGGCGGACGGGGCAAGACGGCCTTGCTGGTGGACGCGCTGGAGGCAATTCTGGCGGCGATTTATCTGGATGGCGGGCTTGAGGTGGCACGGGAGTTTGTTCTGCGCAACGTGATTGCTCCGGAACTGGAGCGGATGGAGCGCGGAGGCGGCACGCTGCCGGTTACGGATTTCAAGTCAGCTTTGCAGGAAGCGGTGCAGAGCCTGGGACTGCCACAGCCCGCGTATGTGCTGGTGGAGGAAGCAGGGCCGGAGCACAGCAAGACATTCACGGTGGAGGCCCGTCTGCACGCGAAGAATGGCAAGGACGCGGAGTTTGTGGGTCGCGCGCAGGGTTCGACGAAGAAAACCGCGGAGCAGGACGCGGCGCGGCAACTGCTAACGTTCCTGGCTTCCCGACCGAAAGCGGCGGAACCGAAAGTGGCGGCGCGGGCTTTTCATCCGGTGGATAAGTAGATTTCAATGGATTTGCCAAACCAGCCTGTTGTTGCGCCACCGCCGCCCGTCGCCCCGCCGGATTTACCTATTCCTCCGCCCAGCATTCCGGCACCTGCTCCCCACCGCCCTGTTGTTACTACTCTGGGCAGCGACGTGATCGGCTCGCTGCAGTCGTTGATGGGGACCGTGGTGATCGCGATCTTCGTGATCACATTTATTGTGCAGGCATTCCAGATTCCCTCGGAGTCGATGGAGAACACGCTGCTGGTCGGGGACTACCTGCTGGTGAATAAGCTCTGCTATGGCGGACCGGAGCCGGGCGATCATCTGATGCCGTATCAGAAGATCGCGCGTGGCGACATCATTGTGTTTCATTACCCGGTGGATCCGCAGCAGCATTTTGTGAAGCGCGTGATCGGTGTGCCGGGAGATCACTTGCGGATGGTGAACAAGAAGGTTCTGATCAACGGCAAACCTCTCGACGAACCGTACGTCCGGTTCCTGGAGCCGCCGAATAATCTGTTCCGTGATAATTTCCCGCGTACAGATATCGTTGCCCAACGGCTAGAGGGGGATTGGTGGCTGCAAATGAAGAAGCTGGTGGTCGACGGCCAGCTGATTATTCCGGAAGGCCATTACTTCGCGCTGGGCGACAACCGCGACAACAGCGATGACAGCCGCTATTGGGGGTTCGTGCCGCGGGAAAACATTATCGGCAGGCCGCTGGTGATCTACTGGTCGGTGCGGGATTGGGACCGGAATCCCTCGGCTTCGATGACTGGCCGGCTGCATCATCTGGCGTACGCGATCACTCACATCTTTGAGATCACGCGCTGGAAACGGACACTGCGACTGGTACACTGAGTAGGCTCGGGATGTCCCTCAGGGGCTGAAGCCCGCAAGTTTTTTGCGGTGTTAGCGGCACGGCTGAAGCCGTGCCCATCCCAAAACCTTTAAGGAATCGGATCCTAAGCAATTAGGAGACCGGATCGAGAAGCAATTATGAGACTGGACCGAGAACAATTTACGCGACCAGATTAAGCGGCAAGTTTTGAGCCGACACGGAAACATAACAGTGGCGAAGAAAGAGATAGTCGCGGAAGAGAAGCCGAAGGAAACTACGGTCGAGTTTCTCTCGTCGCTGGCGGCGGTGCTGGTGACCGGGCTGTTCATCATCACGTTTGTGGTGCAGGCGTTTGAGATTCCGTCGAGTTCGATGGAGAAGACTCTGCTGATCGGCGACCATGTTTTCGTGAACCGCATCCAGTTTGCACCCAAGACTTCTTTGGTAGGGCCGCTGCTTCCCTACCGGGACGTGCATTTCCGCGACATCGTGGTGTTTTTATCGCCGGAAACGCCGGGACTTTATGTCGTCAAGCGCATCATCGGAGTTCCGGGAGACCGGATACACCTGCGGAACGGGGTAGTGTATCGCAACGGCGTTGCACTCGAGGAGCCGTACGTAGACCACGACGACGACAGGATGGATCCTTACCGCAACAATTTTCCGGCAGTACCGCCCCCCCCGGATGACCTCAATATATGGAGCAACTGGGCGGTGGATCTGCCTTCCTATATACAGGGAGACGACATCGTGGTGCCGCCGGATCACTACTTTGGGATGGGCGACCACCGCGGCGTGAGCCTGGATAGCCGATATTGGGGATTTATCCCGAAAGAGAATGTCGTCGGTCGGCCGATGTTCATCTACTGGTCATTCGAGACTCCCGACGGCCAGTATCTCAAGACGGACTGGAGCGATCGTATTCTGTTTCTGGGCAAGACGGTCCTGCACTTTTTCGATGAGACACGCTGGAGGCGGACGCTCCAGTTCGTAAGATGAGGCCCCTCGAAACTCCAGTAAGGGCGCGGTGAAGCTCTTCTCCTCCAACCGGCGAATCGCAGCGGTGGCAGCATTGATCGTGCTGACGCTGTTTCTTCTGCGGCCGGGCGCTTCCCGTTTGAAATCGCGGATTGTTTCCTCCATCAGTTCGGCAGTCGGCCGGCCGGTGGAGATTGGCTCGGTTCACATACGGCTGCTGCCGCGGCCGGGATTCGACCTGGAAAATCTGGTGGTGTACGACGATCCGGCATTCGGCGCGGAGCCGATGCTGCGGGCGAGCGAAGTGACGGCGAACCTGCGCCTGACTTCGCTGGTGCGCGGGAGGCTGGAAATCTCGCGACTGGATCTGACCGAGCCCAGCCTGAATATCGTTCACATGGACGGCGGGCGCTGGAACTTGGGGGCGCTGCTGGAGCGGACGGCGCACACCCCGCTGGCGCCGACGGGGAAGGCGAAGTTGGAACCGCGTCCGGGATTTCCCTACATTCAAGCCACTTCGGCGCGGATCAATTTCAAGAACGGTCCGGAAAAAAAACCGTATGCTCTGACCAATGCGGACTTCTCTCTGTGGCAGGATTCGGAGAATAGCTGGGGCGTACGGTTGAAGGCCCAGCCGCTTCGCACCGATCTGAATCTGAACGACACGGGGCTGCTGCAGGTGAATGGCACGTGGCAGCGTGCCGAGACACTGCGCGATACTCCGCTGCAGTTCAAGTTGGAGTGGAACCGCGCGCAACTCGGGCAGTTCACGAAATTCTTTACCGGAAACGATCAGGGCTGGCGGGGAGAGGTGCTGCTGGATGTGACGCTGGAGGGAACTCCGGCGAAGCTGCAGATTTCGAGCAGTGGCTCGATTCAGGATTTTCGGCGTTATGACATTACGAACGGCAGAGCTCTGGTTCTGGCGGGCCACTGCGACGGGGAATACAGTTCGTCCAATCACGCATTTCACGGGCTTTTATGCAGCGCTCCGGTGGAGAGCGGGCTGATTTCGCTGAAGGGGGACTTGGGGCTTCCGGGAAGTAACACCTATGGGCTGGTGCTGACAGCGGAAAACGTGCCCGCGAGTGCGGCGGCGGTTCTGCTCCAGAGGGTGAAAAAAAATCTTCCCGAGGATCTGGTGGCGAGCGGAACATTCGGCGGGAGTCTGAGCATCGAACGGAGCGCCGGGGCCGCGTCGACTTCGCAAATGGATGGACGAGGGGAAATCGCGGACTTTCGTCTAGCGTCGGCGGCGAGCATTGCAGAGATTGGGCCGGAGACAGTTCCCTTCCGGCTGACGGGCAGCGATTCGTCGGAGAGTGCCGCGGCGCGAAGACAGACAATGCACAACAGCGCACCGGGCATGCGATTTCCGAATGGTCCGCGGGTTGAGTTTGGACCGTTCCGGGTTGCGATTGGACGCACAGCGGATCCGACGGCCCGGGGATGGGTCAACCGCGGCGGTTACAGCATTGATGTCTCGGGAGAAGCGGACATCTCGAAGGCTTTGCGGGTGGCGCGCATGTTCGGAATCGCGGCATTGCAACCGGCCACCACAGAAGGCACGGCGCAGGTTGACCTGCAAATCGCGGGAGCGTGGGCGGGGCGGGCTACGGGGACGGCCTCGAGTTTTATGGGACCGAAAGCGACCGGAGCGGCAAGACTGAAGAACGTTCGCATCGCGTTTCGTGGCGTGGGCGGGCCGGTGGAGATTACGTCTGCGGACATGCAGCTTTTGCCGGACGAAATCCGCATCGGAAAGCTGAACGCGAAGGTGGGCGACACGTCGTGGACGGGATCGCTGGAGATGCCGCGCGGTTGCGGAACTCCCGGGGCATGCCGGGTGCATTTCATTTTGAATGCGAATCGGATTGTACTCGGCGAACTGAGTGAATGGATAAGCCCGAGCGCGAAGGATCGGCCGTGGTATCGAGTTCTGGAATCGAGCGCGCCGGGGGGGCCGTCGTTCCTCACGAGTGTGCGGGCGTCCGGGCAGGTAACCACAGACCGTTTGCAGGTCCAGAGGCTGGAGGCAAGGCGGGTTTCCGCGAAGGTGAACCTCGATAGCGGGAAATTGCAGATCTCGGAGTTGAGCGCGGATTTTCTAGGTGGCAGGCATCGAGGGCAATGGCGGGCGGACTTCAGTGTGAAGCCGGCGGTTTGCAACGGCAGCGGAAGCCTAATCGGAATTTCGCTTGCAAGCGTTGCGGATTCGATCAAGGTTGAGGGAATCGCGGGCACAGCAAGCACGAGCTATGCGTTGCAGGGATCGTGTCCCGCGGATTTCTGGACATCGGCTGAAGGAACACTGCAGTTTGACGTGATGGATGGGACCCTGCCGCATATTTCTCTCGGAGAGGATGCGGGGGGCCTGAAGGTCACGCGCCTTGCGGGCCAGGCGCGGTTGAGCGCAGGCAAGATCGAAATGAAAGATGCCAAACTGGATTCAGCAGGACAAAACTTTCAGGTGAACGGGACAGCTTCGTTGAAAGGAGAACTCGATGTCAAGCTGGCGAGGACTCCGAATGGCGCCGTGGCCCGAGGGTACACGATCTCCGGGACCTTGGCGGAGCCGCGGGTGATTCGGCTGGCCGGGCCGGAAACCCAAGCACGGCTGAAACCGTAGGGGTTTCTTGAACTGTCCTCCGGCCTACTCGAAATGATAGTATGAATCATATGAGGCACGCTAAGAGCTTTACGATTAGCGACGAGATATTAACCGAGATCGCAAGCACGAAGGGCACGGGGTCGACCAGCGAACGCGTCAATAAACTCCTGAAGCGAGCCCTCGAACTGGAGCGCCGCGAACGCCTGGAACTGGAGGCTGCCGAATTCTTCGCGAACGACAGTACAGATTCCGTTCGCGAGAGGGCTGCATACCAGAAAGCCTCGAAAGAGGCACTGTCCCGGGGGTGAAGCATGCCGAAAGTTCCGGCTGGGTGGTACCCAAAGCGGGGCGAGGTCTACTGGTTGCGCCTCGACAAGAACCGTCCGGCCGTGATTATTTCGAACGACGCACTGAACCGGCACGCCTTGGATGTCTGCGTCGTACCGATCACCTCGGTTCATCACGGACGATTCGCATTGCGAGTCGCCGTTGGAGCAGGTGACGGCGGACTCGCCCGCGACTCATGGGCAAAGTGCGATCAGGTAACAACCATGGACAAACAAGTAGTAGTCTATCCTCCCCTGGGTCGGCTGACCCTTGCGACGCTCCGGCGAATCGAAGACGGGATCCGCTTGGCCCTTGAGCTTTCCTGAACTTGATGGTGCGGCGGTTTCTACGGTACATATCCCGGGCCGCGCAACACTTTGCCGGGAAGAGCGCTCGTCATCTTTCCTTGATCGATCACTGGCACGCCGTTGACCAGCACGTACTCCATTCCTTCCGACAGCTGATTGGGATTGTCGAACGTTGCGCGATCATGCACGGTGGCGGGGTCGAAGATCACGACATCGGCCCACATGCCCGCTTTGAGAACGCCGCGATCGGTCAGGCGCATGCGCTGCGCGGGCAGCGCAGAGAATTTGCGGATGGCATCTTCGAGGGTCAGGACCTTTTCTTCGCGAACATACTTGGCCAGTATGCGCGGGAACGTTCCGTAGGCGCGCGGGTGAGGATGCGCGTGACCCAGAATTCCTTCCGGCGAGGTGCCTTCGGAATCGTTGTCGATGGCGACCCATGGCTGTTGCAGTGCCAAGGTCACATCGGGCTGCGACATGCCGAAGACGGCGACTCCGGTCGAGGGATCCTGGATGAGAAAGTCGAAGAGAGCGTCCATGGGGTCCTTGTTCCACAATTTGGCGATCTCTGACAGGCGCTTGCCTTGCATGGGGAGCAAGGTGGGATTCTCGACTGCGCCGATCATGATGGCGTCGGGGCCGGGGATCTCCTGCCACTCATTATCCCAGTCTTTGGAGGGAGTGAGCATGTCTTTGCGAATTTTTTCGCGCGTGGCGGGTTCTTTCAGACGCTCCACGAGTTTTGCGGTGCCGCCATCGTGCGCCCAAGGCGGGACAAAGGCAGAGAAATCGTTGTACCAGGCGGTGTAGGCGTAGGTGTCCGCAGATACGTCGGCGCCGGCGGCGCGAGCGGCATTGATCTTGGCGACGACTTCCGGCATGCGTCCCCAGTTGCTTTTGCCGGCAACCTTGATGTGCCAAATCTCCACGGGAATGTGGGCCTCGCGGCCGATGCGCAGGGCTTCGTCAATCGCTTCGAGGACGGAGTTGCTTTCGTCGCGCATGTGGGTGGAGTAGATGCCGCCGGACTTGCCGGCTTCAGTGGCGAGCGCGATCAGTTCGTCCGTCTTGGCGTAGGGCGCGGGGGCGTATTCGAGCGAAGTGGAGACGCCCACGGCGCCGTCTTTCATGGCTTCGCGGACCAGTGTTCGCATTTGGTCGAGTTGTGTGGGGGTGGGTTGCTTATCGTCGTCGCCGAGAACCATGCGGCGCACTTGCGTGGCGCCAACATAGCTCGCGAGGTTGATGCCTGTGCCCTGCTTTTCCAGGCGCGCGAAATATTGACGGAAGGTGCGCCAGTCAGGCGTGATCTTGTAATGCTCATAGCCGCTGCGGTCGGACTGGATGATGGCGTCGTTGAGGGGAGCGATGGAATTGCCTTCGCCGGTGACTTCAGAAGTGATGCCCTGGTAGATCTTTGAGGGCAGGCGCGGGTCGACGAGAATTGTGAGTTCGGATTGGCCAAGCATGTCGATGAACCCGGGCGCGACGACCTTGCCGGCGGCGTCAATGGTGCGCTTGCGCGGTGCCGCGGTTAGATTGCCGATGGCGGCGATTCTGCCGTCACGGATGCCTACGTCTCCCGAGTACCAGGGCGAGCCGGTGCCGTCGATGATGTGGCCGTGGGTGATGACGAGGTCGAAGCCGGGGGTTTGGGCCGAGAGGATGGCGGATGCGGAGAGAAAGATGAGAATCGATAGGGCAAATATCGATTTCAATGAGGCTATTCTTTCCACGGTTGTCGCGCTCACAACGAGTTGCCTGTTCGTCATAGAAGTAGCGTCCCTCAGGGGCTAAAGCCCGAGTCCTTTGTGTGTGTTACGGCACGACTGAAGTCGTGCCCTTCCCTTGTCGTGATGTTCTCCTACGGCAGTATTGATGTCTTGCGCTTCTCCATCGTCGCGCCTTTGCGGGCGAGGGCTGCGGCGGCTCCAAGAGCGACCCACACTCCCAATGCCAGCCATTCATAGACGGTGAAATGGCCGGGGATCCGCGGGATCAGTTTCATTAGGGCCATGGCGATGCCGACTGCCAGGCCGAACCACGCGACGACGCGTTCCAGGATCGACAGCGTTAGAATGTCGGGCTTGGCGCTTGCGATGGCCAGGCATGCGGCGCAGGTTGCGGACCATCCGATGGCGCAGGCTACGGACCCGACCTCGGTGATGGGGACCAGGATCGCATCGCCTAACAGCATGCATGCGGCCGTGCCGAGTCCTACGCACAGAACCGCGGTTGATGGCGTCTGATGCTGTGCATGAATCGTCCCCGCGCGCGAGTCGACCATGCCGCGGCGTCCCAGAGCAAAGACCAGGCGACTGGCAGCGACGAAATTCCCGTTGAAGCATTTGAAAAGCGACAGTAAGGCAGCGGCAAGGATGATGTTCACGATCCAGCGAGAACCCAATGCCTGTTGGAATGCAACGGCTGTCATGAATTTCTCGCCGGTGAGTCGGCGCCAGGGGGCGACGAATGCGACCGCCGCGACGATGCTGGCGTAGAAAAGAATGCCGACGAAGATGGCCATCCAGATAGCGCGAAAGAAGCCTTGGGCACGGAATTGCGGGCTGGCTTCTTCCGCAGCCTTGCCTACTGATTCGAATCCCGTCATGAAATAGGGAACGATCTGAATTACCAGAAGAATCGAAATCAGCGGAGTGTGCGTGAATAACGGCTGGATGTTGGCGGTTGATCCGCGGCTTACGCCCAGAGCTACGAAAATGACGAAGAGGGCGAGGGTGCCGAAGCTGGTCCAATTTTGAAAGGTAGCGCTGAGGCGGATGCCGCGATAGTTCAGCAGCGTGAGCAGCGCGGTGAGAGCGAGGCCGATGACGAGGTGCGGGAGATACACCGGGCGGCCCGCGATGCGATAGAGTTCCATCGAATCGAGGCCGGGGACGATGTAGCCGGCGATGCGGCCCACAGCCACGGCCTCCCATGGGCATACGATGAAGTAGGCGAGCGTCATCATCCAGCCAGTGGCGAAGCTGATCGGGCGGGAAAAGACCGCTGCGGTGTAGGCGATCTCTCCGGCGGCGTCGGGCATGGCGACCACTAACTTCCCGTAGACCCATCCGATGGGAAGCAGGAGCGCGCCGCCGATCACGAAGCCGAGAAGAGCGCCGAGGGCGCCGCCGCGGAGGAGCCAGTCATCCATGATGACCAGCCAGCCGACACCCACCATGGTTCCCCAGCCGAGAGTGAAGTAGTCGGTGGCGCGGAGCTGGCGGGCGAGAGTGTTCACGAGGATATCTGAGAAGAGTGGCGCGAATTATAAAGCATTAGGGGCCTTGGGCTTCCGGCTCTCGGCTTCCGGCTTCCGGAGGTCGATCACGGGGATTGTTTTTCCGGAAGCCGGATGGCGGAAGCCGGACGCCGAATGGGGTTTTCGCGTGTTAGTATCGAAATCAGCCCTGCATGACACTTCAACACCTGATCTGGACCGGCAGCCCTGCTGATGGGCCGAATTCTGCGGAGTGGGGCTTCATCGAATAAATGACATCTCCTGCCAAATCTCGCAAACGCGTGCTTAGTGGCATGCGCTCGACCGGAAAGTTGCATCTGGGCAACTACGTGGGCGCGCTGCAGAACTGGGTGCGCATGCAGGATGAGTACGAATGTTTCTTCATGGTGGCCGACTGGCACGCGCTCACAACCGACTATGCTGATACGTCCCGGATAAAAGAAAATTCACTCGAAGTCGTGCTCGACTGGCTGGCAGCGGGGCTTGATCCGGAGAAGTCGGTGATCTTCATCCAGTCGCATGTTCCGGCGCATGCGGAACTGCATTTGCTGTTTTCCATGATTACGCCGCTGGGGTGGCTGGAACGCGTGCCGACGTACAAGGAGCAGCGGGAGAATATCAAGGACAAGGATCTGGGAACGTACGGATTCCTGGGATATCCCGTGCTGCAGTCGGCGGATATTCTGGTTTACAACGCAAATTGCGTCCCGGTGGGTGAGGATCAGGTGGCTCATGTCGAACTGACCCGCGAAATCGCGAGAAGGTTTAATGGGTTTTATGCCTTCGCGCAACCAATAACTATTTCGACAACAAGCAAATCGCATTTCAAGACGTCGGACGGGCATGAGCTAGAGCCAAATGCTGACTACGTCGTCCCAAAGTTTCTGTTCAACGAGCCGCAAGCATTACTCACTCCTGCGGCGAAGCTGCCGGGGACCGACGGGCGGAAGATGTCGAAGTCGTACGGGAACACGGTGATGCTGACCGATCCGGAGCCCGTTATCCGGCAGAAGCTGAAGACGATGGTGACCGATCCGGCGAGGGTGCGGCGGTCCGATCCGGGGAATCCGGACGTGTGTCCGGTGGGCGATCTGCACAAAATCTTCAGCGACAAGGAAACGATCGCCAAGGTGAATGAGGGCTGCCGGTCGGCGGGGATTGGCTGCATCGAGTGCAAAAGCTGGGCCGCGGATGCGCTGGTGAAGCTGCTCACTCCCATGCAGGAGCGGCGTAAGAAATTCGAGGAGAATCCGCGGCTGGCGTGGGATATTCTGGAGGCGGGCACGGAGCGGGCGCGCAAGGCCGCTGCGGAAACGATGGATGACGTGCGCGCGGCGATGGGGATGTCGCTGGGGTATGAGGGGTCGAAGTAGTTGGCTAGAGTCCCCACTTCTCGCAAAGGACGCGAGAAATGGGGCCCCCGGCACCCGAAGCAAATTGCATAGGTTCTTCGCTTCGCTCAGGATGACAAGGCAGAAAAGTTAATGACTGAAAATACAAAACTCGCTTCGGAGAACGAGACGCTGGCGACTGCATCTCCAGCGATCGTTGCGGGTGCGTCTGGTGCGAAGGCTGGCAAGGACGCGGCGAAGAAGGAAGAAAGCGATTCGCCGTTTGCGGTCGCGGTGACCGATGTTTACGAAGGGCCGCTTGATCTGCTGCTGGACTTGATCCGCAAGCAGGATATCGATATTTATGACATCCCGATCGCGAAGATTACGGCGCAGTATCTGGCGTATGTGGAGAAGATTCGCGAACTCGATGTGAACGTAGCGGCCGATTTTATTTACATGGCGGCGGTGCTGATTCACATCAAGTCGAAAATGCTGCTGCCGCGCGATCCGGATGCGAAAGCGGAGGATCAGGAAGATCCGCGGAACGAACTGGTCAACCGGTTGCTGGAGCATGAGAAGTTCAAGTCGGCCGCGCAGATGCTTTTGCAGAAGCAGCAGATCGAAGATGCGGTGCTGTCGAATCCTTCGCTGAAGGAATTCATGGAAGCGGAGGGCACCGAGCCGGAGATTGCCGCCGACGTGATCGATCTGGTCAAGACATTTCAACAGGTGCTGGAGCGGGTGCGCACGCGTCCGGTGCTTAATGTCGACGAGGAAACGGTCACGGTGGGGCAGATGATCGACTATCTGCGCCGGCGGCTCTCGCTGGAGGCCCGGCCGATCCGGCTGAAGCAGATTTTGATGCGGGTTCCTTCGCGACAGGCGCTGGTGTGCATGTTCCTGGCGCTGCTGGAAATGGTGCGTTTGCAAGCCATCCAGGTGCGCCAGGAGAAGATGTTTGGTGAGATCGCGGTCCGCAAGCACACGCACTTCGACGAGATCATGAAAGAACAGTCGGCGGTGCGCGACGACTGGAGATGAAGAAGCAGGGATTAGGGACTAGTTGTTTGAACTTTGCTGGCCACGAACCACGAGACACTAACAGTCACTAACATGTCACTTAAAGCTCAACTCGAAGCCATTGTTTATGCAGCGGAGACGCCGATCACGCTGGAACAGATGACCCAACTCGTGAAAGAGACGGTCATCGCCGCCGGAGCGGCGGACCAGGCTGAGATGAAGTCGCGCGTCCGCTCGTGTCTGGAAGAACTTGTCGGCGAATATGGCG
>OBLW0100001432.1_pt1 | contig 20237 bp, 24 predicted proteins | sample 1520161 | NCBI WGS metagenome assembly OBLW01 (sample SAMEA3539309, study PRJEB22396) | soil metagenome | biome: tundra; feature: field; material: soil | place: USA | collected 2010-05 | depth 0.15 m | reverse complement strand
CTGGAGTTCAGACGTGTGCTCTTCCGATCTGTGGTCGCGCATCCCGGCGGGCGCGACGTGCTGGAGGCGATCGCTCCGGTCGTCGCACCCCATGCGCTCGGCGCCAGCGCGCGCACCCTTCGCGACTACGGCAACATGAGCAGCCCGTCCGTGCTGTTCGCGCTCGAGGAGGCGCTTAAGGACGCGGATCCCGGGCGGGGCGATTTTTGGCTCGTGAGTTTTGGCGCAGGCTTTAGCGCACATAGCTGCCGGATAGGCGCCTAGACGATGACCAAGCTAAACGACCTCGTCGCCTACTGCGACAAGCGCACCCGCCTCGCGCGGTTCAAGGATTCGCCCGGAGCCTTCAACGGCCTGCAGGTCGCCAACGACGGCCAAGTCACCCGGATCGGCGCCGCGGTCGACGCCGGTCTCGTCCCCTTCCGGCACGCGGTCGACGCCGGCGTGGACTTCCTGATCGTCCACCACGGGATGTACTGGGACATGCCCAGGTCGCTCACCGGTCCTGCCTATGCGCGCGTGTCCACACTCGTTAAGGGCAACTGCGCGCTCTATTCGAACCACCTGCCGCTCGACGCGCATCCGCGGATAGGCAACAACGCTCTCCTCGCCCGCCAGCTCGGCCTCAAGGCGCGCCGTGGCTTCATGGCAAACGAGGGCGGCGACATCGGCTGCATCGCCCCGTGCCGCCTCACCCGCGCCGCGCTGCGCAGGAGGCTCGAGTCGCTGTACTCGCGGGTCGTCGCCATCGAGTTCGGGGCAGGCAAGCCCGCGGAGGTGGCGTTCTGCAGCGGCGGCGCCAACGGCGCGATGCCGGCGCTCCTGGCGTCGGGCGCCGATACCCTGGTCACCGGGGAGCTCCGCGAGGAATGGTTCAACGTGGCGCAGGAGCACGGCCTCAACCTCTACCTCTGCGGGCACTATGCGACGGAGGTCCACGGCGTCAGGGCCCTCGCGGCCGAGCTCTCGGCAAAGTTTGGGTTGCCGTGGGAGTTCATTGCGACCGAAAATCCCCTCTAGCCCCAAGATGAAGAAAGTCGCCATACTCAACGGACCCAACCTCGACCGCCTCGGCAAGCGCGAGCCCGAGATCTACGGGAGCGCCACGCTGGGCGACCTGGAGAAGGCGCTGCGGGCAGAATTCGGAAGTGAGGCGTCGCTCGAGTTCTTCCAGTCCAACCACGAGGGCGAGCTGATAGACCGCATCGCCAAGCTCGCCGACGCGAAGTTCGACGGTATCGTCATCAACGCCGGCGCGCTCACCCACACGAGCGTCGCCCTTCGCGACGCCCTGCTCGGCGCCCACCTGCCCGCCGTCGAGGTGCACATCTCAAACATATACAAGCGGGAGGAATTCAGGCAGACCTCGCTCACGGCGCCCGCGTGCACGGCGATCATCTCCGGACTCGGGCTAGAGGGCTACCACGCCGCCGTCCGCTTCCTGCTGCGGGCGTGAGCACGGCGACTGTTGCCGGGGAATGGTACGCGTGCCACACGAGGCCGCGGTGCGAGAAGAAATTCGCGGCGCTCATGGCCGCCGAGGCCTTCGAGCACTACCTGCCCCTTGTTTCCAGCATCCGGCGCTATCCGCGCGAGACCAAGCGGTTCACGAAGCCGCTTTTCCCGGGCTACGTCTTCGCCAGGGTGCCCTCCGCCGCCAAGTCCCGGATCTACCAGCAGGAGCTGCTCGCCCGCGCGATTCCGGTCGATGACGAGGCCAGGTTCCTGAGGCAGCTCGAGGATGTCCGGAAGATCGTTTCCTCCGGGGTGGAACTCACCGTGATCCCGCTCCTGACCCGGGGGCGGCGCGTCCGCGTCGTGGGTGGGCCCCTCCACGGACTCGAGGGCAACGTGGACGACTCCTCCAACCCGCTCGGGATCGTCATATCCGTCGACGTGCTCCGTCAGGGGCTTCTGCTGAAGGTGCCCGCCGAGAACCTGAGCGCCCTGCCCTGACGGCCCGCGGTCGGGTCAGAGCGCGACCCAAGTCGCGTGGGCGAGGTGAAGGGTGGCGCATGTGGCCAGGGCTGCGGCGGTGTCGTCGATGACGATTCCCCACCCGCCCGGCAGACTTTGCAGCGAATTGATCACCAGCGGTTTCCAAATGTCGAAGAGCCGGAAGAGCGCCAACCCGGCCAGCAGGACGGCCCAGACAGGGACCGGACCGACGATCCACTGCCAACCGAGGAAGCAGAGCGGCATCGCGACGAACTCGTCCAGGATCACCTCTCCCGGATCGTGCCTCGCCAGCCTGATCTCCGCCTCGCCGCAAATCCCGACAGCAAGGTACGCCCCGGCGGCGCTCATGATCAGGTTGCCGATGATCCCCATCCCGTAGAAGCACACGATGAAATAGAGCAATCCGGCCACCGAGCCCCAGGTGCCCGGGGCGGCAAGCCGCCTGCCGATCGGCCCAAGCGTCGCCCACCCGAGGACGACGGGAGTCGGCATCGAAGCCGTCCATCTGGGTTGCCCGAATTTCATCGCGTCACGGGATCGTCGCCGAAGACCAGGCGCGCGTTGCGCGACATGTAGCGGTAGCCCGACCAGACCGACAGCACGGTGCCCGCGACAAATATGACGACGCCCACCCTGCCGACGAACGTGACAAACTCGGATGCGTCCCAGTGGAAAAGGTAGTAGCCGTCCTGCGACACCATCGGGGCGCCGAGGAAGAAGCCGAGGGCGACAAGCTGCGTCAACGTCTTCGTCTTTCCTCCGGAATCGGCCGCGACGATGACCCCCTTGGATGCCGCCACCATGCGCATTCCGGTCACCAGAAACTCCCGGCAGAGCGTGATCAGCGCCAGCGCGACGGGAATCTCGTGCTTGTCCACGAGCGCTATCACCAGGCCGATGACCATGATCTTGTCCGCCATGGCGTCCATCAGCTTGCCGAAATTCGAGACGAGCCCGCGCTTTCGGGCGAGGTAGCCGTCGAACCAGTCGCCCAGCGCCCCGCCGAGGAACAGCACGAACGCAAGCGTCGCGGCGCCCGGCCACGTGTAATACATGAGCCCGACGATCACGAACATCAGCGGGATCCGGGAGAGCGTGATGACGTTGGGAAGGTTCATTCGCCGCCTCCTAGAAGACCCCCGGGCCCGGCGAAGGCAACATCGGAGAGGAACGCGCTCGCCAGCCGCGCGCCCTGGCTGTTTCCTGTGCGCCGACCTCCCATGCGCCATTGCATATACCCCGGAACCTTCGACCCGATCACGTGCGGGCACATCGACGTGCTGTCGCGCGCCGCGCGCCTGTTCGACCGCGTGACGGTCGCGATCGCCGACAACCAGGGCAAGGAGCCGCTTTTCACCGCCGAGGAGCGCCTCGCCATGATCCGCCCCAACGTCGCCCCATTCCCGAACGTGAGCGTCACGACGTTTGGCGGGCTGCTGGTCGACTTTGCCCTTGAGCAGAAGGCCGATGCGATCATACGCGGGCTTCGCGCGCTCTCCGATTTCGAGTTCGAGTTCAACATGGCGCTCATGAACCGCCACCTTCAGCCGATGATCGAGACGATCTTCGTCATGCCGAACGAGCAGTTCAGCTACACGAGCTCGTCCCTGGTGAAGCAGGTCGCGAGGTACGGCGGGCAGGTGGGGCATTTCGTGCCGCCCAATGTCGCCGAAGCCCTGCGCAAGGCCTTTTCGTGATGAAGGAGGCCTCTTGAGGGCCGTCTTGCTCTGCACCGGACTGCTCGCCGGTTTGTGCGACGGCTTCACGTCCACCGCGTCGGCCACGCCGGTGGGCGATGCGATCGCGCTCTACAAGCAGAGGCGCTACGGCGAGGCGAAGGCCGCCCTCGAGCGCATCCTGGCGTCCGACCCCTCCAGCGCCCCCGGCTGCTATTACCTGGCCATGACCCTGCAGCAAGTCCCGCCTACCTCCCTGAACCAAGCCCGGACATGGCTCTCCAAGGCGGTCCGAATGGCCCCGGAAAACGAGACCTATCTCGCGGAATACGCCGGGGTCACCATGCTGATCGCCGATCGCGACAACTCGCTCGGGCTCGCGCTCGATGGCCGCGACGCGATGGCGAAGGCCATCTCGATGAACCCGTCGGACCTGGAAGCATGTGAGGGCCTGATGCGCTTTTGCGCAACAGCGCCCTGGCCGCTCGGGGAGCCCGACAAGGCGCTCGCCCTGGCGGCGGAAATCGCAAAGAGGGACCCCAAGCGCGGCTCCGCGGCCTACCGCCTGATTGCGGAGCTTTTCGACAAGCAGGGCCGCAAGGAGCAGGCCCTTTTGGCGTCGCAGGCGGCTGAAAGGCTCGCCCGGCCGAACGGGCAATGATATTGCCTTAGCCATGCCCCGCATTCCCATCGAGGACAACTTCACCGACGTGCTGGCAAAGGCCCAGAGGGGCGCCGGAATTTCCGACGAGGAGCTGTGCAAGCGCGCCGAGGTGGAGCCCGCGGACCTCAGGGCGCTAAAGGGTGGCCGGGTGATCGACGCCGTCCTGCGCCGCGTGGCCCGGCACCTTCGGCTGGGCCCTGGCGCGCTCGAGGACCTCGCCCACAACCGGTGGTACCCCGAATCCCCCTCGTTTCCCCATGGCTTCTCGGCGTTCAACACCCGCTTCGGGGACATAAGCGTCAACAGCTATCTCATCTGGGATGCGCGCGCCCACGCCGCGGCCGCGTTCGACACCGGAGCCGACTGCGGGGACATGCTCGACCTCCTGCGCACGGAGAAGCTGCGCCTCCAGGTCATCTTCCTCACGCACACCCATGATGACCACGTCGCCGACCTCGCCCGGCTGGCCCGGGAAACGGGCGCGCAGGTATGGGGGAGCGAACGGGAGCCCCCGGACCACCCAGGAGCGAGGGTTTTCACGGAAAACGCCCACTTCCACATCGGCCGCATCTCGGTCAAGACGCTCTCGACATGGGGCCATTCCCCGGGCCAGACCACGTTCTACGTCAAGGGCCTGAGCTATCCCCTGGCCGTCGTGGGCGATTCCATGTTCGCGAGCTCCATCGGGGGCAGCCCGACCCATTTCGCCGACCAGTACAAGAATGACGTTGAGAAGATCCTCAGCCTCCCCCGCAATACCGTGCTCGCATGCGGCCATGGCCCGTTGACAACCGTGGGACAGGAAAAACGCCACAATCCGTTCTTCGCATCCTGACGCGCCTCTGCTAGGCTTCACCTCAATCGACCCACATGAGTTCCTCCCGCAAAGCCTCCGCGACGATTTCCCAATCGATGAAACGGAAGACCATATTCCTTCTGTTTCTGGGATTTGCCCTGGTCGTGGCGTGGGTGACCATCATCATCGACGAGCCGCTCCGGGAGCGCCTGGGCAACAACCTTTACATCATCGGTTTCGCGATCACCGGGTGCTTTGTGCTGCTGCTTGCGCAGTACATGTGGGACCAGACGCTCGTCAAGTCCCTGAGGTCGCTCCACGACACGACGAGCTCCATACAATCCGAGGAGATGTCCTTCTCGTCCGGCGACGAGTCGGATTCGGACGAAATCATCGGGCTGGCGCGCAAGATCGAGCGCATGGCGCGCTCGCTCCAGCACGTCGAGGCGAGCTACAAGGGGATCGTCGAGGACCAGCCCGACCTCATCTGCCGCTACAGGAACGATGGCAAGATCACGTTCGTGAACGGCGCATACGCCCGCGCAGTGAACCGCAAGCGAAACGATCTCGCGGGCACCGATTTCCCATTCTTCGTCCAGGGCGCGGCGATCGCGGACGAGCCGTACACCTTCGAATCGGAGATGACGTTCGACGACGGCAGGCGCCTGTGGATCCGCTGGACCCAGCGGGCGATAAAGGATGAGGACCGAAACACCTCCGAGTACCAGGCAGTCGGCCACGACATCACCGAGCGCAAGGATGCGGAGGCCGCGCTCCTGCGCGCCAAGGAGGCGGCCGAGGCGGCCGACCGGGCGAAGTCCGAGTTCCTCGCCATCGTGAGCCACGAGCTGCGCACGCCCATAAACGCGATAATCGGATTTTCCAAGATGCTCTCCAGCACCGGCTTGAACTTGGACCAGCGCGAGCAGGTGGAGATGATCAACTCGAGCGGCCTGGCCCTGGAGAAGATCATCGCCGACATCCTGAACCTTTCCAAGATCGAGTCGGGAAAGATAGACATCGAGCGCGCCCCGTTCTCGATCCGGCTCTGCGTGCAGGACGTCTGCGCGCTCTTTGCGCCCAAGGCGCGCTCCCTCGCGCTTGCCCTGGACTCCAAGGTGGACCCGGGAGTGCCCGAGATCGTGAACAGCGACGAACCCAGGATCCGCCAGATACTGACCAACCTCATCGGCAACGCTCTCAAGTTCACCGAGCGCGGAGGGGTCTCGCTCGAGGTGTCGTGTGCCCGCGGCGAGCCAATTGAGCCAGGCTCGCCCCGTCGGGTCGCCCGCCTGTTCTTCGCCGTAAAGGATTCCGGAATCGGCATACCCGCGGACAAGCTCGACCACCTGTTCCTGCCTTTCAGCCAGGTCGACACCTCCTCCACCCGGCGCCGGGGGGGCACCGGGCTCGGCCTCATCATCTCAAAGCGCCTCTGCGAGCTTATGGGCGGCACGATCTCGGTCGAAAGCCGCTCGGGCGAGGGCTCCACGTTCCGGTTCTCGATCCTCACCGATTTTGACGAGGCCTGAGGCGCGGCGCCTCCCCGGTGTCCCGCCGCGGGTCCGGGATTCCTAGAGGATCTTCCAGCGGAACCGCAGCTCCTGCGTCCACTGGTTCCTGCCGGGGCCGAGAACGCGGCTGACCTCGTAGTCCCACTGGAAGTTCCCGGACACCGAGAGCGTCGCGCCGCCGCCGACCGTCCCCGTGTAGCTCGAGGAGCCCGCGGTCGACGCGCTCACCGTCGTCTCGGCGTAGGCTCCGATCTTGCCCCCCAGGTCCCATTGAACCAGCGCGCTCCCATACCAGCGGGTGTCATAGCGCGTGTTCGACACGTTCCGCAGCTCGTCCCACTCGATCATGGCGCCCGCCTTCAGGCCCGTGGCGAGGGCCCTCTCTCAGGGCAGAATGAGTCCGCCCTGGACGGAATTGTTGCCCACGGCGCTCGAATGGGTGGGCAGCATCACGTAGGGGATCAACGCGGCCTCCTCGTTCGAGGAGGGATCGCGCAGGAAAGCCCATTTGGCTCGAAGGCTCACGTCCCCGATGCCGCTGTGCGTCTCGTCCACCCCCGATTTCGAGACGGTGTCCTGGAGGAAGAGCTGCGTCCCCACCTCGAAATCGACGCTGTCGGTGATTCCCGCCGACACGAGCGTCGTGCCGAGCGCAAGCGCCCTGTACTGATTGGGCGCCGAGGTGTCCGGCTCTATCCCGAGCGAGATCGCGTCCATGCGCATCAGGACGCTCCCGGGCCCGAGCGTCTTCGGCGACTCGGTGATCTGCGCACGGAGCCCCGGGGCAAGGGCCAAGGCCGCGAGCAAGGCCGGCGCGAATGCCGTTTTATTTAGCCGCCAAATGATTGCCATCCGCAAAATCCTCTCCAATGCCCAAAGGCTCCGCCAGCACAAAGCCCGCCCCGCCCGCGCCCGGCGGGTTTCCCGGGCAACCCGGTTGCAACTGACCGCGCCCTTCCTTGTCTTGGCCGCATCCCTCGGAGTTCAACGGCGGGATTCGGAAATCGACTTGCCGTGGACTGCCCCAAAGCGATCATCTGGCGCATGAAAGCGCGACATTCGGTGCTTCTGATCGGTGTGCTCGCCGCCGCCGCCGGATGCACGCGCCATGACGATGCGCCGAAGATATTCGGGGCGTCTCCGACGCACGATTACCTGAAGAAGGTCGGCCAGGTCAGGTCGCTCGTAAACACGGACAACAGGGACAGGATCCCGGGAATGATTCGCGGCCAGGATTATTCGATGCTGCGCGGACAGGCCGCGAAGATCGAGGGATACATGCACACCCTGGCCTCGCTGGGAACGAATGGCGTCGATCCCGATGCCCTGAAATTCATGCAGAACTTCGCGGCAATACTGGATGGGTACAAGTCCGTGTGCCTGGATTCGGCCGAGCTTTTTCGCGAGGTGAAGGAGGCAAGGTCCCGGCAGCCGACACCGGGCGTCCCGCCGCCCGAGTTGAAATTCTCCCTGGAATCAAGTCAGACCGACACGATCGGAGCGCTCGATGCGCTGCTTGAGTCCGCGGACCGGATGGATGCGACAGCCAGGGTGGGCGCAATATTCCTCGAGCCGATCGTGAGCAAGGTGCGCGACGACCGCGACAAGCTGAGGTCTGCAAAGGCGGTGCACCATGATTTTACGCAGAAGATAAAGGCGGATTTCGCACAGCGATATCCGGGCGTTGATTGGACGCACAAGGAGATCCTGCCCTAGCTGTCCTGGGCGCAGTCGATCCGAGAGCAGGTCGCTTCGGGGAATGGCCCTGCGATACACTCCCATGAACGTCGTCATGGTCCATGGCTTTGCCAACACGGGTCGCCTGTTCAGGGCCCTGTGCAGGACGCTGGGGGCGCGGGGACACACGTGCCATGCGCCGACCCTTTACCCGCGGGACGGGGGATTGGGGATTCCGGATCTCTCCACAAAGCTGGCGTCGTTCATCGAGAGCAACGCGGCGCCGGGCGCCCCCTTGGCGCTCGTTGGATTCAGCATGGGAGCGCTTGTGGCGCGGCACTATCTCCAGGCCCAGGGCGGAGCCCGGCTTGCAACGGCATTCTTTTCCATCGCCGGACCCTACCGCGGCTCCATGAACGCGTACCTCTACCCCGGTGTTGGCACCCGCCAGATGCGTCCGGGCAGTCCGTTTCTTCAGATGCTAAGTGAGGGCACGGACGCGCTCGGCGCCCTTGCCGTGTTCACGTACCGGACCCCGCTGGACCTCATGGTCGTGCCCTCCACGGGTTCCCGGATGCCATCCGCGAAGGACCTGGCATTGTGGTGTCCGCTCCATTCGCTCTTGCCGCGCGACCATCGTCTCGGGGAGCATATCGGCGACGAGCTGGCAAGGCTTGAACCGCCTGCGGCGCGCCCCTCGCCGGCTCCGGCGCACCTGTCCGTCATTTGAAAAAAACCTGATGACCAGAATCCCTCGCCAGAATTCGGCCCGTTCACCGGTTCCGCCGCGGGGAGCGCGATCCCGTGCGACTCCGGGCGCGGATCGGGCCTTGGAGTCCGCCGGGGCAACGCCGCAACATCCCGATGCTATTTGATCCCCTCACGATCCGCGGCGTGACGCTTAAGAACCGCATCGCGGTGTCGCCCATGTGCCAGTATTCGAGCGAGGACGGCCTCGCGAGCGATTGGCACCTCGTTCACCTGGGCAGCCGGGCCGTGGGCGGGGCCGGCCTGGTCTTCACCGAGGCGGCCAGCGTGGAGGCGCGCGGGCGCATCAGTCCTCAGGACTTGGGCATTTGGGACGACTCGCAGATCGACATGCTGCAGCGCATCGCTTCCTTTGTCCGCGCGCAGGGCTGCGCCGCGGGCGTCCAGCTGGCGCACGCGGGGCGCAAGGCCTCCACCTCGCGCCCGTGGGAGGGGAACACGCCCGTTGATGTGGACCAGGGCGGATGGCAGCCCGTCCTGGCTCCAAGCGCCCTTCCCTTCAAGGCCGGCCATCAGACGCCCGAGGCGATGAACGCCGACCATATCCGCGCGGTGACGAAGGCCTTTGTCCAGGCCACCCGGCGCGCCCTCGAGGCGGGCTTTCAGATCGTCGAGATTCACGCCGCGCATGGTTACCTGCTTCATGAGTTCCTTTCTCCCCTGTCCAACACCCGGACCGATGAATATGGCGGCGCGTTCGAGAACCGCATCCGCCTGCTGCGCGAGGTCGTTGCGGCCGTGCGCGCCGTCTGGTTGGACCGGCTGCCGCTCTTTGTCCGGCTATCGGTGACGGATTGGGTGGAAGGCGCGGGCTGGGACCTTGAGCAATCCGTCAAATTGTCCCGGATACTCAAGACGGAGGGAGTGGATCTGATCGACTGTTCCTCAGGCGGGACCGTGCCCGACGCAAAGGTTCCGGTGGGCCCCGGCTATCAGACATCCTTCGCCGAGCGAATCCGCCGCGATACGGGAATCCTGACGGCCGCCGTGGGCATGATCACCGCGGCCGAGCAGGCCGACACCATCCTCTCCACCGGGCAGGCCGATCTCGTCGTCCTGGCGCGCGAATTCCTGCGCGACCCGTACTGGGCCCACCACGCAGCCGCAAAGCTCCGCGTCAAGGTTACCCCGCCCGTCCAATACGGCCGCGCGTATTAGCGCACCCCTCTCGGCGCGGGAGGGCGCCGGGAGCGAGTCCGACCGAGCCAGAGCGATCCGCGGAGCGTCGGTGGCGTTCGGGGCGCGCGGCCGGAAAACATGGAGCCGCGGGCGAGGAGGCTGCCTCAATCGTTGTCGAGAGAGTAGCGGTTCCCAGCTTGTCGACTGTCATGGTCCGTTGATGAGGGACCTAGACATTAAACTGCAGGAACCCAGCCCCCAACCGCCGAACGGCGTCTCACAATGAGCCTTAGAAAAACCCTGACATTGATCGCATTGTTTACCTCGGCGTGTGTGACGCCTGGCGTCGCGCAGGTGTTCTGGAACAACCAGAGCCCGGCCGGCATATCGGACGACATATGGTCGGTGGCCTACGCGAACGGTGTCTTCGCCTCCGTCACGTCCCAGGGAAAAGTCCTCACCTCGACCGATGGCCTGGTCTGGAGCAGCCAGACGGTCAGCCCGGGCACGTTGCTGGTATCGATCACCTATGGCAAGGGAACATGGGTGGTCGTGGGCGCAAACGGAACGATCCTGCTATCGTCGGACCTCCAGACTTGGGTGAACGCGAAATCCGCCACCTCCAACAGGCTGAACGGCGTCCTCTACAACGGAACCGTGTTTGTCGCGGTGGGTGAAAGCGGCACGATCCTGACATCGCCGGACGCCCAGACCTGGACGAGCCAGCCGTCGGGCGTCACGGGGTTCCTTCACGGCATCACCTACGATCCCGCGAGTTCCCTGATACTGGTCAGCGGCCAGAACGGGGTGCTCCTGGTGGGATCGGGCAGCGGCCAGAATTTTTCCGCGGCCACGAGCGGCACCGTGCAGGATCTCGAGGCGGTCCTCTACCAGACGTCGAACCCGGATATAACCGTGGCCGTGGGGGCGAATGGAACAATCATCAACAATCAGAGCGGGACATATTGGTATTACTACTGGAACCCTTCGGCGCCGATCAATTCTACGGTGCGCTTCCGGGGTCTCACGTTTGGGGACGGATATTTTGTCGCCGCAGGGGAACAGGGCACCATCTTCACCTCGGTCGACGGCAAGTCCTGGACGCAGCGTTTCTCCGGGGACAGCTACTCGACCCTCAGCACATCGACGCTCCTCGGGGCGACGTACTCACCGAATCTTCAGCGGTTCGTGGTGGTCGGGACCGGCGGGACAATCCTGGTTTCAAATCCCGTCCCCACCGTGTTCGCGAACGTCTCAACCCGCGGCTACGTGAGCGCCACCCAGACCTTCATCGGGGGGTTTGTCATCGAGGGCACGGCCGCGCGGACGATCCTGGTCCGGGCCGACGGGCCGACCCTGGCCACATTCGGCGTGTCAAGCCCCCTGCCCGATCCGGTCCTCACGGTTTACGACGGCAGCGGCAACGTGATTGCCACCAACACGGGATGGACGAAGAACATGAATCCGGAATCCATCTCCACGGCGGCCCTCAAAGTCGGCGCCTTCGCGTTGCCCAACCCGAGCATGGACTCGGCGTTGCTCCTGACCCTCCACCCCGGGGCCTACACCGCGGTCATTACCTCGGCAGGCGGAGGCTCCGGGACCGCCCTGTTCGAGGCTTACACCGACTGACAGCGAACCGCGGTGGCGGCAGCCTGGCAGCCGACAGGCCGGTCTATCCCGCCGTGAGTCACCGCTCATCGATCAAGAAAAAGGCCGTCCTGCAACGGCCTTTGCAGTTTGATGTCATGGCACTCAAGCCCCCCGCATTTGAACGCAGATCCCTTTGCATCGACGAACCGGCATTGAGCCGGGTTTTTCAGGTCGCATTGCGGCAGCCTGAAAACAACTGTTCGGCACAAGGGGCCGAGAAACCCACGTGCCCGGAAAAACGGGAGCAGGCCGGTGACCAACACAAAGATTCAAGACATCCTTCGCCGAATCGGCATATACGACCGCCTGAGGGAGTCATTCGCGTACGACTGCTACCGGCATTGGAGATACGGACGTCCTATCCGGTGGCGGCGAAATGAGCTGCTTTTCTACAAGGCTCTCTTTGGCAATCGTCCGCCCGGCATGCTGGTCTTCGACGTGGGCGCGCATCGAGGGCAACGAACCGATGTCTTTCTGCAGATGGGGGCGCGGGTCATAGCGATCGAGCCGGATGCCGCGAATCAGAGGCTGCTGGCCGGGAGGTATTCTCGCGGCCGGCTGCGAAGCGCTTCGGTCACGGTCGTGGGAAAGGCGGTGAGCGACGGGGGCTCCGGTGCGACAATGTGGGTCCACGCGCCGGGCTCCGGCTTGAATTCGCTGAGCCCGAAATGGGTCCAGACCCTGGGCCGTGATGACAGCAGATTCGGAAGAAAGGTGGAATTCGCAGGCCGCCAGCAGGTCGAGACCACCACACTCGAGTCGTTGATAAACGAGTTTGGTGTCCCGCACTACATCAAGATCGACGTCGAAGGGCACGAGCCGGGCGTCCTGCGAGGGCTGAGGCGCCCCGTCCCGTTTCTCTCGTTTGAGGTCAATCTCCCCGAGTTCCTTCCCGAGGGAATCGAATGCGTCGAAATCCTGGGCCGCCTGAGCATGGGCGGACGCTTCAACTGGTCGGCCGACTGCCAGGGCGGCGTTGCCTTGGCCGAATGGCTCCCCGGTGCCGAATTCGGATCCGCCTTGCGCGCCTGCAGGGAGACCTCCGTTGAGGTCTTTTGGACCGCACCGCCTGTCGAGGGATCCTCGCCCCAAGAATAGTCGAAGCCGCCGGCGAAAAGGACGCAAACGTGGCGATTCGCCTGCTCGATGGCCCCAACGTCACGATGAGCAACCTCGCCGCCAACCTTGAGGACAGCCGCTTTGTGTCCGCTTAAGATGTGAAACATTGATCAGGAGAGCGTTAAAACGCCATTTGCGAGATCGCGGCACAATCGATAGCGGTCACGGTTGGGAGATTAGCTTTGTCTTGGCTTTTTGAAACTCCTCGTCAGTCAGCACCCCTTGATCCCTTAGTGCCTTGAGTTCCCCCAGCTGAGTCGCCAAATCGGCCCCGGTCGCCGCGTCGTGTGCTCCAACCGGCCGGTTGTACAGGTCGAGGAGCTCCGAGAATCGGCCGAACGACTCGACCATTCCATCGACCACCCGGATAATGTAGGGCTTATCCCGATCGTCTTCGCTGCCCGTGTTGGCGAGATAATAGGTCAGGTATTCCACATTCGCCTGCGCGCTCGTGCTATCCGGCGTGCCCATGACCGACTGCATTTCCTGTTTGGTCATACCGACCCGAATGCTGTTGAGCTTGGTGGAGTCCGCTGTCTGCGGGGAATTAAGCCGGCCCGGGGGGGCATTATTGACCGCCGGTGGGGCCGGCACCGCCGAGTTCAACGGACTGGATTCGCAACCGGCGATGAGGACGCCGGCAAGTGATGCAATGATCGAGGCAAGACTGAGCTTCATTTTTCGGGAAAACCCAGGTCCGCGGGATGGCAGCGCCCCAAAAAAGATGTCAGGGCTGGGAAAGCAGCTTCGTCTTTGCTCTCTGAAACTCCTCGTCGGTAAGCGCGCCCTGGTCCTTGAGCTCCTTGAGCTTTGCGATCTCGGCCGCCAAGTCGGGCTTGACCGCCGGGCCGTAACTTCCGGCGACTGGCGCGCCCGTCAGCGATGCGGCCGCCGCACTGAGTCCAAGTTGCGGGAAATCCGGATGGCCCGGAATAGCGTTAGTGACCGGACGGTTGTAAAGGTCGAAAAGCTGCGCAAAACGGCCGAATGACTCAACCTTGCCGTTAACGAGGCGCACCATGTACGGCTGGTCGCGTCCATAACCGGCATCGGACGTGAGATAATAGGTCATATACTCCACGTTTGCCTGAGCGCTCGTGCTATCCGGCGTGCCCAACAGCGATTGCACTTCCTCTTTGCTCATCCCAATCCGGACATTGTTGAGCTTGGCGGAGGTTTCACATCCGGCGAGGAAAACGCCGGCGAGCAAGGCGCAGATCAAGGTTATTTTGGATTTCATCTCATGGAATGGTATAGCGTGAAACTAAGGCCTCGCAGGGAAAGTATTTGGCGGTTAAACTGAAGCGTTTCCAATAGGGGCTTCAAAGCGGAAAGACGGATTTCAGCCGAAAAGGTTGTGCGCGATGTGCCACGGCAGCCTTCATCCGGCGAACGGCAATCTTTAGGACCCCGGCCTTTGGGTATCCTCGAAGTTGCTTGTCGGCTCTTTTTCAACGATCCGTAAAACCCCCTCTTTGCCACTTCGATTGGACCAGAGCGCTGCAGCCAAGTGGTAAGATCGCGGTCTGCAAAAACGAATGGGAGGACCTAAGCCCATTTGACCCTGGCTCATATGGCAGCATCAATTGCCGGTTCGATAGGCAATTGTATGATTGAGATGCGATTCATTTGGTTGACTCTGAGATCTTGTGCCAGGCCTTCGGCTCGCGCAGTTCCATCTTTCCGCCTGCCGTGAAACGAACGATCAGTTCTGGTTGGCTTTGGACCGCCGATCACGAAAATGCGAGGTATGGGGCAAGAAGGGAAGGCCTCGACGTCAGGCGTCAAGAGGTCTTGATTCGCACCCCGAGGAGGAGGGATCATTGCAGTCAGACGAGAGCACGCTAACGGTATGGGTTATTAGACGCGATGCGGTCGGAGTGCGCATTCCGTTTGCTTGATGCTAGCTATGGTCCACATCCCGCAACATTCTAGCAGCTTCTTGCACCCTTTATGCCCCAAGAAATACCAACGGACAAAAAGGCCACCGAATACCTGGCAAACGAGCGAACTTTCCTTGCATGGATTCGCACATGCGTCGCGGTCATCAGTCTTGGATTTGTGATCGCACGGTTTGGCGTCTGGCTGCGGGAACTAGCGACACAGATTAACCCAAAGGCTGAAGTCCGAAGCACGAGCTTTTCTCTATTCGTGGGCTTGGCCATGATGGCTCTTGGCAGCTCGCTGACCATCTTGGCGGCCTGGCGCTATCGCGCCATTAATCGTGCGATCGATCGAGGTGAATTTCAGGCTGACAGAGGGCTCGTTATCATTGTCACGATCTCAGTCGCATTGCTGGGAGCGGTGATGATCGCGTACCTGCTTTTGACGGCAAATCGCCTCTGATCCGCGGGGTATCCCAAGTAAGCCCAATTATGCCCATTTTTTTGCGAAAGTGTAGAAAACCCTAATAGCGTAAGCCGGCGACACCGCGCAGTTTTTCCCTCAGCTTGGGAAGACGCTGCTGGCTAGCCACATCCGGGGGTATTTGGCCTGCCAGGTCGTCATCGAACTCGGGCGTGCTCGTCAGAGTTCTTACTGCCTCGATGAGGTAATGGCGCAGTTCGACGGGCGCGTGGTCTACTTCGGCGACGATGTTCTCGCGTCCATCAATCACCGTGACGAAATCCTCGATGTCGGCGCTGGCATAGTAGTCGCCTTTTCCCCGATCTTGAAAAGCGATATATTTGGTCGCAAGAAATCCGATCGGCGAAACCAGTTTCAGGCGGGTGTGCGCGAACTCCTGCTCCGTTGCAGTCGCCAGCGCCTCCTTGAGCCAGGTTGTGTTAAGTCCGAGCCCTGTGCCGTCCGTGGGCATGATGTCTACCGTCAGATTGCCGAGCAACCAGCGGCAAAGCGGTGCGCCTTCTCGCACATCGTGTTCGAATCCAAGACCGCGGATCCGCGCCTCTACGTCGGAATACCGCTCAGTCGTTACAACGCCGAGGATTACATCAAAGTCATCTGTCGGGCGAGCTGGCGACAGGCCGGGATCATCCAGGAGCAGGTTAACAATGGAGCCGCCGACGAAAGCGTAGTTGAGTCCCACTTGGTCGAGCCGGTCGGCCACCGCTCGCAGTGCTCCAAGGTTAGGCGGCGGCATGGCTATTCAGGCGTTGATTGATTTCTTTTTCGGCGAGCGCTCGTTCGCGCGCTCGACCGATTCGCAAAGCATCGACAAGCGCAAGCAGATCGTAGAGCTCAGGGTCGCGGCGCGCAGCGCCGGGTACGCTGGGGTAGAGCGGCTGAACGGAGGTTCCTTGTACTCGGCCCTCCGGGTCGGGCCAGACAGGAGGTAATTGGTCGGACGAGCTGATCATTCCAGACATCGCGGGCGCGGCCCATGCAGTTGGCATGCCCCGGGTAATTTCTTCGAGATTGGCGGGAAAAGCGTGGGGCACGCCGTGCACGAGAAAATTTCGGAGTGCTTCGAGTCGCACCCGCTTGGTTTCAGGATCGATCAACCGAGCCTGAATTAAGCGGCGGACCGCGGCATGCACTTCCGAAGCGCTCATGCCCAGAGCCACTCCCAAATCTGCATAACCCGAGGCAGTGGCACCCAAGGCGAGCTTGAGGGCTACTATAATATCCTGTGGCTTGGTAACCATGTAAATACGTTATTCGCGAATAGCGAATGGTCAAGCATGTTATTCCCATTTCCCTGAGCCATTGAACGTGGAACTTAGGCGACGCCCAGTATCCAACCTTCGAAACCGCCTATTGCCCGCTCCTCCTGATTGCGTGGAATTGGGCGACAGAGGGGCAATTCCAGCCGCTTTTGCCGCGTCCTGGCCTTTGAAACGCCTTTCACGGGGTTCTGGTCCGCCATGCCATGTTCACGGGCGATCCCGAAGATCGCTCGCACCGTACCGACGCATTTGGCGAACGCGGAAGCCGACATACCCTTGCGGACGGTCTTGGCTTTCGGCGCGACGAAGCCGGTTCCTTCCCGCAGCGCCGCGGCCGCCCCTTGCCGGCAATCCGTGGGTGCTACCCGACGCGCATCGCGAAGCGGCAGATCGCGCCACGTCTTCAGGATAGCCTACACTGCGATCTCCCGGCGGGACTTCGTTGCCGGTCTCAATGACGGATCATCCTTCGTCCGCGCCAGATAGATATTGATGAACCGCTCAACCGTCGTTTCACCGACGTGCGGCAGCGCCTCCGCCCCCGCAACGATGCCCTTCGAGCGCTCTTCCCGCTCGACATCACTCAGCTTCAATCTTGCGACCGAGAAGACCTTGGTCTTGAGCGACCGCCATTTTTCCTTGCCGTTGACTTCGACGCGGGCGTAGTACGTTCCACTCTGTCCGTTGCGAAGCAGGTTCGTGACATTTGTTCTTTCCCACTTCTTCCCCACTTTGCCCTCCTATATGGTCAAGGCGTAGAAAAACAGTGTAGAAAACGACAAGAGTTAACGAGCAATAATTGCGTAAGCTGCAAGTGATAAATTGTTTAGGCGCGGTAGCCAAGTGGTAAGGCCGAGGTCTGCAAAACCTCTATGCGTCGGTTCGATTCCGACCCGCGCCTCCAATTATAAGTCGTTATAATTTAGCTTCTTATATACTAGACTGGGCCCAGTGTAGCAGAAGTGTAGCAAGATTCACGGCACGGGAATCGTTAACTCGCCTCGAATAGGCGCAAGACCTTCCGGGCTCAATTCGTTCGCGTGAACGAGCATGGAATGCCTTAGAGGCCTACGGCTACTTCCCAAATGAGCCTAGGCCCCCAGCCGAGGATTTCACCCCGCTTAGAATTGCTTCCTGCAACTGATTTGGAAACGAACTTGGAATTCGCTGCCCAACGCGCTCCAAAACACCACCAGTGCTCTCACCGATTTCGTTCATCAGGCCCCTAGTCGTTTCTTCTGCGATGCCACATCTGCGACCCGTCTCCACCCAGTGCCGTGGTTCCATGCGACTCCATTCGTAGTGCCGGTTCGCGCCGTAAACGGCCATTGCCATTTTGATCCTCTGCATCGGCAACTGCCCCTGCCCTCTTCCCATCAAGGGGTAGGCCGAAAGAATGTCGTAGAGCGGGGCCAGGCGATAGCTGCCCCCCGCCTCCAGAAAAATGCTGAAGTTCTTTGCGTGGCCATCAATGGCTCCCAAGACCCAGAAGAGCATCTGCGTCCGGAAAAAAGTGAGGCGATCTTTCTCCGCGTTGGTTGAGCCAAGTAGAACATCCATTATTCGTCGTATCCCAGGTCCTCCGTCAGATTCATATTTTAATCCCGGCGGAGTTCCCGTCGCCTGGCAAAAATCCTCCTGAGGAAGTCTTAGCCACCAAGTGCCTGCGGCCGAAAGGCGCCTGTCAAACCGTTCAACGACGAGAACCCGATGACTTCCAAACGAATCCATGCGGCATTGGGCAACATCAACGCCAAATTCCCGGATAATTTCAGAACATAACCATTCGTTCTCGACCGAGGTGCTCAAGTCGATCCCGTCCATCCTGATACCCATGGGAAGCTTGAAAATGTGGGTTGTGGGAGTCGTGCCATGGGGAACCATCCATTTGTCGCCGTTCCTAAGAAACGCGGTCTTCTCCTGAGCGCCAGCTAGCGAGATCCTAAAGGCGTCGTCGTCCCGTGCATCTTGCAGCCCAAACGTGGAACCAAGCATTTCGGATAGAAGTAGTCCGATTTCGTCAGCAGTAACTGCTCTTCCTTGGATGCGTTGAAGACCCTCAGGCACTGCGCCCTCCGGTAAGATTTGGATGGCTCCAACACAATCCCTTCCAACCTCAGAAAGGAGATCAAAGGCCTCTATCGAGCCGGCATGAAAACGTCGCTGCATACGCTCGCGAATGGCTCTGTTATCTGGAAGAAGGTTGTCGAAATACGCATTAACAGGATCCCGGTATGGCTCATTTGATGGCCTTAGCGGCATCGATAGCGAGATCGCCCGTGCCGAAGGTGACTCTAGCCAACTTGAGTCGTAGGCGAATTCCATCGAACCGTTACCCGACGGTAGACTCCAATGGCCCGTTAGTTCGCCGTTCATCCATACGGCCAGCCTGCGTGTGTGTGATCGGCGGCCCATTTCGATTACCAACCTTCGCCCCCGGCTTTGCGTTGACCTTTGTCGCGCACTACGAGTTCCAGGTCTAGAGCAGACAGCAGCTTGAACAGTCTTCCTACGGAGGAGCGCCCCGGGTCAGCCTCGATAATGGACACCGCGTTCTGCCTCAACCCGACGTTGGTTCCAGCATCCGCTTGAGTTAGCTTCTTTTTTTTGCGTTGCCCGCGGAGTACAGCTCCAAGCTGGTTAGGGGTTCGTATTGGGAATTCCATAATTTACTACCTACAGGGGATAAATTAATTTTATCTCTTTTTCAAGATATTTTCATTTTATCTCTTTTACAGATATAATGCTTTGAATGTTCGCGTCGGTTCGATTCCGGCCCGCGCCTCCAATTATAATATATTACTACTTAGCTATTTACGTGGTTTTTGTTTCGACTGATACGAGATTGCTACAGAATTCACCAGGGGTCGGTGCCTATCTAATTTGAATTACTGCGCAATTCCTCGGCTGCAGATCCCCGCAACCCCGCCAGTACCCTACCCCGCTCGCGCGGAACTCGGGCAATGGGCAAGTGACGGCTACTGTGGAGCCGCCAGCGATGAGAACCTGATACCCGGGGGCGGCTGGCGCCACACAGCGACCTACAACGCCCTCGCTCGCCCGTCCCTCACCAGCTGTCTGAACATCCCGAAGCCGGGCCGGCTCTCGCAGTCGATGCCATCGTTGAACATACGCCGGTCCAAGTCGGCCTGCTTTCCCGACGTCGCCAGCAGGTAGGCCGAGTACTGGCCAGCCCGCTCGCATTCGACGTCCTTGGCGAAGAGACGGAGCTCCTTTGAAACACCGTCCTGTTCCACTTGAAACCGGAACGGCCTGCCCGCCCATGCAACATGCAGCGGCAATGGTGCAAGAAGGACGAAGCGGCCGGAGAGTGCCGGAGCCTGCCCCCGAGAGGCAAACACGTCGTGAACTTTGTCGGAGTAGCTCATGACCACAGGCTTCTCGGACGGGCCGGCGTAACGGTCGAGCTTTTAGGCGTCTCCTCGCACCATTGTCACTCAATGTTGCTATGACCTTGGTTCGCGGATGTAATGCGACAACCCCTTAGAACCCGGGCAGCCGGGAACAATGGTTACGGGGACTCACGGACCGCGGCGAGGGGTTCTCTCGATGAAGGATGGTGGGATTAGAGATGCCGGGAGCGGTGTGGTGAGCATCCCCGCTTCTTTGCACTCCCAGATCCCCAACACAAGAAGTCTCGAA
>OBLW0100001426.1_pt1 | contig 20282 bp, 15 predicted proteins | sample 1520161 | NCBI WGS metagenome assembly OBLW01 (sample SAMEA3539309, study PRJEB22396) | soil metagenome | biome: tundra; feature: field; material: soil | place: USA | collected 2010-05 | depth 0.15 m | reverse complement strand
ACGTGATGGCCGAGCCGGTCTCCACCTGCGTCCAGGAGATTTTCGAGTTCACGCCCCGGCACGCGCCCCGCTTGGTCACGAAATTGTAGATGCCGCCCTTGCCCTCTTTATCGCCCGGGTACCAGTTCTGCACGGTCGAATATTTCACCTGGGCATTGTCCAGCGCCACCAGTTCCACCACCGCGGCATGCAGTTGATTGGTGTCGCGCATGGGCGCCGTGCAGCCTTCCAGGTAGCTCACGTACGCGCCTTCGTCGGCCACGATCAGGGTCCGTTCGAACTGCCCCGTATCCTTGGCGTTGATGCGGAAATAGGTGGACAGCTCCATGGGGCAGCGCACGCCCTTAGGCACATAGCAGAAGGAACCGTCGCTGAACACCGCCGAGTTCAGCGCCGCGAAGAAATTATCCGACGACGGAACTACCGAGCCGAGGTACCGCCGAACCAGGTCCGGATGCTCTTGCACCGCTTCGGAAAACGATCCGAAGATCACGCCCATGTCCGCCAGTTTCGCCTTGAAGGTGGTCGCCACGGAAACGCTGTCGAACACCGCGTCCACCGCCACGCCGGCCAGAATCGCGCGCTCTTCAAGCGGGATGCCCAGCTTTTCGTAGGTCTTCAACAGTTCCGGATCGACCTCGTCCAGGCTCTTGGGCCCATCCTTCTTGGACTTCGGCGCCGCGTAGTAAATAATGTCCTGGTAATCGATGGGCGGATAGTGTACGTTCGCCCAAGTCGGCTCGGTCATGGTGAGCCAATGCCGGTAGGCCTTCAGCCGCCACTCCAGGAGCCACTCTGGCTCATGCTTCTTGGCGGAAATCAGCCGGACGACGTCTTCACTCAGCCCGCGCGGGATAACGTCGGATTCAATGTCGGTAACGAAACCCCACTTATATTCTTGATTCGCAAAGGTTTCGATGGTATTGGTGGAATCGCTCACCGTTTATGCTCCTTGTTGCTCTATAGCCAGATTACCTAATCTGTACTTATTAGTCAAGATTCGTCACCCAATGGATGAATGCACGGCCCGAATGGGTGCAGAAAGCCGCTGAACGATAGACGGTCCTTGCTTAACCCGCCGCGGGAGCCGGCCCCCGAGCGGCTACTGAGGAAGAGGCTCCTGTAAGACGGCACGGGCGGCTGCTGGTAGTTTGTCTGCGCCAGCCAGCAAAAGGCTAACCTGCCAGATCTCCTCGCTGCTCAGGGAGGCGTTAAACCCGGGCATCCCGGTCAGCCGGATGCCATTCGCCACTTTCCAGTAAGTGATGCCCGGCACATCGTCGGTCACGCCCTTACCCTTGAATAGATCCGGCGGCTTGGGGAATTCCCCTTTTGCGATCGCCGTTTGATCGCGACCCGGCAAGCCATGGCAAACCGCGCAATTGTTCCGGTAGATCTTGGCTCCCGCGGCGTAGACCGCGTCCGATGGCTGAATCGCGGGGGACTTCGGCGCTTCTTTGCGGACGCGCGCGTTCAGCGCGATACCCGTTATCAGCTTCTCGAACGGCAGGGGTGCGGACGCGGTGGCAACCGGCGCCAGGCCCAGTGCGACGTAACCTAACCCTACAACCGCAATCAGCACCAGCGCCGACAGAAACCCGAACATGAATCGCCTCATGACCGTTTCTTACGCTCCTTTCGAAAGCATACATGACTCTCGTGCCCAGGAGGACTTCCGCGATTCGCCCTCTCCCGGTCACCGCACTTATCTACTTGAAACTAAACAGACTTTCTATCGTGGCCGAAACCGCCTGCTCTACAATGGAGTCTGGGGGATATGTCTGTGCACAAACCCAGCCGCTTTGCCGGCGCCGCTCCCGCATTCTCCGGGAAGACGAAACGAACCCAATCCCGCGAGTACAGCCGATCTTTGCGGGCGGGGTTCTTGCCCCCGGACACGTCGCATCTCGCTTTACGAAACGAACCCAATCCCGAAAACCAATGCTCGGCGCCTCCGCCAGCCGCGTGCAACGCCGCGTGCGAAACGAACCCAATCCAAAAGAACGCAGACCGGGACGTCCGCGCCACTGCACTTCTCTTCCACGCTTCCCCATTCCGCTGCGTCAAATGCTTTGTGAGCCCATTTCGGCTATGGATAGGTCTGCTCGCCGTGTCGGCCTTCGCCGCCGATCCCGGTTTGGACAAGCTGCTCAAGGGTGTCGAGAATCGCTACAATCGAGCTAAGACCCTCCAAGTGGCTTTTAATGAGTCGTATACGCCGCAGGGAAAGCCCCAGCGTTCGGAAAGCGGGACGCTCATGCTCCGCAAGCCAGGCCGTATGCGCTGGGAATACTCCCAGCCCAAGGGCAAGCTGTTCGTCTCCGACGGCAAATCTCTCTGGCTATACACCCCGGCCGACAACCAGGCCGAGCAAATGAAGCTCCAGGAGAGCGAAGACATGCACGCGCCGCTGGCATTCCTGCTGGGCCGTTTGAACTTCGCAAAGGACTTCCGCAACTTGCAGGCCCGCCCGGACGGCGCCGCCACGCGCATCACCGCCGAGCCCAGAACGGACAACCTGCCCTACACGGCCGTGGAGTTCGTCGTCGCGCCGGATTCCCAGATCCGAGAGGTGAAGGTGACCGGCTTCGATAACTCCATCCTCGACTTCCATTTCGACCGCGAAAAGGTCGATCCGCCGCTCGATGCCAAGCTCTTCGCATTCAAAGCGCCCCCGGGCGCGGCCATAGTGGAGGCGGAGCAGTAGGCCATGGCCGAGTTCGTCCTCAAGTACGCCGACGGCCGCGGGCAGATCCACCAGCAGGTGGCTTCGGCGGGCTCCGAAAAGGAGGTGCGCGACCGGTTCTCGCAGCAGGGCTTCCTGATTTATTCCGTCAACCCCCGCGTGACCGCACTGGCAGGGTCGGCTTCCCGCCGCAAGAAAGTCAACCTCGAGAAGTTTCTCATCTTCAACCAGCAGTTCGTGACCCTGATCCGCGCCGGCCTGCCCATCCTGAAGTCGCTCGACCTCCTGGCCGACCGGCTCACCGATCCCAAGCTGGGGCCCCACATCCAGGCGGTTCGCGACGAGGTCCGCAACGGCGCGCTGCTTTCCGACGCCTTCCGCCAACAGGGCGTTTTTCCCAGGATTTACGCCACCTCCGTGCTGGCGGGCGAGAAGAGCGGCAGCCTGACGGAGGTGCTGGACCGGTACATCGGCTACCAGAAGGTCTCTCTGGCGGTGAGGAAGAAGGTCATGGTATCGCTGATGTACCCGTGCGTGCTGCTGGTGCTGGTGACCATCCTGATGGTGTTCCTGGTCACTTACGTGGTGCCGACCTTCGCCACGCTGTACAGCAGCATGCAGGCCAAGTTGCCCGCCATGACCGTGGCGCTGATCGCCATCGGGACCACCGCGCGCGCCTACATCGTGGCGTTCGCCGTCATGCTGGTGGGGGCCATCTTTTTCTTCCGCTGGTGGGCGCGCAGAGAATCCGCGCGCAGCGTGATCGATCGTATCAAGATGCGGACTCCCATCTTCGGCGAGATCTGGCTGAAGTATCAGGTGGCGCAATTGTCGCGCATTTTGGCCACGCTTCTGACGGGAGGCATCCCGTTGGTTCAGGCCATGGAGACGGCGGCCGATTCGCTCGGCACGCCGCTGCTCCGGGGGGCCATCGAGCGCGCCGGCAAGAGCGTGCGCGAGGGCCAGTCTCTCTCCACCTCCCTCAAGGCCTCGAACCTGTTCCCCGGCCTGGCCATCGACATGATCGAGGTGGGCGAATCCACCGGCGCGCTGCCGGCCATGCTGAACAGCGTGGCGGAGTTTTTCGAGGACGACGTGAACACCCGCATGGCGGCCACCCTCTCGCTGGTCGAGCCGGCCATCATGATCTTCATGGGTTGTTTCGTGGCTTTCGTGCTGATTTCCCTGTATCTGCCGATATTTTCACTGGCCGATACCATTCGGTGACCTATGGCGACTATCGATAGATCGAGGCCCATCGACGCCGCCGCCGAGACGCAGCAATCGCGCGCCATGGCGGAGCGCTACCGCTGCGAATACGTGGATCTGCGGGAAGCCGCCATCGATCACGACCTGTTCCGCTCCATCCCCGTGGACCTGATGTTCCGCTACAACTTCGTGCCCATGCAAGCCCGCAACGGCACGCTGGAGATCGCCCTGGCCGATCCGCGGAACCTCAACCTGATCGACGAGCTTACCCTGCTGCTGAACCGGAAGCTGCTGATCAAGGTGGCCACCCTCACGCAGATTTCCGAGCTGCTGAAGAAGACCGAACAATCGCAGCGCGTGTTGGAGGAGGTCACCGAGGGCTTCGCGCTCGACGTGGTGGTGGAGGACGGCGATTCCGACGAAACGCTTTCCATCGATAAGCTCACGGCCACCGACAGCGACATCGCCCCGGTCATCAAGCTGGTGGATACCACCATCTTCAATGCCCTGGAGCGGCGCGCCAGCGATATTCACATCGAGTCGCGCGACCAGGAAGTGGCCATCAAGTACCGCATCGATGGCGTGCTGCACTACGCCATGCCGCCCATCGCCAAGGACTGGCAATCCACCATCATTTCGCGCATCAAGGTGATGAGCGAGCTGGATATCGCCGAGAAGCGCGTGCCGCAGGACGGGCGCTTCCGCGTGCGCTACAAGAACCGGCTGATCGATTTCCGAGTCTCCATCATGCCTACCATCCACGGCGAGGACGCCGTGCTGAGGGTGCTCGACAAGGAATCGATGAGCGAGAAGTTCGCCAAGCTGTCGCTCGACGTGGTGGGCTTTTCCGTCGCCGACCTGACGAAGTTCCGCCGCTATATCACGGAGCCTTACGGCATGGTGCTCGTGACCGGCCCCACCGGGTCGGGCAAAACCACCACGCTCTACGCCGCGCTGAGCGAGATCAAGAACGACGAGGATAAGATCGTCACCATCGAAGACCCGGTGGAGTACCAGATCAAGGGCATCACCCAGATCCCCGTGAATGAGAAGAAGGGGCTCACGTTCGCGCGCGGGCTGCGGTCCATTCTGCGGCACGACCCGGATAAGATCATGGTGGGCGAGATTCGCGATCAGGAGACCGCGCAGATCGCCATCAATTCCGCCCTGACCGGCCACCTGGTGTTCACCACGGTGCACGCCAACAACGTCCTCGACGTGCTGGGCCGCTTCTTGAATATGGGCGTGGAGCCTTACAATTTCGTTTCGTCGCTGAACTGCATCCTGGCGCAGCGGCTGGTGCGCGTGATCTGCGACCGCTGCGTGCGGAAAGTGAAGTACCCGGAGAGCTTCCTGGTGGAAAGCGGCCTCAATCCCGACGAATGGCGGGACTTTGAGTTCAGCGAAGGCGCGGGATGTTTCGAGTGCGGCGGCACGGGCTTCCGCGGCCGCTCGGCGATTCATGAGCTGCTCGATCTGAACGACCGCATCCGCGAGATGATTCTGAATCGCAGGCCGAGCTCCGAGATTCGCCGCGTCGCGCGCGAGGAAGGCATGACCTTCCTCCGCGAATCCGCCGTGGAAAAGATGCGCGCCGGCATAACCACTCTGCGCGAGATCAATAAGGTGACGTTCATTGAAGGCTAGAAACAGTCTTGACGCGTGTGGGGCAGGATGTCATCCTGCGCGGCGGTTGGCAACCGCCGCGCGCGCCGATTGGCAATCGGCGCGCAGCTTAGCAAGCTGCCCCACTAGGGCAACCAAAGAGGCCGCCCCATGCTCCTAGACCGTCTCAAAGCCCTGCTGCTCGACCCGCCGCCGGCCATGGCTTTCGAGATTTCCGGCGCCGGCATCGCCGCCGCGCGCATCGAATCGCGCGTGGAGCTTGAGTTCCGCCCGCTCAAACCCGGCACCCTCACCATCTCTCCGGTCAAGGAGAATATCGCCGACGCGGACGACTTTTCCCTCGCCGTGCGTGCCCTGGCGGGGACCCAGTCTTCCCGCAAACGCCGGGATGTGGCGCTCATTCTGCCGGACAACTGCGCGCGCATCGTGGTGCTCGATTTCGATGCCTTTCCCTCCGACTCCAAGGAACAGCTCGCGCTGATTCGCTTCCGTCTGAAGCGCAGCGTGCCGTTCGATGTGGAGTCGGCCGCGATAAGCTATTGGGCCCAGCCGGCGGTGAACAAGAAGACCGAGTTGGTCGCCGCCGTGGCGCCGCTCGAAATCGTCTCGCGGTACGAAGCCCCGTTTCGCGCCGCGGGCATGCTTCCCGGATTGGTGACTACCTCCGCGCTGGCGGCTCTGGAGCTTGCCCCGGAGGGCGCGATCACGGTGTTCGTCAAGATCACCGGGCGCGTGCTCTCCGTGCTGGTGCGAAGCAAGGGCGCGCTCAAGTTGGTGCGCTGTCTGGAAATGCCGTCCGCTGAAATGGAAGACGTTGCCGCCGTTCTGGTCCCCACCTTCGTTTACGTGGAAGACAATCTGGGCGGGCGGCCCGAGAAACTCGTCCTCTGTGGATTCGGCTCGCGGACGGAGGAGGCCGCGCGGCGTTTCGCGGAAGAGTTGGGCGTGGAGACGGAGTCTGTGCGGTCGCCGCTTGGAACGCCGGGAGAGGATAACGCCGGGCTGTTGGGCTACCTGCGGTCCATCGCCAGGAACAATTGAAATGAAGATCCCCATCAACCTCGCCAGCCAGCCGTTTCAGCGGGTCCGCGCCTTGCTGCTGGCGTCCGTGGCGGTCTGCCTGCTGCTGCTGGCCACGCTGGGAGCGCTGGTTTCGTTGACCCTGACCGACCGCGCGCAGGAGGCCGGCGTCCGCCAGGATATCGCCCGGCTCAACCGGCAGATCCGCCAGGCCGATGCCGAACAGGCCAAGCTGGCCGCCGTGCTGGCCAGGCCGGAAAACGCCCAGGTGCTGGAGCTTAGCGTCTTCATCAATACGCTCCTCTACCGCAAAGGGATTAGCTGGACCCGCATTTTCTCGGACCTGGAGAAGACCGTCCCCTACAACGTGAAGATTGTGCAGATCCGTCCCACCCTGGACGCCCGCAACAACGTGGTGTTGGATATGACGGTGGCGTCGGCGACCCCCGAACCGGAGGTCGAACTGCTGATGGCGCTGGAGAACTCTCCCCTGTTCGGTGACGTGTTGCAGCAGCAGACCCAGCCCCCTACCCAGGCGGATCCCCTCTATCGCTGCCGCCTTACGGTGAATTATGGCCAGAAGCTTTAATTTCGGCCAGCTCAAGCTGACGGGCGTGTCCATCAAGGACCCGCGCGTAGCCATGCGCGCCATCATCGTCGCGTTGCTGGCGGCCAATCTGGCGGCGGCCGTGGTGGCCTTCAAACCGTTCGGCGGATCGGCCGCCGACCTGCGGGTGGAACAGGCCGCATTGGGCAACCAGCTCGCCGCGCTCGAGAAACGCGCCGCCGCCGCCAAGCGGTTGGTGGACAAGGTGGAGATGGCGCGCCGCGAAGGCGACGCGTTCCTGACGAAATACGTGGTGGACCGGCGCACCATGTCATCCGCCATCGCCGAGGAACTGAACCGCATGGCCAAGGACGCCGGCGTCCGCCAGCTTCCGTCGCAGTTCCAACTGGATCCCATCGAGGGCAGCGACACGTTGCAGATGGCCACCATCACGGCGGGATGCGAGGGGACCTACGCGAGCTTGAAGAAGTTCGTGGAGATGGTGGACAAGTCGCCGCGGTTCCTGATCATCGAAAACATGACGGTCGTTTCCCCGCAGCAACAGCAAGCGGCTCAGAATCAGAATGTGAACGTGGCCTTGAAGCTGGATACCTTCGTCCGGGAAAAGCCGGGGACGACGCCATGAAACTCGGACTGGAAAACAAGAAGAAGACGGGTTTCCTCGGTGTGCTGCTCCTGCTGGTCGTCTACCTGCTGTATACCAACGTGCTGTCGGGACCGTCAGCCCCTTCGGACGCGCCGCGGACCGTGACGCCCGCGGCCGATCGGGAGGCGCCTCCCCCGATTGGGCAGGCCGCTTCTCCTGCCGCCACGAGGCCTCAGGCGTTGCGCTCCGGGGGCGAGGATTTCCATCCCGTGCTCCGCTCCAGGCATCCGGAAGAGCGCACCGATCCCATGACGGTGGACCCGACGTTGCACCTGGAGCTGCTCCGGAAATTGCAGGAGGCTGCTTCGGACACTGGCGGGCGCAACCTGTTCCAGTTTGGCCAGCCGCCTCCTCCGCCGCCGACCCCGGAGCAGATCGCCAAACTGAATCATCCCGAGCCCGTCATAGTGCCGCAGCCGCAGAACGCGGCGCCCGGCGGGCCGACTCAGCCGCCGCCTCCGCCGCCGATTTCACTCAAGTACTACGGTCTCTCGACGGCGCGCGCCAACGGAAGAAAGATCGCCTTTTTCATGGACGGGGAAACCATCCTCATGGCCGGCGAGGGTGAGATGCTGCAGAAGCGCTACCGTGTAGTTAGAATCGGCGTTAACTCGGTAGTGTTGGAAGATACCCAATTGAAGCGCGAACAATCCGTTCCGCTGGCGAGCGAACCCAATGGCTAAGCGCAAGGAATCGGGCTATGCCCTGCTCCTGGTCTTCCTGATGGCCGCCGTCATCGCCATCTCGCTTTACAGCGAGATTCCGCGCGTGGCATTCCAGTCCCAGCGGCACAAAGAGCAGTTGTTGATGGGGCGCGGCTTGCAGTACATGCGCGCCATTCAGGTATTCCAGCAGGTGAACAAGGGTCAGTGGCCGCGCAACATCGACGACATCGAGAATTTCCAAATGCGCCATTTCCTCCGGCACAAGTACCTCGATCCCGTGACGGGGAAGGCCGAGTGGCGCTTGATTCATGTCCAGGGCAACGTGCTCACCGATTCGTTGTTGACCCAGAATCCAGCCGCCAATAAGCAAGCCGCCTCAACCGAGAGCAACTACATCAGCACGTACGCCGGCCTTGGTGAAATCCCCCTTGGAGACCAAGTCCAACGGCCGCAGGACCGCCGCCGCTCGAGCGAAGGCAGCTCTGGGGGGAGCACGGGCGGCCTGTCGCCTATGATGCCCGGCGCGGGGCCGGACCAGCCCGGGCAGCCTTCGGACCTGCCCATGCCCGGAACCACGCCGGACAACCCATCCAACCCCGTGGCCGGCGCCCCCACCCAGGGCGCTCCGGGCGCCCAGCCGGGCGTACCAGGAATGCCAGGGGCGCCCGGAATGCCAGGGTCCATAGCGCCGGGTCAGGCTATGCCGGACGTCGGCGGATCTGCGGGAATCGGCGCGCAGATGCCTGGCCAACCCGGAATGGGCCAGCAGGGGCCCGGGATGCCGGGTCTGCCCGGACAGGGCGGGAACCCCGCGCTCAGCATGATCAATCGTATCCTGATGAATCCTAACCCACAGGCCGCGCAGACAGTTCAGCAGGCGCAGCAAATGGGGCTTTCCGGCGCCAGCGGATCGACTACGTTGGGCGGCGGCCTGGCGGGAGTGGCCAGCAAGTCCGAGCTGGAAGGCATCATGGTCTACAACAGCCAGACGCTTTACAAGAAGTGGGAGTTCGTATTCGATCCCACCAAGGTGCCTCCCATTGCAGGCGGCGGCTCAACCACCAAGGGCGCTACTCCGGTGAGTCAGATGGGGTCTCAGCCAAGTGGTACGGGAATGTCCAGCGGATTAGGGCAGCCCGGTGGAATGGGATTGTCCGGTGGATTAGGGCAGCCCGGGGGAATGGGAATGTCCGGTGGAATGGGACAGCCCGGTGGAATGGGAATATCCGGTGGAATGGGAATGTCCGGCGGAATTGGGGGAATGAGATCAGGCGCCCAGACCGGAACAGGCGCGCAGGGGAATAACGCTTCGGGCGCAAATCCCAACACCCCCGCCGGCATGCAAACCGGCGGGACGGGCTCCGGCCTCCTGCCTCCGGGTTTCCGCCTGGGGCGGCCGTAGGTTATTACACAACTATTACGGAATAAAGGACCTTGTTAAGTCCAAAGCCTGCTAGCCTTTGAATTAAAGGCTTGTTTTCTTCAGTCTTCTACTCAATGAACAATCCCCATCCCAAAGGGTCCCGCGCCCGCGTTCTGCTCTCGTCGGTCTTCGGTCCATACGCGCGCGACGATGAATTCGGCAGCCGCTCCATCAACCCCATGGAGCTTTACCACAACCAGGTGACCAAAGCGCAGGGCTCGTTTTCGCTGCGCCGCTTTCATCGGTCGTGGGGCATCCTCATGATCCAGGAGAACATCTCGGCGCCGTGCGCGGTCCTCGATTTTCCCACCCGCGAGGCTTTCGCCCGCGAGCTGGAAGCCAACGATTACGATATCGTCGGCATCTCCTCCATCATCGTCAACGTGGGGAAAGCGCGCGAAATGTGCCGCATGGTCAGGGAGCTTTCGCCACGCTCCACCATCGTGGTGGGCGGCCACGTGGCGGCCATTCCCGGCGTCGAGCGCATTCTGGAGGCGGACCACATCGTGAAGGGCGATGGCATCGCCTGGATGCGCGAGTATTTGGGCGAGGACGCAGCCGCGCCCGTCCGCCATCCGGCGCTTTCTTCGGGATTCGGCTTGCGCGTGATGGGCATCAAGATTCCCACCGTCGCCGACGCGTCCGCCACCATCATCGCCTCCATGGGATGCCCGCTGGGCTGCAACTTCTGCACCACGTCGGCATTTTTCGGGGGCAAAGGAAAGATGCTGAACCTCTACTCCACCGGGGAGGAATTGTTCCGCTTGATGGAGGAGGCGGAGCGGTCGCGCGGCGTGCAATCGTTCTTCATCATGGACGAGAATTTCCTGCTCCAGAAGCGCCGCGCCCTGGAATTGCTGGCCTGCATGAAGGCGGCCGGAAAGAGCTGGTCGCTGCACATCTTCTCCTCCGCCAACGCCATACGAAAGTACGCGTGCGAAGAGTTAGTGGAACTGGGTATCTCCTCCATCTGGCTCGGCCTGGAATCGCCGCGCTCCGGGTACGCCAAGCTCGACGGCGCGGATACCCAGCGGATGAGCCGTGAGCTGCGCGAGCATGGCATCGTGCTGCTGGGCTCCACCATCATCGGCCTGGAGCATCACACGCCCGAAAACATCGCCGAGGAGATCGAATTCGCGGTTGCCCATGAGACCGACCTCCACCAGTTCATGCTCTATACGCCCGTGCCGGGGACGCCGCTTTATGCCGACATGGCCGAACAGGGTCGGCTGCTCGACGTGGATCTGGCCGACATCCACGGCCAGGACGCCTTCAATTTCCGGCACGCCGCCATCACCCGCGAAGAATCGAGCAAATGGCTCAACTGGGCTTTCCGGCGCGACTTCGAGCGCAACGGCCCAAGTCTCTTCCGCGTTTGCCGGACGACTTTCGAGGGCTGGAAGCGCCACAAGAACCATCCCGACCCGCGCGTGCGCCGGCGGTACGAGCGCGAGTCGCGGCTGCTGCATCACGCCTATGCCGCCGTCCTATGGGCCATCGAGCGCCGCATCCGCAAGGAGAACCCCGCGGTGGCGCTGCAGGTTCGCGCGCTCCGCCTCGAACTGGAGCGGGAATTCGGAATGACCGCCATCGCCGCCGGCCGTCTGCTCGGTCCCATCCTCTGGTGGACCAGTCTCCGCGAGGAGAAACGCCTGGCCGCCGGCCGCAGCTACGAACCCTCGACCGTCATCGGACGCCGCAACTGGGTGCAACCGAAGGAGCGGCATCTTGACCGGTCCCCAGAGCTTCCGGCATTTCACTGGGCTTCTTCCGGCGAGTAGGGCGGGCCTCCTGGCCCCGAAGCCAATTCAGCGGTAAGCTTTGGAACGATGGCGGACTCCAACGATGCGCAAGACGTTGCCTTCGAGGTTGAACAATACGCGGTAATCGCCGAGCCGCAGCCTTAAAGCGGCAGCCATGTCGCCCTGCAACGCCTTCACGTCGCCGGAGCCGGTGCGCGCGAAACGGAGCACGCCTTCAAAGAGCCGCATGACCGTGGTGCGGTCTAACGCTCGGATATCCGACCTGGCTTCATCGAGCCACTCGATCCGGTAAGGCGGCATGACTACTGGGTGTCTTCCGCGGAATGCGGGAAGTCTTCAGCTTTAAGACCGAAATCGGCAAGAACGTCCTCCATCGGAATTCCCTTGCCGCCGCGCTGCCGAAACCAAGCGTGGCCGTCGTGAAAACGCCGGCGGTCCTCTTCCGTCACCGGCTCATCGTCAGGGGGAGCCGTCGCTGCGGCGCGCGCGACCGGATCGAGCAGCATGAACTCCAGGAATCGGACTGCCGTCTCGATCTGCGAATCCGGCAGTTGCTCGATGAGCTGGTGCGCGTGTTGTTTTTCGGGCATGGTCTCCATGGTGGCCGCCTATAATCAGTATGCTACAGAAGTTGAATCTCACCCATGGTTCTCTTCCGTCCCCGTCGGCGCCGTTAACCGCACCAGGGCGCCGCCGCCTTCGCGGTCCAGGAATTCCACGCGGCCGTTGACCATCTCGGCCCGTTCCCGCATCGATACCAGGCCCATGCCTTGGCGCTCGCGGTTGCCGAAGCCGACGCCTCGGTCCTCCACCTCCAGCACCACGGCTTCCGGAAGGAAGCGCAAGCGCACGGCCGCGGTGGACGATTTCGAGTGGCGAGCCACGTTGTTCAGCGCCTCCTGCATCACGCGGTACAGGTGGATGGCCAGGCCCCGGTCCACTTCCCGGCTGACCCCGTCTTTCACGCAGCGGGTGACAATGCCGGTCTGCTTCTCGAAGCGTGGCAGGTAGGCATCGAGAGCGCTCTCGAAGCCGGCTTCGTCCAGCGCCACCGGGTGCAGCGCGTGCGAGAGCGTGCGGACCTTCTCCAGCGTCGCCTGTACGATTTCCTGAATTTCGCGCAGCTCGGCGCGGCCGCGGTCGTCCTCCGCGAAATCGCGCCGGGCGGTTCGCTGCAGCATCGCGCCGATGGCCGTAAGGATCTGGCCGAACTCGTCGTGCAGCTCGCGGGAGATGGACCGGAAGGTGCTTTCCTGCATGGAAATCAGTTGCTGCGCCAGCTCGCTGCGCCGTTCCGAGAGCGCCGCCACCCGCTCAAACAGCCGGCGTATGTACTGCACCAGATAAAGACTGGTGAGGACAATCGCCACCAGCATGGCCGCCAGAAACCAATAGGCGTTGCGGCGTACCCCGGCGTAAATATCCGTGACGCGCGCGCTGGCCTCCTGCTCGGCCGCATTGTTGGCTACCAGCAGCCGCGCCACAGCCGCGGAGAGGGCCTCCTGACGCGCTTGCAGAGAGAGCCGGATGAGGTCGCGCGCCTTGGCCTGCTCGCCCGCTTCGGCCAGCCCGAATACGCGCTCCAGGGCGTCCCAGAACTGCGCCACGTTGGAAGAAATCTGCTTCCTTTGATCCGACCCCGCCGTTCCCGAGGTCTGCCCCACCGGCGAATACCTGGCCTCCTGCTCCAGGGCGTCCGCCAGATCGGTCCTTATTCGCTTGAAAGGGCCTTGCCAGGCTGAGAGCGGATAGGGCTCGCTGCCGTCGAGCATGTCGCGCATGGTCAGGGCGATGGAGTTCAGATTGCCCTGGATGCGCAGCAGGAGGAGCGAATCCAGGCGGTTGCGGTCGATGGCTGTGGTTTGCAGCTCCTCCAGGCCTCGAAGCTGCACGAACGTGAACCCGGAGTAGACCGCGACCGCCGATAGCGTGACCACCAGTCCCGCCAGCAAACGGATTGTGGGAGAACGGCGGTCTTCCATGGCACGATTCTGGCCCGGTCTAATCTCTTTCTATTATTGGCGCACCCGCATTCGCAATAGTATCCTAATCTCACGTGCTAATCCTTCCCCAACTTGTTTGACCGCTCCCGCGGGGGTAGCGCCCTCGGGGAGCGGTCCCATTTTTCCGATTGTGATCACGAATCCATCGATGAGGGCCGGGATTTGAGCCGCTTCGCGCGCTTCGCCGCGCCGGCGCTGGCGGCGGCGCTCGGCTGCGGGTGGCTGGCGTACTCCCAAATCGGCTCGGCCAACCAGACGCTGCTGTGGCAACACCGCAATCTGGGAAAGGCCTTCTATGAGAACCCCACCATGGCGCAACAGGCCGTGGAACAGTTCCGGCAGGCGCTGGCCCTGGCGCCGAATTCGGCTCGCGAGCGTCTGAACTACGGTCTGGCGCTGCTGCGCGCCGGCGACATGAAGAATGGCATGGCGGAGCTGGAGAAGGTGCAAAAGCAGGACCCCAAGCTGCCGCACACCTGGTTCAACCTGGGCATCGCTTACAAGAGGATGGGGGATTTCGACAAGGCGCAGACGGAGTTTGAGCAGATGTTGCGCCTGGCGCCGGACGAGCCGGCATCGCACTATCAGCTCGGCGCGCTGTACAAATCCAAGGAGCAGATGGATGCCGCCATTCGGGAGTTTGAAAAGGCGCGCGACCTCAATCCGCGTCTGGCGGGCCCGCACTTCCAGCTTTACGGTCTCTACCGCCAGGCCAATCGCCCGGAGAGCGCCGCGGAGTTGGCCATTTTTCAGGACATAAAGAAGGAACAGGAAGGCGCGGCCGTTCCGGAAGACCTGGAGTGGAGCGTCTACGCGGAAATCTACGATCCCATCGACGAGCCGCCTTCCCCGCCGCTTGCGCCACCGATCTACCGCTCGGAGAAGATCGCCGGCGGATTCGACCAGGCTTCCGCCGGCCTCACCGTTCTGGACCTGGATGGCGCCCGCCCCAGCCTGATTGCGTGGTCGGCGGGCCGGGTGGCGCTTTTCCGCAATGGCCGGACGGCGGCCGCGGATTCGGGCCTCGAAGGGTTGCGCGACGTGGTCTTCATAGCGCCCGGCGATTTTGATAACGACGGCCTGCCCGATCTGTGCGTCGTCACCAAGCAGGGCGCGTCGCTCTACCGCAACGTGAAGGGGCGCTTCCAAAAGCAGGCCGACCTGGCCGGCGGCTCGTTCCGGAAGGCCGTTTGGCTGGATTTCGACCACGATTACGACCAGGACCTTTTTCTGATCGGCGACGATTGCCGTCTGCTGCGCAACAACGGCGACGCCGGTTTCAGCGACGAATCCAAGCGTTTTCCCTTCGTGGCTGGACGCGCGTTGGACGCCGTGCCTTTCGACCTGGAGCCAGACACGCCCGGCTTCGACCTGGCGGTATCCTACCAGGACCGCACAGGCGTGCTCTACCGCGACCAACTTGGCGGAACTTATAAGGCGATTCCGCTGGACGCCCTGCCGGCCGGCGCCGGCGCGCTCTCGGCCGCCGATGTAAATCACGACGGCCGCACCGACCTGGCGGCTGCTGGTTTGCAGTTGCTCAACCGGCCGGGAAAATGGCAGGCGGCGCCCGCGCCGGGGGCGTTCGCAGGTGGCCCCGATGTCAACGCGGATTTCGATGGCGACGGGCGATTGGCGCGGGCCTGGATCGCCAAAGACGGTTCGCTCAACCTGGACCGCAACGTGTCGCCGGCCTACGGCAACTGGATCGAAGTGTCTTTGGAAGGCGTCAAGAACCCCAAGATCCCGCTCGAAACCAAGGTCGAGGTGAAAGCCGGCGCGCGCTACGAAAAGGCCACCTACCAGGGCATTCCGCTGGTGTTCCGTCTGGGCGCCCACACGCGCGTCGATACTGTGCGGCTCGCGTGGCCGAACGCCATGATCCAGAACGAAATGAACCAGCCGGCCAATCACGCGATCTCCGTGAAAGAGGCGCCGCGCCTGGCGGGCTCCTGCCCCATGATCTTCACCTGGAACGGACGCGCCTTCGGGTTCATCACGGACGTGCTGGGCGTGGCCCCATTGGGCGCGAGCTCGGGTGATGGCCGGTACTTTCCGGTGGATCACCACGAATACGTCTCGATTCCCAGCGACAAGCTGGAGGCCCGCGGCGGGCAGTACGAAGTACGCCTCACCGAGGAATTGCGGGAGGTCTCCTACATCGACCAGATCAAACTCATCGCGCTCGACCACCCCGCCGCCTTGGACGTGGTTACCAACGAGAAGTTCAAGTCGCCTCCGTTCCCGGAGTTCCGCCTGTTCGGCGCGGAGCGCAAGGTCTACCCAGTGGCCGCCCATGATTCCCAAGGGGCGGATGTGCGCCAGGCGCTTCTCAGGCGCGATCTCCGCTACCCCGATTCGTTCCGCCGCGATTCGGCCGGCGTGGCCGAGCTGCACCATCTGGATCTCGATTTCGGCGCCGCCGCGCCCGCCAATCGCGCGGCCCTCGTCCTGAACGGATGGGTGGATTGGGCCGACGGCAGCACCTTTCTGGCCGCCACCCAGGCGCATCGCGACCTGGTGTTTCCTTATCTCCAGGTGAAGGACGCCGCCGGCCAGTGGAAGACCGTGGTGGAAGACATGGGGATGCCTTCCGGCAAGCCCAAAACTATGGCGGTGGACCTGACCGGCAAGTTTCTTTCGGCCTCGCGCGAGGTCCGCATCGTCACCAACCTGTGCCTCTATTGGGATGAGATCTACCTGCTGGAGAACAGCGACGCGCCGCCCAACCGCATGACCGCCGTGCCCATCGAATCGGCCGATCTGCACTACCGTGGGTTCTCCAAGCCCACCATCGATACGCAACGCAAACAGCCGGAACTGTTCGACTACCAAATCGTAAGCTTCACCTCCATGTGGAATCCGACGCCCGGCAATTACACGCGCTACGGCGCCGTGGAAACTCTTCTGGCCGAGCCGGACGACCGCATGGCGATCATGGGATCGGGCGACGAAATCGCCATGCGCTTCGCCGCCGGCGGGCTTCCGGCGCTCCCGGCGGGCTGGAAGCGCGATTTCCTGCTGCTGGTGGACGGGTGGGCCAAGGACGCCGATGCCAACACGGCGTTTTCCCAATCCGTGCTGCCGCTGCCCTTCCACGGGATGAGCCGCTATCCCTATCCGGCTACGGAGGCGTATCCGCAAGACACGGCGCACAGGCAGTACGTGCGAGACTTTCTGACGCGGCCGGCGCTGCGGCTGATACGGCCGCTGGTGGGGAGCAACGGGACTTAGGATGGAACCGCTCTCTAACGTTCGCGGCTCGGCTGGGCAGGCGAATCGCCTGCCCCACCTGCGCGTGATCGCCTTCTTGCTGCTGTTGGTCAATAGCGGATACATCGCCGCGCTTCCGGCGGCCACCGTTTTCTACATGGCCAACGTGGCGTTGCACCTGGTCCTCGGGCTGGCGTTCATGGCGCTTGCGGCGGTCATGTTCAAGCGCTATCCGCGGGAATGCGGCGCGTTCCTGGCGGCCGGTCTGCCTGCCCTATTCCTGGCGTTACGGGGCAACACGCTGGCGCATCGCTGGGTATTGTGGCTGCACATCCTGATGGCCGCGGCGGCCGTGCTGCTCATCGGGTTGCGCCTATTCCAAACGCCCGCCGCGCACGTCTGGAAGACCGGGTTCGCAGTTGGGGCGGCCGTACTGGTCGTCTTGCCGGCCGGCGCCTGGCTCTACCTCGCGGCGCGCCCGAACCCCAATGACAGCATCGTGAACCCCGACACGGCTCCGCTATCCATGGACCAGGAGGGGGCCGGCGCGCACTCGCCCTTCGCGCCGTCTTCGGCCCAGACCAATACCGGCAAGATCATCCCATCCAATTTCTTCATGGATTCCGAGGCGTGCGGCCAGTGCCACAAAGACATCTACGAGCAGTGGAAGAGCTCGGCTCACCATTTCGCGTCGTTCAACAACCAGTTCTACCGGAAAGCCATCGAGTACATGCAGGACACCATCGGCACGCGCCCGAGCAAATGGTGCGCCGGATGCCACGATCACGCGGTCTTCTTTAACGGGAGGTTCGACCGGCCCATCAAGGAGCAGATCGATACGCCGGAGGCGCAGGCGGGCCTGGGCTGTATGTCGTGCCACGCCATCGTACACGTGGCGAGCACCATGGGAAATGCCGATTTCACCGTGGAATACCCGCCGCTCCACGAGCTTGCTTCGAGCCACAACGCGCTCGTCCACGCCGCCGACTATGCCCTGACCTATCTCAATCCGGAACCGCATCGCCAGACGTTTCTGAAGCCCTTCATGCGCCAATCGGAATTCTGCGCCGCGTGCCACAAGGTGCATCTGGACGTCCCGGTCAACGACTACCGATGGATTCGCGGGTTCAACGATTACGACAACTGGCAGGCCAGCGGCGTTTCGGGGCAAGGCGCGCGGTCGTTCTACTACCCGCCGAAGCCCCAGGTTTGCGCCGATTGCCACATGCCCCTGGTGGCGTCGAACGACCCCGGCAACCACGGCGGCCAGGTGCACTCGCACCGCTTTCCGGCGGCCAATATGGCGCTGGCCACCGTCAACCAGGACAAGGCGCAGACGGACACCATCGAGAAATTCCTGACCTCGGGATTCATCACGGTGGACATTTTCGCCGCGGCGCCGGCGGATGGCGGCCGGGGCCAGATGGAAATGCAGCGGCGCAGCGGCGCGGTGCGGGCCAATACCAGCTTCGCCTCGGGCGAAGAGGTGGAGGAAAGCGGACCCGCCACCGTGCGGGAGGTGGGCAAAATCGAGGCGCCTATCGACGCATCCGGCGCCGCGCTCGAGCCCGGCTCCACCGCGCGCGTGGATGTGGTGGTCCGCACCCGCAAAATCGGCCACTTCTTCCCGGGCGGCACGGTGGATGGGTTCGATGTCTGGCTGGAGTTCGAAGCCAAGGACGCGGACGGGCGCGTGATCTTCTGGAGCGGCAGCGTGGAAGACAACGGCAAGGGGCCGGTGGAGGCCGGCGCGCATTTCTATCGCTCCTACCAACTGGACGCGCAATCCAATCCCATCAATAAGCGCAACGCATGGCAGACCCGCGGCCTGCTTTATGTGCGTCTGATTCCGCCGGGCGCCGCCGACGTGGCGCACTACCTGGTGAACGTCCCTAAGGACGCGCGCGGCCCTATTAGTTTCACCGCCAAGCTGAACTACCGGAAGTTTTCCTGGTATTACACGCAGTTTTCTTACGCGGGGCAGCCCAAGCCGGGCCAGAACGCCGCGCTGCTCGCGGCCGATCACAACGGTCTCGAATACGAATTCTCGCCGGCATCGATTCCGGCCAACGTTTCCGGCAAGATCCGCGACCACATCCCCAACCTGCCCATCGTCACGCTGGCCCAGGCGCACGCCACAGTTCCGTTGGGAAAACCCGCGTGGACGGCGACCGTGCGAAAACAGGACCGCGAGCGCTGGAACGATTGGGGCATCGGCCTGTTACTGCAAGGCGATCTCAAAGGCGCGGAATATGCGTTTCAGAAAGTGACCGAAGCCGAACCCGGGTATGCCGATGGCTGGCTGAACGTGGCGCGCGCGCTCATCCAGGAAGGCGAGACGGAACGGGCAAAGCCGTACATCGAGCAGGCCGTCAAAATCGATTCCGGACTGGCCCGAACCTGGTTCTTCAAAGCCCAGGTCCAGCGCGCCGACGGCGACTACGACGGCGCGCTGGCATCGCTCGAGGTGGTGCGCTCGAAGTACCCGCGCGACCGCGTGGCGCTCAACCAAATCGCCCGCATCCTGTTTTTGAAACGCGAGTACGTGCGCGCGCTGGCCGCGCTCAAAGAGGTAGCGAGCGTCGATCCCGAGGACGTCCAGATGCACTACACGCGGATGCTGTGCTACCGCGGCCTGGAGGACGCCAAGGGAGCGGCGCGCGAGGAGGCGCTGTTCCGCCGCTTCAAGGCCGACGAAGCGTCCGACGCTGTTACGGAAGCAAGGCGTATGCTCAGCCCCGAGGACAACAACGAGCGCCAGCCCATCCACGATCACGAAAGCGCGGTGCGGCAGTGAGTGGCCGGGACTCACGGACAAGGGTCGAGACGAGTCTCGAGCCGGCAGGCGTGGGCGCCTGCGCCACGCAGTGGTTGGCGCTCGTCCTGTCGGCGGCCGTCTGCATCCTCGCGGGCCAGCCGTCCAAGCCTTTGCCGGTGGTCTTCACGGATGTGACTGCCAAAGCCGGCATCCATTTCGTCCACAACGCCGGACGTACCGGCAAGAAATATCTGCCCGAAACGCTGGGGGCCGGCTGCGCGTTTTTCGACGCGGATGGCGACGGCTGGCAGGATATCCTGCTGATCAACGGCATGGGTTTCACGCCCAAGGGCCGCCGGACGGTCGCGGCGCTGTACCGCAACAACCACGACGGCACGTTTACCGATATCACGGCCGGCAGCGGACTGGACGTGCAGATTTACGGCATGGGCGTGGCCATCGGCGACTACGACAACGACGGCCGCGACGACGTCTACATCACCGCTTTGGGCGGCGACCATCTGTTTCACAACGAGGGCAATGGCAAGTTCAAAGACGTCACCAAGGAATCCGGCATCGACAACAACAGCCTGGCGGCCAGCGCCGCGTGGCTCGATTACGACCGCGACGGCAAACTGGACCTTTTCGTGGCCAACTACGTCCAGTGGAGTCCCAAGAACGACCTGTGGTGCTCGCTCGATG
>OBLW0100001425.1_pt1 | contig 20291 bp, 12 predicted proteins | sample 1520161 | NCBI WGS metagenome assembly OBLW01 (sample SAMEA3539309, study PRJEB22396) | soil metagenome | biome: tundra; feature: field; material: soil | place: USA | collected 2010-05 | depth 0.15 m | reverse complement strand
CTGGAACATACGTACGCCGACTAGAAGCTGCTCAGCATGCGGCAGTTGTGAACCCTACCAGTCGTCGTCAGCCTCCGAAGCTGGCCCTGAGCTCGCCGTCCTGATCGCGGCTCCTGGCGCCCTGCGAGCCCCGGCCTTCTTCGCCGTACCGGCCTTCTTGGCGCCGGTTGCCTTGCGGCCAGCGGCCTTCTTCGCCGTACCGGCCTTCTTCGCCGTACCGGTTGCCTTTCGCGCTCCGGCCTTCTTCGCCGTACCGGTTGCCTTTCGCGCTCCGGCCTTCTTCGCCGTACCGGTTGCCTTGCGGGTTGTCGACCGCTTGGACGGACCCGCTGCCCGTCGATCCGCGATCAGCTCGGCTGCGCGTTCGAGAGTCAACTCGTCCGGGTCGTCACCCCGCCGAAGCGAGGCGTTCGTCGTCCCGTCGGTTACGTAGGGCCCGAAACGGCCCGAGCGCAACACGACCGTCGATCCCGACTCCGGGTCGGCGCCAAGCTCGCGAAGGGGAGCTGTGGAAGTGCCGTAACGACGCTGCTTGGGCTCCGCGAACAGCGAGAGCGCCTCCTCGATCGTCACTGTGAACAGCTGGTCCTCGTTCTCCAGGCTGCGAGTCTCGGAGCCTCGTTTCATGAACGGCCCGAATCGGCCGTTGGCTGCGACGACCTCCTCACCGGTCTCGGGATCAGCGCCAATCGTCCGTGGGAGCTGCAGGATCTGCAGAGCCTGCTCGAGCGTGATGTCCGAGACGTCCATCGTCTTGAGCAACGAAGCGGTCCGCGGCTTGTCAGCAGCCTCGGCCGCCTCGCCGAGCTGAACGTACGGCCCGAAACGTCCCGCTCTCACCAGAACCGTCCTGCCCGTCGCCGGATCGTTGCCCAGGACTCGGTCCGAGGAGGGATGCTCGAGCAGCTCTGCGGCCCGCTCCAAGGTGAGCTCGTCCGGGGCCAGGTCGTCAGGCACCGCCGCGCGGTCCTCGCCGCGCTGGAGGTACGGACCGTAGCGGCCCACGCGGACCACGATCTCGCGCCCTTGCGCATCGGTGGCCAGTGATATCGAGTTCACTTCCCGGGCGTCGATCTCGTCGAGATGCAACGACACGGCCTCCTTGAGACCGTGGGAGCCGTCGACCGCGAGCGAGTGGCCAGGCGCCTTGGCAGGCTGAACGGCCCCTGGCCTGTGCTCGCCGAAGTAGAAGCGCTCGAGCCACGGGACCTGTTCCTCGCTGCCGGAGGCGATGTCGTCGAGATCGTCCTCCATGGAGGCCGTGAACCCGTAGTCGACCAGGTTCGCGAAGTGGTCCTCCAGCAGCCCGACAACGGCGAAGGCCGTGAAGGACGGAACGAGCGCCGTCCCTCTCTTCCACACATAGCCCCGGTCTTGGATGGTCCCGATGATGCTGGCATAAGTCGACGGACGTCCGACGCCGAGCTCCTCGAGACGCCGAACGAGCGAAGCCTCGGTGTAGCGCGCCGGCGGCTTGGTTGCGTGCTCCTCGACCTCGAGGCCGTCGCAATCGACGTCTCCTCCGGCGACGAGCCGAGGCAGGCGGACGTCCTGGTCGCCCCGACGCTCACTCCGGCCGTCGCCGTTCTCGTCGTCGTCCTCCCGGTAAACCGCCAGGAAGCCGGGATCGGTGATGACCGTGCCCGTCGCCATGAACACCGTGACGGCTCCGCTGCGCGCGACTGGCGACTCGGTCAAGGTGCGCCCGACGATGCGAGCTCGTGCGGTCGTCCCGGTCGCATCGTTCATCTGCGATGCGACCGTCCGCTGCCAGACGAGCTCGTAAAGGCTGCGCTCCTCACCTCTCAGCTCGCCGGCAACCTGGGAGGGCGTCCGGAAGCGATCGCCGGCGGGCCGGATCGCTTCGTGAGCCTCCTGCGCGTTCTTCACCTTGCTGCGGTACATCCGGGGAGAGCGCGGCACGGACTGGGCGCCATAGAGTGCCTGTGCCTGGTCTCTGGCGGCCCTGATGGCGGTATCCGACAGCGTCGTCGAGTCGGTCCGCATGTAGGTGATGTAACCCCGCTCGTAGAGCCGCTGCGCGACCTGCATGGTCCTTTGTGCGGAGAACCGCAGCTTGCGCGCGGCTTCCTGCTGGAGCGTGGAGGTGATGAAGGGGGCGGCCGGCGATCGCCGGTAAGGGCGCTCCTCGACGCTAGCGACTTCGAACTCGGCGCCGGTGAGGGCCGCGACGAGGCCACGAGCTCCTGGCTCGTCGAGCAGCACGACCTCGTCGGGTGAGCTCAACGTCCCGGTCGGGCTGAAGTCTTCGCCAGTCGCTACCTGACGATCGCCGATCTCCACCAGGCGTGCGGCGAAGGGCTGCGAGTCGGCTGAGAAGCTGCCTTCGACGCTGCACCAGCTGGCGGAACGGAACCGCATGCGCTCGCGCTCTCGCTCGACGACGATCCGGGTGGCGACGCTCTGCACACGGCCGGCAGACAGGCCCTTGGCGACCTTGCGCCACAGCACCGGTGAGACCTCGTAGCCGTAGAGGCGATCGAGGATGCGCCTCGCCTCTTGCGCGTCGACGAGGCGACGATCGAGCTCGCGGGGGTGCTCGATGGCGGCGCGGATGGCGGCGGGTGTGATCTCGTGGAACACCATGCGCGACACCGGGACCCGGGGTGAGAGCACCTCGACCAGGTGCCACGCGATCGACTCGCCTTCACGGTCCTCGTCTGTCGCGAGGTAGACCTCGCTCGCCGCGCCGACGAGACGGCGAAGCTTCGCGACCTGTTCGCGCTTCTCGCGAGACACGACGTAAAGGGGCTTGAAGTCGTTGTCCACGTCGACACCGAGACGAGCCCAGGGCTCTGCCTTGAAGGCCGCCGGCACGTCCGCCGCCGATCGCGGGAGGTCGCGTATGTGGCCGATCGAGGACTCGACGACGTAGTCACCGCCGAGATAACCAGCGATGGTCTTCGCCTTCGCTGGGGACTCGACGATCACTAGTGGCTTGGGCATGTGTGCTCGTCCCGGTAAGGGCGGACGGCCGGGGTTACGCCGGTCCGCAGTGGCTTAGGAGCCGACGTCGGCGTCGTCGGTGCTGCCTGAAATCTCGTGCCCGGATCCCTCGTTCGGAAGTGCCGCTTGAGTCCCCTCCGCCTCGGGCTCAAGCATGCTAGTCGAGCGCTTCGAGAATGCGATCGAGGCCAGCAATACCACGAGGGCCGCCGCCGCGATGGCAAAGCGGGCGCCGTCATGGTGCCGGAGCGTGATAACGGCCGGCAAGATGAGCAACGACACGAGGTTCATCACCTTGATGAGCGGGTTCAGCGCGGGGCCCGCGGTGTCCTTGAAGGGGTCACCGACGGTGTCTCCGATGACTGCCGCCTTGTGCGACTCGGACCCTTTCCCTCCGAGATGACCGTCCTCGATGTACTTCTTGGCATTGTCGAAGGCACCGCCCGAGTTCGAGAGGAAGTTCGCCATCAACTGGCCGGTGAGGATCGTGCCGGTGAGGAACGCACCGAGGGCGATGTAGTTGATCCCGAACCCGACGATGACCGGCGAGAGAACCGCCAGCAGGGCGGGGGTCGCGAGCTCGCGCTGGGAGGCCGCGGTGCAGATGGAGATGACACGGCCGTATTCCGGCTTCTCCGAGTAGTCCATGATCCCGGGGTGTTCGCGGAACTGGCGGCGCACCTCGTAGACGACCGTCCCCGCCGAGCGGCCGACGGCTCGGATGGCGAGCGACGAGAAGAGGAAGGCGATCGATCCGCCGATCAACAGGCCGATGAACGTCGTGGGGACCGCGACGTTGATCTGGGTCAGCGGGTTGTGGAACAACGCGTCGCCCGTGACCTGCTTCAGTTGTGGCAGCTGGTTGCCGATGGTCTCGATGAACGAGGAGAACAGGGCGACCGCGGCGATGACCGCAGAGCCGATCGCGACTCCCTTGGTGATCGCCTTGGTGGTGTTGCCTACGGCGTCGAGGCTCACCATGACCCGCTCGGCCTCGCCCGTGAACTCACCGGACATCTCGGCGATCCCGGCCGCGTTGTCCGATACCGGGCCGAAGGAGTCCTCCGAGATGATCATCCCCGTCGTGGAAAGCATGCCGATACCCACCAGGGCCACCAGGTAGAGCGAAACGGTAAGCTTGCCGCCGCCTAGCGCGACCGCGCTCGCGATCGCCACGACGATGGCGATGATCGCCCACACGCTCGACTCGAGGCCGATCGAGATGCCGGCCAGTACCGTCGTCGCCGGGCCGGTGCGGGTCGCATCCGCGATCTGTCGCACCGGGCTGCGATCGGTCGAGGTGAAGTTCTCGGTGATCAGGCTCGCCACGTTCGCGAGCGCGATGCCGATGAGCACGGCCCAGAAGACCTTCAAGTTGCGGACGTAGAACTGCGCGACGAGAAACGCCCCGACGAGTGTGAGCACCGTACCGGTCCTGAAGCCACGGTTGATCGGGGCCATCGCCGACTTGTCGCTGTCGCGCGCCCGCACGATCAGGATGCCGAACGCGGACGTGAGGATCCCGATGCCCGCAACGATGAGCGGGTAGAGCAGGCCGCGCGCAGGTGGCAGGCGGAGAGACTGGAACGCGGAGTAACCGAGGATCAGCGAGGCGATGATCGTGATCTCGTAGGACTCGAAGAGGTCGGCCGCCATTCCGGCACAGTCGCCGACGTTGTCGCCGACGTTGTCCGCGATCGTGGCGGCGTTACGGGGGTCGTCCTCGGGGATTCCCGCCTCGACCTTGCCGACGAGGTCGGCCCCCACGTCGGCGGCCTTGGTGAAGATGCCGCCGCCGACACGCATGAACAGGGCGATCAGCGACGCACCGAACCCGAAGCCGACCAGCACGGCCGTGGCGCTGTTCTGGAAGATGAACACGATCGTCGTCGCACCGATGAGGCCGAGTCCGACACAGAGCAAACCGGTGATCCCTCCTGTGCGGAAGGCCACCTTGAGCGCCGGCGGAAGCTTTCCCTCGCGCGCCGCCGCCGCCGTCCGGACGTTGCCGCGCACCGACAGGCTCATGCCGATGAACCCCGTCAACCCTGAGAAGGCCGCGCCGCAGAGGAAGGCGATCGCCCGGGCGAAGCCGGACTGCAGGAAGGTCAGGGCCACCGTCCCATCAGGACGGACGACCTTGGTCGCGGTGAAGAACACGAGCACGAACAGCGGAACGACGATGATCGCGATCGTCTTGAACTGGCGACGCAGGAAGGCGCCGGCGCCTTCTTGGATGGCGGCCGCGATCTCACGCATTTTGTCGGTGCCGGTGTCAGCGGCGAGCACGCCGCGCATCAGGTAGAGGGCGGTAGCGATCGCCACGACGCCCGTTCCAAGCGCGAACACCAGCCAGACTCGCTCGGCCCCACCCAGCACGAAGGCCTGGTAGCCGCCGGTCGCGAATAGATGGGGGGGCATTACTTGCTCCTTTGGTCGAGACGGCTCGGAGAATAGGGTAGGTGGCGGGCAGATTCAAACTGCACAATTAATTGTGCAGTTGGTGACTGTTACCTGCTGCTGTTCGCCGGGCCGCCTGCCGCTGGCGGCGATCGGGCCCAGAACCTTGGCGCCGTCCCTCGGTAAACCGACGGTCAACTGTGACCGGGACCGCCTGCGCCGGGACCGCCTGCGCCGTGACCCCCTGTCGAAGGCGCCTCGGCGTGATCGGGGGTTGAGATCACCCAATAGAGGGGGTTCACCATCCCGACGCTGCGGCCACGGCTGGCGACCATGCCCTCTACCACGACCCGGGCTCCCGGCTCGATGCCGGCCACGCGCCGGCGGCCTTGGAACACGGCCATGACCTGGCCGGTCCCGTCAGAGATCGTGCACTCGAGCGACGAAACGCCGGCTCGCGGCTGGACACGCACCGTCCGGATCCTCCCCGCGACCCGGGCACGCTGACGCGGCCGCAGGTCACCGATCGGAATGGCGCCGGCGGCAAGTCCTGACGTGGAGGCGCTCTGGAAGCCGGCGACACGCTCGGCCGCTGTCTTGGCGCCCGCCTCGCGGGCCGCCCGGCTCGGCTCGTTCGTGCCGAACTCGGCGTCGTGCAGTGCCCCCGACCCTTGCTCTCCTCCTGCCTTCCAGGGAACCAATTGCCTCCGGCGCTTCCCGAGCTGGAAGGGCACGATGGTCGCGTTCACGTTCGGCAGCTCGCCGACGAATGCGGCGATGCGGTCCGACGTGCGGTCGTGCAGCAGCCGTTGCCAGTACCCCGCGACGACACGGTGAGGCAGGAGCACGCTGACCTCGGTCTGGCCGTCAGCCGCCACATCCGCGATCAGCTCCATCGAGGCCCTGATCAGACGGCGGTCGGGACATTCGACGAGGTCAAGAGGAAAGCGCGAGAGCCCGAGCTGGGCCCATTGATCCTCGAGCTCAGCAGCGCGCGCACTGTCCAGCACGAAGTGCACAGCGCGAAGCTCATCTGGGTCGAGCATCCGGGCGTACTGCAGGGCGCGGGCATCCGCGAGATCCAGCCGGTCGACGAACACGAGGACGACGTGGCGACGGAGGATCGGGGCCACGACGGCGTTGTTGACGTTCTCCTCCAGCTCCTTGCTCTCCTCGTCGTACTGCTTGTGAAGCCGGATCAGGGTGGGGACGAGAATGATGAACAGCACGACGACGATCCAGACGCCTTCGCGGAACTTCACGATGACGAAGATCAGCACGACGCTGAGCGACAGCACCGCGGCGAAGCCGTTGATGACGAGCTTGTACTTCCATCCCTTCTCGCGCGTGCGGAGGTGGTGCTTGGCCATGCCGGCGCCCGCCATGGTGAAGCCGGTGAAGACGCCGACCGCGTAGACGCCGACCAGGACGCTCACCTGGGCCTTGGTCCCGATGAGGAGCGCCTCGGCGGCGATGGTGAGGATGATGATCCCGTTCGAGAACACGAGCCGGTGACCACGTCGGGTGAGCTGGCGCGGAAGGAAGGAGTCCTCGGCTACGAAGCTGGCAAGGTTCGGGAACCCGTTGAAGCTCGTGTTGGCCCCCGTGTAGAGGATCAGCATCGTCGCGCCATCGAGGAAGTAGAACCCGAACTTCCCGAACCAGGCCGAACCGAAGACGTACTGCGCCTCCTGGGAGAGAACCGTCGGGCTGCCATGCAAGTAGGGAACGGCGTGGGTGACGTGGGCGAGCAGCGAGACCCCGAGCACGAGGAAGCCGAGGATCGTCGACATGATGACGAGCACCCGACGGGCATTGCGACCCTCTGGTGGGCGGAAGGTCGCGACTCCGTTCGAGATCGCCTCGAGGCCCGTCAGCGACGACCCGCCGTTGGCAAAGGCCCGCAGCACGATGATGATCGAGGCGCCGTACAGAAGGCCGCTGCCGGGTGTGCCGATGTGCACAACCCCGCTCTTCTCAATCGAGTGGGTGTGCAGCTGACCGAGCGCGGTTCGGATGACTCCGATGATGATCAACGATCCGGTTGCAGTGGCGAAAAGGTACGTAGGAAGCGCGAACGTCCGGCCCGCCTCGCGGATCCCGCGCAGGTTGCCGTAGGCGAGGAGGGCGACGACGGCCACGGTGATCTCGAGGCCCCAGCGAGTCAGCGACGGAAAGGCGGAGGTCAACGCATCGGTCCCCGCTGCTGTCTGAACGGCGACGGTCACGATGTAGTCGATGATCAACGCGACGGCGGCCACCTGAGCCACCTTCACGCCGAAGTTGTCCCTGGCCACAACGTACGAACCGCCGGCTCGCGTGTAGACCATGACGACCTCTCGGTAAGAGAGGGTCACGAAGAGCAGCACGACGATGACCGCGACAGTGATCGGCAGCAGAAGGCTGAAGGCGGCGACGCCAACGGCCTTCACCAGCTCGAAAAGGATCTCCTCAGTTCCGTATGCAGTAGATGAGATGCAGTCCGGGGCAAGGACGCCGAGCGCAGTCGGCTTGCCGAGCCGCTCCACGGAAAGGCGCTCGGTGACCAGCGGCGGACCGAGAAGCGCCTTCTTCAGACGGTAGGAGAGCGACTCGGGCAGGATGACGACATCGCCCAGTTCCTGGCGGCTGAACCTTCCCTCGCCCGCATCCTCGCTCCGAGAAGATGCCGATGGCGATTGCACTTGCTCGACGGCGGGCTCACCCACGTCGTCGGTGGTTCCGCCCAGCACAACCACGGAGCCTACTTTGTCGCTCCCAAAGCAAGAAGCGAGCCCGGTGAGGCGCCGGATCGGCGCGTCGCTTGCACGGCCGCCCTGGTTGTCACTGTTGTCAGGGAAGAGGCGAGTTGTGCAGGCGTGCTCCCGGGTGTTCGATAGGTGTCATGCACGTCATCGTCGTCGGGTGCGGGAGGACCGGCGCGGGACTGGCCGCCGAGTTGACCAACGCCGGCCACTCGGTCGCCATCATCGACAAGCTTCCCCGCTCGTTCAGGCGGTTGCCGCCCGACTGGCCCGGACAGCGGATCGTCGGCTTCGGGTTCGACCGGGATCACCTCGAGGAAGCCGGGGCGAAGCGCGCGGCCGCCCTCGCCGCGGTCACCAGCGGTGACAACTCCAACATCCTCTGCGCGCGCATCGCCCGCGAGACTTACGAGATTCCGAACGTGGTAGCCCGCATCTACGATTCGCGCCGCGCCGAGATCTTCCAGCGACTTGGAATCCCCACAGTGCCGACGGTCCCCTGGACGATCGACCACGTGCTCCGGCGGATTCTGCCCGAGCGGGCCGTCACCGAATGGTCTGACGCGACCGGCCATCTACACCTGATCGAGCAGCCACTGCCCACCGACTGGGAGGGACACCCGTTGCCGCCTGCCGCCCTTCACGGCGACGGGATCCGCGTCGTAGCTGTGACCCGGGCGGGCGCTCCGACGGTCGACGTCGATGGTCTCGTCGGACAGGAGGGGGACGTCCTCCACCTCGTCGTCACCTACGACGTGGAAGGCAAGCTTGAAGCCTTGTTCCCCGGTGCGTCGAGTGCCTCGGGATCCAGGGGCGGGGGGAACCACGAGTGAAGGTGGCAATCGCGGGTGCGGGCAACGTAGGCCGGTTTCTCACCGAGGACCTGGCGCAAAATGGGCATGAAGTGGTGCTGATAGATCGAGACGTCGATCGCCTAGCCGCATTGCCGCCACTTGAGGGAGTTCGTTACGTGACCGCCGACGCTTGCGAGGTGTCTTCCCTGCAGGCGGCCCATTTCGACGAAATGGACGTCGTCGTGGCCACCACTGGCGACGACGAGGACAATCTCGTCATCTCACAGCTCGCCAAACAGGAGTTCGCGGTTCCCCGCGTCATCGCGAGGGTGAACCACCCGAAGAATCACTGGCTCTTCAATGAGATGTGGGGCGTGGACGTGGCGGTGTCAACGCCTCAACTTCTCGCCGGCCTCGTCGAGGAGGCCGTGTCCGTCGGGACGCTCGTCCGCCTGCTGCAGTTCGAAGGCGGCCACACCCGCCTCATGGAGGTGACTTTGGACGCGGACTCGCCGGTCCTGGGCAGCGAGTTCGGTGCGCTCGTCCTGCCTCGTGGTTCGGCTGTGGTCGCTCTCGTGCGAGACGGCCACGTGGTCGTGCCACGACCGGACGCGCCCTTGGTTGTCGGGGACGAAGTCGTGTTGCTCGTCAGCGCGCAATGTGAAGACGACGAGATCCGGACGCTTCTCCTCCAAGGCTCGTGACCGACGCTCCGGACGAGGGGCAAGCTGGGGAGGAGCCTGCGCCGCAACAGCCTGAGCCGCCAGCGCCGCAACAGCCTGAGCCGCCCGTGCCGCAACAGCCTGAGGCGCAACAGCCTGAGCCGCCCGCGCCAAAACGGCGCCGAAGTCGCAACCGCGGCCGCCATCCCCGGAGCTCTGAGGCTGTGCCGGCAAGCGAAGGCGCCGGCTCGAACGGTGCCGCCGAGCAGGATGTCGCCGAGCAGGAATCGGCCGGCGACAGCGACGGCAGCGGCGGCGGCGAAGTCGTGCGGGGCGTCAAGCGCCCCGTCCCGGCCAGCTACGGACCGCGGGAGGCCGCGTTCTTCGACCTCGACAAGACGGTCATCGCGAAGGCCTCGATGGTTGCCTTCGGTCGACCCTTCTACCACGGTGGCTTGATCAACCGCCGAACCGTGCTGCGGGCGCTCTACGGCGAGCTGGTCTACCTCCACCTCGGGGCGAGCGAGCAGAAGCTCAACCGCATCCGGGAAAGCGTCCTGCGACTGATCAAGGGCTGGCATCGCGACCGGGTGTGCGAGATCGTCGCCGAGGCGATCGAGGCAATCGTCGAGCCGATCATCTTCGCGGAAGCTGCCGACCTGATCGACTGGCACCATGAGCAGGGACGCCTCGTCGTGATCGTCTCCGCGTCGCCTGAGGAGATCGTCACTCCGCTGAGCAGGTTCCTCGGTGCGGACGACTGCATTGCAAGCAAGGCGCGAGTTGACGACGAGGGTCGCTACACCGGAACGATGCAGTTCTACGCGTTCGGGCCATTCAAGGCCGAGGCGATGGACGTCCTCGCGGCCGAGCGGGGCATCGACCTCGCCGCTTCGTATGCCTACACCGATTCCTACACCGACCTACCGATGTTGGAGGCCGTCGGCCATCCTGTCGCCGTGAACCCGGACCGTGTGCTGAACCGCTACGCGCGAGAGCACGAGTTCGAAGTCCTCCACTTCAGCCAGACCGTCAGCCTATGGAGCCGGGTTCGGGACCGAATCGGGGCCGTGCCGCCCCGTCCCGCGATCGCAGTATCGGCAGGTGCCGTCGCGCTCGGCGTCGGGGCCGCGGCTGCAGGCTGGTGGTTGGGCTCACGCAGGCACGAGAACTGACCCGAGCCTGCGCGTTCTCCGGGTCAGTCGCCGCGGAGGCGCTTCGCCGCGATGACGCCCAGCGCGACGAGGAGAGCCAGTATGACGAGCTTCTTGATCATGCCGAGATCGTAGTCAGCTTGACCAGGCGGCGAGCGGTCAGCACCGGAGGGTCCCCGCACGAGCGCCGGGCGGGCAGGTCCGGCTCAGACGGTCAGAAGGTCCCGAGCCCCGGTATCGCTCGAGGGGTGCCTCAGCTTTGACATCGCACGCGCCTCGATCTGGCGTATCCGCTCCCGGGTGAGGTTGAAGTGCTCTCCGACCTCTTCCAGCGTGCGCGGCTCGCCCCGGTCCAGACCGAAGCGCAGCTTCAAGATCTCACGCTCCCGCTCGTCGAGCGGGGCCAGCAAACGGTTGATCTCGAGCGGTAGCAACGCCGTCGCGGCAACCTCGAACGGCGACTCGGCCGAGCGATCCTCGACGACGTCGCCAAGCTCGGCATCGCCGTCTTCGCGTAGCGGCTCGGACAGCGACAATGGCTCAGCACGGAACCTGAGCGCCTCGATCAGCTTGTCCTCAGGCAGCTCCACCTCGATCCCGAGCTCCACCAGCGTCGCCGGACGCCCGAGCTTGAGCTCGAGACGGGCTTGTGCCTTCTGCACCCTGGCCAGGGTGTCTCCGGCATGCACGGGTAGCCGGATAGTCCGTCCCGTGTTGGCAATGCCACGAGTGATCGCTTGGCGGATCCACCAGGTTGCATACGTCGAGAACTTGAAGCCCTTGCGCCAATCGAACTTCTCGACAGCGTGCATCAGGCCGAGGTTGCCCTCTTGTATCAGGTCCAGCAACGGCAGCCCGGACGCCTGATATTTCTTCGCGATCGAGACCACCAAACGAAGGTTCGACTGGACGAAGGTCCTCTGGGCCGTCTCGCCTTCACGGACGTGCCGGTTGAGCTCTCGGCGCCTGGTGGGGGTCATTCCCTTGGACTTCGTCCTTAGTTCTTCCTCGGCGCCCCAACGAGCCTCTATCGCCTGCGCGAGGCGTACCTCGTCGTCCTTTGTGAGCAGCGGATACTGGCCAATATCGGTCAGATACAGCCTGACGAGATCTTCTTCGTCGCGCTCAACTCGCTCTTTCGCCAAGGTACAAAAGCCTCCGTGGGTTCGGCCGGTACAGCCTCGCGCTGTTCCGTAGTTATCGACGCGTAGGCAGAGCCATCCGCGTCCGACCGTCGCTGCCCCACACCGCGCCGGTCAGCGAACCTTGCGCTGCTTCATTACTCGAACGTAAGTGTAACGGTGGAGTCAAGCTTGCCCGTCCGCGGTCCTTGCCCTGGCAGCGCCGCCGTGCTACGCGCGGGCCACTCCACGGATCTGGTTTCAGCGAGCGTTCGGGTCCCGGTCGGACCCCGTGGAGGCAGGGCGGCCCGCGCCAGTCGGCACTGGGGTCGCGGCAGACGCCCGGAACCGGTTTGTGATCGGCATCCTCCGGTCCTTTCCGAAACCACGACTCGTGACCCGGGGCCCGGGCGGAGCTTGGCGACGCTTGTACTCGGCGTGGTCAACGAGATCGATGACCCTTCTCACCGTCGCCGCCTCGAAACCTGCGGCAACCAGGCCGGACACCGTGAGGTCCCGCTCGACATAGCCCTCGAGGATAGGGTCCAAGACGGGATAGGGAGGCAAGCTGTCGTCGTCCCGCTGGTCCGGTCGCAGCTCAGCCGACGGCGGCTTGGAGATCACCGCGCGGGGGACGAGGTCGTGACCCGCGACGGAGTTCCGATGCTCGCACAGCTGGTAAACGAGCGTTTTCGGCACGTCCTTCAACACGGCGTAGCCGCCTGCCATATCCCCGTACAAGGTGGCGTAGCCAACGGCCATCTCGCTCTTGTTGCCGGTGGTCAGCACCAGCCATCCCCGCTCGTTGGAGATCGCCATCAAGAGGATCCCGCGTATGCGTGCCTGGAGGTTCTCGCCTGCAAGCCCGCCTGAAGGGTCTCCAGCGCTGAACACTGGCGCGAGCATCTCCAACAGCACGCTGTGGGCAGCCTCGATCGGGACCGTGGTAGCGCCGATCCCCAGGTTCGTGACCAGCGACGACGCGTCCTCGATCGAGCCTGCCGATGAGAAACGGGACGGCATCAACACGCCGTGCACCCGCTCAGGTCCGAGAGCGTCGGCTGCGATCGTGGCCACGAGCGAGGAGTCGATGCCGCCCGACAGGGCCACGAGCACTTCGGTGAACCCGTTCTTGCGGACGTAGTCGGAGGTCCCGAGCACGAGCGCCTCGTAGACCTCAGCCACCCGGTCCAAGCGGGGCGCAATGGGCGTGAGGGGCGAGAACTGCTGCTCGCCGCGTGCGGCCTGGTCGGCGGCCGAAGCGCCGGCGGCCTCCGAGATCGTCACCAGCGGCAGCGCCGACATGCCCTCGTGGCCTCGCGGGTCCAAGAGCCGCTTGCGGAACATCGGATGGATCGCCAGGTCGCAGATGACGAGGGCCTCGCGGAACTGCGGAGCCGACGCGACGAGGTCGCCATCGTGGTCGAAGACCATGGAGGCGCCGTCGAAGACGAGCTCGTCCTGGCCGCCGACAAGGTTGACATAGGCGAGCGCGCAGGATGCATCGGCCGCGCGCGTGGCGAGCATCCGCTCCCGCTGGGCAAGGATGCCGGCACGGTACGGCGACGCATTGATCGTCACGACGAGCTCCGCGCCCCCCTCGCCCAGCCGACCGACAGGCCCCAAGGGGCTCCAGGCGTCCTCGCAGACGGTCACTCCCACGCGGACCCCGCCGATCAGGAACAGACGGTCCCGGTTGGCTCCCGGGGCGAAATAGCGCCGTTCGTCGAAGACCCCGTAGTTGGGGAGCAACTGCTTGCGGACGACCGCGCGCACCTCGCCCTCGGCACACACGGCGGCCGCATTGTAGAGATCGCCGTCCTCCTCCACGAAGCCGACGACAGCCGCGCAATGCTGGGTCGCGGCCGCGACCTTCTCGAGCGCGAGAAGGTTGCCCTCGACAAAGCCCGGCTCGAGCAGGAGATCTTCCGGCGGGTATCCGGTGAGCACGAGCTCGGGGAACACCGCCAGGCACGCACCCGCGGCCTCGGCCCGGGCGAGCTGCGCAATGACTTTGTCGGCGTTTCCCTCGAGATCGCCGACGGTGACGTCCAGCTGGCAAAGCGCGATCCGCATGTTGCCCACGGCAGGAATCCTACCGGTGGCCCTCACAGCAAACGGCGATCAGGCGGAAGTCAAGCCCGTGCCTCTGGCAGTAGCCTGCGTGCAGAGGACTCCCCTACCTATGCCACCGCCACACCTGCTCGACGAGCTCGTCCGCGCGTCTGCGGCTCCCGACTCGGTGAGGTTGGTGGCCGACCAGCTCTTCACCGCGTTCCCGCAGGCCCGCGAACGGCTGGAGTCCGAGCCTGCCCTCGCCGCCAGATTCGTCGCGGTCACAGCTGCCAGTCACTCGCTGTCGCGCGTGATCGTCACCGACCCTGCAGCGCTGGACGTGCTCGCTCGGCTGGAGGTTCCCGCGCCGGGCCCGGCTGGCGGCCCCGGCCAGATGCACTGGGACCCTGCTCAAGCCGATGACGTCGAGGACCTCGTCCGCCGGAAGCATCTTTCTCTTCTCGAGGTCGCTTCACATGACCTCAACGGCCTGACCGACCTCGAGCAGGTGACAGGCTCGCTCTCGCTCGTCGCGGATCGGGTGCTGACCGGCGCCCTCCGCCTTGCCGGGGCCGACAACGGCCTCGCCGTGATCGCCATGGGCAAGCACGGAGCCGACGAGCTCAACTACTCGAGCGACATCGACATCCTCCTCGTCGCCTCGGATGCCGCCGACGTCGATCCTTCGCTCGCTCGCTCGGTCGTCGCGATCGGTTCGCGCGCGTTTCGCATCGACACCAATCTCCGCCCCGAGGGTCGCTCCGGCGTGCTCGTCCGGTCAGTCGATTCCTACGTCGCGTACTGGAACCGGTGGGCCCGCCCTTGGGAGTTCCAGGCACTTCTGAAAGCGCGCTACTCCGCCGGCGACGCGACCACGGGCCGGCTGTTCGAAGAGGCGGCCTCGGAACACCTCTGGTCTCGCCGATTCGGCGCGGACGACCTCGCCGAGCTGCGGACGATGAAGGCCCGGGCGGAGGCGATCGTTGCGAAGCGAGGCCTCGACCACCGTGAGCTCAAACGGGGCCGCGGCGGGATCCGGGACGTCGAGTTCTCCGTGCAGCTCCTGCAACTGGTCCACGGCGGCCGGGATCCGGCCCTCCGGTTGAGGGCCACACTTCCATGTCTCGCCGAGCTGGCAGAGGCCGGGTACGTCGCGGCCGAGGACGCGGCCGCCCTGGCGATTGCGTACCGTTTCCTGCGCACCGTCGAGCACCGTCTCCAGCTCGTCGAAGAGGCACAGGTTCACACCGTGCCCGCTGACAGGCCTTCGAGGGACCGGCTGGCGCGAGCGCTCGGCTTCAGGGGCCGGCCGCAAGAGACGCCGGGCGAGCGCTTCGACGCCGTCCTCGCCCGTCATCAGGGCACCGGAAGGGCGATCCACGAGCGACTTTTCTTCAGGCCCCTCCTCGAGGCGTTCGCCGGCGGCACGACTCAAAGCACCGCTCCTCGCCACGACGATCAAGCAGCGGGCGAGCACCTCTTCGCGTCGGACGCCGCCGAGGAGCGGCTTGCCGCCTTCGGCTTCGCCGACGCCGACCGGACCCGCCAAGCCCTGAGCGAGCTCACACGAGGCCTGACCCGTTCCTCGAGGCTCATGCAGCAGCTGCTGCCGCTCCTGCTCGACTGGCTCTCAGAGTCGCCCGATCCCGACCAGGGTCTTGTCGGGCTTCGAACCCTTGCCGGCGCCCCGCATCGGCGCGACCTGCTCGTGACGGCGTTCCGGGAGTCGCCTGAGGTCGCCCGGCGCCTCTGCCTGCTCCTGGGAACGAGCCGACGGCTCGGCGAGATAATCGCCCGGCACCCCGATTTCGTGGAGCTTCTCGACGACAGGGCCGCCCTTACCGCCCTCGAGCCCGACGAGCTCGTCCAAAATGCCATGATCGCTGCGGATCAGGGGCCGTACAGGCGGCCGGGCGCGCTCCGGCATTTCTTCGAGACCGAAACTGTGCGGATCGCGGCCCGGGATCTCCTCGACCTCTCGAGTCTCCACGAGACCGGGCGCGCCCTCGCCAATCTCGGGGCAGCGGTCGTCGCGGCCGGCCTCCACGCCGTTGCACCCGGCGTGCCGATGGCTGTGATCGGGATGGGGAGTTTCGGCGGAGCGGAGATCGCTTACGGCAGCGACCTCGACGTGCTGCTCGTATACGAGGGGACGACTGCTTCCGACATGCAGGCCGCAGAACATGCGGCATCGGCGCTCTTCCGGCTCTGCAACGGGTCGACACCCGCTGAGGGGATCGTCCGGATCGATGCTTCGCTCCGCCCGGAGGGCAGGCAGGGCCCGCTCGCTCGAAGCCTCGACGCTTTCGAGCGGTACCACCGGCGTTGGGGCGAGACGTGGGAGCGTCAGGCTCTCCTGCGCGCCCGGCCGGTTGCAGGCAATGAAGCTGTCGTCGAACGCTTCGTGGCACTGGCGGACCAAGCAGTGTGGTCCTCGCCGCTCGACGAGGCCGCCGAGCGGGAGATACGGAGAATGAAGGCACGGATCGAACGGGAGCGGATCCCGCCGAGCGACGATCCCCAATTCCACCTGAAGCTCGGCCGTGGCTCGCTCGCGGACGTTGAGTGGACCGCACAGCTCCTCCAGCTCCGGACCGGCACGAGGGCCACCGGGACCCGCGACGCGTTGGACCTCCTCGAGCGTGCCGGAGCGCTCGACGCGACGGACGCGGGCGCACTTAGGGAGGCCTACGGTTTCTGCGCAAGGACGAGGAACCGTTGGCACCTCGTGGGGAGCTACGTCGCCGGCGCGGGAGGGGTGGTCGGAAGCGGGGCGGACGCGATGCCGCGCCAGCCCCAGCTCCAATCGCGTCTCGCGAGAAGTCTCGGCACCACTCCGACCGAGCTGCGCGAGTCCTACCGCCGGGTGACCAGGCGCAGCCGCAAGGTGGTCGAGCGCGTCTTCTACGGCCTATGAGGACCGACCGCTGACCGATCGGCGGATCCGCGCCTGAAAACGGACGTCCGAGCACCAGTGGCGGGCCGGCGACCGGGCACCGGCCGGCGGACTCACAGCCGGTTCCCAGCTTCCTTTCATTCCCGGCTCAGGCAGTCAGTCGACGCTTGGACGATGCTCGTCATGTCGAACACGTCGGACGCCCGTGTCCCTGAGGTGGGGCATGCCCGTTCACCGGAAGCCGGCCCGGCACTGACCGCGCCACCGAGGAGCTCACGACGCGGACGGCATGCCTGGGCCGCCAACGTGATCACGGCAGTGGCCGCCCTCGGATTCGGCATAACGCTCGGGCTCGGGTTGACCGCCGTGACACGAGGGGCTCTCGCCGCGCCGGGTGGGCTCGCGACCGCGGCCGGCCAGATCGCCGGCCTGACGGGCAGCTACCTGCTTCTCGTCATGCTCCTGCTGATATCGAGGCTTCCCTGGCTGGAAGGTGTTCTCGGCCAGGACCGCCTCGTGCGGTGGCATCGCCGTCTCGGCCCATGGCCCATCATCCTGTTGGGCTCGCACGCCGTGCTCATCACGATCGGCTACGCCGAGCAGGCGTCGATCGGCCCTTGGCACGAGCTCGCCATCCTGCTCACCTCCTACCCGGACGTGCTCATGGCGACCGTGGCGTTCGGCCTTTTGGTGATGGCCGGCGTGGCCTCGTTCCGGGCCGCCCGCTCGAGGTTGCGCTACGAGACCTGGTGGGCGGTGCACCTTTACACCTACCTGGCGATCGCCCTCGCCTTCTCCCACCAGCTGGCTGACGGCGTCTCGTTCGTCGGGCATCCGCTGGCCAGGCTTTTCTGGATCGTGATCTGGGCTTCGACCGCGGGCGTCGTGCTCGTGTACCGCTTGGGTCTTCCTCTTTGGCGCACTGTCTACCATCGGCTCCGGGTGGCCGAGGTGCGCGAGGAAGGCCCGGGGGTCGTGTCAGTGATCTGCGCGGGACGTCACCTCGAACGACTGCCTATCGTCGGCGGGCAGTTCCTGCAGTGGCGCTTTCTCCACAGCGACCTGTGGTGGCAGGCCCATCCCTACTCGATATCCGCACTGCCGCGGCCTCCGTTCCTCCGCGTGACTGTCAAGTCGCTCGGCGACTTCTCCAAGTCCGTGGCGAACATCCCGGTCGGCACACGGGTGGCCATCGAAGGTCCCTACGGCGCGGTCACGGCACATTCGCGCTGCGGCGACAAGGTCCTGCTCGTCGCGGCCGGCGTCGGGGTCACTCCGATGCGCGCCATCCTCGAGGACTTGCCCGCCGCGGTTGACGTCGTGGTCATGCTGCGCGCGCCCACACGAGAGGACGTGATATTCCACCATGAGATCGCCCCGCTCGTGCAGGCACGAGGTGGTCGTCTGCACGTCTTGGTAGGAAACCGGCATCAGGTGCGCCTCGACTCCCGCCTGCTCGGCAAGCTGGTCCCCGACGTCGGCACGCGCGACGTCTACGTCTGCGGGCCTGACGGCTTCACCAACCGGATCGTCGTTGCTGCGCGGCGGCTCGGAGTCAGCTCCGACCGTATCCACAGTGAGTCGTTCGCGTTCTGACCGTGACCACAACCAGCCCCCTCAACGACTTGGAGATCATGCAATGAAGCGCACGCCGATCGTCCTGGCCGCGACCGCCGCCGGACTGGCCACGGTTCTCGGGTTTCACACACAGAAGATGAACAGCAACGTCCTCTCCGGCCTGTCGGGCGCGTCCGGCGCCGGGACGACGCCGACGAGCTCGCCATCAGGTGCCGGCAGCGGGACCTCGACGACGACCGCGGCCGGGTCTTCGACGACGCCGGGCTCTACCTCGACCTCGACGACGACCGCGGCCGGGACCCGCACCGCGCTCGGCGCCGATGTGCAGTACCGCTACGGGGAGCTGGAGCTCCAGGTGACCGCTACCGGAGGCCGGATCACCAATGTCCAGCCTGCGATCGACACCGCATTCGACCCGCGGTCGAGCCAGGTCAACTCGTATGCAGAGCCCCTGCTCCAGAGCCAGACGCTCCAAGCCCAAAGCGCCAACATCAACGGTGTCTCGGGCGCTACCTTCACGAGCCAGGCCTATGTCCAGTCGCTACAGGCCGCTCTGGACAAGCTCGGTATCAAGTAGTGGCCAAGATGGGAACACTCACCCGGGACTCGCCCTGGGCAGCAGACGCGGCCACCCCGAGCGAGGCCGATCCTGTGACGGGCCCTGTTCTCCGTCATGTCCACGCTGTCATGGGGACGATGGTGTCGTTCGACGTGCGTCTCGGCGACGCCAACCCGGCCGCGGCCCACCTGGCTCTGGCCAGGGCGTGTGCTCGGCTCGACCGCGCAGACGCCGTCTTCAGCACGTGGAAGCCCAACAGCCCGATGAGCCTTCTCCGCAGGAACGCGATGGCTCCCGACGAGGCCCCGGCCGAAGTGGCCAAGGTGCTGGAGCTGTGCGATCTTGCCCGTGAGCTCTCGGGAGGTTGGTTCGACCCGTGGAGAATGCCCGGGGGGATCGACCCTACGGGCCTGGTGAAGGGCTGGGCAGCCGACCGGGCGCTCGACGAGTTGCGCGCGTCAGGTGTCCGGGCCGCGATCGTGAGCGCGGGAGGCGACTTGGCCACCTTCGGCGGCCCCGAGCCGGGATCGCCGTGGCGGATCGGCGTGCGCGACCCGCGGGCGATCGACAAGATCGCCTGCATTCTCGAATCGCCGGGTGCGGTCGCCACCTCCGGCTGCTATGAGCGCGGCCGCCATGTCATCGACCCGCGGACCGGGCGGACGGAGACCCGCTGCGAGTCCGCGACCGTCACCGGCCCCGAGCTCTGGCTGGCCGATGCGCTCGCGACCGGTCTTCTCGTGGCCGGTGAGGCGGGCTTGGCACTGATCGAAGCCGTGCAGGGTTACGAGGCCTGCGTCATCTCGGAGACCGGCTCGATCACGATGACCGGCTCTCTCCCGATCACCCGGTAGCCGGCGAGGTCACGCGAACAGCAGGATCTCCCGAGGCCAAATGTGACCGTCGCTTATGTGGGAGGTCTCGACGTACACTCGCGGAGTGCGCGTGACCGGCCTGATCATTCCCAGGACAGGCTGGTACCTCACCTTGGGCTTGGTATTCGGGATGCTTGCCTTCATGCGCACGAATGCGTACAGGCGCCGCACGGGCAGCAGCCCGTGGCACATCCATCCTCTCGTCTGGGGCCTCGTCAGCGTCTTCGTGGCGTTCCTCGTCACATTGCTGTCCATCGTCTTCGTGGCGATCTTCGGCACCGTGCTGTCGATCTTCGCCTGGGCGCCGCGCTCGCAGCCGAGCCGCGAACCGGGCGCCACTGCCTCACTGGTCTCAGGCATCGGCCCAATGGCCGGCGCGCAGCCGGCGCCACCGTTGACTGCGCTCAGGGCCTGGCTGGCCGACCCGACGGGTCGTCATGAGCTGCGCTACTTCGACGGGTCAGGATGGACCGAGCACGTGGCGGA
>OBLW0100001421.1_pt1 | contig 20313 bp, 13 predicted proteins | sample 1520161 | NCBI WGS metagenome assembly OBLW01 (sample SAMEA3539309, study PRJEB22396) | soil metagenome | biome: tundra; feature: field; material: soil | place: USA | collected 2010-05 | depth 0.15 m | reverse complement strand
AAACCCTCCCGGTTAGAAGGGCAACTTGATGACCTGAGGTTACCGGGGCGATGTTGCAAAATGATGGCTGGAGAATGAATATCTGGTTAATTCGTTTTGTGGTCGCTGGTATAGTGGTCGGTCGCAAAGAGTCGAGCTTCGCTCGACGGACAGCCGGGGGCGGCTGTCCCCACACGTCCGGTGAAATCTAATTTTTAGTGGGAGTCTGAATGCCGTCCACCGTATCTCGAAAGGTCGAGCAGTCACGCCGCCTGCAGCAGCGTGCTGAATCAATGATCCCGGGGGGAGTGAATTCACCGGTGCGGGCCTTTGGTTCGGTGGGAGGGGAACCGCGGTTTATTGTGCGGGGCAAGGGTTCTCGGATTTGGGACGCGGATGAAAATGAATTTATCGATTACGTGGGATCGTGGGGGCCGCTGATTCTGGGGCATGCGGCGCCGGATGTGCTGGATGCGATCGTAGGAGCTGCGTGTAACGGGACGAGTTTCGGGGCGTCGACTGCGGCGGAGGCGGATCTGGCGGAACTGGTGATATCCGCGTTTCCGCACGTGCAAAAAATTCGATTCGTGAGTTCGGGAACAGAAGCCACGATGTCCGCCATCCGTTTGGCTCGCGCTTATACGAAGCGGAAGTACATTGTGAAATTCGAAGGGTGCTATCACGGGCATTCCGATTCGCTGCTGGTGAAGGCGGGGTCGGGGGTGGCGACGCTGGGAATCCCAGGATCGGCGGGGGTTCCGGAGGAGTTCACGCAGTTCACACTGGCGCTGCCGTTCAACGACGTGCAGGCGGTGGAGTATGCCTTTCAAAAATTCAAGCATCAGATTGCGTGCGTTATCGTGGAGCCGGTGGTGGGGAACATGGGATGCGTTCCGGCGGCGGACGATTACTTGGTGGCGCTGCGACTGATTACGGAACGTGAAAAATCGGTGCTGATTTTTGATGAAGTGATGACGGGATTTCGGGTGGCGTTTGGCGGAGCGCAAGAGCTCTACAACATTCGTCCGGACCTGACGACGATGGGAAAGATTATTGGCGGTGGTTTGCCGGTGGGGGCATATGGGGGGCCGAGCGAGATTATGAATCTGGTGGCGCCTCTAGGGCCGATGTACCAGGCAGGGACGCTGTCGGGGAATCCGCTGGCGATGGCGGCTGGATGCGCGACGTTGAAACATCTGGGCGAGCATAAGCAGGAGATTTATTCGCGGATCGACAAGTTGAGTGGAGAGTTGGTAGAGGGCGTGGCGGCGGCAGCGAAGGATGCGGGCGTGGCGCTATGCTACAACCGCGTGGGTTCGATGTTTACGTGGTTTTTCGCGGCGGGGCCGGTGACGGATTGGGAATCGGCGTCGAAGACGGATACCGAAGCCTTTGGGAAATTCTTCCGCAGCATGCTGGATAGCGGAGTGTATCTGCCGCCGTCGCAGTACGAGGCGGCATTTTTAGGGGCAACGCATTCGGCGGAGGATGTTCAGCAGACGATTGCGGCGGCGAAGCAAGCGTTTGCGGTGGTGAAAGGATAAGGGTTTCGCCAAGACCTATTTGCACCAGGAGAGAAAAGCAGAGCAGTGATGGAAACGCCTTGCGGCCGACGAATCCGCAAACCGGCAAGGGGTCCTTCGCTCCGCTCAGGATGACACGGTTTTCGTTGACGGCTGACCGCTGATTGCTGACTCTGCCATCATCTGCGGGATGGTCACGAATTCGTAGCCTTCAGACTTGTAGCGTGTGATCAGACGATCGGTAGCGATCACCGTTTGGGAGCGGTCCGCGCCCATTTGTTTGTGGCTTCCATCGTGCATCAGGATGACGCTGCCTCCGCAAATTCGCCTTGTGACTTTACGTTCGATTATTTCGGCTGGGGGTGCGTTCCAATCGTAGGCTGTGACATTCCACATGATTGGTTGCAGCCCAAGCTTGCGGGCCACGCGGAGAACGGCGGGGCGGCGTCCGCCGAAGGGAGGACGGAAGAGGTTGGAAGGCTGGCGCATGGCATCCTGGAGTGTGGAACGGCAATCGGAGAGTTGCTGCCTGATTTCTGTTTCGCTTTTGAAGGTCAGCCGGGGATGCGTGAAGGTATGGTTGCCGACGACGTGGCCCGCGCGTTCAATTTCGCCGACGATTTCCGGACGTTGCTGGACGTAGCGCCCGATCAGGAAAAATGTTGCTTGAACGTTGTGATTGGCGAGGACGTCGAGCAATCGCACCGTGTGCGGATCGTTGGGGCCGTCGTCATAGGTGAGGGCTATTTGACGGGATCCGCGCTGGAGGCCCGTGAAGGTCTTTCCGTACCATTGTCCAGTTGGTGCCATGGACTGGTAACCGGCAGTTACCACGGCCGCGATGGAGACTGCGCCGGTTATGGGGAGTGCGAGCATGTGGGGATTGTAAACGGAAGGCTGGTGGAGGGGGCCGGCGAGCTTCGCTCTGCCGGGACGGCCGAAGGCAGCTGTCGCTACATGAGTTAAATTTCACAGCGCTCGAGAGCAGAAATTCTTCTGTTAACTCTTCCCGCAATTGCCACTCGGCGATATCCGAGATATCCTGCCAGTTCCGAAATATTGCGAGGCTATGGCGAATCTTTTCGAGCTGCCCCGTTACATTGCAGTGGAAGGCCCGATCCGAGTGGGCAAGAGCACGCTGGCCCGGATCCTGGCGGAGCGGCTGAATGCGCAGCGGGTGATGGAGCCTGAATCCAATCCTTTTCTCGCCGCATTTTATGAGGGGGAGCGGGGCGCGGCGTTTCAGGCGCAGTTCGCTTTCTTGGTGCAGCGGTTTGAGCAGTTGCAGGCTCTCGACCTGGCTGGGGGCTCGCAGAAGATAGTGGTTGCGGATTACATCATTGAAAAAGACAAACTTTTTGCCTGCCTCAACCTGACCGATCAGGAACTTGATACCTACAACCGTTATTACAACCACTTTCGGGAGAATCTGCCCACGCCGGATCTGGTTATCTATCTGCAGGCGACGCCTGAGGTGCTGAAGAAGCGGCTGAAGAAGAAGAACGCTCCCGGCGAGAGGGCGGTGAGCGATGAGTATCTGGAAGAAGTAGTGAAGGCTTACGAACACTTCTTTTTTCACTACACGTCGTCGGATTTGTTGATAGTGAATACGTCAGATATTGATTTCGTCGATCGGAATGAAGATCTGCAGGAGCTGTTGCGGAAGGTGACCGAGCCGATCAAGGGGACGCAGTACTTTTTGCCTTTGGGAGGGCAGGAAGCGGCGGGGGCGTAGGAGGGGCCCTTACGCTAGTAGTCGTTCGTTGTTAGCTAGAGCTTTTCGCGGTGGCGATCACGCTCCCGTTCTGGTTCGCGCTCCGCGAGCGATTCCTCAAACATGGATGGCTGGCCGGGTTGTGGTTTAAGGAGTCCCCGAATTCCCATGATTCGACGTGAGGAAGTGGGGGTCAACACCAGCCTGCCTTTCTTTTTGCTCCAGTTGACTGTAAGCGTTTGACCAACGCACCTGTTCGCGAAATCGCGTCTGTGTTGAACTAGCTCGATGACCGCAGAAAACAAGTGGTCAGCGCCCAAGTGACGCACCCGCGCGGAAGTTCAAAGGTTGGTGGCGGAATTCATGAGCAGCGGTATGCGGCGAAGCGAGTTTTGCCACAGTCGAGGCTTGAGCTTCAGCACGTTGGATCGCCATCTGAAAAAGCGCCGTTGGAAGAGAAGGCGTAGGCCAGTTTCTTCGGCCGGCCGGTTGGTGCCGGTGGAGTTGGCCAAGAAATCGGTGACGCAGCACGAAATCGAGAGCGCACGGCGTTCCCTGGTTTGAGCGGAAACGTCAGCCGCGAGCGAGAGCAGCCTTGCGGGCGACGAGGTTGTAGCCTTTGCCTTTGGCGTCCGCTTCGATGGCCGTCAGGTGAGCGCGTCCCGCCGTGATTTGGCCCGCCTTCATTTCGATTTCGGCGAGCGCGAGACGGGCGTCGAGTTCGATGCCCATATAACCGAGCTCTCGCGACTTCGTGATGATGCCGGCCAGTTCTTTGCGTGCCGCAATACCGGCAGCGGCGTGGGCAGGATTTGTTTCAGCAGTCTCGATGCGCACCGCGGTGATGGCGGTTTGCCAGCGGATGTTCGGATTCTGGCTCTTGGCCGCGAGGGACCGCGCGTGTTGCACCGCTTCTTTCGCCTCCGCCCCTTTACCCTCAGCGAGCAGTGCGCGGGCAAGGACGCACCAAGCTTGGGTTTCGTCGTCGCGGGCTCCCTGTGTGTGAAAAAGCTCGATGACCTGCCGCATCGCCGCTTCTTGTTCGGCGGGAGAACGTGCCTCTTCCAGCGACAGATCCGCAAGCGCGAGCTGAGCCTCAGCGATGGGTATCTTCTCGCCTATCGGTGTGCGCATAGCCAGCGCCTGTTCGTACATCTTACGGGCGCCTGAAAAATCGGTTTTCTGGAGCAGCAGGCTTCCCAACCCCAGCCAGGCATAAGGAGATCCCCACTGATCAGCCCGTTTCTGGTAGATGGCAAGGGATTGTTCGAATTCCTGCTTGGCGCCCACCAGGTTTCCCTGGAACTGGCGAATGGCCGCGATATTGAGACCTGTGAGGGCGGCATATCCGGGATCCGCGTTGTCCTGGCCTACCCGCATGGACTCCTCATACAACTGGATTGCACCGCGCAGATCCCCCTGATCCATCCTCATTCCGGCAAGGTTCGAAATCGCCAGGGTGAGGTTCCTGGTGTCATCAAGGCGGCGCCAAATGGCCACCGACTGGCGTTCCATTTTCTCGCCGGTGGCGGGATCGCCCTGACCTTCGTAGACGAGGGCGATGTTGTCGAGCGTTACGGCCAAGTCGATGCCCGATCCATTGCTGCGGAAGATGGTTTGTGCCTGCTGCATCAGGCGGATGGCTTCGGGAACATCGGTTTGAGCCATCAATTGTGCCCACGTGAGGTAGGACTTGCCTTCGTGCTCCCGATCTCCGTCTGTAGCGGAAATGTGCGTCGCCTCGCGACAGGCGGCAACCGCATTCTGCATTTGCCCAAATACAGGGAACACTCGGCATTGCATTCGCAGCGCATCGGCCAGGATCTCACGAGATCCCTGCGCCTTCGCCTTCTCCACGGCCCGTGCCAGGGGCTGTTCTTGATGCTTGGAATCGCCCAGCACGATCCACGCTTCTGCCTCCACAATATCGATACGAGGATCGTCAGACGCTGGAGGCGGAAGCTTGCGCAGAGACTCGACCGTGGCCAGGGCATCGTGCCCTTTTCCGGCGCGAGTCTGCGTCGTGGCCAGTCTGCGCCCGTAGTCATGGTTGTCGGGGAACAACGTGAAGAGCGCGCGATAGACCTCGATCGCCTTCTCGTATTCATGATTGATGTAACGATATCGGCCTTCCACCACTAACCTGTCTTCGCGCGAAAGATTGGCGGACAGGTCGTATCCTTGCCGGGCTTCCTGTTGCGCGTTCTTGTCATAACCCAACCGTAGCCAGGCTTCGGCCAGAGCGGAATGCGCCAGGGAGAATTTTGGATCGGCAGATACGGCTTGCTGCAGAAGGTCTCTCGCTTCCGGAGCATCGAGCACACGCAGCCGAGCGAGTCCCTCCGAATAAAGGCGGGCGGCGTCACGGTTGGAGGGCAAGGAGGCACGAACGCTCACTGCCTCCACCGGAGAAACCGCTTCCACGCCCAGCTTTTCGCGCAGCCGGGAACCAGCCTGAGACACCATGTCAAACAGGTCGGCCTCGCCTCCCACCACGGCGACGTCAGCGATCGTCTCCCCGGCGACCGTATCTTGCAGGCGCAGGTCGAGACGGATGCGGGTGCCAGACTTTTCAACGAGAGTGGTGTAGGAGCCGAGGACAATCAGATCGCTGTCCAAGTTCTCGTGCAATCTTGCTAACGTGTTTCGGGACAGGCTGTCAGCGTCGGCCAGAGGAAGATCGAGTTTGGTGCGCGCGACGTCTTCGCCGGAAACGAGCCGCAGCTTTTCTCCGGCCTCCAGCTCGGTGCTCAGCATTTCCGCCAGCGCCGTGGATATCCAGCTTTCTTCGGGACGGCCAGACAGGTTGCGAAAACCGAGAACGGCGACGGAGCGGCGGGGCGCATGGGATGACGCAGTCGAACTGATGGCCGCTGGATTCGCCAACGGAGGAGCCCGGTGAAACCGCCTCCACCCGTAGATAACTGCAACCGTGATCACAGCTATGGCTAAGGCTGCGACCAGTCTCACGACTCCCCGACGCCGGGGGCCCAGCAAACTCAGCTGTTGTTTTTCTTCCGTAACGACACTGGTGCGGATGATCTGCTGCTGAAAAAGCACCCCCTGGGTGCCGTGGCTGGCGGCGGTTGCGGCATCCGGGACGATAGCCAGGTTCTCTGGGGCAATGACCTGCACTTGTGAAACAAACTGATATCCGCGTCCCGGCAGGGTGACGATATAGCTGTTGTCGCCGGGTTTCTCATCGAGCGCTCGCCGCAGCGCGGAGATGCTTTGCGCCAGGCTGTTCTCGTCCACATAAGTATCGGGCCAGACATTCTTCAGCAGTTCGTCCCGGGTGAGAACTCTTCCTGGGTTCTGGACAAAGTACAGGAGCACGTCGAAAGCCCGCCGGTTGAGCGCGACAATCTCTTGGTCCCGTCGCAGGGTGCGCGCGAGAGCGTCAATTCGAAGTTCCCCGAATCGGTATATCCCATCTGTCTTCATTGACTTGGTGGCAATTCAAAGCTTGTCAGAACCGGTCAGACCTCGTCACTGGCCTTTTTTCGGTGACTGCCACAACATTCGCGGCCAGTACAGGGAGAATCGTACGAAAGGACTCTACCAATGGCTGACCCGGCGGGCAAGCTCCTTCCGTTCTGACACGTCCGCTGACAACACAGGCCGCACGGTTCGCACCGAGGTGACGGTGGAACAGCGGCAAGGCTTGGCGCTGTTGACCGGTGACGCGGCGGCGGACTTCGGTACCTGCCCCTTTTGCGGAAGCAAGCTGGCTCCGGAGCAGGCAGAACGGGCGCGGCTTCGTCTTACCAAGGGCTCGATTTCGGCATGACCATGAATTTACAGAATCTCCAGCGAGGACACCATGAACAGATTAAGGACGCTAGTTTCGTCGGCTGTACTGATCTTCACTTCGGCCCGAACCGGTAACCTCCAGGCCGATAGCACCACCGCCTGCGCGGGCTGCCGTAAAACCGCTGGCTGCTCAACCCAAGTAAACGCTGCGGGCAGCTAGGAATCCCAAAAATATCATTTTGAGAAAGCTATGTAGAACCCGATTCATCGACGTCGATGGTTCTCAACCGGTCTACAGCAGCCTATAACGTGCCGCTAACCACTGCGGATAAGAGAAGGAGATATTGACATGACTACCCTGTTCACGAACTCGGCTTCGCGGTATGGTTTCGCTAACTCTTTCGCTTCCTCCGCTCGGGACGCATGGCGGCACAAGAATAGAGCATTCGACAGCTGCCTCTTGGCCCTGGGAATCGTTCTTGCCGTTCTGCTATCCGGAACCGGCTTGGCTCACGCGCAATGGACCAAAGCAACCACCAACGGCACAAAGCTGGTCACTGATTGCATACTTCTTACCGATGGCACCGTCATGTGCCAACTAGGAGAGACGACCAACAAACTAGTGCGCCTGACTCCGGACAACAAAGGCAGTTACGTGAACGGCACGTGGTCCACGACGAATATCACCTCGTTGCCGACTACCTACCAGCCACGGTTTTTTTGTTCCGTCGTGCTGCCGGATGGGCGCGTCATCTTTACCGGCGGCGAATACAACATGCCCGGCAATCAGGCCGAGACCACCCTGGGCTACATCTTCGATCCGACTGCTAGCGGAGGATTGGGATTGTGGACGCAAATAACCCCTCCCGACAACGGGACGGGGGATTGGACTCAAATCGGTGATTCGCCGTGCATCGTTTTGGCGAATGGAACGTTCGTGATTGGCGATCACAGCAACACCCAAATGGCTGCGTTGGATCCCGTAACGCTCACCTACACCGACCTTAACCCGACCGGTAGGACTGTTGAACCGAACGGTAATGCTAACCCCTATGCCGAGGAAGGTTGGACCTTGCTGCCGGACGGAACGATCCTATCCGTCGATATCAATGACGGCACGAACTCCGAAATTTATAATCCTGCAACCAATGCCTGGTCGTCCGCTGGGAGCACAGGGGTGACGCTCGCTGGCAATGGCGGGCCTGGCAACGACCCCGAGATGGGACCAGCAGTGTTGCGCGGGGACAATGGCTTTGTCATTCAGTTCGGTGCCACTCCCAACAACGCGAGCTACGACTATACGGAGGGTCTGTGGGTGTCTGCTCCGAGTTTCCCCATCCCATTCGTGTGTGGGGGGATAAGTTACGAAAACGCCGGGGTCAATGATGGTCCCGCCTCCATATTGCCCGATGGCCATGTACTGGTGGCTGCCAACCCAGTGGACTCTTCCGGTAATGCAGTACATTGCTCCATATTCTTTGAGTTCGACGGTACCAATCTGAACCCGGTACCCGGCGACACCGATGCCCCTACCAAGCCTGCGTTTGGCCTGCGTATGCTTGCGCTACCCTCCGGCGATGTCATGGTCGAGGACGGCTCGGCTGACGTCTTTTTCTACAACAACGGCCAACCGTACGATACGGGTTCGCAGCCCAAAATTACTACCGCGCTTTCGGGCGTAGTTCCCGGTCAAACTTACCCGATTTCCGGAACGCTGTTTAATGGCGTTTCGCAAGGGGCGTTTTACGGCGACGACGGCGAGTGGGCGAGCAACTATCCCCTGGTGCGTATCACAACTAACGGCAACGTGGTCTATGCGAGAACTCACAACCACACCAGTATGGGTGTCGCCATGCCAGACACGATAGTGACCACCTATTTTGATGTGCCAGCCAACCTCGCCCTGGGTGCCAGCACCACCTTGGAGGTAGTTGCCAACGGCATACCCTCGGCTCCTCTTCCCATTAATGTGGTAGCAACCGGGAGTACGCTGTTGTACGACGGTGGCACGGTTGGCGGCTTCGGCGGCACGAGCACCGTAGGGGCTCTGCTGAACAGCACGGGTGCATCCCAGCCAGCGATTGCGGGCGCTACGGTCACATTCCAGCTGGGTAGCCAGAATTGCTCGGGAACGACCGACGGGACAGGCTTCGCCGGCTGCACTATCGTAGCGAATCAGACGCCAGGCGCCTACACCGTGACCGCGAGCTTCGCCGGAAATTCAAGCTATGGTGCGAGCTCGGCATCCACTTCTTTCAACATAATCCCGGCCATCCAAACCATCACCTTCACCACGAGCGCGCCTTCGAGCGCAGCTACTAACAGCAGCTTCACGGTGGCGGCCAGTGCCAGTTCGGGCTTGGCAGTGACCTACACCAGTTCGGGGCAGTGCAGCAATGTGGGTGCGAACTATACGATGAGCAGCGACACCGGCACCTGTACGGTGATCGCGAATCAGGCAGGCGACGCCGACTACGTTGCCGCACCTGCGGTCACGGAGAGCGTCACCGTGACTGCTGCTACCGTAAGCTTCGCGTACGCCCAGTTGACGGTGGCCGCCAGCGGGCTGAAGAGTCCGGACGGAGTAGCCGTGGATGGAGCGAGCGATGTTTTCATCGCGGATGAGAGCAATAACCGGGTGGTGAAAGTTACGCCCAGCGGCGTCCAGACCACGATCGGCAGCGGACTAAGCAGTCCGGACGGAGTAGCGGTGGATGGAGCGGGCGATGTATTCATTGCGGATTTCGCAAACAACCGGGTGGTCGAGGTGACGCCCAGTGGCGTCCAGACCACGGTGGCCGGGACAGGGGCTACTCCGACAGGTGTGGCGGTAGACGGAGCGGGCGATGTCTTTACAGCGGCGTACGGAGAGCAGGAAGTGTTGGAAACTCCGGCAGGCTGCACCAGCTCCTCCTGCGTAATCGCAGTGTGGGGAAATCCAGGCGGTACTACTCTTTTACTTCCATTAGGCGTGGCGGTGGATAAAGCGGGGGATGTTTTCATCCCGGTTACTGGAACCTCCAGCGGGGTGATAAAGGTCACGCCGCCCTACAATGGCGTGTATTCCTATATCGGCAGCGGACTGAATGGCCCGACTGGAGTGGCGGTGGATGGAGCGGGCGATGTTTTCATTGCCGATACCGGCAACAACCGGGTGGTCGAGCTTCCGGCCGGCGGCACCCAGACCACGGTCGCTAGCGGTCTAACCAATCCGAATGGAGTGGCAGCGGATGGAGCGGGCGATGTCTTCATTTCGGAGGGCAGCTCGAACCAGGCAGTAGAGGTACAGCGCGAGGCGGTGAATTTTGGCTACGTCAACGTTTGTCCAGCAGGACAGAGCAGTCCGGCACCATGCAAAGAGAGTCTCACGCTGAACTACATCGCGAATGGAACTTCGACCGTTGGCTCTATCAACGTACGCACGCAAGGTGCAGCCAACCTCGACTTCACGCTCACCAGTAACACCTGCACGGGCACACTAACATCAGGGAGCACTTGCAGAGTGACTGTCACGTTTTCCCCGCGAGCGCCAGGAGCGCGATCGGGTGCTGTCCAACTCGCTGGTGTGGGTACCGTGTTGGCCACCACTTTCGTTCACGGAGAAGGTAAAGCACCGGCAATCGCATTCGGGCCGGGCACGCAGATCACACTGCCAACCAGCGGATTGAGTGCTCCCTCGTCGGTCACGGTGGATGCTTTGGGCGATGTCTTCATCGCTGATCGCTCCAACAACCAGGTCGTGGAGCTGCCGGCAGGCTGCGGTAGTAGCACTTGCCAGACCACTCTATCCGTCCTCGGACTCTCTAATCCGTCGGCCGTGGCTGTGGATGGAGCGGGAAATATCTACATCGCGGACACCGTCAACAATCGGGTGGTGAAACTTATGCCTATAGCCATCGGCTTTGACTATGCCACGGTAGGTAGCGGACTCGCTCTTCCGAGCAGCGTGGCGGTGGACGGAGCGGGAAATGTCTTCATCGCCACTAACGGCAATGAGGTCGTAGAAGTCCCGACTGGTGGCGGCCCACAAATTACGCTGGTCAGCAGCCTGGCGTTCCCGTCCAGTGTGGCAGCGGATGGTGCAGGCAATGTTTATATTGCCGATAGCGGCAACAATCGAGTGCTGGAGGTCCCTGCGGGCTGCATCAGCAGCACTTGCCAGATCACAGTGCCGGCCGTCGGACTGAACGGGCCGGAAAGTGTGGCGGTGGATGGAGCTGGCGATGTCTACATCACCGACCAACGCAATAACCGGGTAATCGAGGTTCCGGCCGGCGGACGTCCCCAGACCACAGTCATGAGTGGACTGAATCTACCGGAGGGTGTAGCCGTCGATGGAGCTGGCAATGTCTTCATAGCGGATGAGAACAACCACCGCGTGGTGGAGATGCAACGTTCGAAGCCGCCAATGCTGAGCTTTGGGGCCACGAACGTGGGTAGCGCCAGTGCGCCGCAATCGGTCACCGTTCAAAACATTGGCAATCAGCCACTGGATGCCGTTAGCCCGGGACTCGTCGTCATAGGGCCAAACTTTCTTCAGGTTGCGGGCTCGGGCACGCCAGCAGATTGCACCAGCAGCTTCGCGCTGGCGCCGGGAACGACCTGCAATCTGAGCATCAGCTTCCAGCCGACGAGCGCCGGGAGTCTTACCAGTAGAGCAACTTTCACCGATAACGCCCTCAATACCAGTCCGGCAGTCAGTCAGAGCGTCGCGCTGCAAGGCACCGGCAACTCCAGCAGCAGTCCGGCGGTGACCCTGACGCCCACCAGCCTAAACTTTGGCGCGGTGGCTACGGATGTAACCAGCGCAGTCAAGACCGTGACTCTCAAGAACTCCGGAAACGCCACGTTGACCATCAGCTCGATTGCCATCTCCGGAACCAACAGCGGAGACTTTCCGGAAACGACCACTTGCACAGGTTCGCTGGCGGCGGGTGCCAGTTGCAGCCTTAAGGTTCAGTTCAAGCCCTCGGCGACGGGCGCGCGCAGCGCGGCGGTCAGCATCAACGACAATGCCGCGGGCAGTCCGCAGCAGGTGCCGTTGAGCGGAACCGGCACGACCGCCAAGCTGGCGCCCACGCCCCTGGGTTTTGGCACCTTGGCGGTGGGCTTAACCAGCGCGGTCAAGAAAGTGACCCTGACAAACCTGGGCACGACGACGCTGAGCATCAGCAGTATCACGGTTACCGGAAGCGAAGCCGCAAATTTTCCGGAGACGACGACCTGCGGAAGTTCTCTGGCAGCGGCCGCGAGTTGCACGATCAGTCTGGAGTTCAAAGCGTCGACGACGGGGGCTCGCAGTGCGAATCTGACGGTCACCGACAATGCCGCAGGCAGTCCGCAGCAAGTACCGCTGAGCGGAACCGGCACGACGGCTGAACTTACGCCCGCCAGTCTGAGCTTTGGCTCGGTCACGGTCGGCAGCACCAGCGTCAAAACGGTGACGCTCAAGAATGTGGGCACGACGGCGATCACCATCACCAGTATCACGCTCGCCGGGACCGATCCGGGAGACTTTGTGCAAAGCAACGGTTGTGGGAGTTCGTTGGCGGCCAGCGCGAGCTGCACCATCAGTGTGACCTTCAAACCGACCATCACCGGCGCTCGCAGCGCCACGCTCAAGCTCACCGACAGCGCTGCCGGCAGCCCGCAACAAGTCCCTCTCTCGGGAACCGGCTCGTAGAAGAATTGGGATCCGGTTCCGCGCCGGCAATACTCCTTTGGCGGCGCCGCCGGGTTCGGCGCTTTAGTTGGAAGCGACAGAAAAGGAGGGGATGAGAAACGCGCTGCGCCTGGATCAGAATTCATATCGCCTAGCCAGATGCTTAAAGGGCTAGGCGTGGGTTACGCTCCTAACTCCCCTGGGGACGTGGTACTGGGTCGAATGGGACTGGCCGTACCTCGTTTTTAGCGCTAGAATAGCTCTCAGCATCCACGAAGATGCTGAACAGGCTCTATCCGGCCGGGCCGGAGGGGCACTGGAGGGCAAAATGAGTGTCACCCCGATTGGCGGGCGTCCCGATGACGAGATCCGCCAGAAGGTCACAACCGCTTCTCTGCGGGAACGAAAACTCCGTCACGAACCTATTACCTGCCTGACCGCGTACGACTATGCCACTGCGCGTTTGGTGGACGAAGCTGGAATCGAAATGATTCTGGTGGGCGATTCGCTGGCGCAAACCATGCTGGGGTACGAGAACACGCTATCGGTGACGGTCGACGAGATGCTGCACCATGTGAAGGCGGTGCGGCGAGGCGTGAAGAATGCGCTGCTGCTGGCGGACATGCCTTATGGGTCTTATCAGGTTGACGCCAACGACGCACTGCGTAACGCCACGCGCTTTGTGAAAGAAGGTGGCGCGGAGGTAGTGAAGATCGAGGGTGGAGAAAAGCGTGCCGACCTGATTAGGCGGATTATTGACGCAGAAATTCCGGTGGCTGGGCACATTGGATTGACGCCGCAGTCGGTGAATGTGATCGGCGGATATAAAGTGCAGGGGAAAAATCTCAGTGGCATAGAGCAGCTTATGCGGGATGCGGTGGCGCTGGACCGCGCGGGCGTGGCGTGTCTTGTGCTGGAAGGCATACCGCGCGAAGTGGCGGCGATGATTACGGCGGAGGTGGGCACTCCGACAATTGGCATTGGTGCTGGTCCGGAATGTGATGGCCAGGTGCTGGTGATTCACGACCTGATCAATCTGACGTTCGCCCCCCCGGCGAAGTTTGTGCGGCGGTACGGCGATGCGGGTGCATTGATCAGCCGTGCGGTGCAGGGTTTTCGCGCGGACGTGAAGTCGCTGCAATATCCGTCGGATGCGGAGTCTTATCATCTGCCGAAAGAGACGAAGGCGGGGTTGGACACAGTCCTGGCGCGAAAGCGGGCGATGCAGCGCTAGACAATTTGTGGCCGCGGCTTTGAGCCAATCACAGGGATAAGGCTGAAGGTGGGCTTCAAAGACAGCCCGGTGCGGTGCTAGGCTATGGTTCTGGAGGATTTATGACATACCTCTTGCCTGGTTTTTTCCTGCATTTTATCGGCTTTGGCTTCGTGATGTATTTTCTGCCGACGATCATTGCTCTGGCCCGGAGCAAGCGGGACATCACGGCGATCCTGCTGTTGAACCTTTTTCTCGGCTGGAGCGTGATCGGATGGGTGGTTGCCCTGGTTTGGGCGGTCAAGACGGACGTTCCCATGGTGGTGCGGTGAGTTTTTTCATGCCTGCCTGGGGGCGGTGGCGCAAGGCCCTGGTTAGCGTCTGGATGGTGTGTTTTTTGCTGACGGGCTGTACGCAGCAAAAAGCGGAGCCCGCGCCCGATGCGGTCTCTCGGCTGCAGGCGGTGGCGCCCGCAGATCCGGCGAAGTTTCCCGCTCCGCGGGAGAGCAAGCACTGGAGCAATCCGTACCTTGTGGTTCGTCCCGAGACGGTTGGGTTGCTGACTGACATAGCGGCGAATGAAGAGCAGATTGTGAAGCCGGAAGAAGTTTTGAAGGTTCTGGCCGAGTTGCCGGCATCCGCGTGGCCTTACGGGCGGGCGGTGGCGATCCTGGTGGATGCGAAGGCTTCGAGCTCGGAGCAAGATAAGATCGCTTTGCGACGGAACCGGGGCATTGTTGCCGGGGAATTGCAGAGCGCACACGTCGTGATCAACTGGATTCCTTCCTCCTGACCAACATCCATTGCAATGAAAATCTGCGAAACGGTCGTAGACATGCGCGCGGCATGCGGTGATGTGCGGCGCGGCGGGAGGCGCCTGGGATTCGTGCCTACTATGGGTGCGCTGCATGAGGGGCACTTGTCGCTGGTGCGGGCGGCCAAGGCTCGCAGCGATGTGGTGGTGGCGTCGATTTTTGTAAATCCAACGCAGTTTGGGCCGACGGAAGACTTGGCGAAATATCCGCGCAGGTTTGATCGCGACCGCGAGTTGCTGGAAAAAGAAGGGGTGGAATTACTGTTCGCACCAACGGTGGAGGAGATGTATCCAGCGGGCGCGGTGAGCTGGGTTACGGTAGAGGGGCTGAGTGACAGGCTAGACGGGCGGTCGCGGCCGGGGCATTTTCGCGGTGTGACCACAGTGGTGGCAAAGCTATTTCACGTTGTGGAGCCGGACCTGGCATTTTTTGGGCAGAAGGATGCGGTGCAGGTGGCGATCATCCGGCGTATGGCGCGGGACCTGAACTTTCCTGTGGAGGTGGTGTCGTGCCCCACTGTGCGGGAGGCAGACGGACTGGCGATGAGTTCCCGGAACGCTTATCTCGATCCGCATGAGCGAAGACAGGCGCTGGTGTTGCATCGGTCGCTGATGCGGGTGGGAGAATTGTGGGAGAGTGGGGAGCGGAGCGTCAAGAAACTGATAGCCACGGGTCGCGGGGAAGTTGCGAGAGAAGAATCGGTTGGTCTCGACTATTTTGAGATCGTCAATCCGGAAAGCCTCGATCCAGTTGAGCGGGCTGAGAGCGGAATGCTCGTGGCCGTGGCGGCATTTGTGGGAACGACGCGGCTTATCGATAATCTCGTGCTGTAGGTGTGCGTGAGAACTGGTGCCCTCCCTTGCCAGACTCGTGCGTCCAGAACTCGGCCCGGTCGCTTCTCCAAGAAACTCAATTTACTTCGCTTCGGTGGGGTTTAGCGGCTCGGCTGCGGCTGCGGAGGTCGGCTGAGGCGAGAGCCGTTGTCTTACCATGTTTTCGATCTGCGTCCAAAGATGGGGATCGCATTCGCTTTGCATGTGGCCGGGAGTGAACGCGTGGGCGAACCAGGAATAATCCGGGCATTGGACGGGATCTTTTTTGTAATCCATGAGGTAGTTGCCCAGGATTTCAGTTCTGACGGGGTCGGCGGCGGTGATCTCGCGTCTGCCGTGAATGATGCCCTGGGTCTGATAAAAATTCACGGCTTCGGCGACGTTGTCGGGAATAACGGAATCGTTTTGCCACACTTTGGCGACACTATCTACTTGAACCGTCAATAAAACCGGCACACCCAGGCGTCGCAGGTCGCGCGCCAACAGGACGGCTGCGGACGCACCCCAACTGTGGCCGAACAGAATAATGTGAGCTCGCGTTTTTTCATCGGGAGAAAGAACGCCGTCTCGATCAGTGTCGAGAAGACGAACAACGGCGTCGTAGGCTCGCTTCCTGCGGCGGTTTTCGAAAACGCGGACGTATGTTCCCTGGGGAACGGCTTGCCGAATGCGTTCTGCCAGTTGGACCGGGCCGTGGTGGGAGTTGTCGTGACTCACAAAACCGCCCACGAAACCGATGACAATGTTGTTGGGTGGAGATGAGGCGGAATCGAAGCGCAGTACCGCGGCATCGACGGCTCGCGACAGACGGGGCGCAGCGGCGGCTAGAAAGGCTAGGACGACGATTGAAACGCGAGCTGCGATGGACCGGCGCAAGCGGGCTCCTATTCCATCAGATGATTTGTTCCGCAGGGAGGATGCCGTAAAACCGCTCGAGCTTCCACACTTCGCTGAAGTGAATCACCAGGTTGGTCAAATGCCTTGACCCGTGCGGTTTTCCGCACATTTTACCCGAGCGACAGTCTACACCCGTTTGTCAAGCCGGGGTCGGCGATTATCGACGGGCGGTTTCCTGCCGGAGAGGAAGGGATTTCCGGCAAGGATAAATCGCAGCGGCTCATCGGTTGCTTTGGTGATGCCGATACGTGGAGTGATTTGAATAGTTGTTGCCTGGAAGCCATCTTGGCCAATCCACAAGCCAGAACCTGGCGATGTGAGATCGCATCCATTGTCGCGGAGGCGGGTGATACCGAAGGCCTGGGCGAGGCGTCCGGGGCCGCTGGTTAAGGGGGGAAGATCGCGAGGGCCAGACATTGTGATCCCGCGAGCGCGCGCCATTTCCTCAAGTCCCAGGAGCGGTTCGAGGGCACGGACAAGAACGCATCCAGCCTTTCCTTCGCGCTCGCAAGAGACATTCAAACAATAGTGATTGCCATAGATGAAATACACATAAGCGTAGCCGGGAGGGCCGAACAGAACTGAGTTGCGGGCCGTATTGCCGGCGGCGGCATGGGCGGCCGGATCATTCTCTCCGAGGTAAGCCTCGACTTCCACTATGCGGGCCGTCAGATGAAATTCGCCTTCGCGAACCAGAATCTTACCGAGGAGGTCGCGCGCGACGCGACGCGGATTGCGGCGGAAAAAAGTGCGATCCAGCGGCTGGATGGTAGACCCGAGCTCGCTTGCGCGTTTTTTCATAGCAATAAAATCTTACAGGCGGAGCGGGCTGTTACGGGGAAGCGTCTTGGACGCTGCTAGATGGTTTGGTCTCGGTGTTCCTTGCGGAAGTGCAGGCGAACTTCTCGTGTTTAGCGCCAACCTTGCGTATGGCGATGCGGCCTCGCCGGAGCCAAAGGCGCTATCCAAGGATAGTGGGTCGGCGAGGTAACTTTGTACCTCGCGCGCTCGGTTCCGGATATTCCATGCGCAACGAAACTAGGCCGCGCCTTGGGCCGATTCTTTCAGGTAAGCCAGAACTTCGACTGCATGGCCTTCAGGTTTTACCTTGGGGAAGATGTGCTGGATTTTGCCGTCGGGGCCGATTACGAAAGTGGTCCGGACAATACCCATCACTTTCTTGCCATACATATTTTTTTCCTGGACGACGCCGTAGGCTTCGGCGACTTTCTTGTCTGCATCCGCCAGAAGGGAAAATGGCAGCTTGAACTTCTCCTGAAACTTTTTCTGGGCTTTGGGTGTGTCGGGAGAGATCCCAAGGAGCACGGCGCCGGTTTTCTGAATCTGCTTGTAGGTGTCACGGAACGAGCAGGCCTGGATGGTGCATCCGGGCGTGTCGGCGCGAGGATAAAAATAGAGCACCACCACTTTGCCATTCAAGCCCTTCAGCGAAACATCGTTTCCGTTCTCATCGTGCAAAGTAAACTCGGGAGCCTTATGATTGATGTTGATATTCATGAGCATCTCATTTTCAAAGAAGTCATTTTCAGGGAAACCAGTTTCAGCGAAACCGGGTTCAGCGAAACCAGGGTCGAGATCTGCGTTCATGCACTCGGCATTAGCAATGCTGAGTGGGAGACGAGTGATCTCCAGCAAATCGTTATACCGCAGATTAGGGTCATCCGTCATTGTCCTTTTTGCCCTATGGGGTTCAGTTGCTGTCCAAAGTCAGAGGCAAGCCGAGCGACCTCAGATCGTCCCTCAAAAAAACAAGCCCCAAGAAAACAAGAAGCCGAAAAACGGTAAACAGCCACGAGCAGTAGGAGTTTTGCAGCTTAGCAGCGGCGGGAAGGGGACGCTGGTACCGGTTGCGATCCTGATCGATGGCAGGTTCTACGATGCGAGTGCGTACAAAGCGGATCCGGTACCGATGGCGCTGGAATCGGGCACGGTGTATGAGGCCGAGCAGTCTGGAGATTCGCAGGGATTGTTCACGGTTATTGGCGCGTTGCACAGTAAGAATTCCGCGGGCGCGCATCCCTGGGTGGGCACGGGAACTTATCTGCCGCAAGGGGCGGAGGCTCCGAAAACCACTCGTAAAGCGGAAGATGTGCCAGTGGGCCTGGACAGCAGCGGGGATGCGCCCCCACGGCTGACGAGGAAAAATGGGTCCAAACCAGCGGGGAGTCCGGACTCTGGTTCTGCGAGCTCCCCGGCATCAGGAGCGGGGGAGAAACCGAGCGGCACGGATCCAGCATCTTCGAAACCCGCGAGCGGTTCGCCTTCCGGTTCGGCTCCTGGGCCGGACGCTGCAAAGGGCGGGGACAAGCCGACTCCGGACAAGCCTGCGGATTCAAGTGGAAAGCAACCAGCGCCGGCGGGGCAAACTGATTCGGACAAGGGATCAAAACCGTCATCGGCGAGTGACGCGGCTGCGGGCCAATCCTCAGGAGACTACTATCGTCCTCAGCTGCGGCGGGGTAAGCCGACGGAGGCTGCGCCTCCGGACGACGACATGAAGGCTGCAGAGCGGCAAAAGGGCGGCGACGCGGGGTCGGTGGCGACGTCAAGTGCTGCCAACGTAGGCCCCGTGCAGATGGTGGCCGCCGTTTCCGATGCGGCGGGACCCGAACCGCAATCCTACAAGTTCTTCTGGAAGAATGGCGAAGAGGAAGAACGGCGCAATCAGATGTTGGCAGCGGCGGCGGATGAGGTGAGGGCTTATGCCACAGCGCTGGTCAAAAATAAAATCGTGGCTCGGCCGATTGTTCCGAAGGCAACTGCGGCTAGCCATAAGGCGCCGGCAAAGCAGGCGCAGCCAGTGTTTGAGAATGTTCAATTTCGTGGGTTCGATGTGTGGCTGACCAACCAGCCGGTGATGATTTTGAGCGCGGAAGCGCATATTCCCGCGGCGCCGGGAGCGGCCGGCGAAGCGACCGATTCGTATAGCGTTACGCTGGTGGCGCGAACTGATATCTATGGCAACCTACGCAAACTGTATTCCGGCGTGACCGACAAATTTCATCTGGATGTAACGCCCCGAATGGAATTGATCGATGTGGTGGATGCGGATGGAGACAGGCGTGGGGAACTGCTATTTCGCGAGACAACCGATGCGGGGAGCGGGTACCTAATTTATCGAGCGACGGCCGATAAGTTGTGGAAGATGTTCGATAGCTTGAATGCGGAGTAGATGGGCGAGTCTTAGTTCTCGTTCCGAGTAGTGCGGCACGGATTTCCAGGACTTACAAATCCTTGCGATTCAGGGTGCTTAGGTTTCGATCCCTACGTGACAGACGCGGCCTACGAGATAATCGGAGGCCGACTTGCCTTCCTCCAAGGTCATAACTTCGATGGGATAGGCTTGGTTGTGTGGCCGCAGAATTATTTGTTTTCCGGCTGTTTCCACGTATTTGACAGTGCAGGTTCCGTCTTTGAGCACGGCGTACATATTGAACTCGCCCTTGCGATAGGGTTTGAGTGAGTTGTAGTGGCGGTCGATGAGCAATGTGGCGCCCGGCGGCAAACGCGGGTACATGCTCATAGCTTCACGGCCATCGACTTTAATCACCACAAATCGTTCCCATTGTTCCCGGTCGCCTTCGGTTTCGGGTTTCAACTTCTTGAGAAAAGTCTTCTTGAATTTCAGAATTTCCTTGACGTCCATGCTGGTAATTAAGGGTTGGGTAGCGGCGATGGCTCCATCGGTCAAGAGAACATTCTGAAATTCGTCATTGCTGGGAGGCAGGATTGAAGCGCGCTTGTTAATCTCGGAGGGGTCGAGGAGGTCAAGGACCGACAGGTGTTGAACCGCGAGGACGCGATCCATGCCTTCAAGGCTGAGGCCGCGCTTGCGGTTCAGGAAGTTCGAGATGTGGGCCTGCTTGAAGCCCGTCTGCTGTGCCAGGCGGAGGCCGGTGAGGT
>OBLW0100001419.1_pt1 | contig 20334 bp, 13 predicted proteins | sample 1520161 | NCBI WGS metagenome assembly OBLW01 (sample SAMEA3539309, study PRJEB22396) | soil metagenome | biome: tundra; feature: field; material: soil | place: USA | collected 2010-05 | depth 0.15 m | reverse complement strand
AGAGCAGCGTGTCGTGTCCGATGGTGCAACTGTGGCCGACGTGGACGAGGTTGTCGATTTTTGCTCCGCGGCCAATGTGGGTCTCGCCAATGCTGGCGCGGTCAATGCAGGTGTTGGCCTGGAGTTCGGCCTCGCTCTCGACGACTACGTTGCCGGACTGAACGATTTTGTGCCAGCGCAAGCCGTCGGCTGCGTCTTCATCTTTGGCGAAGCCGAAACCGTCGCAGCCTATTACAACTCCGTTCTGGAGGACAACGTTGTCTCCCAAGCGGCAGAATTCCCGGACCACGGCGTGGGCGTGGGCGAAGAGATTGTTGCCGATGCTGACTCCGCGATAGATGACGACGTGAGCGAGGAGGACGGCGTTGTCTCCGATGACGGCGCCTTCGTCGATCACTACGTACGGGCCGATGTGCGCGTTCTTGCCCAGTTTGGCGGTTGCGTGAACTACCGCCGTGGGATGGATTCCGGCGGCATAACGCGGCGGTTGGTAGAAGAGTTCGATGGCCTTCGCCCACGCCAGATACGGGTTCTTGCTGCGCAGCATGCCGGTCGGAATGGCGGGGAAACTTTCCGTGACGATTACCGCGGATGCTTTCGTGGTCTTAGCCGCGGCGTTGTATTTGGGGTTGGAGACAAAGGTGAGTTGGCCAGGAACAGCGTCTTCAATTCCAGCCACGGCCGTGATTTCGGTGTCGAGAGCGGCGTTTTCGAGGTGGGCGTCGAGAGCTTTGGCGATATCGGATAATTTCATAACGATTCTTAGGGAATTGTAGCGGAAGGCGGGAGGTCAAAGGGTAGAGGTGCGAGGTCAGAGGTTAGAGGTCAGATTGCAGAAGTAAACCCGGCTCCAGCTTACAACCTCTTCAATTTCGTCCCTGACCCCTGATCTTGTTTGCACACCAAGCTGGGATAGCGGAAGCAGTAACGTTTACGTTGAGACCATCTTCAGGGTGCGCTCGCTTGCGGCTTCGTGCGCGTCGCCTTCCAGGCAGATGCGATGCCACAATTCAAGATTCAGCAGGCGCCAGATGCGATCGTAGTTGTCGCGATGCTGCGCGCGATGTTCGTCAAACAGCTTCTCGATCGCTTCGCGGCGGAAGTATCCGCGATCGAGGCTGCGCGCTTCGAGCAGCAATTCGCGAATCGTTTCGAGGCGCGATCCGGCCAGCCAACCGCTCCACGGCGTCGGAAAGCCGAGCTTTTGCCGGTAGAGAATTGAGCGCGGCAAGAGGTCCTCCACCGCTTTCTTCAGAATGCGCTTGCCGGCCAACCCGTCGATTTGCACGTCGCGGGGAATGCGGGTCGCGAATTCCACCAGCACGTGATCGAGAAAGGGAACGCGGCTTTCGATGGAGGCGGCCATGCTCATGTTGTCCTGCTTCATGAGCAGTTCGACGAGGTAGGTCTTGATGTCGGTGTAGAGCAGGCGTTGCAGCATTTCTCCGGAGGAATGGTTCCAGTAAGCGAGAACATTCTTATAAGCGGTGCTGGGCGCGGCTTCGCGGGCGAACTCGGCGGTCAATAGATCGCGCTGTTCCGCCGCAGCGAAGGCAGAATAGAAATTATCGAAGTAGAATGCGGCCCAGTCATCGCCATCCTGGGCGAGAAACGTGTGTTGCAGTTTGCGGCGCAACTTGGCTCCGAAGAGAGAGGATGTGGCCATCGTGTTGCGTAATCCGCGGCGCAAGAAACCTGGGACCACACTGCGGTATACGTGGTCCATGGCCGCATTTTTCACGGTGAAGGCGTAACGCGTGTAGCCGCCGAGAGTTTCATCGGCACCTTCTCCAGTGAGGACGACGGTGACGCGTTCGCGGGCGAGGCGAGCGACAAAATAAAGCGACACGCTCGAGGGCCAGACGATGGGCTCATCTTCATGCCAGATGAGGTGCGGCAGGGCGGCAAAAAAATCATCTTCGCTGACCATGACTTCGTGATGCCGGGAGTGGATGTGGTCGGAAACGGCGCGCGCGTAAGGCAATTCGCTATAGGTCTGCTCGGTGTAGCCCACCGAAAACGTTTCGACCGGCTCCGGGCGCATTTTCGTCATGAGTGCCGCTACCGCGCTGGAATCGACGCCGCCGCTCAGGAAAACTCCGAGCGGCACATCGCTCATCAGGTGGCTGTTGACCGCGCCTTCCAGCAGTTCGCGATAACTCCGAACGTAGTAAGCCTCGTCGCGAGATTCGTGCGGCTTCGATGCATCGAGGTCCCAGTATTGCCGGATCTGCGCCTGGCCATCGGGTCCCACGCTCATCGTGTGTCCGGGAAGAAGTTTGACGATGCCGGAGTAGAAACTTTCTTCGCCAGACAAATAGCCGAAAGCGAGATACTCGGGCAACACCGCACGGTTGAAGGCCGGACAGATTCCGCCATGGGCCAGCAGCGCTTTGATTTCCGAGCCGAAAAGGAGGCGCTCGGGCGTGAGTTTGTAATAGAGCGGCTTGATGCCCAAGCGGTCACGGGCGATGAAGAGCGTTTTCGTATCGCGATTCCAGATGGCGAACGCGAACATACCGCGGAGATGCTGCACACAGTCCGCGCCGTATTCTTCAAAGAGATGGATGACGGTTTCAGTGTCGCTGCGGGTGCTATAGCGATGGCCGCGTGCGATCAGTTGCTCGCGCAAGGCAAGATGATTGTAAATCTCACCATTGAAAACGATCCAAAGAGTGCCGTCTTCGTTGGAGAGCGGTTGGTGGCCGCCCGCCACATCGACGATGCTGAGGCGGCGCATTCCGATTCCGGCGGAACCGTCGGTGTAGAAGCCGTCGTCATCGGGCCCGCGATGGCGGATGATCCCGCACATTTCGCGCAGGGCCGCGGAGTTTGCCCGCGCGTCGCGTCCGAATTCAAGAATGCCAGCGATTCCGCACATCGGTAATTCTCCGCTATGCCGCCAGTTCTGTGTGGGGCTCTGTCCCGCCAGGACGGGGCAGAGCCCCGTCACCACACAACCTATTTTCGGTCACGAGCGCGCATCTCTTGCCAGTTCCGCGCCCGTCAGTTCTTCGAACCAAGGCGTAACCGAAAACTCACTTTGCCCAGTACCCAATCCATCCTGCCGCCGCCATTCGAAGAACGGGATTGGCCCTGCACTCTTCAGCAACTGCTTTCCTTCCCAAGCGGCGTTCGACCCGCCGATCATGACCAGATGTTCAAGTTTCTCATTTTCGGTGCGGTAATACAGCACGCGCGCGTCCGAAGACCAGGGCCCGAAATTCCACTTCTCTTCGCCCAACGCAAAACAAAACTTGTGATTGCTGTCACGCTGATGGTCACGATCGCAGAATTCATAAACCTGCAACGCCTCATGCGTCGTGGCCGCGAGTTGCAGGGTACTCTGTTCGATGTCTCTTTCGCCGGATTGGTCGCCTCTGGACAGGACGGCGCGCGCGGGCAAGAGCACGGTTGCAGTCTCGGCTGGCAGGAGAACGCGGGCGTGACATCGCACCAGGGGAGCCGGCTGCAGGTATCCATAAGCAGGCGACAGCACAGTGCTGGCAACTTCCATCGACCTCTGCCAGTCGGCCGCGACTGGGACGAGCAGACTCAGGCGAACTCGGGCTGAATCATCGCTACCGACGACCGCATCCACTCGTCCGTCGCCAACTTTCCGGAGTTCGAGATCGGGCGCGAAGTGCCATCGAATTTCCATTTCATGCGCGGCTCGCCCCTGGCCGACATCGCGTACCAGCCAAGGACCGCCAGCGATTTTTAATAAGTGCCGCCGATGCACAACCGGATCGGCCAGCCGCGCGTATCCTGCATGACTACCCACAAAATAGGTGAAGGTTTTTCCTTCGATCCAAGTCTCGGCTTGCGTGATGGGAATCTGCGTCCAGGAAAAAGGTTCGTCCGCGACGGCCTGGTCTAGGCCATCGACGCGCATGGTGTTATGCGCGCCGGTGCCGCGCAATGTGTTTCGGTCGGCCGGGTCTTTCGAAACATAGACGCCGCTGCCGGAGTCGACCAGCCAGCGCCGCCCATCCATCGTCAGCCGCACGCTCAGCGCGTCGGCGTGCCCATGTCCCGAGCGGCCGACGCCCTGGGGACCGGCATCCACCATCATCGCCTGCGGAAAGAGCTCCGAATCGGCCAGTACATAAAGGCCGCCGTGAGGAAACGCGATCGAATGTGGGGCGGCGTCAGCCCTTTCCGGCGCAAGTTGCTCGACCGCCTGGTCGCCGAATAACCAGACGGCTTCTTCGGTCAGTTGCGCCGGAGAGAAAGTCTTGGAGTAGATCATTGCGCCGAGAGCGAGCGGGTCGGTCATGTGCTCCGTGCGATTGCGCCGCGGGTCGAACAAACGTCCACCGTCATCGTCGCCGAAACCTTCCGCGGGCCCGGCCTGCGCCAGCGCGGCGATTACATCCAGCATTCGTTGCAACACGGCATCATGCGAATTCGGAATGTCCATTCCATTGCGCGCCGCAAGCAAGCGGGCATGGAGAAAGAAGTCGAGGGCGTACACGTGATAATGAAGGGATTGCTCGAAATACACGCCGTCAGGGCGCACCTGGTTTTCCGCCTCATGCAGCACGATCCGCCATCCGGATTGCTTCCAGGCCGCCGCCGCAGGCATTTGCCGATATAAGGTTCCGATAAAAAACAGCGCAACCGCCTCCCCGATCAAATGCGTGTTTGGCGAAAAATAAGTCGACAGATAGCGCTCAATATAACGCCCGTGGAAGGCGAGCGCGGGCAAAAGCTCCGCACGGAACGGCTGGTACTCGGGCGTGTCCGCGAGCAACTGGTCGACCCAGATCCAGGACAAACTTCGGAAGGCCACCTCAAGCGTGCTGGCCCAATTGATGCCGAGCGGATACGGATTTGCTTTGATCCAACTGCGCCACTGTGCGATTAATTCGCGGAGGCACTTGGCTCCATCGCTTCCACCGAGCAAGGAAGCCTTGGCGAGTATTACCAGATGGTGATGGCGATTTAATTCCCACGGGACTTTGTGATCGCCTACAACCGCGAAATCCAGAAACGGAATTTTGAACCACGGATCGAGCGGCGCGCGCTTGCCGTGCACGGCGTCGAGATGCCAGTCGATTTCCTTTCCGTAGTCAAGGTTCTCATAGCCGAGCAGGCGAAAACGATGGCTGCAAATCTCGTCGGCTTCGCGCAGAATTCCCGCTACTTCTCCGGGCAGGTGTTGCCGCAACAACTCGATGCGCCCATGCACGTCGGAGCTAGAAAAAAAGAATTGGCCCGGCACCGCCGCTGAACCCGCCGCGATTGGCACTGCGCCATTCCGTATTCCGAGTCGATGCCGGAGCAGGTCGCTCTGCTTGTGGAACCCCTGCCGCGCGCGCAGTTGTATCTCTCCCCAGTCCATGCGGGAGATGCGACGCAGTTTGTTTTGCCATCCGGGAGCCACGGGTGAAATTATCTTACATGGCTTCGGGGACTACATTCGACCTGACTGTTACTCTTGTTACCGTGGTGCGTTTCGCCGGCCGAATTGGACCGTGTTCGGTGGGCTACGATTAACAAACAGGAGAATCCGCTTGGGCTTGTCGGTTAGCGTCTTTGGTTTGGGATATGTCGGATCGGTTTCGGCCGCCTGCTTCGCCTCCATGGGCCACAAAGTCATTGGCGTGGACGTGAGCCGCGCCAAAGTGGAGACGATGGGATCGGGCCGGACTCCCATTATCGAGGCTCGCATGAGCGAAATGGTCGCCGACGCCCACCAGGCCGGCCTGTTGCAGGCGACCACCGACGCAAATCAAGCGGTGCTGAATTCCGAAGTCTCATTTGTTTGCGTGGGAACGCCCAGCCTGAAAAATGGAAAGCTCGATCTCAGCCACATCGAACATGTAGCCCGCGAAATTGGCGCCGCCGTTCGCCAGAAGAAAACGCCGCACGTTTTTGTTTTGCGCAGTACGGTGCTGGCAGGGACCACCGAAAGGGTGGTGCTCCCGATTCTCGAGAAAGAGAGCGGAAAGAAATGCGGACAGGATTTCACGGTTTGCTATAACCCGGAGTTCATGCGCGAAGGCAGCGCCGTGGCCGACTTCCTGAACCCGCCGTATACGATCCTCGGTGCGAGCGACAGCAACCATCTCGCGCCGCTTCGCGAACTTTATAAGAACACTCCCGGCACTCTTTATGAAACGACGATTCCCGTCGCCGAGATGGTGAAGTACTTTTCCAATTGCTATCACGCCTTGAAAGTCGGGTTTGCCAACGAGATGGGAACCATGTGCAAACATCTGGGGGTCGACGCCCATGCGGTCACCAAAATCTTCACCTCCGATACGAAGCTGAATATTTCGCCGGCCTATCTTTCTCCGGGTTTTGCTTTCGGGGGTTCGTGCCTGCCGAAAGATTTGCGGGCTATTACTTACAAGGCCAAGGAACTCGATCTCAAGCTGCCCTTGCTGGAATCGCTCATGCCCAGCAATGCCGAGCATGTGGATCGCGCGGTCGAGATGGTGATGAGCACGGGCAAGAAGAAAATTGCTCAGCTGGGGCTCAGCTTTAAAGCCGGGACCGACGATCTGCGCGAGAGTCCGCAGGTGCAGTTGATCAAGCGGCTATTGGGCGAGGGTCTCGCAGTCAAGGTCTGGGACGAGGATGTTTCGCTTGGCCGACTGGCCGGCTCGAATCGTCAATACATCGAAGAGGTGATTCCACACATTGGGTCGGTGCTTTCCGCCGACCTTGAGGGCGTACTGAGAGACGCTGAAGTCGTGATCCTCGGCAACAAGTCGGCGAGTAAAGATCAACTCGCCAAGCATCTTCGACCGGAACAGATCGTCATCGATCTTATCCACTTGGATAAGACGCGGCGTCCTGAGGGCATACGGACCTACGAAGGCATTTGCTGGTAGGAAGGTCTTGACGGCGCACACCGTCGTTCGAGACAAATAACAGAATCTATTTGGAGGATCGGGCTGTGGCCAGGCGGTCGGCTACGACCGCATAGGCGGATGGGTTGAAGGCCATGCCGATGTGAGTGCCGGGGACTTCGAAGTCGACATCCTGGTTACCGGTCATGCAGTAGCGCCAATCGACGATGCCATCGTCGCGGGTATAAATCGCGGTTTCGCACATCGATGCGGGAATATTGCGCCTCAGCGAATCGACAAAACTGCAGGTACAGCTCCCGGTATAGCAATTAGGCAAGACTCGGGGTCCATGCTCGCGCAGGATGCGCTGTCGAATGGCGTCAGCGGCGTGGAGAACGGTGCGACTGGTTGCGGTGCCGCGGAAGGGCGAAGCCAGGGTGATGACGGACGCGATGTCGCGCGGCCTTTGGCCCGCAACCGAGCGCGCGATAACGCCGCCGAGGCTGTGCCCAATGAGATGAACTTTTCGTCCGGTTTCGGTTCGCGCCCGCTCAATCGTCTCGTTCAGATGGCGCTGGACAAGGAGATTTGGACACTCGGCATTGATGCCGATGCCGGAGAAATACGACTGATATCCGATGCGTTGCAGCCAGGCATGGAGTTCCATCAGATAGAGATCGGTGCCCAGGAACCCCGGAATGATGACGACTCCCGAGCCATCTCCGCGAGGCACGCCAAAGCCGTAATAGATGGGAGTGGCGTGCAGAAAGAGGATCTCGGCGGCAAACAGGGCCTCGGTCCAGGGTGAGATATTGGCTTCCTGATCGACGGAGTGATTATTCCTTCGCTTCCCTGCTTTCGGTGAGGTCTTTGGCTTTACGTTTTTGCGAGGCAATTTTGTCCTGATTTATCCGCGTCTCTCGCGCTCAACCTTGGTGTTGGTGCGAGCGCAACCTTACCTATGGCGAATTATACCTCTCGCCTTTTACCTGCCAAGAGGCCTTCGCCCCTTTCGTGCCGGTCTTTTTTGTGTTTGTGGCGGCTTCTTTTTAGGCGATGCTTCCAGCCGGGCTTCGAGCTCCGCCACTCTTTTGCGTAATGCATCGACCTCTGGCTCGGTCTCGGACAATGCGGCTTTCTGCGATGACGCTGGAGGGCCTAACAGTTGCCGGATCGCATCCACTGGCGAAAGCACGGCGGACCGGACCTCGCCCAGCCGGCTCTGCACCGCATCCTGCACCTTTTCATAGGTGTCGAAGGCGGATTTCAGATACCACATGAGAAACTCCTGGCGCACTTCATCGGAGGCAAGCACAAGTTGTCGGAGCAGTTCGAGGGGCAGACCGGTGGGCCGGTTTTTTGCATCTTCAGTGATGATCTGAGTGAGCGTCACGCGGGTTAAATCCTGACCCGTTTTTGCGTCCACGATCTGGACATCCTTGCCCTCGCGGAGGAGGCGGGCAATGTCGTCGAGGTTCACATAGCGGCTGTTGGAGGAATCGTAGAGCCGGCGATTGCCATACTTCTTGATCAGGACGGGAGCTGGGCTCATTTTGATTCAGGTCCTTTGCTGCTTCGCACACAGGCCGCATCCATATTGACACAAGAGGCTCGGAATCGTATAGTTTCAGTGGATGCTGCATTGCAGCAATCGAAATCATACTCGTAGTGCAGCAAACCCTGGAGGTACACAATGCCTACCGCAGTAAAACATGAATCGTCCCGAGGTCTTCTCGGGGAGTCTTCTTTTGTTTCTCTTCTTTCGGGTTGGGCCCAGCAGGGAGTGCAGAGCTTTTTTGCGACGCAACGAATCCTGGTGGACCTGGCGATGCGGCAGAATGCGAGTCTGATGCATTCCGTGCGGCAACAACTGTCCGATCCCGACCATTCCCCGGCGGCCATTTTAAGCGAGGCGGCAGCGGAGCGGGTGTCGAATTTTATTGAAGGACAAAAGATTCTGCTGGAACTGGGACACAAGCAGAATGAAATTCTGATGGATGGAGTGCAGGAACGCGTCGGCGAATGGCCGCCCGCGCTGGCGGTGACGGATCTGCTGCGGCGCAGCGTCGAGACTTTCATCGACATGCAGCAGGAGTTCCTGAAAATTGCAGGCAAACAAGCGCATACATTGATCGAGGCCGGCAAGTCGGGCAAAGGCTATCGGAGCGAGCAACTGGTGGAAACCGCGCGCGAAGCGATGGAGACCTTTGTTAAGGCGCAGAAGCATTTCATGGATGTGGTCGCGGACGAGACTGCGCAAGCGACCGGCAGCAAGCCCACGAATCACGTCAAGAAGGTCAAGAAGACTGAATTGAAGCAAGTGGCACGCCATGCCACGGAGTCCTTCATTGAAGCGCAGAGGAAACTGGTGGATGTAGCGGGGCGCGAGATGAATGACGGCGTAAAAACTGCAGGCAAAACTCTGGAACTGCTGAAACCACTCCCCTTCGTGCCACTGGCGGAACTGGCCCGCGAAGGCGTGAAAAGCTACGTTGATGCGCAAAAAGAGCTGATCAACGTAGTGACAAAGCCGGTCGCAGAACATAAAGCTGCGCCGCACAAACCGGTCCACCACGTGGCAAAGCGGCCGGCCAAGAAAGCAAAAGCGGCGGCTGCCTAACACTCGGTCCTGATCAAATCAACGCGCCAACGCAGCCCGACAAGATCGGGTGCGTTGGCGTTTTTTCTTATGGCTCGATGCTGTACGCTCGCGCACATTCCATTGTGACGGCATCACAATGAGGGGTGACCCGCGCTACGGACGCATCCCTCTCGGTGTGATGAAGTGAGACCGTATCCCGATTGAGGACACTGGGGAGAGGCAATGGATTTACGAGGGTGGTCGAAGTCGAATGCGGAATACGGCCGCAGGCTACTGGATTCTGGAATCGCGGGAGTGCGTAGTGGCCGCGAAGAATTTCTCAACGGAGAATCACTCACTCCATTTATTCAAGAGTCGGTTCGAAGCGCGGTGACGCCCGCCATTTTGGGGACGTGCATCGGCGTGTTGAGTAGCTATTCGACATTTCGGCGGAAATCGATCGCGAGAGCAATATTGTTTGGCACAGCGGGCGCTTTGGTCGGTATGGGCGCAGGATTTTTCTGGGAGAGCCGCCGTTTAACCGCGAGCGCCGCGGGAAGTGCTTTGCGAAATATTGGCCGGGTGCGCGATGAGCGCTGGCTGGTCAAGCATCCGATCGACTACGCATAGAAACCGAACGTACCAACGAACGAATCGGACCTCTTTTCCTCACCGGGCCTCAATCCGAGAACACAAGCGTGGCGGCCTGCTCCGTCAGGGTCTCCGCCGATTGTTTAGGGGGCAATAATGGCGACGCTCGAAGCAGTACCGGAGCGAATGCAAATAGCGCTGGCAGCGGAAACTCTGAGTACTGAACGAATTGAGTATCTGGAGCGACTCGTCAACCAAGCCCGGACCGCAGCAGCGGTCTTCACTCAATACTCCCAAGAAGATGTAGATCGCATCGTTAAGGCGATGGTGCTGGCCGGCCTGGAGCAGGCGCAATATCTCGCGCGTCTGGCAGTTGAAGAAACGCGCCTGGGCGTGATGGAAGACAAGTTCCTCAAGAACATGGTGGCGACGGAATTTGTCTACGACTACATAAAGGATAAGCGCACGGTCGGCGTGATTCGCGAAATCCCAGAACGCAATCTAGTGGAGATCGCCGATCCGATCGGTGTCATCTTCTCGCTCACTCCGATTACAAATCCCACTTCCACCGTGCTCTTTAAATGCATCATGGCGATCAAGACGCGGAATGCGGTCATTTTCAGCCCGCACCCGAACGCGTGGCGCTGCTGCTCCGAGGCAGTAAGGATCATGTACGAGAGCGCGCTAAAACATGGCGCGCCAGAAGGCGTTTTTAGCTGCCTGGAGTCTCACACCCTGCAAGACAACGCCTACCTCATGCGGCATAAGGATGTTGGCCTGATCGACGCCACTGGCGGACCGGGGGCGGTGAAGGCTGCATACAGTTCGGGTAAACCGGCGCTCGGTGTCGGACCCGGCAACACGCCTGTGTATCTGGAAAAGACCGCCGACCTCGGTACGGCGGTGGTGGACATTATTCTCTCCAAGACTTTTGACAACGGGACCATCTGCGCCTCCGAGCAGACTTTGGTGATCGATGACGAGATTTATGACCGGGTGCTGAAGAAATTTTCGGAGCTGCGCGCGCACGTGTGCAATGAGCAGGAGACGAAGCTGCTGGCGCGCACGGTTATCGATCCTGAGACCGGATTCATGCAGCCAATCGCCGTGGGGCAGAAGGCGACCGATATCGCTCGTCTCGCCGGTGTGCGGGTCAAGCCGGACACCAAGTTGCTGATTGCTCCGATTCAGGGCGTGGGACGCGAACACCCCTTGTCGGTGGAGAAGTTGTTCCCGGTGCTCGCGGTGTATCGGGCGAAATCCGTCGAAGAGGCACTTCGCGTGTGCATCGATGTAAATCATGCCGGTGGTCTCGGACATACGGCGGTGGTGTTCTCGCGCGACGAGGAGGTCATCCGTAGATTCGGCGAAGTGATGAACGCGGGGCGGATCATTGTGAACTCGCCGGGGTCAGTCGGTGCGCTGGGCGCGGTTTACAACGACCTGGTACCGACTTTTTCTTTCGGATGCGGCACGGGCGGAGGCAACAGCACCACCGACAACGTAAATATTTATCACTACCTCAACATCAAGCGCGTGGCTCGAAGGACACAAGCCCATATGTGGTTCCGGGTTCCAAATCAGATTTATTTCAACTTGAATGCAGTGGAGAATGTGCGGCAGTTCCCTTCCCTGTCCACCGTGATCGTCACCAATCCATCGATGGAACAGTTTGGGCACGTCGAACTGGTGCGGCGGAATATTCCATTGGGGACGCGCGTTCACGTCCAGATCATCCCCGACGCGGAGCCTGAGATCAAGGTCGTGATGCAGGGAGTGGAGGCGCTCAACTTTTACAAAGCGGACCAGATCATCGCGCTCGGCGGCGGTTCGGTCATTGATGCGGCAAAGATCATGAAGCTGAAGTACGAGTCGCCGGAGGCGGATCTGGAGGAACTGGCGGCGCCTTTCCTGGATCTGCGCAAGCGCGTCGTCAAGTACCCGACCGAGAAGGTAAACCGGGCGCGGCTGATTGCCATCTCGACGACCAGTGGAACGGGAAGTGAAGTCACCCCGTTTGCCGTCCTGACCGACAAAACGCTCGGGCGCAAAGTAACGCTGGCGGACTACTCACTGACTCCGGATGTAGCAATCGTCGATCCGCAGTTTGTGATGTCGATGCCGAAAGGGCTGACCGCCGATACGGGGATTGACTGCCTCACCCATGCGCTGGAGGCTGCCGTTTCCAACTACTCTTCCGCCTACACTGACTCGAACGCGATGCAGGCGATCCGGCTGGCGTTTAAGTATCTGCCCATTGCTTACGAGCAGCCTCGCGATGTTGAAGCGCGATCGATGATGCACAATGCCGCCTGCATCGCGGCGATGGCGTTTGCCAACGCGTCGGTGGGCGTGAATCACGCTTTGGCGCACTCCTTCGGGGCGCGCTTTGGGGTGGCGCACGGACGAGCGAATGCGCTCATGCTGCCGCATGTGATTGCTTACAACGCGGCGGTGCCCACGAAGTTCTTACCCTCGCCTTATCAGAACGGATACGTTGCCCACAAGAAATACGCGACCGTCGCGGATCTGCTCGGTCTCGGCGGACACACGGTTGAAGAGAAGGTAAAAAACCTGATCGCGGCGACGGAACAGTTACTGGATCAACTGAATTTTCCGCGTTCGATCGCCGACCTCGGAGTCTCGCGGGAAGAATTCAAGAAGGCAATGCCAGATCTGACGAGGCTGGCATTCGACGATCCCTCGTGGCGGTCGAATCCGCGCATGCCGCTGCTGAGCGAGTTGGAAGAGCTGTTCTGGAAAGCCTATGAGGGGCGCGGTGCGGCAGAGTTGGTGGGAGCGGGCCGGGAACAGAATCTTGCTGGAAAAGGCGGTGCGTAATGGCAATGACCGCGGTGTGGCTGAATATCGATGAAGAGAGTTTTGTCCAGGCACTTCAAGAAGCCGAAAAGAAATTGGCGGTGGGCGATGGCGAAGTGACATTGGATTTTTCCGCCGTGCACCGGATTGACGCGAGCGGACTGCGGGCGCTAGAAGAATTCGTGAGCCTGGCTGATGAGAAGGGCGTGAAGGTAAAGATGAGCGGCGTCAGCGTTCGTGTCTACAAGGTTCTAAAGCTGATGAAATTGACTTCGCGATTCTCTTTTTTGAATTGAGTTGCGGGTGGATTTGCTCAGGTTTTTGTAGTGACTGAATCGGAGATCGGTATGCGCGAAACTCGGACAGGCCAGAAGGTTGACGCGAATCTTGAAACAACTGACGACCGTCTTTCCTGGGGCGATACGGTATTCCTCAACCTCGAGCGCGAGGGCATGCCGCTTAACGTAGCTAGCGTTTGCGTGTTTGACGGGGCGATTCCTTTCAAAGCATGCGTCCAGTTCGTCGAGTCGAAGTTGCCGCTTATCCCGCGATACCTGAAACGCGTGGTGCCGCCGCCGCTGAATATCGGGCTCCCGAGCTGGGAGTTCGATCCGAACTTCGACATCCTCAGACACGTACGGCAAGTGACGCTGAAGCATGGCTCCGATGCTGAGTTGAAGGCACTCTCGGGCAAGACTTTTGGCACGGTGATGGACCGGGAACATCCGCTGTGGGATCTGACTCTGGTCCACGGGTTAAACGGGGATCGAACGGGACTGATCTTCCGGCTGCATCATTGTCTCGCCGACGGCATCGCCGGAGTGGGGATCATGAATGTGCTGATGGATGCGAGTCCGGTTGTGCCGCGTCTTCCGCGCCGAAAGCTTCGAGTCCCGGCTCCGCCAACGCCCGGCGTTTTAACTTCTCTTACCAACCATGTCGTGGACACGTATTCCGATTTCGTCAAACGGATTCTTGACGGGTATGTGAATGTGGCGAATGTCGCGGAACGTCTTGTCGCGAGCGCGAAGGATGAAACCACGGATGAGTTTGGCGGTCTGCTGCCAGAAATCGGCGCCTCCACGCAACGCCTGAGGTTCAATGTCATGTATCGCGGGCCGCAGAAATTTGGTTGGACCGAAATTCTGCTGGACGAAATTAAGGCCATCACAAGCGCGAGCGGGACGCACGTGAATGACGTCATCCTCGCGCTGGTTACGGCAACCATCCGGAGATACCTAGAAGGACACGGCGACTCGGTAAAAGGGCGTCTGTTTCGCATGATGGTTCCGGTGAATCTGCGCGGCAACGAAAGCGCGGGCGGATTGGGCAATTGCATATCGCTGGTTCCGGTGACGATTCCGCTGGATATTCGCGATCCCGCGAAATTGCTTGCTGCCGTGCATAAAAGGACGCAGTTTCTCAAGCGCGCGCATGCGGCAGAACTCGTGAGTTTGACGGGCGGTGTGCTGGGCCTGATTCCATCCACGGCGCAGGCCTTGAGTGGGCACGTAATCAGCCGCTTACCGTTCACGCCTTTCAACATGGTGTGCACGAATGTGCCGGGGCCGCAATATCCGCTCTATTTGCTCGGACGGAAGATGCAGCACTGCTATCCCTACGTTCCGATCGGCGGCGAGATGTCGCTGAATTGCGCCATCCTGACTTACAACGGGACGGCGTATTTCGGGTTTAGCGGAGAGGTACACGCGGTACCGGATTTGGGGCGTCTGGAAGCGCTTCTTCAGTTGAGTTTTGCGGAATTGCGTAAAGCGGCCGGGATCAAACCGCGACCCGCGATAAAGAAAGAAACGAAGAAGAAAAAGAAAGAGGCAAAGCTGGCGGCCCGAGCGAAGGTTGTATCGGCACCGCCTGAGCCGGCACTGGAAAGGCCGTCTGCGCCTGTGACAGTTCGGGCGGCGGCGGCGGCGTCTCCATCCATTCCTCTTCGACCCGCGGCTGTGGCGCTTCCGGCAATCACACCTGCATCCGCGATTCACGGCAAGGAAGTTTTTACGCACGCGATTGTCTGATGATCGACGTGCGAGAGAGTAGAAGACGTGTTCGGCATACAAGCAATGGCGGAGGTTACCGGATCGTTACCCGCTTCGATGGCGTCAGGGCAAGCATTGTTCTTGCTGATCCACTTTCTGGGAGTCGTTTGCTTCGGCTACATTGTGGCGAGGCGCATGGTTCCGCTGCTTCGAGCGGAGCGTGATTTTCGATTTGATCACTCCTGGGAGCGGTTGGGGCGAGTGCTGAAATTCTGGCTGGGGCAGTGGAAACAGCCGAGGTACAAATTCGCCGGAACGCTACACATTTTCATCTTTGCGGGCTTCATTCTGCTGGCAATGCGCGCCTTTTCCACGCTGATCGTGGGCGTGTCTGAGAATTTCGTTATGCCCGGGCTCGGCGGGCGAGCAGGCGTGCTCTACGACTTCATCACAGATTACGCGGCTACTGTCGTTTTCCTCTGCATGGTGATCGCGGTGATCAGGCGGCTGGTTTTCAAGCCGGCGCGCTATGCCGTGCCGGAGAAGTTCGGCAAAGCACACACGGCGGACGCCATTTTTCTGCTGTCGCTGATCGCGCTCCTGATGGTTGCCGACAGCCTGTTTGCCGCGGCGAGGGCGGCCGCTCCTGTGCATGCCGGACACGCGATTGAAACACTAGCTGCGTTTTCGCTCCCGTGGATGCTGCAGCATGTTCTGAGCTCTGTTTCGTTATCGACTCTCGGGGCGGTTTACTTTGGCGCCTATCTCGTTCATGAACTAACTTTTTACTTCCTGCTTTGCTACCGGCCTTTTGGCATTCAGTTTCACGTCGAGACTTCGCTCTTCAATATTTATTTCGCCAAGCTTGATCGCGAGATTCTGAAGCCCGTGCGATGGGGCGTCGCGGATGAGCATCTGGATCAGGTCAAATCGTTTGGAGTAAAAACATTTGAAGATTTCACCTGGAAGCACATCTTGGATTTCTATTCCTGTGCAGATTGCGGCCGCTGTTCGGACAATTGCCCGTCTAATGCAGTGGGCAGGCCTTTATCGCCGCGTTTTCTGACCATTAAGGCGCGAGATTACAGCTTCCGGCACTATCCGGTGGTGGGCCGCGCGACTAATGGCACGGCGTTGATCGGTGATAAAGCAGCCGGTGCGATTTACTCCGAAGATGAAATCTGGTCGTGCACGACGTGCGGCGCTTGTGAGGCGGAGTGTCCGCTCCTGGTGGAATACATCGACAAGATCGTCGATTTGCGGCGGGGAATGATCGATGACGGAAACGTGCCGCAGTCGCTGCAAAAACCGTTGAAGGCGCTGGAAAGCCGCGGCAATCCCTACGGCAAGATGGAAAAGAAGAAGGCGGATTGGGCGAACGCGAAGGAATTTCAGCAGACTTGTCCGGTTAAAACGCTGGGAAACAATGGCAGCGCCGACACGTTGTTTTTTGTCGACAGCATTACGTCCTTCGATGACCGGATGCAATCGATTGGACGAGCGACGGCGAAGATTCTCGATCATGTGGGAGAGAATTTCGGGATTCTGGGAGCGGCGGAACGAGATAGCGGACATGAAGTCCGCCGGTTTGGCGAAGAGACGCTCTTCATAGCTCTGCGCGACCACAACACCGATGCGATTAAAGCTTCGGGAGTGAAGCGTATTGTCACCGCCGACCCACACGCCTACAACGCGCTGAAGCATGACTACAAAGATGTTCCTTCGGTCGAACACATCAGCCAGGTCATTGCGCGGGAGGTGAAAACCGGCGCGATCAAGTTCAACCCCGTAGAAAACAAGGACAGTGTTTATACCTACCACGATCCCTGCTATCTGGGGCGGCACAACCAGATTTATGACGAACCGCGCGAGGTGCTGGATGCGATTCCGGGCTTGAAGCGGGTGGAAATGACGCGGTCGCGTGACCGCTCGTTCTGCTGTGGCGGGGGTGGGCTGATGCTTTTCTATGAGCCCAAAGAAGATCAGCGCATGGGCGTGAAGCGGGTGCAGATGGCGGCGGAAGCGGGAGCCAATGTGATGGTGACGGCCTGTCCGTTCTGCATGGTGAATATTGAAGACGCGATCAAGGTTGCCGGGCTCGAAGGAAAGATGAGCGTGATCGATCTGACGGAACTGGTGGACCAACAGATCGTGCGGGGATGCCCGAAGACGGCATGAAGAAGTGGAAGTCGAGACTAATTTTCGGAGGGTGAACGTGGAGATTCTAGTTTGTGTAAGACGAGTGCCGGACACTTCGGAGAACGAAATTCAACTTAACAGCGCGGGAAATGACATCGAGCGCGAGGAGTTGGTCTATTCCATTAATGAGGCGGATAACTACGCGGTCGAAGAGGCGCTGCAGATCGTCTCGCGCTGCGGGGGCACGGTTACGGTCGCCACGGTCGGCTGCGACGAAGATGAAGAAGTCCTGCGGCGGCAAATGGCGATGGGCGCAAATCGCGGGGTGCTGATATCGGACGACGCTTTCGTGGGATCGGACGGGCGTGGTATTGCCACCGTTCTCAAGGCGTTCGTTGAGACGGGCCACTACGACCTGATTTTGACGGGCGTGCAAGCCGAAGATGGCGGCGCGCAGGTCGGCGGAATGCTGGCGGCCTTGCTCGACTATCCGTTTGCTTCGCTCGTGACCTCGATTGAAGCGCTAGACGGCGGGAAGCTGAAGATCAGCCGCGAAATCGAAGGGGGCACCAAAGAGTTGAGCGAGATCGATCTGCCTTGCGTGCTCTCGATTCAGACCGGGATCAATGAACCGCGTTATGTCGGCATGCGCGGGATCCGGCAGGTGGCGGGTGTGCCGATTCCGACTTTCAGCGCGAAGGACTTGAAGGTTGGAGCCTGCTCCGTGGGAGACGCTGGAGCGAAAGTGAAGCGAGTGGACTATTTCATTCCTGCGTTGGGCGCGGGCGCTGAAATTCTGCATGGCAGCCGGGAAGAAAATATCGACAAGGTTCTGGAGTTGCTCGAAGCCAAAGGGGGACTGAAATAATGGCTCGCATTTTTGCTTATGTCACGCACAGGGCGGGAGCGGTCAACGATTCCGCGTTCGAACTTGCGGCAGCGGCGCGCAAGATCGATCCCACCGCCTCGCCGACCGCCGTTGTCGCCGGTTGGGGCTCCGATCTCGATGCCGCATGCAACGCGATTCGCGCTTCTTATGCGGAGACTTGGAAGATCGCTAACGAATCGCTTGCCTATCCGAACGCGGAACTGGTCCGCAAAGCGCTGACTCAGGTGCTGCCGGAACACAGCATTGTGCTGGTGGGGCACGATCACTTCGGCATCGATCTGGCGCCGGGGCTATCGATCAAGTTGAATGCGGCTTATGTCTCCGATGTGGTGGAGATCGCGGGAGTCGATGGCTCGACGCTCAACGTGGTGCGACAGGAATTCGGTGGACAGGTGAGCACACACGTGCGCTGCGACGCTGCTGCGGGAGCGGTGGTCACGGTCCGTCCTGGGGCTTTCAAAGCAGCGGAAGGCGCTTCCCTCAATGGCAGTGTCGTCGACAAATCGGCGGCGGTTACTAACCTGACTTCGGGCCGGCGCTATCTGGAAACCGTCGCTGCCGAAACTGGAGATGTCGATATCACGAAGCACAGCGTGCTGGTTTCTATCGGGCGCGGCATCCAGGAAAAAGATAACGTCGCGATTGCCGAAGAACTCGCCGAGGTATTGGGCGCGGCGGTGAGTTGCTCGCGGCCCGTCGTCGATGCCAAGTGGATGGAGAAGTCGCGGCAGGTGGGTTCGTCCGGAAAGACGGTCAAGCCCAAGGTTTACCTGGCTTGCGGCATCAGTGGCGCGTTCCAGCATCTGGCGGGAATCAAAGGAAGTCCGTTCCTGATCGCCATTAACAAGAATCCAAAGGCCCCGATTTTTCAGTTTGCGGACGTCGGAATTGTCGACGACATTCTGGAATTTCTGCCGGAGTTGACCAACAGAGTTCGAGAACTGCGCACCGTCGCAGCCAAGTAATCATAAAAGTGAGGAACCGTCATGATCGCAAGCAAAACTCTGAAGCTCAGTCTGAAGTCGCTGAAGGACTTCGCCAAGAAACGTCTGCCGGATGAGGTTCTCCGCGAACTGGATGAGCGGGATGAATGTCCGCTGGAGATTGTCCGGCACATGTGCGATCCGGATCAGTTGGGCATTCAACTTTTATTCGTGCCCGAAGAGTTCGGAGGAATGGGCGGCGGCACGTTCGATGTGTACTGCGTCTGCGAAGAAATGGCGCGCATCGATCTGGGCGTGGCCACGGCTGTATTGGCGACGTTTCTGGGCAGCGACCCGATTACGGTCGGAGCCACTCCGGAGCAAAAGAAAATCTGGCTGACGAAGATCGCGGAAGAGGGAATCCTGTTTGCCTACGGCGCAACCGAGCCGGAAGCGGGCAGCGATCTGGGATCGCTTCGAACGACAGCGGACCCGGTTCGCGAGGGCGACCGCGTGGTGGGCTACAAGATCAACGGCAACAAGCAGTGGATCAGCAATGGCGGAATTGCTGATGCCTACACGGTTCTCGCGAACACGCCGGGCGGCCCGAGTTGGTTCATCGTGGAAAAAGGCGCGAAGGGTTTTAGCCACGATGAGCCGGAAGACAAACATGGAATTCGCCTGAGCAACACGGCGGCGCTCGCTTTCAGCGACGTGTATGTCGACGCGGATCGCCTGATCGGCGGCGTTGAAGGCCAGGGATTGAATCAAGCGCAAGCTGTATTTGGCTATACACGGCTCATGGTCGCGGCCTTTGGCCTCGGTGCCGGTTGGGCCGCGCTTGATCGCGCCATTCCCTACTCCGCCAAACGCATTCAGGCCGGGGCTCCGCTCTCGCAAAAGCAGGGATATACGCACAAGCTGATCGTGCCGAATGTGGCGCGATTGGAAGCGGCGCGGTCCTATATCGAGGAGACGGCAGAGCGCATCGACGCCGGGGTCGAGGGCATTTTGAATACGGAGGGCGCGATCGCCAAGTACATGGCGACCGAGGCGGGCAATGCGGCGGCTGAGGCCAGCATTCAGGCGTTGGGCGGCTACGGTTATACGCACGAATACATGGTGGAAAAAATCAGCCGCGACGTGCGTATTACGACGATTTACGAAGGCACCTCCGAGATTATGGAGATGACCATCAGCCGCGACCGCTGGCAGTCTCACTTGAAAACGCGTGGCCAGCATTATCACGATCGGGCTCTGGAGTTCGAAGCATTGCACGCTCGCAATGCCAATGTGGGCGCGGATATCGCGGCGCTCGCTTTGCATGCGTTGGCCGAGGTGATGGAGAAGGCGCGAGTGGCGCGGCTCACGCGCTATCAACATATTCTTCTGCGCCTGGGCGAATTGATTGCCTACGCGGAGTGCGCAGGAAGTTTATGTCGCCGCGCCGCCCTGCTGGCCGACGGCAAGCTCAACGAAAAGGCGAACCGGCGCTTTGATGCAGCCGCGTTAGCTGCGATCAGCCGAGTATTTGCCCGCGAGGCCGCGCTTAAGGTCGGCGAGGAAGGGTTGCGTTGGGTGATTGGCGCCGACG
>OBLW0100001417.1_pt1 | contig 20375 bp, 16 predicted proteins | sample 1520161 | NCBI WGS metagenome assembly OBLW01 (sample SAMEA3539309, study PRJEB22396) | soil metagenome | biome: tundra; feature: field; material: soil | place: USA | collected 2010-05 | depth 0.15 m | reverse complement strand
TCCAGATGGTTGCCCGCCGCAGTCTGACGCGTGCATAGAATCTGCTTGTCGTCCAGGGACCAGGAATTGGGAAGATAATCGTCCATCATCGCGTGAGAGACAGTGAAAATCCCCCTTTCGCTTTCCAAGCCAGTCGATCGTTTTAGGAACAGTTTCAATCCACTGGCCACGGTGCCACGGTAGGCCACCATGCTTCCATCCCGCGACCAAACACCGGCGGAGTCTTCCGACGGATCGAAGCTGAAACGCGAATTGCCGGCTCCGGTTGTGCTCGCGATCCAGATATTCACGCTATTCGCCTTCGGGTCGCTGATATCGAGCACGACACGGCCGCCGTCGGGCGAAAGCGTAGGGTTCGCCATGATTGCGGGATCGCCCAGGTGTCCCAACTCCTTGCCCGATCGGTCAATCCAGGTAAGCGCCGACTGCACCGCCCCGACGCTGGTGTTGTAAATCAACGTTCCATTTTGCGCGACCACGAAAGCCGCCCAATACGTGGAGGGCTGGTATCCGACGGCATTGGCGACCACGTTCGTACTTCCGGAAACCGTGGCCGAGGACGTGTCAAACGCAATGCTGACCAACTGTCTCTGGTCATCGGCGTAGTACAAATTGCGAGCATCGAAGCCAAAACTTGAATGGCAGAGCAGAACAAGTTTTCTCTCCTTGCCGGCGAGAGAACTGGTGTAGATGCCGCTCGAACGGTCGTCCTTGAGGTTGGAGAAATTGCCCGCCCAGAATAAGAAATGGTCGCCATCGGGAAGAAAGATGGGCCAGCGGTGGGAGTTATCTTCCGCGGTCCGAATGTTCTGCGTGACCGGCGCTGCCCCTGTCCCGTCGGCGTTGACGCGCTGGAGCGGGCTCTGCGCGTCCGGAGAATAGATAATTACGCCCTTCTTTCCCCAACTGCCGCCGCGTCCAGCCAAAGCGGTGGCGAGCACCTGCGGAGTGCCACCCGAGATCGCCATCTTTTGCAATTTGCCGTTGGCGAAAAACGCGACGTAAGCGCCGTCCGGCGACCAGAAAGGATAACTTGCGCCCTGCGTGCCGGGCAGCAGCGTGACGCTTGACGATCCGACGCGCTGCACGTAGAGCATAGGCAACGCCGAGCTTTCTTCTGGCGAAACAAACACCAGCATGGCGCCGTCGGGCGATAGCGCCATGTGGCTGATGCTCATTTCGTCCGGCACCGCCAGGGCGAACTGCATGCGCGTTGCGGGCGCGGGGCGCCGCGCGACGAACCAGGTCACCACCGAGCCCGCTGCCAAAGCCAGCACAACGGAAAGCCAGAGCAGGATCGGAGTGCGACTCGGCTTTGCAGTGGCGCGCGCCGCAATGCTGGTCTCGGTTCCGGAGAAAGCGCTCAGCGCGAACGACAGATCGCGCGCGGACTGAAAGCGCTGATCGGGACTCTTCTCGAGGCAGCGCCGCACGATGCGCTCGAGCGTGGGCGAAACGAGGCGGCCTGTGCCTGTTAACTCCTGCGGATCGTCTTTCAGAACCGCAGTCATGGTTTCAGCCGCGGTGTCGCGGCGGAAGGCGCGGTTCCCCGAAAGCATTTCGTAAAGTACCGCGCCGAACGCGAAAATATCGGTGCGCGGGTCGACGCCTTCGCCGCGTACCTGCTCAGGGGCCATGTAACTCGCCGTCCCCATGACCACGCCCGCGGCGGTGTGCGCGGCGGTCATAGTTTTTTCGTTGGTCTCCGAGCCAAAAGTCTGTGCGAGCTTGGCCAAACCAAAATCCAGGATCTTGATGCGCCCATCTTTTGTGATGAAAATATTCTCGGGCTTCAGATCGCGATGGACGATCCCCTTTTCATGCGCCGCCGCCAGTCCGTGCGCGATCTGCACTCCATATTCGATCGTCTTGCGCTGCGGCAGGGCGCCGTTATCCAGCGCAGCGCGCAAGGTATCGCCCTCGAGAAGTTCGGAGACAAGAAACGGCGAACCATCGTGCTGTCCAATATCGAAGACCGCGAGAATATTGGGATGATTGAGTGCGGCCACGGCGCGCGCCTCTTGCTCGAAGCGGCGCAAGCGATCGGCTTCGCGGGCGAAAGACTCGGGAAGAATTTTCAGCGCGACGTCGCGGCCCAGGCGTGTGTCCTTGGCGCGATACACCTCTCCCATACCGCCCGCCCCGAGCGGGGCGACGATTTCGTAGGGTCCGAGTTTGGCGCCAGGGGTTAGCGGCATCGGTGGGCCATTATATATCCGATCTTTTACTTGTGATGATTCCCTGTGCCCCAGGTTCGCGCCCGGTTCTTTGGGGCGCTAACCTGGGTTACGGGGCCCGAAGCAGGGTGGTCACAAGCCCAAGGACTTAACGTGCTCTTCGTCATTCCCGAGCCAGTGTGCGACCTCGTGCCAGACCACTCGTTTCACTTCGGCCCGCAAGTCGCCTCTGGAACAGCGCAGAATTGGCCCCCGAAAAACAAAAATCAAATCAGGCGCTGTCCGCATCAGGTTGTGCGATTGCTGCGTCCGGAATACACCCGTATAGCATCCCAACATTTCCTTCGTCGGAGGCCAGTTGTTTTTCTGCAATACCTCGTCGGGAGGCTCGTCCGCGACTTGAATTCCCGGAAAATCCGCTAGCTCCCTGATTTCCTGTGGGAGGGTTCCATATGCCCACTCCACGATCTCGTCAAAGCTTTCTGCATTTGTGAATTCAGGCATGAGACCGACTTTAACACTCGTGAATTGCTGATGGATGGTATCGGGAAGGGCACGTGTTCCACTCGTGCCGCTAAGTCGTTAATGATGTGTCCGCGCCTTCAGCGCCTGCCAGGAATCTGTTTGCGCGATTGCAACCTCTAGATCTGCCACCTTAGCATCTCCGAAACCGCCGCCTGCACATGGATCTGAGTGGTATCCAGTAGTGGGAGCCCTTCCACCGACTCTGCGCGCAGGATCAACGGCAGCTCGGTTCCTGCAAGGATCACGCCTTGAATGCCATCACGTTGCTTCTGGATGGCGATGATCTCTCGCAGGCGGTCGCGAGTCTCCGGCAGGAAAATCCCATTGATTAGCTCGTGGACGTATTTGTCATGAATGTCGGCTTGCTCTTCCTCGGAAGGCGGCACGAGGGCGATGCCATATTTGTCGGCGATTTCCGGGTAGAATCGGCCGCTCATGGTAAATCGTGTACCGAGCAGGCTGACCCTCTTCAGTTCCCGGCGCACCACTTCTTCGCAGGTTGCCTCGACAATACTGATGAGCGGGATGGGCGAGAGCCGCTGGACCTCATTGAAGACGACGTGCGGAGTGTTCGCCGACAATAGTGCGAAGTCTGCGCCAGCCGCTGCGAGCTTTCGAATTGAGGCCGCGAAATACTGTGCCAGTTGCGGCAGGTCATTGGCAGTGACCAGGCGCAGCGCCTTGTCGACATCGAGGCTCACGACGATGATCGAAGGATAACTCGCGTCTTCCACTTTCTGGCGATACTGCGCAATGATGGAGCGGTAGTAGTCGATCGTCGATTCCGGCCCCAGACCGCCGACAATTCCAACTGTCTTCATCAGGTTGACCCTTCACAAAAGTCTATCCAAAAAAGCCGCGGCGGGAGAGTGCGCTATTTTGACAGTTAACAAAATGTTTACACCTTCCGGCATCTGGCGTAGTGTGGCGGGAACCGCGGTGGTGCAGCGCGTTCGGGCGCAGCCGGCGAGAAAATTGAGCATTTGTGATGCGAATAGCAGTGGAGGACGAATGGCGGACAACAAAATCAAACCTACCAAAGTGAGCGTGGCCGCATTTATCGACGCGTTGGACAAAACCCGCCAAGCAGACGCCAAGGCGCTCGTCGCAATGATGAAGAGTGCCTCGGGGGAAAAGCCGAAGATGTGGGGGCCGTCCATCATAGGCTTCGGCAGCTACCACTACCGCTACGAGAGCGGGCGCGAAGGCGACATGCCGCTGATCGCTTTCTCGCCGCGCAAGGCCGCAACGGTTCTTTACGGCCTGACCGGCTCGGACGACCGCAAGGCGCTGCTCCCAAAGCTCGGCAAGCACACGACGGGCAAGGGCTGCCTTTACATCAAGAAGCTCGCGGATGTGGATGCAAAAGTGTTAGAGGCGATGATGGTCAAATCGGTCGCCGCCATGCGAACAAAAAAATAAGCATGTGCCCCGGGTGGTGGACGCACTTGCTGCTGGTGGACGAGCCGCCGGTCGCGGCGGGCGTTTGCGGCTATACGGGTCCGCCCACAGCGGAGGGCTCGGTTGAGATCGCGTATGCGGTCGCTCCTTCTTATCGGGGGCGGGGATTCGCGACGGTTGCGGCCAGGGAGTTGACGCAGCGCGCGTTCGAAGATTCGCGCGTGCGCGTCGTATGTGCGCACACCTTACCGGAACACAATGCTTCGACTCGGATACTGCAAAAAACGGGAATGAGTTTCGCAGGCTTCGCCAACGATGCCGGCGAGGGGCCGGTGTGGCGATGGGAGCTTGCGCGGAAAGATGCCTAGTTGTTGGCAATCCTCAGAAATGGAAGATCAGATCGCTCGCTACCGTGAGCTGATTGTGTTTTCTGCCGTTGTCGTAGGCCTTCTGGTCCCATGCTCGCTCAAATCGCAATTCCGGACGCAACTGCACCGTCGAGCCCAACCAATGGCACCACATGATCGTATTCTCCGAATACTTGGTGGCGAAATCAGTGCGCTGTCCTTTCTTATCGTCGAGAAAGTCGCTGCGAAACGACAAGAAGTCATGCGCGGAGAGTTCCTTTTGCAGAAAGTTGACGACCGCATATTCGGGAGCCGTGCAACGTTGCTCTCCCGGAAAACAATACGCCCCATTGGCTCCCTTCTCCGGCGCGATCATACCGCCGAGAGCAGGTACGTCGCGTTCATACATGTACCAGGATTCGGTCGCCATATGCACCGTCTTCGAGAACTCGTGATACCACGTCACGTCATACTGCTGCAGATTGTTGTAAGCGTACTTGCCATCGTTGATTCCGTTCGCACACACATACAAATTGTCGTTGGCCGGCTTCGTCGTATAACTTAAGCAGGCTGTGCCGGAAGGCTGCGCATCGCGCGTCCACAGGGCGACATCCTGTCCGCCCGTGATACCCAACTGCACCAGCCACTGGTCGTTCAGTTTCACCGTCGCCATCAAACCCGTGTCGGTAAAGGGATCGATGGCATAGAGCAGCGAGTGGCTGAAGATATAGTTTTGCGGCGCCAGTTGCGCCTCAATCCCAGGCACCGAGATAAAACGCCCCAGCCGCAGATTCATGCCTTGCGCAACTTGCGGAATATAGAGATCGAGATATTCCAGCGTCGGATCGAATCCATATTGACGATGATCGCTGAGCAACTGGCTGCTCCAATATCCTTTGCCGGTGGTGTAGCGATAGTCGGTGCCGTAAAGCGCGGTCAGATGGTAGCCCCAATCGACATGCTCGCGTTGCACGGAATCGGGCAAGCGCTCGGCGTAAAGCACGAACTGATTCAACTGAAAACGATTAGCGTAAACGTCATTGGCCTCGGGCGCGTTGCTCTTCGAGGAAGTGCTGAAGTTCAGAGTCGGATCGAGCCATCCATAAATCTTCGAACGGCTGCGAGCTCCGTTGATGGCGGTCATCAGCGGATAACTGTTCGTGTCCGGCTCGCCAATCACTGGAGAACCACCATAAGACCAATCCGAATTAGGAAATGGAGGCGAATCGAGCGGCGACGGAAGCCCGCGCCGTGCGGGAGCCGGCGAAGAAGCGGCCGTCGTCGATGGAAACCAATCCTGCCGGTAAAAATCGGCCCAGCGCGCAAAGAAATTCTTTGCCGGAGCGGCGTTGGGCTTGGGAGCGTCAGGTGGCGAAGGCGGTTGGTCTTTCTCCTGTCCAAAACATGCCCAGCAGTAAACGAGAAATACGAACGAAATGAGAAAGAGTTGGCGAGGACGGTTAGCGCGAGACATGAAATGAGGGACGAATCAGTTTACAAGGTCGGGAGCGCGCAGTGCCCCGGATTCGCGCCCGTTCTCTGGACGCTAACCTGGGCTGTTTCTGAGAATACGATTGGTTGTGTTACTGCTGAACCGCCTGAATCAACTGCGGCCTAACCTGCTCGTGTTGAATCTCGGAAGCGTCCCAACTTCCTCCCAGCGCCTTCACCAGATAAACGGAAGTGGTCATCTGCTGGCCCAGCAACTGGGTCGCGAGCCGCTCATTAGCGAGCAGTGTGGTTTGCGCGGTAATTACATCGAGGTAAGTTGTAACTCCGCCTGTGTAACGATTGTTCGCAATTTCCAGCGCGCGGCGCGAGTCCATAACGGCCGCCTGCTGCGTCTTCATTGCCTGGTTCAACATCGCGAGTCCGGAAAGCCCGTCTTCCACCTGCTGAAAGGCCTCCAGCACCGACTCGCGATAATTGGCAATCGATTCGTCATAAGTCGCGCGGCTGAGCGCCAAGTTGGCGCGATTCCGCCCGCCATTGAAAATCGGCTGCAGCAAATCGCCGCCCAGCGACCAGAATAAGCTCGGAGCATTGGCCAGCGTAGCAATATCGCGGCTCTCTAAACCGCCGCCTCCGCTCAACGTGATATGCGGATAAAACGCCGTCACCGCCAAGCCGACCTGTGCATTTTCGTAGGCCATTTGGCGTTCGTTCGCCGCCACATCGGGCCGGCGCTGCAAAATCTCCGACGGAATTCCCGTGGGAATCGCGGGCGGCATCGTATCCAGCGGCGCAACCGCCAGGCTGAAAGACGATGCGGCATTGCCCGTGAGCACGGCAATCGCGTGTTCGTATTGCGCCCGCTGCTGCAGCACTAGCTGCAGCTGCGTCGCGGTCGAATCGAGCAAGGCTGCCTGTTGCGCGACCTCCAACCCGTTCGCAACTCCGCCTTCGTGACGATGGTTGACCAGGTCCAATCCTTTTTGCTGGATTTCAACCGACTCCCGCACCACTCCCGCCTCTCGGTCGAGTTCGCGCAGATTGAAATAGTCGGCCGCCAGCTCCGCGCTCAACACCAGCCGGATATTCTCCAGGTTAGCCGCGCTCCCTTGCAGCGAAGCATTGGCAGCTTCAAGACTGCGCCGCACGCGTCCGAACAAATCGATCTCGTAGCTCACCGCGAATGGGACGAGAAAAGTACTCTGGTCGAAGGGAGTAAGCGGTACATTACTGCCCGAAAGCGGACGGTTGCCCGAAAGCCTTTGATGCTGGCCGCTCGGATCGGCATTCACCGCCGGAAAGAACGCCGAGGACGCAATCCGCGCCTGTGCGCGCGCCTCGGTAAGGCGATCGCGCGCCGCCGTCAGCGATTGGTTCGCTTGCAACAGTTGTTGCTCAAGCTGATCAAGTTGAGCGTCATGAAAGACCTGCCACCACGCTCCCTTGGGAATCGCGTCCTTCGGAGCCGCCGCTTCCCACGGCCCCTGCCCCTTCCAGGTATCGGGAACCGGCGCCGTCGGACGCTTGTATTCTGGTCCGACGGTACAGCCCAGAGTCATTGCGAGCAGCAAGACGCCCAGGCTCAAAAAGCAGAATCCACCACGGAGACACGGAGTCACGGAGAAAAACCTTATTGGGATTTTCTGGATGGGTCTCGATTGCCACATAAGAAGCAAATCAAGAATTCGCTTTTCTCCGTGTCGGAGCCCGCCCTGAGCGTAGCCGAAGGGTGTCTTCGTGGTGGGTTTCACAAATTTCACGAACGAGCATCTCCCGCGCTTGGCTTGGCGACGTTCACTTTCTGCCCCTCTTCGAGCGAATCCGAAGGATTGATAACGATCCGGTCGCTAACCTCGAGCCCGCCCATAATTTCCAGCGTAGCCCCGAAATCGCGCCCAATCGTGATCGGGCGCAAACGTACGACGTTGTCTTTGTCGACCACCGCCACGCGCGGTCCCTCGGCGCGAAACAGCATGGCGTTGACCGGAATGGTAATTCTTGGAACGGAAGTTCCCGTGGCGAAATGCACTTCGCCGAACGAGCCGGGCAAGAGCTTGCCATCTTTATTCGGGACATCGACTTCCGTATTCAAGGTGCGCGTTCCAGGATCGATGGAATCGGCCGTGCGCGCCACTGTCCCCGTAAATTTTTGCCCGGGAAATTCCTGCAGGGTAATGGTCGCCTTCATGCCCACCTTGATGTTCGGCGAATACGCCTGCGGAACGCTGACGTATACTCGCAGCGGATCGACCCGCGCAATATCGAAGAGCTCTCTGCCCGCGGCTCCCGCGCCGGAGTTGATGAGCGCTCCGGGATCGACGTTGCGCCGCGTAAGCACGCCCGAAAACGGGGCGTACACATTCTTGAACGATTCCATTTCTTCCAGCCGTCGAACATTGGCATCCGCCGCTTGAAGATTCGCCTGCGCCTGCTGATAGCCGCTCGCCTGCTGATCGGCTTCCTGCTGCGAAACCGAGTCCGTTTTGCGCAGGTTGGCCCAGCGATCCGCCGAAATTTTCGCCAATCCCAGCGCCGACTTCACCTGCTCGCGTCCGGCTCGCGCCTGGGACAACTCCTGATCGACTTCGGGTGTATCAATGACTGCCAGCAGTTCGCCCTTGTTGACTTTGCTTCCAATATCTTTTGTCCAGCGCACTAAGTAGCCATTGGTGCGCGCAAAAATTGGAGATTCGATAAAGGCCTGCAAGTTCCCTGGCAATACCAGTTCGTCATTTCCCGGCTCGCTTTGCGGTTGCACCACCGCTACCGTCGGAACCGCAACCGCTTCCGTCTCTTTCGCCAGCGCATCCGACTCGCCCTTGCGGTTCAGAAACGTAACCGCTCCAGCCGTCAGCAAAACCAGCAGAATCGCCCCGATCAAAATCTTCCCCAGCCCTGCCGGGTTGGAATTTGAGCCGGATGCATTAGACTCGGACGGTTTGAACCCAGTGGGCCGGTCTTCCCCCCGGTCATACTGCGCCCCGTTGTGCTCCATCGTTACTGGCGGTTCTACTGGCATAATCGTCTCCAACAAGCTTGCTTTACTTTTTCCTACCTCTGCTGTCGCGCCTGTCGGCGCCCATGAATAATCGTGAACACACTGGGAACGAAAAATAACGTAGCCACGGTTGCAAAGAGCAGGCCCCCAATCACGGCACGCCCCAGAGGCGCGTTCTGCTCGCCGCCCTCGCCAAAGCCGAGCGCCATCGGCACCATCCCAATGATCATGGCCAGCGCCGTCATGATGACCGGCCGCATACGCGTGTAGCCCGCTTCCAGCGCCGCCTGCAACGCCGGAGCGCCTGCGTTCATGCGGTCGCGCGAAAACGAGACCATCAGAATCGAGTTCGCCGTCGCCACGCCCATGCACATAACTGCGCCCGTCAGTGACGGCACACTAAGCGTGGTGCGCGTGATCAGAAGGAACCAGCAGATTCCCGCCAGCGCGCCCGGCAGCGCAGTAATAATGATGAAAGGATCGAGCCACGACTGAAAGTTGACCACGATCAGCAGATAAACCAGAACAATCGCTCCCAGCAGTCCAAAGCCCAGCCCGAAGAATGAAGAGCGCATGGTCTCGACTTGCCCGCGCACTACAATGCTCGTTCCCCGCGGCAGGTTTTTCGGATCCTGAAACGGTTTAAGCGCTTTCATGATGTCCGAAGCCACTCCGCCAAGATCGCGTCCCTGCGTGCTGGCGTAGACATCGATCACCGGCTGCACGTTGTAATGATTGACCACGGCGGCGCGCGATACAGGCGTAATCTGGGCCAGATTGCCCAGCACCTGCGGACCCCGCGCGCTCGCGCTGTTCACCGGAGTATTCATCAAATCCTGCAACGACGTCTCCCGATACTGCGGAGCCTGGATGGCAATTGGATAGGTGACGCCGTTCTTCGGATTCAGCCAAAAGTTAGGCGCGGTCTGGAAGCTTCCGCTCAAGCTGATCAGCACGCTTTGCGCCACATTCTGCGCCGTCAGTCCAACCTGGTTGATGCGCGTCCGGTCCATATCCAGATGAAGCGTGGGCAAGCTCATCATCTGTTGTACGTGTACGTCGGCGGTTCCGGGAATCTCGCGCAAGCGATTGGCGATTCTTTCCGCGATGAAATAATTGGTCCCCACATCGGCACCGACGAGTTGGATGTCGATCGGCGCGGGCAGTCCGAAATTCAGAATCTGCGACACGATATCGGCGGGCTGAAAGAAAAATTCCACTCCCGGAAAACGCGCTGGAAGTTCCCGCCGCAACCGGCGCACGTAACGCGCGGTTGGATGGTGATGCTCCGGATTCAGCGCAATCAGAATCTCCGCGTCCCCGGTCCCGATCACTCCCGAACTGGCATACGACAGATTGATGCCCGAGTAGGGGACGCCAATATTGTCGAGCACGGTCTGAAGTTCATCTTTCGGAATCTCGCTACGCAACACTTGCTCCACTTCATCGCACAGCCGCGCCGTCTCTTCGACCCGCAATCCAGGCCGGGCGCGGAAATGCAGCCGGATCAAGCCCGCATCCACTTGCGGAAAGAAATCCTGTCCCAGAAAAAACACCAGTCCGAGCGAGAGCACACAGAAAGTGGAAAAACAGACGGCAAATAATTTCTGGTGTTCGAGCGTAGTTTCCAGCAGTTGCTGGTAGCTGCCACGCACTCTTTCAAACCAGCGTTCGAACCCCCGCTGCAATTTCACCAGCGGATTCCTTGTTTCCGCCGCGCGATGTTCGTGGCCGCGCATGATGAACATCACCATCGTCGGAATCAACGTTCGTGACAGAAAGTACGAGGCCAACATGGCAAAGCAGACCGCTTCCGCCAAGGGAACGAAGAGAAATTTCGCGACTCCCGCCAGAAAGAACATCGGCACAAACACGATGCAAATGCAGAGAGTCGATACAAATGCAGGCACGGCCACCTGCTGCGCGCCGTCGAGGATGGCCTGTTTCATCTCCTTGCCCATCGCCAAGTTGCGCTCGATATTTTCAATCTCCACCGTCGCGTCATCGACCAGGATACCGACCGCGAGCGCCAGGCCTCCAAGCGTCATGATGTTGATCGTCTGGCCCAGCGCGCTCAACAAAATCACCGACACGAAAATCGACAATGGAATCGAGATCGCGATGATCACGGTCGGGCGCCAATCACCGAGGAAAAGCAGGATCATGACCGCGGTCAGGCAGGCGGCCGTCAGGCCCTCGTTCAACACTCCCTGAATCGAGGCGCGCACGAACAGCGACTGGTCGAAAAGAGCCTTGATACTAAGTTCCGGCGGCAGCGCCTTGGCCGCCAGCGGCACGATCGCCTTCACCCCGTTGACCACCGTGAGCGTGGAAGAACCACCCAATTTGAAGATCGCCATCAGCACGCCGCGCACGCCATCCTGCCGCACGATATTGGTCTGCGGTGCAAATCCCTCTCGCACATGCGCCACATCGCGCAGGTAGAGTGTCGAAGTGTTTGTGGTCTTCACCGGCAAATCGTTGAGCTGCGCCACGGTTTGTGGCGTGCCATTCATCTCCACCGTGTACTCGGTAGGCCCGATTTTGGCCGTGCCCGCCGGCAGAATCAGATTCTGTGCAGCGACCGCGTTGACAATATCGGCGGGAGACAAGCCATACTCCTGCAGTTTGGAGGAATCGAGGTCCACTTGCACTTGGGGGAGCTTGCCGCCAAAAGGATAGGGAGTGCCCGCTCCCTGCACTGTGGTCAACTGCGTGCGCAGAAAATTCTGCCCCAGGTCGAACAAGCGCTGTTCCGAAAGCGTCTTGCTGCTTAACCCCAGTTGCACAATCGGCGTCGACGAAGCCGTATACGTAATCACCAGCGGCGGCGTAGTGCCCGGTGGCAATCCGCGCAGCACCGTCTGGCACATCGCCGTCACCTGCGTCACCGCCATCGAAATATTGACGTTGGGCCGGAAGAAAATTTTGATCACGGCAATGCCGTTCAGCGATTGCGACTCCTGGTGCTCGATATCGTTGACCGTAACCGTGAAACCCCGTTCGGAATTGGTCACGATGCGGTCCGCCATGTCCTGCGGCGAGAAACCGGTATAGTTCCAGACCACGCTGACTACGGGAATATTAATTTCGGGAAAGATGTCAACCGGGGTGCGCAGGATTGTAATCGGGATAAGAATGATGATGAGCAAGGCCATCACCACAAACGTATAAGGCCGGCGAAGCGCTAATGCGACTATCCACATATAAGAATGACGACTTCAGGAAGCGGCTCAACGTTACTTAAGCCGGATTGCGACCCCACTCCTCGCAGTCCTCCAATTTAAGATTCAAAACAGTACGTTTCGGATTTAAATTATATTAGACTTCAGCCATGGAGCAAAACCATATCCGCAGCATGGACAACCGCAACGGCGCCAGCGGACCAAACGGAACGGCTGTAAAACGCCCTCCCGGGCGGCCACGCAGCGAAGAATCGCGCCAATCCATTTTGCGCAGCACGCTTAAACTGCTCAAGCAGGATGGCGGATTCGCGGAGTTGAGTATCGAAGCCATCGCCGCCGACGCCAACGTTGGCAAGACAACCGTCTATCGTTGGTGGCCGACCAAGGCCGCCCTGGTCGCGGATGCTTTCGCCGCCAGCGCCGACAACGAACTGCGCTTTCCGAATACCGGTTCGGTCTACAACGATATCCGACTGCAGATGCGGGGCCTGATTCGAATCTTTCGGTCGCAACGAGGCAAGATTGTAGCCGCGCTGCTCGCTGGAGGGCAATCGGATCCAGAACTGCTCGAGGCTTATCGCGATCGCTTCCTGTGGCCCAGGCGCAGACAGGCCTACCAAACTCTGCAACGCGGCGTGGACCGCGGTGAATTGCCGCCGGGCTGCGACTTTGATCTTATCCTCGACTCGCTCTACGGTCCGATACTAATGCGCTTTCTCATCCGCCACGTCAAACTCGAAGAAAGCTTCGCCGACGAGATGTGTGATTTGGTACTGCAGGGGCTGAAGGACCGAATCGAGGCAGAAACAAGCTCATCCTGAAAAAGCCAGAACAAAGCCTCAACCTTTTAGGTTCTGGCACGTCTATCCACCAATCTCGTGCGTCGCGCGCCCATCATCTCCGTCCTGCTCGTCGCTGCGCTCGCTGCATCAGGTTGGGCTTGCGCCGCAGTTGGCGATAGTCCGCGGGCGGATTCCTGTCAACGTCGCTGCCGACGGGCTGAACCGAACCGACAAAGCGTCAAAACCTCTCGGAGCGGGGCGTGCACCCATGCTCTGCAATCGCTACCTGCCCATTGCGGCATTCGAGGGTTCGCCCAATTTCAGTTCGTCGCGCTCCAGCACTTTGCGATTTCCACTCCACTCCCGAACACGGCCGGCAGCCTCTCATCCCCCTCCGACCCAGACTTCGTTGTTTCCTCGCTTCGCACTCCGGAAACCGAACGCGGCCCCCCCCAACTCCTGAACACCATCCTCCCAGGTCGCGTGAGCGGCACGCTCATGCGTTCCGTCGGTAATGACTCAGTTTCACGGGGCGGCAATCCCTTTGGCTCCGGTCAAAAATGGGATTTGCTGCGCCGCTGAAGCCGCGCCTTGCAACAAAAGTTCAAATTGAGGCACTACCGTTCGTAGTCAACGTACCAGGACTGGTTTTTAAGGAGCTATCATGAAAATTTACGCTTGCATTCTCTCCTGCCTGCTTTTCGCCCTCAACTGCCACGTGTCGCTGGCACAAACCACGCTCAGTGTCAGTGAAGCGCTCGACTTCTGGATCTCGACCACAGAACATGAAGTTGTCTCCGTCGCCGAAGCCATGCCCGAGGATAAATATTCGTTCAAGCCCACCCAGGGCGAATTTACAGGCGTCCGCACCTTCGCTCAGCAGCTCAAACATCTCGCCGCCAACAACTATCGAATGGCTGCCTACATTCTCGGCCAGAACCCCAAGCCCGAAGAGGAGTCCGAGACTGGTCCCGATGCCGTGCAAACCAAGGCCCAGATCGTCGGCTATGTGAAAGGCTCATTTCTGTCGCTTCATAAGGCAATGGCCACAATCAATGACGCGAACCTGTTGGCGCCCCTAGCCGCCTTTCCGAGCCCCCAGCAGAAAAATCGTCTTCAACTAGCCGAGGATGTCGTCGCACACTCCTTCAATCACTACGGCCAGATGGTGGAATATCTCCGCATGAACGGCATCGTCCCGCCGTCCAGTCGACGCTGACCTGCCACTTAAGATGAAGACAGTTGCCGCCCACCTTGTTGCGGTTTGGTGGGTGGCAGCTGGCCTTCAAGGCTCTGCAGCGAGATCTTCCTCAGAAGTAACCCCCGCAGAACCGCAAAATCTACCGCGCATTGGGCCTTAACCCATTCACCGTCCGAAACTTACCGTTTAGCGGTCAAATTTAGCCATCGCCTGCTCGCACTTGCACGATTTAGCGGTTGCGCTTACTATTGAAATACGACCGAAACAGTCGGAGTTTTATCCGACCATTATGGTCGGAATTGCGGCATGCTCAAGCTGACCAAAAAAGCGGACTACGGTCTCATGGCAATGAAGCATCTGGCCGAGCACGCTGACCAGGGTTCGTGCAGCGCCAAGGATGTCGCCGACGCTTACGGCATCCCGCAAGCAGCATTGGCGAAGATTCTGCAACGCCTGGCCAAGGTCGGTCTGGTGCGTTCGCAGCACGGCATTAACGGCGGCTATACCCTGACCCGTGATCCCAGAATGATCTCGGCCTTCGAAGTGATCAAGGCCATCGACGGACCGCTCTTCATTACTTCATGCGTTACTGTCCGCGGCGAGTGTGGTCAAAGCGATCGCTGTACGATTCGCGAGCCGCTTCGAAAAGTGAACGAAAGCATCGAACAGGTATTAAAGAACATCAAGATTTCCCAAATGAAGGAAGAACCGGAAGTCCTGCAAGTAGAGAAGCAAGAAATAAAGAAGCCAGCGGAGTTAGTGACAATTTCGTAAGTCAAAGTTTGAGGTAGTCCAGGTTCGTATCAGGGCATCGCTTTAGCGATGCCGCAGTCGGAAAAAATAAATGCCCCTTTAGGGGCGGCGTAGGAGAACGGCCATCATGAGCACCAACGGCAACAAGACGACCCTTAACGAACCAAGCGCGCAGCATACCGCCAACGGAATCAAGCTGCCCATCTACATGGATAACCACGCGACCACGCCGATGGACCCGCGCGTCCTCGAAGAAATGCTGCCCTACTTCATGGAGAAGTTCGGCAACGCCGCCAGCCGCAACCATCCCTTCGGATGGGCCGCCGAAGAAGCGGTCGAGCTTTCGCGCGAGCGCATCGCCAAGCTGATCGGCGCCTCCGCCAAAGAGATCATCTTTACCTCGGGCGCGACCGAGAGCGACAACCTCGCCATCAAGGGCGTCGCCGAGATGTACCGCGAGAAGGGCAACCACATCATCACTGCGGTTACCGAGCACAAAGCGGTGTTAGACACCTGCAAGCATCTGGAAAAATTCGGCTTCCGCGTAACCTATCTGCCCGTCCAGAAGGATGGACTGGTCGACCTCGACGATCTGAAGCGCGCCATCGACGACAAAACAATCCTGGTTACGATCATGGCGGCCAACAACGAAATCGGCGTTCTGCAACCGATCGCCGAAATCGGCAAGATGTGTCGCGAACGCGGCGTAGTATTCCATACCGACGCAGTGCAGGCCATCGGCAAGGTGCCCATCGACGTAAACAAGATGAACATCGACGTGGCGTCGATCACCGGACACAAGCTCTACGGTCCCAAAGGCGCTGGCGCACTGTACGTACGCCGCAAAAATCCGCGCGTACAACTGGTCCCGCTCATCGATGGAGGAGGCCACGAACGCGGCATGCGTTCCGGCACCCTCAACGTCCCTGGCATCGCCGGACTCGGCAAAGCCTGCGCCATCGCGCAGGAAGAAATGCCCCAGGAATCCTGCAAAATGGCGGGCCTGCGCAACCGTCTAAAAGACAGCATCATGAGCCGCCTCGACGAGGTTTACATCAACGGATCGTGGGAGCATCGCCTCCCCGGCAACCTGAATATCAGCTTTGCCTACGTGGAAGGCGAGTCGCTCCTGATGGGCATCAACGATATCGCAGTTTCCAGCGGTTCGGCGTGCACCTCGGCGACGCTGGAGCCATCTTATGTATTAAAGGCCCTCGGCACCGGCGACGATCTCGCACACAGTTCGATTCGCTTCGGTCTCGGACGCTTCAACACCGAAGCCGAAGTCGATTACGTAGCCGACCGCGTCGTCGAAACGGTACTACGTCTCCGCGAGCTCTCGCCCCTCTACGAGATGGCGAAAGAAGGCGTGGACTTGAAAAGCGTGAAGTGGGCAGCCGAAGCGCACTAGCCGCGCTGTGAAAGAAGTGGGTTCGCGGCGGGTCCGTATCAGGCAAGTGGGGTTCGTATCAGGGCATCGCTTTAGCGATGCCGCAAGAATTCAAAGTGGGGGCCCCTTTAGGGGCTGGGAAAAGAAACGTTCCAAGGAGATTGCAAATGTCATATAGCGATAAAGTAATCGATCACTACAACAATCCGCGCAACGTCGGCTCCATGGACAAAAAAGATTCCGACGTAGGCACCGGCCTCGTAGGCGCGCCCGAGTGCGGCGACGTGATGAAGCTGCAGATCAAAGTCAATCCGCAGACCAACGTCATCGAAGACGCCAAGTTCAAGACCTTCGGCTGCGGCTCGGCGATCGCATCGTCATCGCTCGCCACCGAATGGGTCAAGGGCAAAACGATCGACCAGGCCCTCGAAATCAAGAACACGGAAATCGTGAAGGAACTGGCCCTGCCGCCGGTTAAGATTCACTGTTCCGTGCTCGCCGAAGACGCGATTCGAGCCGCCATCGGCGACTGGAAGAAGAAGCAGGAATCGGCGAAACCGGTAGCCGTGCAGACGGTTCAGTAAGGGCGCTTCGAGCTTCGAGTCGCGAGCTTCGAGCGCCTGTCGATAGAGCTTTGCTGGCTCGTAGCCCGTAGCTCGCGGCTCGAAGCAAAAAACATGGAAGACACTCTTAAAACGATCGAAAAACCGGCGCCTGCTCCCCCAGCCAAAGGAATCCAGGTAACCGAGAACGCGCTAAAAAAGATCCGCCTGGCTATGGTGAAAGAAAACGTTTCACCCGAGCAAGGCGGTCTTCGCCTGGGCGTGCAAGGCGGCGGATGTTCAGGCCTTAGCTACAACATAAGGTTCGATACGCAGCCCCGCGAGCGCGACCGTGTCTTTCAGTACGGTGACGTACGCGTCTTCGTCGATCCAAAGTCGTTCATCTATCTGCACGGGATGACGCTCGATTATCAGGAAACCCTGATGCAGCAAGGCTTCGTGTTCGTGAACCCGAACTCGACCAAATCCTGCGGCTGCGGCAGCTCTTTCTCGTAGTGAATTGTGTAGCGCGGGCGCCCTCGCCCGCGAAGACGTCGCCGGAGAAATCGCGTATCGAAGAGGGCGAGCCGTGCGCTCGCCCAAAATTTTGTTATGGCAAACGCAGAATCCAAATCGTCGCTAATTGTCCCCGGCAGCTCTCCCACTGAAGCCACGCCCAGTTGCTGGTCCTGCGGCACCATGCGCGCCGTCCACTTCTGCAGCTCCTGCGGGAAGGTACAGCCTCCAAAACCGGTCGACTATTTCACTTTTTTTGGATTTCCGCGCAAGCTCAACCTGGACGCGGCCGCACTCGAAAAAGAATTTTACGCGCTGAGCCGCCATCTCCATCCCGACGGATTCGGTCAGGCGGACGATCGCGAACGCAGTTGGAGCCTGGAACAGAGTTCCATGCTCAATGACGCCTATCGCACGCTCAAAGGTCCGATCAAGCGCACCGAATACCTCCTGCGCCTCGAAGGCATTGAACTAGAAGAGCAATCGAAACAGGCAACCGAAAAAGCACGCGCCACCGGCGAACTAAAGAAACAAGTCGTGCCTCCCGATCTGCTGGAGGAGGTCTTCGAACTCAACCTGCACCTGGAAGAATTGCGTGTCCAGAAGAAGTTAGGCGAAGACGATCCCGCATTGCTCGAAGAAATCGGCAAGGCCAAACTGTCGCTCGAAGAAAAACATGACGCGCTTATGAACGAACTCAAGTCCGAATGGAACAAGTGGGACAAGTCGGTGGACGAAAGCACCGAAGATGAACGCCCGAAAATCCTAGCCCAGATGCTGGACATACTGAACCGCAGAAACTATGTGCGAAATCTGGTGCGGGATGTGAATGAGGCAATGGAAACCTAGGTCAGAGGTAAGAGGTCAGATTGCAGAAGTGAAACCAATACCTTGGAGGGTTTTACCTCTGCAATCTGACCTCTGACCTCTGCAATGGAAAGCACCTCTGCAATTCTCGACAAATGTCATCTGACTACATCGTCGGAATCGATCTCGGCACCACGAACTCCCTCGTGGCCTACATGCAGGGAGACTCCCCGGTCGTCATCCCCGGAGAAGACGGGCTGAACCTCGTCCCGTCAGTAGTTGCGCTGGATGAAAATAACCAAGTCATCGTCGGCAATGCCGCGCGTAAGTATCTAATCGAAACACCGGAACGCGCCGTCTACTCCGTCAAGCGTCTGATGGGTCGCGGCCTCGAAGACGTGCATGACGAACTCAAACTATTTCCCTTCCAGTTAGCCGAAGATCTTCACGAGGGAGAAGTTCTGCGCATCAAAATCGGCGAGCGCACCTACACTCCACCCGAGATTTCCGCGCTGATACTGCGCCAACTGAAACGCAACGCCGAGCGCTTTTTCGGAGCGCCCGTCACGCATGCCGTCATCACGGTCCCCGCCTACTTCAACGATGCCCAACGCCAGGCCACAAAAGATGCGGGCCGCATCGCAGGTCTGAATGTTCTGCGCTTGGTGAACGAGCCGACCGCAGCCTCGCTAGCCTACGGTCTCGACAAAAAGAAAAACGGCATCGTTGCGGTTTACGACCTCGGCGGCGGCACCTTCGACATCTCGATTCTCAAGCTCCACGACGGCATCTTCGAAGTAATTGCCACCAATGGCGACACCCATCTAGGCGGAGACGACATCGACAACCTCCTGATCGCCATAGCGCTCGACGACATTCGCGGCGATCTAGCACTCGATCTTCGCCGAAACGGGGAAGCAGCAGCCCGCATTCGCAAAGCCGTGATCGAAGCCAAGATTGTCCTGTCATCGGAGCCATCGGTGAAACTCGACGTCGAACTGCCCGGCGGAAAAAGATATCGGCGCGAGATTTCCCGCGAGATGTTTGAGCAGATGATCCAGCCGATCATCGACCGCACCGTCGGCCCCTGCAAACAGGCGCTCAAAGACGCGGGCCTCAAGCCCGAACAAATCGACGAAGTCGTACTGGTCGGAGGCTCGACCCGCATTCCAAAAGTTCGGAGCCTGGTGCAAAACTTGTTCGGACGCGTCCCGCAGACCGATTTAAATCCCGACGAAGTAGTGGCGCTAGGCGCGGCCGTGCAGGCCAACATTCTAGGCGGCGGCTCCGAAATCACAAAAGAGATGCTGCTGCTCGACGTAACTCCGCTCTCTCTGGGAATCGAAGTAGCCGGAGGCGTCACCGACAAAATCATCCTGCGCAACTCGACCGTACCGGCATCGGCGACACAGTACTACACCACACAGATCGACGGCCAAACCAACATCGCGATTCACGTACTGCAAGGCGAACGCGAACTGGCGAAGGATTGCCGGTCTCTCGCCCGCTTCGATCTCAAGGGAGTCCCGCCCATGCCCGCCGGCATGCCGCGCATCGAAGTGAAATTTCTGATCGACGCCAATGGCATCCTGCGCGTCTCTGCCCGCGAGCAACGCAGTGGCAAAGAAGCGGAGATCGACGTCCAGCCCAGCTACGGCCTCACCGACGAGCAAGTCGAAAACATGCTCCTCGAATCCTTCGACTACGCGGAGGAAGATTTCCGCCAGCGCCAGGTCATCGAAGCCAGACGCGAAGCCGACACCATCCTCACCGTGCTCGCAAAAGAGAAAAATAACGAGACCTGGCGGCAACTTTCGCCCGAGGAACGCCGCAACATCGAGACACTGGAGAGATCGCTGGTCGAAACAAGAGAGAGCGATGATTACCACGCCATCCGCGAGAAAATTGATGCGCTGAACAAATCCACCATGCGCTTCGCGGAACTGATGATGGACACGGCCGTCTCCACTGCGCTAAAAGGAAAGAGCATGGACGCTACCGGCATCGAAGAAGGCCCGCAGGCCGGCCATCCAGTGGCGAAGGCAGATTTTGAATGAGAACGAAACCTAGCTTCGGGCAACGAGCGAGCAACATCATATCGAGTCCCGAACCGACCACGGCGGGTTTGCTCGCAGCTCGCAGCTCGCAGCCCAGATTTCTGGAGTCATAATGTCTGAAGAAAAAACGCAAGGCACAGGAACAACCACCATGGATGCTCCCGCCATCGAAAACAACGAAAACACGGTCGAGGTCACCTTCCTTCCCGAAGGCAAAACCGTGACCTTCGAACACGGCAAGC
>OBLW0100001416.1_pt1 | contig 20375 bp, 18 predicted proteins | sample 1520161 | NCBI WGS metagenome assembly OBLW01 (sample SAMEA3539309, study PRJEB22396) | soil metagenome | biome: tundra; feature: field; material: soil | place: USA | collected 2010-05 | depth 0.15 m | reverse complement strand
AGATGCCTAAGTGACTGGAGTTCAGACGTGTGCTCTTCCGATCTGATTCAGCCATCGCCAAAAGCACGCCTCAGGGTTCCCTCCGTGCCCCTCTGTGTCCTCTGTGGTAAAGATTTTGTTCTTGCTGTTGCTAGGAACTCTGCTGACAGCCACGTCAGCCGCGCAAGGTCACAACTGGCACGTTGCCGACTTCAAGGACACCATCTCGATCTCCGCCGATGGCTCGGCGCTGGTCAGCGAGAAAATAACGGTCATGTTTGTCGGCACGTGGCACGGCATTCACCGCACCATCCCCATTGAATATCCCGGACCAAACGGCACCAACTACACGCTCTTCCTCAAAGTCCAAAGCGTGACCGACGAGAGCGGCAACAAGCTGAAGTACGACTCCTCGAAGTCGGGAGCCTATCGCGATCTGAAGATCTACATTCCCGGGGCCGTCGACGCCACCCGCGTCGTCAACATCGACTACACCGTTCGCAACGGCATTCGCTTCTTCGACGGATACGACGAGTTCTACTGGAACGTTACGGGCAACGATTGGCCCGTTCCCATCGATCACGCCTCGGCCTTCGTGACGCTCCCGGAGAGCGCCGCCGGAGGATTGCGGGCGCAGGCCTTCACCGGTGCCTACGGATCCAAAGAGAGCGCAGCCGATGCGCAGGTCAATGGCGCCGACGTTGCCGTCGAAACCACGCGCAAGCTGCCCATGCGCGGCGGCCTCACCATCGACATTTACATCCCGCCAGGAATCTTAAAAGCTCCCAGCGCGCTCACAAAATTTGGATGGTTTCTGGGCAGCAATCCAATTTTGTTCCTGCCTTTTTTGACCTTGGCGGTCATGGCCGGACTCTGGTATTCGGTGGGACGAGATCCCGATCCCGGCATCTCCGTCGCCCCACAATACGAACCGCCGAAAGGAATGACGCCTGCCGAAGCGGGCACGATGCTCGACGACAGCATTCACCCTCGCGACATCACATCGACGATCGTCGATCTTGCCGTCCGCGGCTATATCAAGATCGAGGAAAAGGTCGATACCTTCCTCGTGTTCCATCACAAGGATTACGTCTTCCACCTGTTGAAAGCGAACACAGGATGGGGCCCGGAACTGGCCCCGCACGAACGCGTGATGCTCGAAAACATTTTTGTCGGCGGGACCGAAGCGCGCCTCTCCAGTCTGAAAAACCGCTTCTACACCGCGATCCCTGCAATCCGCACGGACATCATGTCCGCCCTGAAGAACAAGGGCGTTTATACGCTCGACCCGGAATCGGCCAACGGCTATAGCATCGTCGCTGCGGTAGCGATCGCGATTCTGGCGGTCGGAGTACAGGTGCTCGGATGGGTGAATCTGTTCAATTCCATCCCGCTCGTGATTGGGAGCGTTCTCGTCTCCGCTCTCATCTGGTGGCTGTTCGCGCGCCAGATGACCGCCAAAACTGTGACGGGTGCGCGCCTGCATATTGCGGTGCTCGGATTTCAGGAATTCATGAACCGCGTCGATGCCGACCGCATCAAGCGCATGCCGCCCGACACCTTCGAAAAATTTCTGCCCTACGCGATGGCGCTCGGTGTCGAACACCATTGGGCGCAGGCCTTCGATGGAATCGTAAAAGACCCTCCCAGTTGGTACGCCTCGCCCAACGGCTACACCGGCTTTAGCCCATTGTTCTTTTCGAGCTCGATGCACAGCATGGCGACTGACATGCACCAGGTCTTCGTTTCCGCGCCCAGAGCGAGTTCGGGCGGCTCTGGCTTCGGCAGTGGCGGCGGTTTCGGCGGTGGAGGCTTCAGCGGCGGAGGCTTTGGCGGTGGCGGCGGAGGCGCCTTCTGAAGCAGCGCGGGAGGAATCCAGCGTACAGCGCCGAACCAGTCCGCGGACAAAACTTTTCCGAGTGTAGCGCTGGCATCCTCGCCGGCGGGCGTCCCGCCTGCCGCATAACCTTCCCCCACGTATTTCAGCCGCTCATGAACCTCTCGGTGTGAGGTTGGTCACGACCGGAAGTGTTTGGAGTCACGGCAGCGGGGTTGGATGAAGCACACAATCATTGCAGAAGGGTCCTGTGGACAGATCGCTCCGTCCGGAGGTGGTTGTGCCGATAGCCAGAATGGAAATCGTGAACTTGCTGAAGCGGGAACTGGCGTTTCTGGAGCGCGGCGGTTACGGTGGAACTGTGCCGTGGAGACCGGTTTCCATGTTTCTCGACTCGCCTTCGTGTCCCAATCGTCTGGATATCGAACGGACCACCCCTTGCTCGCAATGCTGGCTTTTTCAGTTTGTTCCTGAACGCTTCCGTCAGGAAATGGACGCATGCCACTTTATCCCTTTGAATCGGGATGGCGAATCGGTCCACAGCATGAGCCGTCAGTACACAGCGGCCGAGGTGGAAGCGGCCTTGAAGACCTGGCTTGAGGCGGAGATCCGGCACCTGGAAGCACTCGAAAGCCAGCCGGCGAGCGACCGCGTCCACTGATGGTCTTTCACAACCGGTTTTTTAGCACCCGGCGGCTTTGCAGCAGCCAGTCTTTTTTCCTGTGCCGGATTTTCTGTGCCGGACATCCATCCTGGAGGCTCCGATGGTTTCCAATTGCTTGAATCCCGCTTGCCGAGTTCCTTTCAGTCACGCACGCAACGGACGCTTCTTTTCGGTCGATCGCCTGCTGACTCAATCCGGCAACCACAGCTCCGAGCGCCGGGCCGAGCAGTACTGGCTTTGCGACACGTGCAGCCAGGTGCTGAAGGTCGTGGTTGAGAACGGCTCGATCCTCACGGTCCCGATTGACGTTGAATGCACGACCCTCGCCGGTTGATTGGTCGATTGTCCACCTGAACCGCGGACCTGAAAAAGACTGCCCCATCGACTAAATCGCCGGCCCCTTTTCCCGTATAATCTTCGAAAGCAGCAACCGCCCGGCAGAACCTCTAAACCAGCTCAGATCCATCGTGCTGGCAGCAGTGCCGCCGGCGTTGTGTGGGTGAAGGGATAATTAATCCAGGATGGGACTTCCCGCAAGAAAACTGATCAGGCTAATGATCGAGCATGACCCGGCGAGCCCCGAGTTCCGGCGCGGCGTCCAAGAGAGCGTGGGCCCGCGTCTTGCTTCCGCGCAAATCGGTGCGGCGGCAGTTGCGAAGGACGATCTCGGGCTCTGGCACGATGTGTTCGTCCAGCAAAAGCTGCCCTGGGGACGATTCCTGCAATCGGCGGTGCTCCATGCCACGGCATTCGCGTTAATCTGGGGTCTTTCCATGGCCTGGCTTCGACAGCAGAAGATTCTGACGCCCTCTGCGTTTGACCGTTCGTCCCTGATCACGTATTCGCCGGAAGAATATCTCCCGCCGCTCGACACGGGCTCGGCTCCAGCGCCACAGGCGCAGACGGGAGAACCGGCGTTTGCCAAGCAGCCAATCCTTTCCGTTCCGCGCGAGGCGGATAACCGCTCTCAAACTATCATCGTCCCACCCGACATCAAGCTCGACCACGACGTTCCCTTGCCGAACATCATTGCCAACGGAGCTATCGTTCCCGTGGTTCCCCTCGATGCCACGCGCTCACTTTCAAACCGTGCGGTTGCGCCTGACACGCAGGTAATTGCGCCGGCGCCGGATGCCAATTTCGCGCGCAATGTCAATCAAACGGCCCTGAAATCGGACATAATTCCGCCACCTCCTGAGGTGAGGCGTGATCGAGCGCGCGGTGTCGCCGGACCGGAGACCGCAGTGGTCGAGCCTCCTCCCGAGATGACGACATCCGCAAAGAGTCATATCGGGCTCATCAACATTGGCGCCAGTGAAGTCGTCGCCCCGGCCCCGCAGTTGACGCTGGCGGAACAACATACACGGGCCTCGCATGGCGGTGGGGTGAAAGACGGCCTGGCAGGCGGCGTTCAGGCCGTCGGCCCTCCCCCCAGCGTAACGGCAAGCGGCGGCAGGGGCGGCCAGGGACGACTGATCGCGTTAGGCCTTCATCCGGTCGCACCCACCGGACCGGTTGCCGTGCCCGGAGGGAATCGCCGGGGAACATTCGCGGCCAATCCGCAGGGAAAGCCCGGCGCTGCGGGAACGCCCAATATTGCGGGATCGAAATCGGATGGCTTCAAAGGCCATGGCAGCGGGTCTCTGCCGGCAGGTCTGCATGTGGGAGCAGTTCCCGGCGCAACCGGGCCCATAGAGCGAAACGGCAGATCGTCGAACGGGGACGGAAATGGCGGAGGCGACGCGCGCGAGATGGCTAGCCTCTCGTCAGCAGGCGCCACCCCAGGCGCTGACTCGAACCGACGCACCGCAACGGCCGTGTCCGACGACAAAATTACCGATGTCGATCACCAGGTTTTTGGGGACCGGCGCTTTTATGCGATGACCCTGAATATGCCGAACCTGAATTCTTTTACGGGAAGTTGGGTGATCCGCTTTGCCGAGATGCAACCGGACCCGAAGCAGGGCGCATTGCTCGCGCCGGTACCAACTCAGAAATCCGACCCAGGTTACCCGCTGGAATTGATGCGAACCAATGTGCATGGCATGGTCACTCTGTACGCGGTCATTCATTCCGACGGCCGTGTCGGTGACATTCGCGTGCTCAACAGCCCGGACGAACGTCTGGATGCCTACGCCGCCAGCGCCCTGGCACGCTGGAAATTCCTCCCCGCGGAAAGAGCAGGCAAGCCGGTGGCGCTCGAAGCAGTGGTAGTAATTCCCTTCCGGGTTCGCAAGACTTTCTGAGTTCGCGGAAAACGTAGGTCTCGTATCAGGGTATCGCTTGAGCGATGCCGCAAGTGCTCGCAATCAATCGCCCCCTTCAGGGGCTGAAGTTCTAGCTTTTCTTCGCCGAATTCGATTTCTCTCCCGGCAGTGCGGCGTACACCTCGGGATTCGCGCATACCTCATAGTAGTAACGATCCGTCCAGCGCACGACCGATAAATCGCGGACATCCACTTGGGCAACACGGCTCTTGCGCAGCACGATCTTGCGAAACACGCCGTTGGCGACAGGCACCGTGCCGATAAAGAACTCTCCTTCACGGTCCAGCCATGGACTGTTGAAACGTTTCCCGTGGAACTCTGTGGCCTCTACGGTGAGCGAGATTTCCTGCTGCAGTTTGCCAAAGGCTGCTTCACTCAGACAAATTCCGCCCACGTTGTAATTGAGGCGCAGTTCTTCGCCGCTGGCTTCCGCATCCGGGCCGTCCTGGTTGCCTGCGACGTCGAACCTGTAGACGTCGAAGACTCCGCCGTCATTCGCCAGTTTCTTGCGCAAGCGCTTGTTGCAGGAAGAAAGGCGATCGCTTTCATTGATCGCATCGGAGATCATGATCCGGTGTTCGCCATCCATCAGGTAGAGTGGCGGAGCGTCCTGGTAGGCGATCCCGAGGCCTACTTCCATGGGAGGCAAACCGGAACGCTGCAGCAGTTCGTTGTACCCGTGCAACAGGTTGACAATCTCCCATGCCAATACGCACGCGCGCCCGACGCCGAGCATGGGTCGTTCGCCGTCGCGTTCGAGCAGAGCGACAATGATGGCGTCGCCTTCTAGGAAAACCTTGGTCGCTCCGTATTTAGCCAGCAGCTTGTTGATCGGATCATAAAAATTAAGGCTGAAATACGAGGCGGCATTCATGCCCTTTTCCATGAGCGACCGCGTCAGGCGCGAAGAGTCCCGAATATCGGCCTTCAGGATCACATGATGCAGCACGCGATCCTCCGCTGGTTTCTGATCCTCCGGTGGCAGGAACTCATAGAGCATGCCGTTCAGTGCGGAAAGTTCCCGGACTTTGCTGTCGGTAATCAGGTTAATGCCGTCAAAACCTGCGCTGACGGCTTCCAGTCCCCGAAGATCGCGGTGATAACAGAACAGGTCATGCAGAAGACGCGCCGCAAACCGGCCGCGCTCCGACCCGCGGCAAGAAGCCACGCGCCCAATGGCGGCAAACAGGCGGTCGGAAGACAATCGCCGCTCCTCAATAATTGTTTCGACGCGCTCGGCTTCTTCCCGGTCAACCAGCGCATTCTTCAGTTGCTGCGGGTTTACCTGCCGCGCATACTCGGGCAACAGAGGAACCGCCTCGTAGGATGCAACCACCTGCAGCAGAACGCCTTCGCGCTGCAGTTGCCGGGTCCACAAATCCAGACGATCAGCGCGATTTCGATCCTCCGCCGTCGCATCTTCGCCACTGCCCGTCCCGACCAGCGCATCGGCATTTTCCGGAACGTTCAGCGCTTGCTCCAGGCGCTCATCTTCGACGCCATGGCCATAGCCCAGTTCGCGCAGAAAATCGAGCGCGAACTGGCGCAGAACCGGGAAACGATCGGGGTCGCGATCGAAATTGCCGAACATATAGTAATGCTCGGCGCAGAGATAATCGTCCCGTCCATCTTCGGTAAGAATCAGCGGATTCAGCAACAGCCGGTAGCAGTCGGCCTGCACTTCGCCCAGCAGCGAGCGCCGTGTGCGCGCCAGCGTTTCCTTTTCGATTTCGCGAAGCAGGCGGAACACCTCCTGCCCGGCACGCCGAATGATGATTTTCTTTCGCACCTGGAATGACGAGACCAGTTCCTGCGTCTGCATCATCGTGGTCTGTCTTACGCCTTCCAGCGACTTCGACTTCGTGCGGCATTGTTCGAGAATCCTAGAGAATTGCGCCTGTAACTCCGTGCGAATAAATTTCAGCACCGCCAGGCGCCCGAGCAGGTCGATCGACGGATTCCCTTCGGCCTTCGCGCGAGTCAGGATCGCCTGATGAATCGTGATCAGTACCGTCTTGAGGTCAACGGGTCCGGCCTTCCGCGGCTTGGTTGTAACCTCGGGCCGTATGAATTTCGTTTGCGCCACGGTGGGAACTTCCATCTCGAAGAGGGCTTCCACTTCGCCAAACCGGCAAATGTAGCGCGCCAGATGGAAGCTCAGGTCCCCAGTCAGGCGAGCGCCCAGGAAGACGTCATAGCGCAGATTGTCGACGCCCAGTTGCAGATCGCTGAACCCAAGCACAGGTTGGTAGCGCCGGAGGTCGGGACAGTTCAGGGAATCAGAAGTGCGCAGTCGAAAAATCGGGACCTTGGGCATCGGCAGTAATCTCGTATGCTGCTTGCAAACTGCTGAAAGTGCACTCCTAAGCAGCAGGCTAGCACGTCGGCGAAAGACCCCAAAGTTACCCCAGTGTAGGTATCGGAATCAGATCGGTGAAAAACTCCCGCTTCGTAACAGAGCATCTGCGTGGGCGCGATCAACCCTGATTGCGGGGTAGCCGCTTACTCTTTCCGCTTCGCTACCCATGCGCCATCGGAACGTCCTTCCACGCGCATCCGTCCCTTGCCGGAAGCGCCGTCAATCCAACCAGTCAGGAACGCATTGACCGGACCCGGAGCTCCTTGCCGGCTTTCCTTCGGCCACTCACCCGCGAACGAGAGTTCCAGGTAGCCGTTCCGCCAAGTGCCGGTTATCGCGCGGCCCTCTCCCAGTGGACCGGACCAGGTTCCGGTCACTTTGTTTCCGTCGCGGTGCAATTCCATTAACGCGTCCATTCCGCCTGCGTCGCTTGAATACCGCATCTCCCACGAACCGGCGACGTCGGATCCGTTTTTCACGTTCTGCGGCGCGGCCGGCGTAATCCGCACGTTGGAAAAATATGTCTCCTCATCGGTGAAGGTCCACAGCCCGACCGCGCCGTGCAAATCCTCACCCTTCAACCCATCCACCACCAGACTCGGCTTGGCCGATCCGTTTAGATAAAGTTTCGCGGCCCGTCCGGCCACTTCGATCCGCACTTTTGTCCAGGTCTCCATCGCCAGTTCCGCATGAGACTCATAAACCCAAGGCCATTCCCGCCGCAGGCGATACCACCCGAAACCCGGCTCCGAGACGTACTGGACAGAATGGTTCCGCATCGCCTGGTCCGGGGCCTCCGAATTTCCCGGCCTCAGGTAGAACAACTCGTAATGCGATGCATCGGGCCTGACGCGGAAGGCAATTCCGACAAAGCCTGGATACCTGACACCCGGCGGCGTTGTGATCTTCAGCGCGATATCCGCCTCGATTACTCCATCCTGGAAGTCGGTTCCCGGTAGCAGCGCGAGGCCTGCGCGGTCCTCCCCGTCGATGGTGATCCGGACGGATTCGCGTCCCAGATATTTCACCGCTTCCGTCTTCACGTTCGGCGCGATCAGGCCGGTCGTATCGCGAAGAGGAAAGGTCTGCTCACGCGCCGGCGTCTGTGCAAACAGGCAACTGGCTGCCAATACTGTGACCGCGCAACAAGTCACCCAACGCTTAAGACTAGCTTTCTCAACTTCTGCTTCTGCGCGTTTGGAGGCCGAAACCAGCAAGCGGACTGCTTCTCGTCGAGTACTCATGCGTTGACCTCTTTCCTGCTCGCGATTTGTCGAAAGACTCGAGCCTGTAGACGGTTTGACCACATAACTGGTAGCAGACTGTCCGCAAAATACCTTATTGTCGGGACAGTTAAACGCGCCAGCGCAACCAATACCCTGTTTTCAAGTCCCAGGTTTCTGACAGGCTCCGGAAAAACTCGAAGAACGCAAGGAAGGGAACGGGCACGAGTGCCAGAGGGTGCGGAAAAACTCGGTGTTGCCCGTAATTGGGGGTTGCCCTTTGCGATTAAATGCTCTACAAGCGATCTTTGGCGTCCGGGGATACATTTTCTATCAGCCAAAAAAGTCTAAAAAATCGGCGGAATTAATTTTTTTCACATGTTCCAGACGGAACGTTCCCCAGTTTTTTCTACCAACTTTCGGCGAAGTATTTGTCCGAAATCGCAGTCAGGGCGTCGTTCGGTTTGTTGTGGTGCAGTCTGTACATTGCGTCTATAAGCAGAATGAAAATCGACGTGCTGCTGCGCAGAAGTTCATAGACATCCCCCTCCTTGGTATCCGGCTAGCGCCCGGTTGATCGCCATCGAACCGCCGTGGGTGTAGCTATTCATTACCGCCCAGAATTTACCCTGTAGGTCAACAAACAATGTGTCCTGCTGACCGGCAGCGGGCGGTGGAACGAAGATTGTGTCCAGCTGCGCTGCCCGCTCCTTCATCTTACCCGGCAGCTTTCCATCGTCGGCGTGAAGAAGCTCCTTGATTACGTCATCCGATGCGAACGCCTGCGCCCACAGACCATTGATGACATCTTCGTATAGCAATCGAAACAACCTGAATGACGGAGCTTGGTTGCCGTTGCGTATTTCGGAAATGATTCCGCGAAAATCGCTTTCCGCCATCTTGATGAACGCCGTGGCAACAGCCGAGCGGTCGCTGTTATCGGCGGTGCCGTGCTTACTGATTTCCTTAATGACCTCGTCCCTGTAATAGTCAGCTCGGTCGAGCCAATGCTTGATATTTGACATCCTAGTCTTCCTCCCGCCAATTTGATCGTGGCACAACCTATGATGAGATAGGTTGCGGGTGCCCTACTCATTCGCGTCCTTTGCGAATGAGTGGGTGCTGCGAGTGGCTACTCATTCGCACAAACCGCAAATGAGTGGTCACCCCAGCCTGATTTTTTCATCACAAACGCGCAGTGCCGCCCGTCACAGACTTCCACCCACCCAGCGCCGATAATAGTGATTGACCTGTGCCAGGGGCGAGGTGTCCCTATCTCCCAGGAGACGGCGCCTCAACGGTGTCCCAGCGCCGCAGGCTAGTAGCTCTTTTATAACATCGGTCGAAACAACAGGCGGACGTAAGCGGGCGTCCAATTCGCCCTCAAAACCTCCTAAATGACTGAAATGTTAACTAACTCATTGATTCTGGAATACTTTAGTATAACTCCTTTAGTTTCAAAGACCAGTTCGAAATCTTCCCGCTAACCACATGATTCCAGAAGACCGGGCGGAGGGGGGTGGTAGTAAACGCGGGTTAATGCCTTATAGGTAAACAGGAGCGGGACGGATCAACGAATGGGAACTTCTGAAGTGAAGATGCGAAGACCCGGCGGCGTAGAGACCACGGTATCGGCGGTCGTGGTACCCATGACTCGAAAAGCACGAGAAATGGGGCGCCCTCGGCTGGACGGTGCCATCGGAAGACAACACGCGAATGGGAGACCTGGGCCGCTTGCAAAATTGGACACGCCTGAATATTCAGCGTAGGGTTAAGTCTGAGCGAGCAGTTCTTCTCCTCTTTCAGGTCCCCTGAGCTAAGTCAGTTTATCTGAAGTTAGTCTCCCTTAGTTTCACACCGCCAAAAGGTTTCCCACTGATCAGCCCTAAGATTCAAGCACAACCGCAGAAAAATTGGAGGAAATGTTATGAAACGGAATTTCGCAATCGTTGTGGCGCTCGTCGCCTTCTGGTTGGCTATGTCGAGCAGTCCCGCTCGCGCACAAAGCGCGACGTCGTTTTCAACCAACGAGAGCTGGAGCTCTTGCACCGAATCCCTCTGCATCGACGCTCCACCCGAGGGACCGCAGGGACTCGACGGTTCCGGGGGTTGGGGCTGGAATAGTAAGACCAACGCACCCGTGACGTCGCTCGCCGTGGGTAAGCCGGCCACGTTTACCGTGACCGTGCTGCAGCCCAGCTCCGTGCCGTTTTGCGGTCAAGACCCGCTCACGATCACCCTCACCTATAGCTCACAGGACTTCAGCCTGAACCCCATCGACAGCCGTAGCAACACCGGCACCAACCCCTTCGATCGGGGCGGTGTCGAGACGTTCTCATACAGCGGAGACTTCCTCTGCCACGCGGACCAAAGTGTCGCCTTCACCTTCACTCCGCAGAACGTGACGCCCACGGCCCTCGTCACGGCCACGGTCAACGTGGACGGCCAGCGAGCGTCCGAGACCTTCCCGGTTCAAATTGTAAAGAAGGTTAAGTAGTGAAGGAAACGAAAGACAATAGAAATCAGCCTCTAGATTTTACCGTTCGCACCAACGACATCTCGATCAGAGACCTGCAGGTCCAATCCTGTTTCTCCCGCGACCGCGGGATCAGTTTTTGGACCCTCAACCGGCGCGGAAGTCGCGCACGTCTTCGCCCGGCTTAAAGATGGGAGGGAGGGGGATCTTCTGCGCGGCAGCGAGTTTGCGGTGGATCTCCTCGACTTCCTGCTTTACCCATCCGACGCTGCTTACCTCGATCGTGCCATTTTGGCCGATAAAAAACAGCGTGGGAACATTCGTCAGGCCGTATGCATTCGAGACCGCGTAGACGTTCGGATCGTCGAGCAAAGTACGGAACGTAACGCCGTACTCTTTCAGAAAGGCGGCGGTGTCGCTCTGGTTGTTTTGCGAGATGCCCACGACTGTGATTTTCCTGTCGCCATAAGCTTTGTGAATTCGTTCGAGGAACGGGAAGGTGTATTGACAGGTCGGACAGGAAACCTTGAAAAATACGGCCAATACTGGCCCGCGCTGCAGCGCGTCGTGCAATGAAAACTTGCTGCCCTCTTTTCCATCAACGACAGCAGGCAGTGAAAACTCAGGTGCTTTGGTTCCGGCCGACAATGCAGCCATATCTTGCGGACCTCCGAACAGATGATTGAGCCACTTCATGAGAGAGAAATGCCTCCCCGGATTAGATGATGCCGCCTGCCTTCAAGACTTTTCGTGTCAAGCCGGTAATCGGCAGCTGCGGAATCTTGTCGATCGCGACCCACTCGCCACGAGCAGGCAGGCAGCCTTTCACCTTCCAATCCCGGAGCACATGCACACGATAGTCGGTTACGGTGATGGAATGGCGAAACGTGCGCCAGTGCGCTTCGCTGGCTGAAGTGTGCGGAAGCTCCGTCCACTGTGGCAGTTCCCACATGCCCGCCATGAGAGAGGCTTTCTTCGGACGCTTCACCAACCGCACCCGCCCGTCGCGCCGCTCCAGCGCACACCAGATCTCGCGCCTCTTCTGGCGCAACGAAGTTTTTTGCCGTTGAGTTTCGCCTTGCGTCACGCACGACTGCCGAACTGGGCAAACGAGGCAGCGCGGTTCGCGAGGCAAGCACACAGTAGCACCCAATTCCATCATGGCCTGATTGAAGTCGCCCGGCCGCGATTTCGAGAGCAGTTCTTCCGCGCGCTCCCAGCATTGCCGCGCCGTCAAATTGCTGCCGGTGATCCTGTGCAGCACACGCTCTACGTTGCCATCCACCACCGCGACTGGCTCAGCAAAGGCAATGCTTGCGATCGCAGCCGCAGTGTAACGACCAATGCCAGGCAGTTCCTGCAGCGCCTCGGAATTCTCCGGGAAGCGGCCGCCATTCCGGCCCACAATTTCGCGCGCACATTGATGGAGCATGCGCGCCCGCCGGTAGTAGCCGAGCCCGCTCCAGGCGGCCAGCACGGCGTCCTCGGAAGCAGCCGCCAACGCCGCGACATTCGGAAAGCGTTCCAGAAAAATCCGGTAGTGCTCGAGCACCGCCGCCACGCGCGTCTGCTGCAACATGATTTCCGACAGCCAGATGGCATAAGGATCGCGCGTCCTGCGCCAGGGCAAGTCGCGGCGATTCTGGTCATACCATCCGAGTAGCGCGCGCCGGAAGCGGACCATCTCCTTAGACAAACCCTGAATCAGTTCCCCGTGGTTTCTCTGTGGCCTCTGTGTCTTCGGTGGTTGGCTCTTTTCAGCGGACACCTGAATCGGAGTTCCTTTAAGCGAGACCGGAACCGCGGGCACTCGCGACGCGTTTCGCGTGGCACTTGGCGTCTTTACGGCGATGGAGTTCGATCGGCGCATTACGGCTGGTTGACGCTGTGCGCAATGGCAACCCACCCGGCCTTTTGTTGTTGCCACACCGTCATCATGGACTGCGGCAACGAAGGCAGCGGCTGCGAGCCGGCGGTTCCGTTCCCTGCGGTTCCGTTCAACGTAATGGTGTAGGTCACGACGATGGTACTTCCGTTCAACTCGGTCTTCAGATCGCCCAGCGAGTATTCCTTCAACTGCCACTGCCGGTATTGCTCAAGCGTTGCAGCACGATCGAGCGTTCCGCCAGGCGTCACACCGATATAATTCGAAGCCAGCATCCGCTCCACTTCAACCCAGTTGGCGGCCGCCATATCTTTCCAGAAAACACGCTCCAGGCCCTCGCCGCCGGTTGCTTCCGAAAATGTGCGCGCCGGGTGCTCCCCATAAAAGGTGCAGGCCGGCGTGAGCATCAACTCGCACATCAACGCGAGCATCCAAGAAAGGAGAATCGGCCTGGCAGCTATCCTCAAATGCATGGCGAGATTGTATCGCGACCGGGGCGATCTTCCTGCATGCGCGATTGCCACAACAGATTCGCCCGGATTGACCGCCGGGCATGGGCCAACGATAATGGAAAAGCTCGGCAGTCGCGGCACACGCGTGAACATCGATCTATTCCGGCAGGATGGCTATGACCGAATTCGACCGCAAGGTGGAGGACGCTTCGGCGCGCATCAATCGCTCCGTGGCAAATATCGCCGCAACTCTGGAGAAGGAGACGGCGGAGATGGTCAAATATATGAACGACGAAGTCGTGCCCGCAGTTCGCACGAATTCCTCGAAAGCACTGCGCGTGGCAGCAGGAAAACTCTCAGAGTTCGCGGAATTCCTCGAGAAGCAACACAAGAAATCTTGAACCGATTCCACTCCCGACTCGCTTGCCTGCCGCTGTTGCTTCTACTGCTGGGCGCAGTTCTGCTCGCCGGATGTGGGCATAAGCAGACCCAGGTCGCGGTCCCGCCCCCGCCCTCGCTTCCGCAGGTACAGCCCGCGCCGTCCGCGAATACCGCGCATTCTCACGAACCGGGCGGCGAGAAGATCGAAGTCCCCAACGGCGCCAAACCTATCTTCGAACAAACCGGGTTAGCGAGTTGGTACGGCGCTCCTTATCACAATCGGCGCGGTTCAAACGGCGAGATTTACAACATGAACGCCATGACGGCCGCGCACCTCACACTGCCTTTGGGTTCGATTGTGCGCGTCACCAATTTGAAAACGGGACACTCCATCCTGCTGCGCATCACCGATCGCGGTCCTTTTGTCGAAGGACGCATCCTCGATCTTTCCCTCGCGGCCGCCAAGGCGCTCGACGTGTATTTGCCCGGCACCGCGAGAGTCCGCCTGGAAGTCCTCGAGGCTCCCGCCGCTCTCGATACCGGTGGACGATGGGCCGTGCAGATCGGCTCCCTGGCTGACGAAAAAAGCGCCGCCGAATTGGCGGAACACCTGCAACGACGCTACCAGACCGCGAAAGTCTTGAAGTTTCCCAGCCCGACCGGAGATTGGTGGGTGCGAGTGCGAGTGCGGGATGACGATCGCCAGCGCGCCCAGGATTTGGTCCGTGAAACACAAATCGCAGATGCGCCCGTCTTTCTGGTTCGACTTGATTGAGCCTATCGCTGCTGCCTTGCCTTGAATGTCTTGCCACCAACTTACGAATTGGCAGTTACTGAGGTCGGTGTTATTGTCTTGTGTCGGAGGTACCGGCACATCTCCCCACTTATAGGTCGGGGTAGTGCTCTCCGGCGGGAAGTGAAGTTATGGCTGATTGTCTTTTTTGTCGTCTCATCCGTGGTGAAGTGCCTTCCAAAAAAGTCTATGAAGACGAGCACACCTTTGCCTTCGAGGATCTGAACCCGCAAGGCCCCACGCACGTGCTTGTCATCCCCAAGAAACATATCGCCGGTCTGAAGGAAGCGAAACCCGAAGACGTCGAGCTTGTCGGACGCTGTCATCTGGTGGCCGCGCACATTGCCAGGGAGCGCTCGATTGAGGATGGCTATCGCACTGTCCTGAACGTCGGTCCCCGAGCCGGACAATCCGTCTTTCACCTGCACGTGCACCTGATCGGCGGACGCACGCTGCAATGGCCTCCGGGATAGATCCGGCGCGACCGGGCGCTGGAACTCCGAAACAAGAAGGCCGATCCTTGCTCCCCAAAATCTGAGCGGGCCGATCCTTGCCTCCGCGCCTTGATCGCGGGCACCGCCCGCTTCCTCCCTGTTTTACAATCGGGAGATGGCAAATCTGACATTGGTATATGGCTTGCGCCTGCTACCAGCAGAAGAGATCGTGGAAGTGGGCGACGCAACTGTCCGGCTCAAGAACGGCCGAGATGCGCGCGTCACCATGCATATTCTGGAAGGTGGCAAGCAGGAGATCGAAAAGCAGCTCAAGACCAGCCTGGCTGCATTTTTCGATTTCTATCCCGAAATCTGACGGCCGCGCCGAATCTTCTGGTCGGCCAACTTCGTCCATTGCTCAGTACCCGAGGTCCGGCAGCACCACGAATTGAGCATCCGCATGAGACTGATTGCTTTGGAACTCGAGAGCAAGCTTCGCGACCGGCGGCTATGGCCTGAAAGCCGGGTCGTGTGGGCGTCGCTTTATGTGCTCGCACTCGACCTGTTTCTCTTCGCCGTCCAGTTGCTGACCGGCCATGTCAGTCCGCGGGTCTCCGCGAGCCTCGGAGGCTGGGTAATATTCCTCAGTATCGTTGCGCTTGTATTACTCACAATTGTTGCCTTTCGCTGGACGCGTTCTCATTTGCTGTGGCGGCTGCGCAACCGGTTGATTGTGACTTACGTTTTTATCGGGGTCATTCCAGTTTTCCTGCTGGCGGTCATCTCCATCATTGCCCTTTATCTTTTTGCCGGACAATTTGCCAGCTTCATGATCACGTCCGACATCGCCGCGCACCTGCGCAGCATGGAGGCATCCAACCGCGCGATCGCACACTCGCTCGTCAATTCGATTGGCCCTTCGCCAGCCAATCCGCACGGCCGCGGGGGGAGACTCGACAGCGATATCGTTGCTCTGGCACGCCCGCGTCGTCCGGAGTGGGCGCGCCGCCAGGTGTGTGTCTGGTACCGCGATCAGGTGCAAGCCAATTGCTCCGGACCCGAGGGCGCACAGGCCTTTGATTCTCCGCCATTCATCACCGGGGACTTTCGTGATATCGTCCGCGACCACGGCAGACTCTATCTGCGGGTCGCGACCACGGCGGCGGCACCGCCCGAATTGCTTCGCGTAATTACCAGCGAGCCGCTGGACAAGAACCTGATTGTAGAAATTGAAGAGATCGCGGGAGATCTCGGCGAAATCACGGTTTCGCCCAATGCGAATGCTGCAGGGACTCTCTTCTCCCTGAACCAAAGAACGAATGACCAGGTCTCCAAACAGGGCTCCGAAGAAAACGAACAAGTAGGACAGGCCTTCTCCGCCGGAACTATTCCGCCTGCCGTCAACACGTTCGACCGCCCAGTTGCCTTCCCCATCCCGCTGCAGATCGTGGACTGGTCCACCGGTGAACGGCAGCGTGCTGGAGCCCTGGCGCGGGTGGAAACGCGGCCATCGGTGCTCTACTCCCGGCTTTTTTCCGCGCTCGGCGATTATGCCCAGGGAGTCGAATACATCCTTTTCTCCATTGCCCTCGTGTTCGCGATCATCGAACTGTCGGCGCTCATCGTCGGCATCATGCTCACGCGCAGCATCACTTCATCGGTGGCCGAGCTCTATCAGGCGACCACCCACGTAAACCGCGCCGATTTCAGTCATCGCATCACAGTGAAGTCCCAGGATCAACTCGCGACGCTTGCCAACTCATTCAACTCCATGACCGCCTCCATCGAGCGGCTGGTACAGGAGCAAAAGGAAAAACAGCGACTGGAGAACGAACTGGTCATCGCGCAGGAAGTCCAGGCCCAGCTCTTCCCGAAAGAAATCTCGCAGCTCGAGTCACTGGAAGTGCACGGCTTCTGCCGCCCCGCGCGCACTGTGAGCGGCGATTACTACGATTTCCTGACGCTGAATTCCGACAGGATGATACTGGCGGTCGGCGATATCAGCGGAAAAGGAATTTCGGCCGCACTGCTGATGGCTACCATTCACTCCGCGGTGCGCGCCTACAGCATTGAAGGCATCCCGTTCCTTCGTGAACCGGTCGCAGTTGGCGCGGCGGCGGGACGCGGCAGGGCCTTGGCAAGCGATACTCCCGGGGCGGAGGTTTCGCCGGCCATCCTGGTCGGACTGCTGAATCATCAGCTCTACCAGAGCACGCCCGATGCAAAGTACGCAACCTTGTTCCTCGGCATCTACGATGGCGCCACCCGCCGCCTCACCTATTGCAACGGCGGCCACCTTCAACCCATCCTGATTTCCGAAGATGGATCCGCGCAGCACCTGGATTGCGGCGGAACGGTCGTCGGCCTCCTCGACAATATGGATTACCCGGAAGCAACCGTGCAACTTCGCAGTGGAGACCTGTTGCTTGCGTATAGCGATGGCGTCACCGAGCCGGAAAATGATTACGGCGAATTCGGCGAGGAGCGGCTGATCCAAATCGTGCGCGAGAACCGCCATTTGCCGCTGACGCGCATCACGGAAATTGTCACCGCCGCGGTCGATGACTGGATCGGCGACAAGGAACAGCCCGACGACGTCACCCTCGTGTTGGCCCGCGCGAAATGAGACGGTGGGATGGAATAGTTTTGAACACCGGAAAATAATCAGGCACAAGACCCCGTGATTCAACTCACCTCCGGTCCGGGCAGTTGTCACTGCTTCCAATAGAACTCTGGGTTCACAATCAAATCGGACAAGGTACACTCCGTACAAGGTGTCCAACCATGGCTGAACCAGCGACGCTGATACAGTGCCCACTTTGCGAAGGCGAGGGTGCGTTATCGCCTTCGGCAATCGTCGAGCAGTTCTCGAATCCGGAGTTGCGCAAACGGCTTAATGCCAGAATCGCAGAGATTGCGGCGAACTGCACGCCGGTAGGGGTTGGAGCCGGAAGCAGGGAGCTCGATTTTCAGACAGAAGCGCACAACTGGAACCGGGCAGTGCCAGTCTGGCGCAGGAGTCCGAAAGAATAGAGATCACGGCTTCCGTGGATTCGGTACCTCTGCCTCCATGAGGTCTTGCGAAAGAATGCCGCAAGGTTGTTCCCGGTAATCACGCTGCAGGCGGACGGGCCGGATCAGAACGACCTATCCGCCTCTATTGTTTTCGGTGATGCCGGGCCGCGAGTGTTCTACTTCCGCGCGGCCTCGATCTCCTCGACAACCCGGTTCAGGTGGTAGACCTTCTGCAAGCCTTCGAAGAGCGCGTGGCTGTCCACCGCTACTGCGCGATTCTGCTTCGCATCGTATCCATAGTCCCCGCCCAAAGAAAAAATGTTCCCGTCAAAGATCAGCCCGATGACTTTGGCGTCCTTGTCGATGAGCGGACTGCCTGAGTTCCCGCCGATGATGTCATTCGTCGTCGAGAGATTCATGGGCAGTGACGGATTCAGCGACGCTTTGGCCTTAAGCCAGCTTTCGGGGAGCTTATAGGGCGGCGCGCCCGTAGCCCGCTCGAAGAGCCCTCCGATCGCAGTGTAGGGCTGCACAAATTTGCCCTCTCCGTCCTCGAAACCTTTCACAGTTCCATAGCTCAACCGGGGAGTAAACGTCGCATCGGGATCGACGCTTGTGCCATAAACCGCAAAACGCGCCTTCGCGATCCGCTCGGCCGCCGCTCGGGTCGGTGCATCCACTCGCGCCTCGTAATCCTTGCGCACCGTAAGAAGGTCATCGTTGATGGACGCCGCGAAACGCATCATCGGATCGGTCGACGCCGCCACCGCACTCTTTCCACCCTTATATAACTCCTCGCGAAGCTTCGGATCTTCCAACCGTGTGCCGCTCACCAGTCGGTGCGCCAATTGTTCGGGCGACTCCTTGCCCAGCATCTTCCTCACGAATTCATCGTCGGTGCCCAGATCGCGCCGGATGGTGGCGAACAGAAATGTGAGGTCCAGTTCTTCAATATCCTTGTAAACCGGTACAGGGGCCGATAACGCCTGCTGCACGTGAACCAAAGCTTGATCGGTGAACTCGGGCAAACGTTCCGCGTTCGGCTTGGCACGCTCGGCTGCAGCACGCACGAGCGTCATCGCGTCGCCAAGCAGGCCTGAGCGGAACATACGGTTGCCCAGTGCTGCGTTTCGTACAAATAACTGTGTGCGCAGTCGCTGAATTTGCGCGATGTCGTCCCACGCCGAAACATCACCGGCCAGCTTTGGGTCCGCGGCAGTGGCGGCGCGCAACTTTTGCTCTTCCTGCACCTTGGTCGCAAAGAACTGTGGATCCAGCAGCGCTCCCTGTCGCCCAATGTTGGCCTTGAAACTGTTCTCCACAAAAAACAGATCCTCATTGGCCTCGCGCGCTTGCTCCGGCCCGCGGGTTCGGAACTCCTCCAACAGACCGCGATACTCCGCTAGGACCGGCATCCTGGCCGGGAAGAACGTGTCGCGCTCAAACGCCAGTTGCGCGTTCGTCAATTCGCGGCTGGTGCCGCCCGGGTTTCCCGCGACAAATACCAGTTCCCCATCCTTCGATCCGTTCGCGCTCCAGCGCAAGTACTCCGGAGTGGCGGCGGGCTTGCCTCCTTCATACGCCCGCAGCAGGCCGATATCGAAGTCAAAGCGCGGAAAATTGAAATTGTCCGGATCGCCACCGAACTGCGCCACCCCGTACTCCGGTGCGAATACCAGGCGCACGTCGGTGTAGCGCTTATAGCGGTACAGATCGTAGATCCCTCCGTGATACAGAGAAACTACATCGCAGCGGACGCTCGCATCCGCCCCGCAACTCTGCTGCAGTTCTGCCTCTTTGGCATGGAGCGCACGGTTGGCTTCATGGCCCGCCTTACCGACGATCGCGCCTTGCACTTCCCGTGTCACGTCGCGGATTTCGACCAGTTGGTCGAGTTCGAACGCGGGACACTTCCGCTCCTCGGCATCCGTTTTCGCGACGAAGCCGTCGTCGACGAAGTTGTCCTTGGGGGTGGAGATCTGCTCGACGCACTCGACCACGCAGTGATGATTTGTCATCACCAGCCCTTCCGGGGAAATAAACGATGCCGAGCACCCGCCCGCGATCCGCAACGACGCTAAACGCACGTGATCAAGCCAGGCCTGCGAAGGCGTGAAGCCGTACTTTTCCCCAACCGTCTTCGACGGAAAATTGTCAAAAGTCCACATTCCTTCGTCCGCCTGCATCGACTGCGTGAATAATGCCAGGCACACCAGCAGCAAACTCGCGAGCAAGGTCCCGCGCTTCAATCCAATATTTGTCATCATTAAGCTTTCCTTTTTAGATCGGATTCTTTTCGATTCAGATGGTCAGGCTGGTGTCAGCCAGAGGTGCGAGTCATGACCGAACCCGCTTATCCGCTTATCTTCGTGCCATCGACATCATCATCCCGCATACGGACTATCGTCAAGGCGCGCAAGGGGTAGACACGCAGAACCGCGGCCCGAAACGCTTCCAACGGGCGATAAAAACGCGGGCAGGATGCACGAGTGCCCCCGCCCGCGCCGTTGTTCTCTCTCACTAACTACACAAGCCCCTGATCGAGCATCGAGTTCGCAACCTTCAGGAAGCCCGCGATGTTGGCCCCGTTCACATAATTGCCCGGCGTGC
>OBLW0100001413.1_pt1 | contig 20392 bp, 17 predicted proteins | sample 1520161 | NCBI WGS metagenome assembly OBLW01 (sample SAMEA3539309, study PRJEB22396) | soil metagenome | biome: tundra; feature: field; material: soil | place: USA | collected 2010-05 | depth 0.15 m | reverse complement strand
TAGTGCACCATATAAACGCCGGTGAGCAGCACAATGGCGAGCATGATATTCATCGCCGGACCGGCCAGGGCTACGATGAAGCGCTGCCAGCGGGGGTGCGAGAGAAACTCTCCCGGATCGCCGGTGCGGTCATCCATCGGGTTTTCGCCCGACATCTTTACGTAACCGCCGAGCGGGATGGCGCTGATGCGGTAGTCGGTGTCGCCGCGGGTGAAGCCCAGCAAACGCTTGCCAAAGCCGATGGAAAAGACTTCCACGCGCACGCCAAAATATTTGGCGGCGGCATAATGTCCGAACTCATGAATCAGAATCATGAATCCGAGCACAACGCCCATGTCAAAAATGGTATGGAGAAAAGACAAAAGCTGGGACATATTACTCCAGATTACTCTAGTTTTCCGGTTAGGAAATGGCCCTGATGGGCGATACCTTCTGACGGCGCTGTTTCACGATTTCTGTTGCCAAAAGCCGGGCCTCAGTATCCAGACTCAGCACCTTATGTATAGATTCCAAATGTCCTACCGGCGTTGCAACCATCACTTCTTCGATGATACGGGGAATATCGTCGAAGGAGATCTGTTCCGCGAGAAATGCAGCCACCGCAACTTCGTCCGCCGCGTTCAGCGCAATCGTTTTTGCGCCACCCGTCGCCGCCGCTTCATAGGCTAAACGGAGACAAGGGAATTTAACCATATCCGGGGGGCAAAAATCGAGATGCCGCAGGTTCATGATCGAGAAGCGCAGATCCGAAGGGATGCGCTCCGGATAGGTCAGCGCATACAGGATCGGCAGCCGCATGTCGGTCACGGAAATTTGAGCAAGTATACTGCCATCCACAAATTCCACCAGCGAGTGAATCGTAGATTGAGGATGCACAATGACTTGCACTCGCTCGGGCGGGACATTGAACAGGCGGCAAGCCTCGATCACTTCGAACCCTTTGTTCATCAATGTTGCAGAGTCGATCGTGATGCGCTTGCCCATCTTCCAGGTGGGATGATTCAGGGCCTGTTCAACCGTAATCGACGCAAACTCGGACCTGGGCGTCGTTAGAAATGGGCCACCCGACGCGGTCAGCCAGATCCGTTCGACTTCATCCATCCGACCTCCGCGCAGACATTGGTGGACGGCGTTATGTTCGCTATCGATCGGCAGGAGCGGCTTGCCCTGCTTGCGAGCTTCGGCGGTGATCAACTCTCCCGCGACTACCAGACACTCTTTATTGGCGAGGCCGACGGTCTTGCCGGCGCGCACGGCTTCGTAGGTCGCTTCAAGACCCGAGACGCCCACGATCGCGCTAACGACGAAGTCCACCTCGGGATGGGTCGCGACCCGAACCGTTCCCGCGGCGCCTTCGACGACTTCGATTTCGGAGAGGCCGGCGCTGCGAAGCCGGGAGCGTAAGGCGGCGGCATCCTGCTCGCGCGCCAGCGAGATCACCCGCGGCTTCCAGCGCGTGGCTTGCTCGAAAGCGAGTTCGCCATTGCTGCCGGCTGCCAGCGTCGATACTTGAAGGCGCTCCGGATAGCTCTCGACCACACTCAAAGTGCTGCGGCCGATCGAGCCCGTCGAACCTAAAATGGCGATGCGTTTCATACGGGTCTTCTTATTGTAAGTGAGGGAAACGTTCGCTGGGTGCTTGGCTGGTGCGCTTAACTGATTTCGTGGGCTTTTGGCTGGAGGGTGTGGCCGCTCCTCTATCTCTGCTCAGGCCGGTCAGTTGCGCCGCGCTTCGGTTTAAGCTATCAGGCGGGCGAACGCTTCCTCGCCGTCGATAGGTTTCACCCTGCCGCTCTTTAGATCGTCATAGCGGCTGTCGAGCATGTCTCGCGTCTGCGCCAGTTCGTCGAAGTATGAGGCCAACACATCCTGCAAAACCTCGGCGGGCCCGCGTCCACTTTGCGCGGCGAGGTCGTTGAGCTTTTTTTCGACGTCGGGGGTGAAATGGACTTCCATGGTTTCAATATAGGGAAAAGGTCAGGTTGTGGCAAGGATGGCTATGATAGTCGACTAAGAGACGCTAGCCGAGGGCCGATACTACTGCATCAGCCGCCACGCCCCATACGCCCACACCACCGGGACCGCGAACAACATGGCGTCGATGCGGTCGAGCATGCCTCCGTGGCCCGGGAGGATTGTGCCGGAATCTTTGACTCCGGCTCCGCGCTTGATCAGGGATTCGACCAGATCGCCTAATTGCGCTGCGATGTTCACCAACGCCGACAGCAGGATGATTGGCCAGAGTGACGGCTGCTCCAGGCCCCACATGCCGCTCGGGCGATCGATGAGCCCGACCCGCAGCAGAGCGGAACTGATCCCGGGCGCGTGCTGCATCCAGAGCGTGCCGATGATCACGCTGGCGAGGACCGATGCGACTGCGCCTTCCCACGTCTTCTTCGGACTGATCTCGGGCGACATGCGGTGGCGCCCTACAGACTTGCCGACGAAGTAGGCGAAGATGTCTCCTGCCCAGACGGCGAGAAGCGTGTAGATGCTCCAGATCGCGCCGGCTGGTTGCTCGCGAATACCGACCAATAACGCCATCGGAATTGCGATATAGGCGAAGGCGAATGCCGATGCTGCGGCGGCGGGATAGCCGCTCGCCAGGTCTGTGCGCCGCATGGCTACCGTCAGAAATAGGAAAGGTGCAAGGGCGGCCATCAGCGCGATGCCGTAGAGCATTGCAGTTGATTCGATCAGAGGTGTGCGATTGGTGGACGTGACGATTACGAATAGAAAGAAGAGCGCGACGAAGACGTAAGTGCTCACCGTCAGCGGCTGCACTGCGTAGTGCGTTGCCAACTTCAGAAACTCGGCGATCGCTAACAGCGCAACCGCTCCTGAAACCGCAGCCAGAAGGTAGAGCGGAGCTTTGAGAACCAGCAGCAAAACCAGCGGGATCAAAACGACGGCGGTCGCGATGCGCGTGATCATGCGAGAGAAGGGAAGGTACTTGTCATGCTTCGCGGATTTCTGATTTTGCTAGTCTCAATGCTTTGCCTCGGCGTGGGCTCGATGAGTCGGGTGCTGCGAGGCGTGGCCGTCCTGCGCCAGACCTCCGTAGCGGCGCTCGCGCTTCTGATATTCTTCAATCCCTTCGAGTAGTTGCACGCCTCGGAAATCAGGCCACAAGGTTTGCGTAACGTATATCTCCGCATAGGCAAGCTGCCAGAGCAGGAAGTTACTGAGCCGCATCTCGCCGCTGGTGCGAATTACTAAGTCGGGATCGGGCAAGCCCCTGGTATAGAGATGATCGCTGATCGCCTGCTCATCGACCGCTATATGTTCGAGACCCCCGTTGCGCGATGCGGTCTCGGCCAAGGAGCGGAACGCGTCTACGATCTCGCTGCGCGCGCTGTAATTCAAGGCCAGAGTCAGCAGCATGCCGGTATTTTTTGAAGTCGAGTCGCTCGCTTCTTCCATCTCGCGTTGTACGGACTCGGGTAACTCACGGAGTCGTCCTATATATTTCAGACGGATGTTATTCGCGTTCAGCGTCTTGACCTCGGCCTGGAGATAGCGGCACAACAGACGCATTAGAAAGTCGACTTCGGACTTGGGGCGCTTCTTCCAGTTCTCTTCGGAGAAGGCATAAAGCGTGAGGGAGGGAATGCCGATGCGGGCTGCAGTTTCGACGGTCGAACGCACCGAGGCGACACCGGCGCGATGTCCGGCGACGCGCGGCATGTGCCGGCGCCGCGCCCAGCGGCCATTTCCGTCCATGATGATCGCGATGTGCTGGGGAAGACGCGTCCGATCGAGCCGCAGGAAAACGTCAGTTTCCTTGCGGTCCATCCCAGCCGGAACCGTGTGTCGCAAGCGGACCTCTCGAAGTCGAAGCTAACACAGGAAATCCAGTGTGTGCAATGCGATAGCTAGAGTCCGGCGTGACAAATGAACCTACGCCCACGCGGCCAGACCAATCACTGCATCAAGCCTAGCGCGGTGAGCATAGGATTACTTTCCGAGGACCTGGAATCCGTTCTGAACGTATTGATATGCGACCCATTTGCCGCTGTTGCTGCCGCAGTACGTGGATGAACCTGTGCACCGTTCCGCTCCCAAGTGGTTGGTCATATCGCTGCTATTGAAGGCCCAGGCATAAACATCGACGTCTTTGGGAGTGGTGCTTACGACAACCCAGTATTGCACTCCAGCCTTGACCGAAATCCCGGCCTTGTCGGTCGCGGTGCTTACGCCGCAGCATTGTCCGTAAGCGGGGAGTTGCGAAACGTGGAAGGATTTAATCTTTTTTCCTGGCACGCCGTTTGCATCGGCATAAAGGCCCAACTCGATGCCCGCGTTTCCCGAACTTTGGCGGCCAAGGGAGGTGTCGATCTCGGTGACTACGGCGTCCGCTGTCGGAGTGAAGGCTTCGGCCTGCCAGATTTGGAAGGGATAGCCGTTAACTCCCTGGTCGATGGTGTTGCCCCAGATGCTGAAGTAGAGGGCGTTGGGATAGGTGCTGAAGTTGCCTGCGATGACGGTTACGTTCGGATCAATCGCTGGCGCGGGGATGATGCGGGACGAGGGATTCTCGGCTCTTATAGTTCTGAGGTCCTTGCTAAAGACGAATTTGTTTTGGCTGTATGCCAACTGCGTCGTGCCTACGAGCAGGATTAAGGAGATAGACATCGAAAGTGCGATTCTCTTGTTCACGCTAGTTTCCTCCTGGGGAAAGGCTTGGTGCATTTTTGAAGCGGTGGTGGCTGAACGGCGCTCAGTCTAATCACCGGAATGCGGCGAATAATCACACCCGGTGAAGGGCGCTGTCAAGCGGAATGCGGTTGCGTGACAGGAATTTGACAATCCGTTCTGAACCGGCAGACCCCCTTGGTGTGGTCTTTTAAAATCAAAGACTTAGAGGGATATTTTTCGCAGGTCTTTGAAGAATAAGGACTTACCTGTAAACTATTTATAAATCAATAAGTTAGGCTGGATCGAACCAGTTCTCAGTTCCCGGTTCTCAGTTCTCAGTAGAAGCTCGGCTACGGACGAACTGAGATCGATGGCGAATTTCAGTTGCTGGCCTCTTGCGGCAAGATGGGCAGGATCAGCCTCTCCGTGTGGCGTATTGCCGTCAATTCGCAGCGCGCCCCGACTTGAGCGTCGGTGAGCAAGCGATGTAGGTCGTCCACGCCGGCTACTGGTTTTTCATCGAGTGCCACGATCATGTCGCCTTCGCGCAAACCAGCGGTCCGCGCCGGACTGCGATCCTCGATGCCAACTACCACCACGCCCGATTCGCGTGCTAATCCATAGAAGCGCACAATCCGGCGATGGATGGGAACTGTTTGTGCCGAGACGCCGATGTAACTGCGGCGGATGCGGCCATCGCGCAGGAGGCGGCTGGCGACAAATTTTGCGGTATTGATTCCGATTGCGAAGCAGATTCCCTGAGCCGGCAGAATCGTTGCCGTGTTGACTCCGATCACCTGACCGCGCGAATCGACGAGCGGGCCGCCGGAGTTTCCGGGATTCAAGGCAGCGTCGGTTTGGATCACATCTTCGATCAGGCGTCCGGAATAGGAACGCAATGATCGTCCTAGCGCGCTGATCACTCCGGCGGTGACGGTTGACTGAAAGCCGTAGGGATTGCCAATTGCGATGGCCATGTGTCCGGGGCGCAGTTGCTGCGAATCTCCCAGAGGAACGGCTTGCAATCCCGGACTGTCAATGCGAATGACGGCAAGATCGGTGGCGGGATCGTCGCCGATGGTGTGGGCAGGAGCGCGGCGGCCATCCGCGAGTGTTACTTCGATCCGGGTTGCGTCATGGACTACATGGCTGTTGGTGAGAATCAATCCATCGGGAGTGAAGACGAAGCCGGAGCCGCCTCCGCGGCGCTCACCGGAACGTGGTTCGCCAGCGCGCGTGCGGCCCCGCGCGCGATGGTGAACTTCCACATTGACCACCGACGGGCTCACGCGCTCCACCGCAGCCGTGACCGCGCGCGAATAGGAATCGAGCAAGCCGGCATCCGCAAGTGGCGCGGGGCGGATGGGCTCTTCCGGCACAAAATCGCCCATCGATTGGTGCGAGGGTTGGTGCAAAAAGAAGGGCTCAACCGAAACCGCGTCAACGTCCATGATGCATAGATGAAGGTTGATGCAAATTGGATTCGCGCGCCAAAGCGCGGCCCCTAAAGGGGCATCTGATTTCGAAGGACTTACGGTATTGCTAAAGCGATACCCTGATACGAACCGGGAGACGAAACCGGGGAGACGAAACCGCAGATACGAACCCGGGTTCTTCAGCAAACTGTTCAGGCGCGGCCAACGCCGTAGGCGTCGAGCACGTCGCGCAGCGTCACTACACCTTCCAACTTGTGGACATCGCCTCGATTTACCACGGGAAGAATGTCAAGTTGGTTCGTGCCCATACGTTCCAACGCCAAGTCCAGCGCCTGGTCTGGATGCACGTGAGGAAAGACCGGGGCGTTCACCAGATCGCCTACCTTCTTCTCCGCGCCGTTATTTTCCGTCAACTCTTTCGCTAGGTTGGTGAGGTTGAGCACGCCGATTACGCCGCGTTGATCGGTAACCAGCCAGGTGCGAATTCCACTTGATCGAACCCGCTCCAGTGCTTCCCGAACCGGAGTATCCGCGGGCAGCGAGTCGCCCGCGCATTGCATGACTTTGATGATTTGACGCTGGCCGTGCCGTAGTCGCCCCTGCGCCGACGGCAGGTGGATGCCGTCCTGTACGGCGAGGCCTTCATAGATGGGCTCTTCCTGCAATCGGGAGGCCACGAAGAGGCTGACCAGATTGGCGATCATCAGGGGAACGATGACGGCGTAGTCCTGCGTCATCTCGAAGATCATGAGCACCGAGGTCATCGGCGTGCGCACTACGCCCGCGAACACGGCGCCCATTCCCACCAATGCGTAGGCGCCGGGGGTCGCGGTGTAGGCAGGGAAAAGGCTATGCGCGACGGTGCCCACTGTGCCTCCCAACATCGCTCCTATAAACAAGGAGGGGCCGAAGATTCCGCCGGCATTGCCTGTTGCGTAGCTCGTAGTCACGGCGATCAGTTTCAAGACAACGAGGAGTGCCATCATCCGGAAGGCCATGCGTCCGTTCAAAGCCTCGCCGACGTAGCCGTAGCCAACGCCCAGCACTTGCGGCACAAACCAGCCCATGACGCCGACCAACAGGCCGCCGACCGCGGGTTGAAGCCACACGGTTTTTAACGGGAAGCGCAAGAAGCGCGCGCGAATGCCGAGCAGAATTTTTGTGAAGACCGCCGAAATCACGCCTCCGGCAACGCCAAGCACAGCATAGACGGCAAACTCGGCCGGATGTACCAGTTGGTATTGCGGGACATTGAACAAAGGATGATCGCCGAGGAAGACGCGCAGAACCATCCACGCCGTCGCCGAGGCCAGCACCACCGCGCCCATGACTGGCGCGTAAAGATCGCCCGTCACCTCTTCGAGGGAGAATAGCACGGCCGCGAGCGGGGTATTAAACGCGGCTGCGATGGCCGCTGCCGCTCCGACTGGAATAAGTTTTTTTACCTGCTCGGTGGGCAATCCGAGAAAGCGTCCGAGGACCGAACCGATGCCTGCGCCCACTTGCACCGAGGGGCCTTCGCGGCCCAGCGGGATTCCTGAGGCGAGCGTGGCTGAGGTGCAGAAAAACTTTCCCAGTACAGTGCGCAGCGTGATCCGGCCTCCACGCGCGAATAACGCCGCCTTGGTTTGCGGCACGCCGCTGCCGCGCGCATTGGGAAAATAGCGATATAGCAGGTAGCCGATGCTGAGCGAGCCTACCACCGGGAAGAGCAGGCGTCGCCACGGTGCTCCGCCGACTGGGTAGAGCTTCATGCCCAACCTTTCGGTGAGCACGATGAACGCCACGACGGCTAAGCCAGTCAGCGCGCCAATTACCAGCGCAAGGATCAGAAATATCTGTCCTTCACGCTGCCGCAATTCAGACACGGAACGGAGAAACCGGTTTCTCCATCCGGCGGCAAGTGGTGGCTGAACGCCTTCGCTCATGGCTGGCTCGTAAAAACCTCTTGCCAGAATATCGTACTGACCGGGTTGGTGGCGCGGAGTCGGGGTCCTCGCTTTATGCTAATTTCCGAGTAAGATAAGCGGATGAACCTCACGCTCAGCGCGGTCTACGAGGAGGTCCCGGAGTCCGAAGGCGGTGGTTATGTTGCCTACACCGAGGAGTTGCCGGGTGCTATTTCAGAAGGTGAGACGATTGAAGAGGCGAGAGAAAACCTTCGCGATGCCATCGAAGTTCTGCTTGAAGCAAATCGGGAACTTGCACGGACGGCGATGCCGGATATGGGATAGCTGGTCAGTTGCTTAGCGCGCAGCCCCTAAAGGGGCATTTGCTTTTGAAGGCTAACGTTATCGCTAAAGCAATACCATGAGACGAAACGGGACTCTTTGGCAGATCGGAGTTTTTTCGCGTCCTCCGCGGTTCAAGACTTTGATGTTCCCCATGCGCGAAAGCGTTCTTTTCAGCTAAAGTTAAAGCAGAATGCTCGATCTGAATTTTGTTCGTGACAACCTCGCGCAGGTGGAGGAAAAACTGCGCCAGCGCGGGATGAACCCGGCGGAAGTTTTGAAAGACTTCGCCGCCATCGATGGCGAGCGTCGCCAGGCCATCACCGCCTCGGAAACGCTCCAGGCGCGCCGCAACCGGGCTTCTGAAGAGATTGCCAAGCTGAAAAAGAGCGGGCAGGACGCTTCCGCGCAGATCAACGAAACCAAAGAATTGCGCGAGCAGATTCAGGAGTCGGAAAAAAAGGCTGCCGAACAGGAAGTCCGCCTGCGCGAACTGCTCACTTCCATTCCCAATCTTCCTCATGCCAGCGTGCCGGTGGGAAAGGGTGAGGCAGATAACGTGGAATCCCGTCGCTGGGGCACGCCACCGGCGTTCGATTTCAAGCCTAAGCCGCACTGGGAACTGGGCGAACAACTCGGCATCCTCGACCTGGAGCGCGCCGCCAAGCTAACCGGCGCTCGCTTCGCCGTGTATTGGGCGCTGGGCGCGCGTTTGGAGCGGGCTCTCGCCAACTTCATGCTTGATCTGCACGCGCGCGAGCATGGATACACGGAGGTACTTCCTCCGTACATGGTCAATTCCGAATCCATGTACGGCACGGGACAGCTGCCGAAATTCGCGGCGGATTTATTTCGCGTGCCGCACGGCGAAAAAGATCTCTGGCTGATTCCCACTGCCGAGGTGCCCGTCACGAATCTCTATCGCGACGAGGTGCTGGAAGGCGCCCGTTTGCCCGTGTCGCTGACCGCCTACACGCCATGCTTTCGCAGTGAGGCTGGATCCTACGGGAAGGATGTGCGCGGAATTATCCGCCAGCATCAATTTCAGAAAGTGGAACTGGTAAAGTTCTCGCGTCCCGAAACTTCCTACGATGAACTGGAGAAGCTTACCCACAACGCCGAGACGGTATTGCAGAAACTTGGCTTGCATTACCGCGTGATGACGTTGTGCACCGCCGATATCGGATTCTCCGCGGCCAAGACTTATGACATTGAAGTTTGGCTGCCGGGACAGAACTTGTTTCGCGAAATCTCTTCCTGCTCAAACTTTGAATCGTTTCAGGCTCGGCGCGCAAATATCCGCTACCGTCCCGAGGGGAAGAGCAAGACGGAGTTTCTGCATACTTTGAACGGCAGCGCCTTGGCGGTGGGGCGGACCTGGGTCGCTATCGTGGAAAATTATCAGCAGGCTGATGGCAGCGTGCGGATTCCAAAGGCGCTGCAGCCTTATATGGGCACGGATTGCATTCCGGCTCAGAGTAGCTGACAAGTTTCATAATATGCACCGAGAAACCCGCTACCACCAAGGGCACTAAGGTACACGAAGGACATTCAAGACCTGGAGTATTTGGTGCCCAGTGGCGACGGATTGATTTCCATTGTTGACGTGAGATTTGCCATCCTATGAATTCGCACATACACTTGCAGCGACCGGAAACAGCCTCGATGGCGCTGGAAAACGCCGTCTCTCCCATGGGCGCGATTTGGCGCACAATCCGCGGATACATTCTTTGGTCGTATGAGCGGGGAAGCCTGCACTATGACATCATGGTCACGCTTATCCTTCTCTTTGTATTTGTCTCGCCCCTCTTCATCAACTTCAAGGACAAACCGGTCGAGCGCAATCCGCATCTTACCGGCGTGATCGTGATCCCGGGCGAGAAGGGTGGCTTTATCTATCAGATCCCCGCGGCGGCCGTGACTGCCAAGGCGGACCCAGATGTGCGCCGCCAACTGGAGAAGATTATTGAGCCGATCTCCGGAGCGGTCAGCATCACCAATGTTGAGACTATTCGAGACTCGGCGGGACACGCGCAGAGTTACAAGGTTTCGGTTGACAAAGAGTAGGTTGAAGCAAAGTTTCAGGGTTTCAATGTTCATGGTTCATGAATGAAAGCTACATTCAACCAAGTTTTCCGGGTTGTGGCGATCGGTTGGCTCCTGACGACAGCCGCTTGGCCGCAGGCCGAGTCTGCGGGCCTAGAATCAGTTCTCAACCTGATGGATACCGCCGCCAAAAAGTTTCAATCCACCCAGGCCGACGTAGTTTGGGAGCAATACCAGAAGGTCATCAACGATACCGACACGGAGAGAGGCAAAATTTATTTTCGCCGGGCGGGCGGCGAAGTGCAGATGGCCGCCGATTTTGCCGAGCCGGATAAGAAGTACGTTGTCTACAGCGGCGGCAAGGTTCAGATCTATCAACCCAAAATCGATCAAATCAACGAATACAGCCCGGGCAAAAACAAGGGCGACGTCGAGAGCTACCTGGTGCTGGGTTTCGGTGGCGGCGGGCACGATCTGCTCAAATCGTACGAAATAAAATATCAGGGTTCGGAATCGGTCGGCGGGGTTTCGGCAGCGAAGCTGGAACTTGTTCCGAAGTCGGTTCATTTACGAAACAACATTGCGAAGATTATTCTTTGGATCGATCCGGTGCGCGGAGTTTCCGTGCAGCAACAATTGTTTGAGCCGAGCGGCGATTATCATCTGTCCAAGTACTCCAACATACAGATCGATCAAAAGATTCCCGATAACGTGTTCAAAATTAAGACAACCTCCAAGACGAAGATCGTCTCTCCTCAGGGGTAGGTTCATAGGCGTTGGTCGAACGAGTTTTGCGGGCCGCAGAAACAAAGTGAAAAAGACGTGCTTGCAAGATATACTGCGTTAGAAGCAACGAAAGTCGAGTTCGCATGGCTAAAGTTTTCACGATTACCGTTCCTCCCGACCTCTCGCGCGTCAAACGTGAACGCACCTCCGACCCGCGCTACGTTGACGGCCAAAAGATGCTGGTGGAGGCGCTTAAATACCTGGCCAAGGCCGATCCGGTGGCGAATCGAGGAGCCATTGAACTGCTCTCGGAACACGTCCGCACCCGTTTTCGTATGACGGATTCTCCTTTAAGCTGATTGCGGGCCATGCTTCTGGTCGCCGAACTTTCCTGCCATCCAGGCCGCTGCCAGCACGATTACAACGGGATAGCATTCCAGCGTATAGCGCGGTTCGGGATTTTCCAGCGTCCCCAAAAATGCGGACCGCAGCAGCACGAAGCTAACCAGCAACCCTGCGCAATCGATTTGTGGCCGCGTGCGGAACAGAGTCCGTACCGCGGCCCCCATGTAGGCCAGGTTCAGCACGCCAAGTCCGACCGCCAGGGCTGACCATTTCAGGTTGTCGTTAAACTCCCACCAGCGCACGTCGGGTGGAAGAATTTCGGTCCGCGGACGGAGCCACATATCCGCGATGCGGAGTACCGGCAGCACAACGTAGTAGCGAATGGGATGGGCGCGAATCCGACCGGCGGCCAGATTGCCAAAGCGCGCATCGAGCTCCGGCGTTATGTCCTGCGACTGGTTGTAGTCTGCGATGAGCGCGAGGGTTGCGTCGCGTTCGGATGCGGTATCGAAATATCGCGACGGCAGTTTTGCGGGGTCAATTGCTTCTCCCGGAACGTTCCAATAGATTTCCTCCACCGAGGCGTAATCGACCATCCAGGTCTTGACCCAGCGGTTGAAGCCTCGGGGAACGAGTTCATCGACTTCGCTGGCGTAGCGCGGGGCCAGGGGCTGAAAATGATGGAGCATTTGAAAATTACGCAAGGTCCACGGAGCGAGCGGCGCCAGGGCAAATAGCGTAACGATGAGGGCAGCGGCGGCCCGTTTCCACACGCCAGCGACGGTTGCGACCAAAAGGTAAAACAAAACCGCTGCCAGTAAGATGCCGCCATCGGGACGCAGCAGGATGCAACTTGCGATCGCTGCGCCGGTCGCGACCCACCACTTGCGGGCGCCCCTTTGTCCATCGTCAGCCATGCGATTCAGGGCCGCGGCCGCGCAGTCCAGAGCGAACGCGGTGAAGAAGATCTCCAACGTTTCGGTCAGTACGGCGGAGGCGTAGTTCGCCAGGAAAGGACAGAGCGCCGCCAGGAAGAATGCCATTCTCGCAGCGCGTTCGGAGAGCAATCGGCGGGCAAGATCGGCGACGACGAAACAGGTACCGAGGTCGACCAGAATCTGGGTCAGCATTACCGCTCTGAAATTGCCCACACCAAACAGCCCGAAAATTGCGGCTAGAAATGCCGGGTAGCCGGGGAGGCGCGTATCGGTGGGAACGATGTGCGTGCCCTGGGGAGCGGTCTGGGTCTGTCCATAGACGCCGTGTTGAAGCCAGTTCGTGGCGAGGTCGGCGTAGATGCGCGAGTCGTCCGTGAGCGAAGGAAAATAAGACAAGAAACAAAGGCGTAGAGCGAGTGCCGCAAGGATCGTTCCGATAAAGAAGGTGCGATGTCCGCGAAGCAAGCTGGGCACGTTTGGAATATAAACCAAGTTCTCAGTTCTCAGTTCTCAGTTATCCAGGTTTGCTGATAACCGGGGTTTGACCCACCGCCCCTCGGCCCTTAGGATGAGTACACCACCACGAGATGGCGAAACAGGTTTTTTACGATCCCTTGCAGGCCCGCTGGAAGCGCATTCGCCGCTTCGTCGATGCGGCGGCTTTGGCCTTTTCTTTTCTAATTGTTTTTTTCATTTACAGCACCTTGCGCAGCGAACCTCTGCCGGACCTTTCCTGGCTTACCGAGAAGCGCCCTTACCACGCCCTGAAAGAAAACGAAAAAACGAAAGCCCGCGAGAAGCGCCGCCTGGCCACGATCGCCCGCACCGGCCATCGACACCCGTCGCGCAAAGCTCCCTCGCAACTCACGCTCAATTCCGAGCAGGGCGTGCGCGCCGCTTTCTATGTCTCTTGGGATGCCGCCAGCTACTCTTCTCTGCGCGAATATGCGCGCCAAATCGACCTGCTCTTTCCGACGTGGCTGCAAGTGCTCGGTGCGGACGGCCATCTGCAAGCGGTCGATCCCGAAACGAATGCGATGTTTGACGTGATCCACGGGGAGACCGTCCATCACGTCGATGACAAAGTCATGCCGTTTCTGAAAGCCGAAGACACCGAGATGGAGGTGTTTCCGGTGGTCCAGAATTTTGACGGCTCCGACTTTGTTCCGGGCATCGTCGATTTCCTGAACAATCCAGAAGCCCGCGGCCGGTTTCGCCGTGAAATCGGACTTTTTCTCGCTACCGATCACTTTCGCGGTTTGATGATCGACTTCGAATCGTTTCCCAAGCAAGGGCAAGCCGGCTACGTTGCGCTCTTGAATGAACTTTCCGGCGACCTGCACGGCAAGGGCATGAAGCTCTATGTCAGCGTGCAAGTGCGCAACGAGGATTTTGACTACAAGGCGATTTCCGCCGCCGTTGATGGCGTCGTCATCATGAACTACGACGAACACTTTCCCGGAGGAACTCCCGGGCCGGTCGCGTCGCAGGATTGGTTCATGGACAACCTGGAGTCCGCGGTGAAGGAGATTCCTAAAGAAAAGCTCATCTGCGCTATCGGCAACTATGGATATGACTGGCCCGAGCGCCCGAAGAAAGGCAAACTTCCTCCGGGGGAGACGGACAAGAGCGTCTCCGTGCAGGAGGCGTGGATCGGGTCGGGCGATGCCGAAGAAGATATCGATTATGACGGAGACGCGCTGAACCCGCACTTCAGTTACCTGGACGATGACAACTTCCGCCACGATGTCTGGTTTCTGGATGCAGTGACTGCGCTGAACGAGATGCGTGCCGCCCAGACTCTCGGCATCCAGACCTTCGCCCTCTGGAGGCTGGGCGCGGAAGACCGCTCCCTGTGGCGGGTCTGGGATATGCCCGGTGAAGCCAACGCGTCGGACCGGCTGAAAGACGTTCCGCCCGGTCAGGATGTTGACATGGAGGGTCTCGGCGAAATTCTCCATATCGAGGCGAAGCCGCGTGATGGCGAGCGCGAGTTGTCCATCGACAAGCAGACTGGACTCATTGACGGCGAGACCTTCAAGAGTTTGCCCGAGCCTTATCGTGTCGCGCGCTATGGCGCCAGTAAGAACCACCTCGCGATTACCTTTGACGACGGTCCCGATCCGCAGTGGACTCCGAAAATTCTCGACGTGCTTAAACGCGAGCATGTGCCGGGAACATTTTTTCTTATCGGTATTCAAGCCGAGAAGTTCGGCGGTTTAACCCAGCGCATTTATCGCGAAGGTCACGAAATCGGAAATCATACCTTCACCCATCCCGACATCAGCACGATCGGCTCGGGCTACATGAAAGTTGAGCTCAATCTTACCGAACAACTATTCGCGAGCCAGTTGGGCATTCGCAGCAACCTCTTCCGTCCGCCCTACTCCGTCGATGCGGAGCCCGATACCGAAGATCAGGTGAAGCCGCTCGAACTCACGCAAAGCCTGGGCTACATCACGATTGGCAACAAGATCGATACGCGCGATTGGAACGACGAGCCTCGCCTCTCGCCGCAACAGATTGCCGCACGCGTGCTCGATCACCTGCCGCCATGCCAGCTCAACGATCAGCAGTGCGGCAACATCATTCTTATGCACGATGGTGGCGGCAACCGCGAAAGAACGGTGCTGGCCCTGCCGCTAATTATTGATGGCGCGCGGGCCCGCGGATTTGATTTCGTCCCGGTCTACCAGCTCATGGGCAAGACGAAGGCGGAGGTCATGCCGCCGCTCGCGGGCAATGAATACTGGTCCGCTCGCCTGAATTGGATCGGCTTCTGGTTCTTCAGCGCGACCATGGCCGGCATCACGATTATTTTCTTTTTGGGTGACATTCTCATGACCGGGCGGCTGATTTCGGTGGGTGTCCTCGCCATCTATGACCGCCTTCGTTCGCACATCTACGGAACGCCCGAGCAGATTGCGGACTACCGACCGCTGGTCGCGGTGCTCATTCCCGCTTATAACGAAGAAAAAGTGATTGAACGCACGATCCAGGGTGCGCTCGATTCCGACTATCCCAATCTGCGCGTGATCGTCATTGACGATGGCTCCAAGGATCGCACCCTTGAAATTGCCCGCCGCGCCTTTGCCGCCGAAGCCGCTGCGGGACGGGTCTTAATTCTCACGAAGCCCAACGGCGGTAAGGCTGAGGCGCTCAATTATGGACTGGAGCACATCGGCGAGGCGGAACTCTTTGTAGGCATCGACGCGGATACCATCATTGCTCCCGACGCGATCGCGCGCCTCGTGCCGCACTTCCTCAATCCGAAAGTTGGCGCCGTGGCCGGCAATGCCAAGGTCGGAAACCGCGTGAATCTTTGGACGCGCTGGCAGGCGCTCGAATACATCACCAGCCAGAATTTCGAGCGCCGCGCTCTGAATACGATGGGTGCGGTGAGCGTGGTTCCGGGCGCGATTGGAGCGTGGCGCACCGCCGCCGTGCGCGAAGAGGGTGGCTATCACGTGGATACCGTTGCCGAAGACGCCGATCTCACTATGGCGCTATTGCGCAGCGGTTATCGGGTGGAGTACGAAGACTTGGCGCTGGCATTCACCGAAGCTCCGACAAGCGCCAAACAGCTCATGCGGCAACGCTTTCGCTGGTCGTTCGGAATTCTCCAAGCCATTTTCAAGCATAAAGGAGTTTTCGCCCGCGAAGGGGCTTTGGGATTGGTCGCGCTACCCAACATTTTGATCTTCCAGATTCTGCTTCCCCTGGTCTCGCCTTTTATTGACGTGATGTTTGTCGTCGGAGTGATCTGGTACTTCATCCAGAAACATTTCCATCCTGAATCCACCGACCCGGCCAGCTTTCAGCGCTTGCTGATTTTTTTCGGAGCCTTCCTGGTGATTGATTTCCTGGCGTCATCCCTGGCGTTTGCTCTGGAACGCCGCCGACCCGAAGCGCGCGAGGATGCCTGGCTGCTCAGCCAGGTGTGGTTGCAGCGTTTCGCCTACCGGCAGGTATTTTCGCTGGTTTTATTCCGGACCCTGAAGCGCGCCATTCAGGGCCGCCCCTTTGCCTGGGACAAACTGGAGCGTACCGCCGCCGTGAAGTACACGCCCGCCGAGCGGCGGGATTCAGTCAAGGTGTAGTGATCATCCCCAGATGGATCGTGGACCAAAAAATGAATGGCAAGAGTGATTGCGAAAAGCTGATGAATGCCGTGATGGCCCTGGCTGAGCGAATGCTGAAGGAATTTGGAGAGTTTTGCCCATATGGTGGATACATGAAGCCGAGCGGGGAGATTGTCGAAGTAGGAGTGAAGGACGAGGAGGACGATCATCCCAAGTCTGAAGACCTGCTCTATGTTCTGCGCGATTCGTTCTCGGAAATGGCAACAACCGGTGCTTGCAAAGCGACGGCTCTAGTGTTCGACGTTCGTGTCATGCAGCCGAATGGAAACAAGAAGAGCGATGCAGTGCAGATATGTCTGGAACATGCCGACGGTTACTCCACTGAAGTCTTTCTACCGTATCAAATCGACCAAGATGGCGGAGTGAAGTTTGGTGCGATGTTTGCACAAGAAGGCAAGCGGGATATTTTTGGGCAAACCCATCACTCGCCAACTGCTTGATCGGATGCCTGACGTTTTGGCAGGTGGCAACATCCCGGGCTTTTAGCGAATTCGCTCGTGCCCTCTAACTACGTCAGGGATCAGGCAGTTTCGCGACGCGGTTTACGATCAACAACCCGATCTACCAGGACGTTGATTTCCTTGCGCACTTTGTGGACTTCGTCTGTGCTCAACTTCTGGGAGGCGGCAATGGCGAGTTCGTCCATGCTATCGAGAAGAGAACGCATCGCGTTTTTCTGCTTGATCGGAGGTGTCGCCACACTTCGTCTTTTTTGTTGACTAGCCTTGCACATTTACAGTTTAGTTTACCCTTCTTCGTTACGACGCATAGTCACGAATGTACCGCGCTGGATATTACGAATTACCATGGTAATCGGTTGCAACTTGGACTATTGCTCTCACTCAACAAACAAGTTAACGAACTCCCACACGAATAGGAGGCATCCAAAGGGCGATGCGCTATCTGGTTCTCGCTACCGATTACGATGGAACGCTCGCATCCCATGGTGAGGTCCACGACGATGTAATCGAATCCTTGAAGAAAGTTCGTTCCTCCGGACGCAAGCTAGTTCTGGTAACCGGGCGTGAGCTCCCGGAACTGATCAAGGTATTCCCGCGGATTGACCTTCTTGACCTGGTGGTGGCAGAGAATGGGGCGCTGCTTTACGATCCCGCCAGCAAGAGAGAAAAGCTGCTGTGCGAGCCGCCGAATCCTCGCTTTATCGAACTACTCAAGGAAAGAGGAGTGCCCGCATCGGTGGGACGCGGCATCGTGGCGACGTGGGAGCCGCATCAAGATGTCGTATTGAATACCATTCGCGATCTCGGCCTCGAGCTTCAGGTCATATTCAACAAAGGATCGGTGATGATACTGCCCTCCGGCGTAAACAAAGGAACCGGGCTTGAGGCCGCCATGACCGAACTGGGGCTTTCGACCGACAATGTCGTTGGACTGGGCGACGCCGAAAACGATCATGCTTTCCTGGCCAAGTGCGGTTGCTCGGTTGCGGTTGCAAATGCTCTCGCTTCGCTGAAGGAGCGCGCTGATATTGTGACCAAGGGCAGCAACGGCCATGGGGTAAAAGAAATCGCTGCGCAGTTGCTTGAGGACGACCTGGCGCGATATGACGCGCGCCTGAGTTTGGACATTCCCGGCGAGCCTGCACATTGACAAATCCGGCCAAACCGTGTGTGGTTAAAGAGAGACCAACATGCCCCGGACCATCATCGAACCCTTCCGCATCAAGAGCGTCGAACCCATTCACTGGACCACCCGCGAGGAGCGTGCGCAATTTCTCCGGGCCGCGTTCTACAACCTATTCCTCCTCCACGCCGATGACGTTCTCATCGATCTGTTGACGGACTCAGGCACCGGTGCAATGTCCACATACCAGTGGGCGGCAATGATGGAAGGCGATGAAAGCTATGCCGGCAGCCGCAGCTTCGACCAGTTTCGCCTCTCGGTGCAAGACATCTTTGGCTACAAACACGTCATCCCCACGCACCAGGGCCGCGCCGCTGAGCGCATTCTGTTCAGCGTGATCTGCAAGAAAGGCGACGTCGTTCCTAACAACACGCACTTTGACACCACGCGCGCCAATGTAGAGTTTGTTGGGGCCGAGGCGGTGGATCTGGTCATAGCCGAGGGCCGGCAGCCAAGCCTGAAGCATCCGTTCAAGGGAAATATGGATGTAGCCGCGCTCGAAAATCTGATTCAAAGAGTGGGCCGAGAACGTATCCCTCTGGTCATGCTGACTGTGACCAACAATTCCGGCGGAGGCCAGCCGGTGTCGATGGAGAACGTCAAGGCCGTCAGCACGGTTTGCCGGCAACATGGCATTCCGCTTTATTTCGACGCCTGCCGCTTCGCCGAGAATTCTTACTTCATCAAGACTCGCGAAAAGGGCTACCAGGACAAATTGCCCAAAGAGATTGCACAGGAGATGTTTGGTTACGGCGACGGCTGCACCATGTCGGCAAAGAAAGATGGCATGGCAAATATTGGCGGGTTCCTCTGCACCAATAATGATTCGCTGGCCGAGCAGGAGAAGAACCTGCTGATTCTGACGGAGGGCTACACGACTTATGGCGGCCTCGCCGGGCGCGATCTGGAAGCTATCGCTGTTGGGTTGCAGGAGGCCTTGCATCAGGACTACCTCGAATACCGCATCGCCTCCACCGCCTACCTCGGCAACCATATCGCGGAGCAAGGCGTGCCCATCGTACAACCGCCGGGCGGCCACGCGATTTACATCGATGCCCGCGCCTTTTTGCCCCACATTGCTCCGGATCACTTTCCCGCGGTAGCGCTGGCCAATGAGCTCTATCTCGAAGGCGGCATTCGCTCGGTTGAAATCGGCACGCTTATGTTTGGGAGCTCGGCCAAGATGGATTTACTGCGGCTGGCTATTCCGCGGCGCGTCTATACGCAGAGCCACATCGACTACACGGTGGAAATCATCCTCGAAGTGTGGAAGAAGCGCGATCAGATTCAGGGGCTGAAGCTCTTGTTCGAAGCGCCTTTTCTGCGTCACTTCACCGCGCGCCTGCAGCCGGAAGAATCCGCCGCCGCCGCCCGCCGCTGATACCGGAAATAACGAACATTTAAGCCCGGTCAGCGGAGCCCAGGTTAGCGCCCAAGAAACGGGCGCGAACCCTTCGACAATCTCAGGGCCGACTCTGGGGCACAGCGGCGAAACTCCCGCCCCGGAGGGACGACTGAAATTCTCACCCACACCCCCGTGGGACGAATTCTCCAACCCTGCTCGCCTCGCCTTTATGCCCTCTTTATGAACTGTTTACCCGATCTTTACGCAATCTCGGATGTGATAGGAAGTTGGCCTCCAAAGAACAGCATGAGAGCATTTGCCCGCTTCACTCAACGAAAGATGCGTCTGCCCCTGCCCGGCAGCGGTGGAAACCATTCATCGAGAAAAAACTTCGGATCGCAAAGGACTCAAATCATGAGAACTCAATCGAGTAACGCAATCACAACTACCCTGACTCTTCCAATCGCATTGCTCATAGTTCTACTGGTGAGCCCAACGCCGCGCGCCCATGCGCAGGCGGCAGCGCAGCCGGAGGGCGCGAAAGTGGCCACTCTGCTCGATCCGTCTTCAGTCCCAGACGCAACTCCCGCCCGCCCGGCCGCCCTCCCCGACCCGGTCGTGCCCGATATCGAAAAAGAGCTGGCGGCGATGAAGGCCCGCATCGAACAGCTGGAAGCGGAACTGAAGAGTCGCGCAGGAACCACAAACGCATCGCTGTCGCCCGTGCTGCCGGCCAAGGGCGCATCACCGGCGGTGTCAGCCCCGATCCAAGCGATGGTGGCGCAACCGTCCAGCGACTCCGCGTCTGCGATGCCCGAAAAAAAGAAAAAGATCGAACCCTTTTCGGATTGGGATTGGACCTGGCTCAACGGCAACCCGCGCAACAAAGATGTCGCCTTCG
>OBLW0100001412.1_pt1 | contig 20399 bp, 18 predicted proteins | sample 1520161 | NCBI WGS metagenome assembly OBLW01 (sample SAMEA3539309, study PRJEB22396) | soil metagenome | biome: tundra; feature: field; material: soil | place: USA | collected 2010-05 | depth 0.15 m | reverse complement strand
ACATCGTAAACGGTCAGTGTCGGGACCAAGTAGGTGCCGTGCGCTTTCATCAGCGCAAACGTCTGCGCGGTCGCGAATGAGCCATGTTCGACCGAATCGACGCCGGCGCGCACGGCATTCTCGATCGCCGCCGCCGGGTAAATATGTGCGGCCACCTTCATGCCGAGCGAATGCGCGGTTTGCACGGCCACGCGCATTTCCTCATCGGTCATGAGCTGCTGACGCGGATCATCGCCCGTCGAGGCGATCCCACCCGAGGGCATTAATTTGATCAGATCAGCGCCTCGCTGCTTGTGCTCACGGACTCTAAAGCGTGCCTGCTCGGGGGAATCGACGATACCGTAGTCCCAACCGGGGTGCGAAAGGCCTGCATCCAGGCCGCTCTTCGGATCGCCGTGTCCCGCGGTGGGTCCCAATGGCTCCAATGAGACCCAAAGCCGTGGTCCGGCCGCCTTGCCGTCATCGATCGCGTTGCGCAGCGCGACCGTCTCATCGCCGCCCCCCACGTCGCGCGCGCCGGTAAAACCCTGCTGCAACATTTGGCGCGCAAATACGGCCGCGTCAAATGCGCGGCCGATATCGTCATGGGTCAGTCTATATTCCGTCGCGTTGCCGCGGCCCGGCAACATCGCTGAGACGTGCACGTGACAGTCGATGAACCCCGGCATCACGGTGGCCCCCGACAGATCGATGATTTCCGCGCCCGCGGGCAACACGAAGCCGGATTCCACGGCCGTAATCTTGTCGTCATGCACGAGTATCGAAACTTGCTGGCGCGGTGTCGCACTGCTGCCATCGAGCAATGTGCCGGCGTGGATGACCCAATCCTTGGCCATGCTCGGTGCCGTGCCAAAAATCGCGACTAGGGAAAGCGCCGGTAACCAAAAACGGGATCGGTTCACATTGACCTCGTAGAGTCGTTCGAGAGTTGCCGGGCAAAGTGTAGCGCGACGAAGCGTCATTCTTGTGTAACATGCATCTCGCTCAGCGCTCCGTCTATATTTGTACGATTATCCTTCAATAGTTCCATCGTCGGACACGATTCATGGCGTTTTCATGAATATGAATTTTAGACGCCTTCAAATGGGAATTTGGTTGATGACCAGCTTGGTGCCGGCATGCTTTTCTGCATTGGCTGCCGCTTCCTCCGATGTTGAGCTTGCTCCGTCCGAAACGGCGCAAACTGTTTGGGCGGCCCAAGGGATGAACTTACGGGACGGACCCTCCGCCAGCGGGCGTATCGTAAAGAAACTAGGTTACGGCACGCCAGTCAGCGTGCTGCCGCACAGCGACAAACCCGTTGCCTATGAAATGGAATTTTTCCCGAAAATTACGAGACCGACGAGCGACGGCAAACCGCGCGCGCAGGTTTTGCTGGACGGGGAATGGATAAGAATAAAGGCCGGTGATCAGCAAGGCTATGTATTCAACAAGCTGCTGCTTCCCTTTCCGCCGATCAAGGCCGATGAAGACACCGAACACTATCTTGCTCGTATATTTGAACTGACCGCCAAACCAGCGGTGAATCATGGCGGGGCGATCGATACAGAATATGTGTCACACGGGCCGCGAAAAATTCAATTGGTGAGACATGAATCGTCCGAGGCATCGGCAATCGGCGGCGAGGTTTTCATACCGGACATGTCCTTCGACGAAGCGTTCGTGTTCTTTAATGCCATCCTTCCACCGACGCTCGACGCGGACTTTTCGTATCAGAAGGGGGCATTGTTCGAATATCAATATCAGGCTCCTGGCGGCGCCCGATTAACCATGGAAAAAGGTGGGGTGCGTTTTTATTGGCAGGACGAGGAGTAGCGCGCAAACACGGCGCGCGGCCGGGTGGCCGGCTATGCATTGACGTCATTTCAATCATTGCCCTTGTCCTGCTCGAACAGGGATTTCATTCTCGGATCGCGCCCGAGTCCTCCATATAAGTCGAAACCTCTGTCCAGCCACACGCGGATGGCGTCGTCGTTTGCCGCCAGCACCGGCAAGGTACTGATACTCGCCACCCATTGAAACGCGCCGAGCGCGATGTAGTCGGCGTAATTCGGAGTGCTGCCGCCCAGAAAGGGCGATCGTGAAAGTTGCACGCGTAGCGGCGACAACGCCTCGCGTAACGCCGGCAAACGTGACACGCGATCCGCCGTCAAGGCTTCCAGCGTCTTGCCGTGCAACATTGCCTCGCGGCTCTGCCGAAAATAAGGCCGGTCTTCGGCGCGCGCGGCATTGTGCACGTCCAATATGTAGATGCGGAACAGCTTGCGTAGGATTTCGGCGTGAAACCAGGCATCGATGAGCCGCACCATCGCATTTTCGGACGGTCCGGAGAATAGCGCCGGGTGGGTCGGAAACGCACGATCCAGGTACTCGGCAATATCCCAACTTTCGCCGAGCATAGTCTGCCCATGCTCGATCACGGGAACGGTCTTGAAGCGCCCGCCGAATGCGCTGGGGATTTCGGTAAATCCGATCGGCACCGATTCGTATGGCAGCCCTTTGTGTGCCAGCGCGTATCGAATGCGCCAGACATAGGGGCTCGAGGAACGGCCATTGTCGAGCACGAGCTCGTAGAGGCGGATTTTGGCACTGCTTGCGATGTTCAAAGAATCTATGTCCGAGCCGATGCCGCGGGTAGTGAAGACGCATAAGAGCCGGGCAATGCCAGCGCCAACTGCACGCCACTAGCCAGTCCCGTCCGGGTTGTGGACGCACGGGCGGCCAATACGCCGCCCGTGTGCTCAACTGCCGAGTCTACAAAAAACTAATACCGGCCGAATCTGGATAGGAACTCCGCGAAATTCGCGACGTCCAAGGTACCAAGTCCCGCCGCGGGATTGTAGCCATTGCTGCCGTGGTAGAACCAGTTGTCGCCATAGGCGATCGCATGCAAGGCTTCACCACGATGGCGATCGCCCAGGCCGCTCTGCGCGAGGTAGAGCGGGTAGTTCAGCAATCCGATCCTTTGGCCACGCAGATATTCGCCGAGCAGAGCCGAGACGCCGTTCAATTGCGGCGCGACGAAGCTCGTGCCGCCGTAGAACGTTTGCTCGCCAAATACTCCGGACGGTTCCGAGGTGTAGTAAATGACATAGCCGGTGTCCGGATCGGCATTGAACGAGACGTCCGGGACATTGCGGCCCGGATAAAACGCCGGTAGCGCGTAGAACAGCGGAAAATCACCAGCGAAACCCTCGCCGGCTCGGAAAACCTGGCGGGGTTGGCTGCGCTGAACGCCGGGAACGAAGCTTTGGTAGAACGGTACCTCGAAGGCTATGCTGACTCCTCCGCCGCTTCCAGTCGGGAAGATTCCGCAGGCGATGGGGGTATTATACCCAAGAGCTTGGCAGAGGCCGTCGAGGTAGTCCCATCCCCAGACTCTCTCGTGCCGGATGTCGACGACGTAATACGGCGGGCTGCATGCCGCATTGAGGCAATATTCTTGGATGCCGGGCAGCGTCGTGCCACCCGCAGCGGTTATGGCCGTGTCACTGCCAGGATAGCTGACGCTTAACGTCAAGCTGCAGCTGAATAGCTCGGTGGATGAGTACGGGCCGTCGCAACCAAGGTCATGATTCGCCTCGTAGGCGCCCCCATCCCCCGACGCCGCGAAAACGGTCTGTCCCTGGATCGCCGCGCGAACGAGCAGTTCGTGGACCGCATGTGTCGTGCTCACGGTCTGCCCGGTGATCGGATCGCTCACTGGGGAGTTCTCGAGGTTCTCGAACCACTCCCACTCACCCCAGCTGATCGAGAGACTCTCTGCCGAATTGGCATCGATAGCCGTCGCAAACACGTCGACGAAGGCCTGGTTGGTATTGGGAGCCAGGTAGACGAGAATATTGGCTGCCGGAGCGATTCCCCCAGACTGTTCGACATCGAGCGTGGTCTCGATCGAGCCGGACACGTCGCTGGGCGCGCCGGGTCCGCCATCGACGTAGACGATCTGGATGCGGTTCGGATTAACCGAAAGCCCGACCGCACTCCAATAGGCAAAGGCATCGCTCGGCGTAAAGTTCGCGAGCGACATGACGCCAATCGTCCGACCTTGTCCCGACACGCCCTGGCTGTACAGCGGTTGCACGTCGTAATCGTTCGCAAAGTCGGTCACGGTCAAACTTCCAAACGGATTACCGGTCGCCGCCGGGCCTACGGGCAATCGCTGCATGCCCAGCTTCGCGGGCGCCACGTCATGGAGTGGACGAAGACTGGGTCGGCTATCCAACCCGACTACGGCTGAGACCGCGGCCGAAATTTCGGCGGGAACCGTGACGCGGCTAAGGGGGGCATGATAGCCGTAACCCGGGACGTTCCCGTGCGCGGGAACTTCAAAGCTATGCAGGCTCACGGCAAACGCGCGTTCCATATCCGCCGGCAAGCCGGTCACTTTGAGCGTCGTCGCGGTGGTCTGCTCGGCCGCCAGCCCGTATTTGGCTAGCGCCGCAATGACTTTCGCGACGTCGGCGCTTGCGGGCGCAAAACGCGCCACGAACTGGTCCGCGGTCAGAAACTGATGAAACTGCGGATCCCCCGGCGTGCTGAGCGACTTCAGCAGGTTCTCTGCTTCGTTCAGATTGGGCAACCTCAGAGCAACCGTGATCGAAAGCGGCGTTGCGCCCGATTGCTCCTCGAGCGCGCCGACGTCGATCGCCTTAGGCGTTGCCGCGTCGGGATAAGGCAATGCAGCGCGCGCCGCGCCCATCGCTGCGGCGCTCATCGCCATGGCACTCAAAGTCACGAATAAAACACCAAGCTTGCGCGTTAGATGATTCATCGCATACCCCTGCTTTTAATTAATTGTTGACCGAAGTTGGTATCGAGCGCCGTTCAACTGCGCAGCACTCTAGATGGTCCACAGAGTTAACAGTTTCCCGAAATGCTGTCAATTCTCATTGCGGCGAACCCAAGGCCTGACCCAGGCCAATCTCGGGAAGGTCCGATTAACATAAGCTGCACTTATTAACATAAGCGGCGACGCGCTGATAGATTCATAAGATCACTACGCTCCGATCACTGCTTGCAATATTCGTTGAATGTTCAGTCCTCGGACGCGGCCGTCGTCAACGATCGCTGCGGTAGCCAAACAATCGATGTCCGAGCCGAAACAGCGGCCATCCGGTGAGCATGACGACGATGCCCGTCAGCGCAAGGCGCGGTTCGAGCGTAAAGACGCGCGCGGCGACGCCGAGCAGACAAATGATATAGGCAGCGGGCAGCACGGGGTATCCCAGCATCGAAAAACCGCCGTCACCGGAACGTCGGCGGCGCAGCACGAACAGCGTCGATGCGACCACCGCGATCGTCAGGGTATCGATGAAGATCACGTAGTTGAGCAGCTTCTCGAACGATCCGAGCACGAACGCCGGCAGCAGCATCGTCGCGCCGAAGAACAACAGACCCACCTCCTGCACTTGATTATCGGGGTTCACGCGCAGGAACGCCCGCGGCAGCACGCCATCCTGCGCCATCGCGTAGAAACTGCGCGGCATCTGAATGATCGTCGCATTCACGAAGCCGGCGGCGGACAGGAACACGGCTATCGAAATGATTGCTTCCCCCGAGGGGCCGAAGGTCGCGCGCGACAGCGCCGCCGCCACCAGCTTGGAGGCGGCGATGCCGCCGGTTCCGAGCACGCGTTGGTAAGCGAAATTGATCAGCAGGTATAGCCCGATGACCGTCAACACGCCTGCCGTGATGGCCAGCGGAAAGCGTCGCCGCGCATCCTTGAGGTCGGCACCGAGGTTCATGGTCATGTGGTAGCCGCCGTATGCGTAGAAGCACGGGATCAATGCCGACATCAGGCGCGGACCCCACGGTGAGGTCGCGGCAGGCGCTGTCGCGTGTGCGTGGGGAGCGAATGCCAGTGCGAGGACGGCGAGGCCGATGATCATCGCGATCTTGAGCACGGAGAGCAGATTCTGGGTTTGTGCTCCGGGCTTGACGCCGCGGAAGTTCAAGATCAGCAGCATGAGCATGGTCGCGCACGCGAGCACGAGTGAAGCATGCGGCGTGCGCCACTGCGCAGGCAGCAACACCGGCATGAGGTAGTCGGCGCCGATGAACGCCACGCCGGCGGCGCCGGCGCCCTGCAATAATGTTTGCGACCAATTGAGCATGAACGCGAGCGTCGGCCCGTAGCAATCCGCGACTACGCGGTAGCAGCCACCGGCGCGAGGATGCCGCGAGCCAATCTCCGCGAAAGTCAATGCGCCGATCAGGGCCGCGACTCCCGCCGCGATCCAGGCCGCGAAGAACAACCCCGTATCTGCGGCGGCGGCGGCGACGATTGCGGGCGTTCGGAAGATTCCGATGCCCACGACCAAGCTGAATACCACCATCGCGGTATCGAACGTGGACAGTCGCGCCTCGATGCGGCTCTGGTCCGGCTCAGTGGGCATGAAAGGCCTGAGCGAGCAGACCCGCGAGCTGCTGAAATTGATCCAGGCTGTTATAGAGCTGAGCCGAAATGCGCAGCACCGGCACCGGGTATGGGTGCAGCCACGTCTCGACGCCCTGTTTGCGGAACCAGTCGTGCAAACCCGCGCAGTCGAGCCGGGACGCTGCCGAGCCGTTCGGTGCCGGCGGCAACGGAATCGAGGCCATGGACCCGATCATTGTTTGCGGGCACGGAGCATCGGTGCCGATGGCATCCAGAACTAAGGATCGCGCCCGCAATGCCAGCGCACGATTGGTCGCCATGACCGCCGGCCACCCGCCGGGCAGCAGACTGCCGATGTATCGTAGCGACTCCGGAATGCATAGCCACGGGGTCGGATCGCAAGTGCCGGTCCAGTCGAATTCCTCGCGGAAACCCTTCATATAGCCATGGCTGATCACATTTGGATGCAGCGCCGCTTGCCGATCGGCGCGCACGTGCAGGAATCCGGAACCTTTGGGTGCACAGAGCCACTTGTGCGTATTGCCGGTGTAGTAAGCCGCGCCGAGCGTCGACAAGTCGATCGGCAGCATGCCCGGGGCATGCGCGCCGTCGACCAGGGTATCGATGCCGCGCGCCTGCAGTTCGCCGACCAAGCGCGCCACGGGCAGCACCAAGGCCGTCGGGCTTGTGACGTGATCCATGAGCGCCAACCGGGTTAGCGGCGATACACGATTGAGCACCGCCGCGATCAACTCCTCTTCATCGCGCACCGGAAACGGCAGGTGCGCCACTACGACGCGCGCCCCTGTTCGCGCAGCCACGAATTCGACCGTCTTGCGGCACGCGGCGTAAGTATGGTCGGTGACCAGCAGCTCATCTTTCGGCTCGAAGAGCAGCGAGCGCAGCACGGCGTTCACGCCGGCCGTTGCGTTCGGTACGAATACCAGATCGGCCGGGTCGGCGCCGAGAAACGGCGACAGCGCTTCCCTGGCCGCATTGAGACGAGCCGGCAGCGTTGCCGAAAGGAAGTCCACCGGCTCACGCTCCATCTCCTGTCGCAGCGCGGCCTGCGTGGCCAATACCGCGGTCGGGCAGGCGCCGAACGATCCATGGTTCAAGTAAGTCACCGACGGATCCAAACCCCAGAGTGATGCAAAATTCAAGCTGGCTTCCTCCCTAATTGACTTAAATCCAATGCCTCTTGCGCGACTATTCGGCGCGCCGGTCAGAGCACGCGATCGCCGAGGACGGCCGCCAGAGATCCTAGAACAATTACTTGCAGACCGCCTACGCCCTCTTCCGGGCGGCCGACTTCCGCCAACGGCGCGGGGTTCATACGCCGCGGCGGGCAGCGCGAAGAAGGACACCACGGCGGCGGTATTGAAAATTAATGACTACGCGCGCCCGATATCTATTGACGTCCCAAAATTCGCGGCGCTATGGTTCGCTGGTTCAGCAAGAATTGCTCAGTGATCAGATCCGGGATGAAATGATTAATTGCTGCTCGGGCCGGCGATCATCCAGCGCGACTCTGTTGCGGCGCCTGGCCGTGTGTATATGCGCGCTTGCCGCGACCGCTTGCTTGCGCCCTTATTCTGCGTCCCTGCTCGATCTGCCGAAAGCGCATGAAGCCAAGCTAAATTTCGAATTGAAATCCACGCTGCTCAACGACTGTCCTTCCGATGCCGTGATCTATGCCGGGTACCGCGGCGCCGAGATTCAAACGGCCCTGCAAAATGCCATCTGTGCGGCCCTGGACGGCACGACGAGCAATGCGGACTCGTACTTCGGGTGTGTAGAGAACCCTTATCCCGCGCATACTGCGTATAGCCAGAACCCGGATGCGCTTCGGTTGCTATTCGGCGGATCGGCGCGGACAAATCCGCCGTAGCCGGACCTGCGGCGAACAGCAACTAACATCCGGGAGTGCGCAAGTGACCAAAGACGAAACCCGAAAGATTCTGCAAGAAGACATCGTCAACTTTCGGCGCAAGGCGAAATACTACGACTCGCTGCATCTATACGAGGCGAAAAAGTACGCCAACAATCTTGCCGACAACATCGAATTGGCGCTGACGACGATGCCCTCCGATGAGGATACCGAGATTGACTGAAGTGCGCGGATAGCGCCGGTGCTCGCGTGTCACCGTTGAAAGAGAAAGAACTGCGCATGGCGCTGGTTTGCTGCGGCGGAGTCTCGCTCGCAATTTACATGCACGGCATCAGCGCCGAGATCCTGAAGCTCGTACGCGCATCGGGCGCTCTTCATTCCATCACGGACAGGACCCGCAGATCGGCGGCTACCTATGTCGACGTCGTCGATCGCAATGAATCCGAGTTCGACACGGAGTCGATTTACTTCGAGTTGCTGCGTGAGATCGGACGAACCGTGGATCTGCGCGTCATCATCGACATCATTGCGGGAGCTTCCGCCGGGGGCATCAACGCCACGATGCTTGCGAGGGCATTGAGCCACGACCTGTCGATGAGCCGCCTGCGGGACTTTTGGCTGGATAATGCCGACGTCGCCGAGCTGCTCGCGCCGGACGCGCGTGCTAGTAACTGGAGCAAGTTGTTCATGCGGCCGCTCGTTTGGGTGGGACAGATGTCGGGCCTCAGGCATTTTCGCGATCGCGAGGTCCGCTCCAAGCTGTCTCTGTTCCTGCGCTCGCGTTGGTTTGAACCGCCGCTGGACGGCACGAAAATGGCGGGATTCATGTACGATGCGTTGATCGCCATGGGACAGCCGCGCCGTCCGGGTGCCTCCTTGCTCCCATCGCGCCAGACGCTCGATCTGTTCGTCACGATGACTGACTATCACGGCTATCAGCAGCTCGTGCAAATACACGATCCGCCGATGATTTGCGAATCCGAACACCGTCATGTCATGCACTTCAGCTACAGCCGCAACGCCAGCGGTGTGGAAGAGAGCGACTTCGATCTGGACAACGCTCCGGCACTCGCGTTCGCCGCGCGAGCAACATCGTCATTTCCGGGAGCGTTTCCGCCGGCGCGGATCGTCGAAATCGATGACTTGCTCAGAGCGCGCTCGACATCGTGGGCGCGCCGCGCAGACTTCATCCGGCGCCACTTCGAGCGCTATCGACGGGCCAACGTCGATCCGGTGACCGTCTCGTTCATCGACGGCAGCGTGCTCAACAACCGGCCATTCCATGAAGCGCTTGCGGCGATTCACGGCCGCCCGGCGTATCGCGAAGTGGACCGTCGGGTCGTGTATATCGATCCCGACCCTTTGCAGCCGGGCGCACCGGGCCATCACGGCCTTCCAGGATTCTTCGCCACGCTGCGCGGCGCCTTGTCCAACATTCCGCGTGCGCAGCCCATTGCAGATGAGCTCGCGTGGGTCCTCGAGTTCAACGAACAGGCGCGGCGACTCAAGGAAATCGTCGAAGGTGCACGACCACAAATCAACGACCACGTGGCCAAGGTCATGGCGCCGGCGCAGGGGTGGACGCTCACCGAGGAGCAAATCAGCAAGTGGCGCGAACAGGCGAATGCCCAGGCCGAGCGCGACGCGGGCTTCGCCTACGACGGCTACGTCCGACTCAAACTGGCATCGAGCCGCGCATTCATTAGTCGCCTGATCATGGACATCCGCGGCGTGCGGCCGAAGTCGCCGTTCGCTCGGGCAATCGCCGAGGTCATCGACGTCTGGGCCGTACGAAGCGGGTCGACGTACGCCGTGACAGGATCGCCGCCGGCAAACGGCGTTGCCGCGACGACCGTGCCCCGCCCAATCGCGCGCTGGGTCAAGCTGCTGCTCGCGTTCGATGTCGAGTATCGCAAGCGCCGGCTGCACTTCCTGATTCGAGGGCAAAATCGACTCTATCGGGTCGCCGAATCCGGAGCGGCCGACACGATCGACGCGGCTGCCGTCGATAGTCTGAAAAGCGCGTTCTACGCATGCCTCGATGAGCTGCATCGGCGTGAGCGGAATCCAATTTTCAATTCATCGACACGCGCGCTCGTTGCGGAGATTTTCCCGTTGGAGCCGTCACTGGACGAAGCCAAGGATATCGTCGGGTACGCGAAGGCACAGGTCGCGCGCCAGGTGGGCGCGGTCGATCGTCTCATGGAACAACTGGCGACCGACATCGATCTCGATGCCACGACTCGCGACATCGACCGACTGCTCGAGAAAACTCTTGGCAATGGCTGGCCGCGCGATGCCGCGCACGAAGTGCTGGTCAATTACCTGGGCTTCCCGTTCTTTGACGTATTGACATTCCCGCTCATGCATTGGCGCGACGTCGGCGAATTCGACGAGGTGCTCGTCGATCGCATCAGTGCGCAGGATGCCACGGTGCTGCAGGGACTCGATTTCGCGCAGCAAGTAAAGGGCCTCGACCTCGAACATTTCGCTGCGTTTCTTTCGCGAGCCTATCGCGAAAACGACTACTTGCTCGGCCGGCTGCAGGCGTTTGACCGATTGATTGACATCGTCTGCAATTCAGCCGGGGCGGATGCGGTACGCGATCTCGATCTGGCGGGCTTGAAGCTGCGTGGATTTACGCAGATCCTCGACGCCGAGCAGCGGCACTTGCCGAACAGCGGGGCGATGATTGCCGAGCTTCGCAGCGGCATCGAGAAAATGGCGCGGTGTCGGGCCGTGCATCTTTGATCGCGAGTAACATAGGAACCTGATCGCCATGTCACCCGCGGGGCAAACCCCGAGCTTGGACCGACGCGAGTTTGCACGGCGCCTCTTACAGTGGGCCGTGCTGCTCGCGCTACCCTCACCGGCATCGTCGGTCGACGAGATGCCGGAGCAGGGCCCCTTCGACGTGCTCGTGCTGCGCGACCAGCGCGTGCGCATGCGCGACGGCGTATACCTCGCCACCGATGTGTACTTGCCGGCCCGCGGCGCCGATCGCATTGCCGAGCGGGTACCGACGCTGCTCGAGCGCACGCCCTATGGGAAATCGCAGGTCGGCACGCGCCATGCGAGTACGGCGGTCGCACACCTGTTCGCGAGCCACGGCTACGCGGTCGCGTTTCAGGACTGCCGCGGTCGCGGGAAATCCGAGGGCGCCTACGTCAAATATTTGAGCGACGGCGCCGATGGTTTTGACTGCTGTGCGTGGATCATCGAGCAAAGCTGGGGCAACGGGCGTATCGGGACGATGGGCCTGTCCTACGCGGCACATACGCAGGGCGCGCTCGCGAGCGCCGGCGCCCCCGGCGTACAGGCAATGTTCATGGACTCGGGCGGCTTCTCGAATGCGTATCAGGGCGGGATCCGCCAAGGCGGTGCGTTCGAGCTCAAACAAGTCACGTGGGCCTTCAACGAAGCGCTCGAGGCGCCGGAGGTCAAGCGCGATCCACTGACGCTCGCGACACTGAAGGCGATCGATTTGGCGGATTGGTTTGCACGCATGCCCTGGCGCCGCGGGCATTCACCGCTGTCGGCCGTTCCGGAATACGAGAGCTACGTGTTCGATCAATGGGAGCACGGCCGCTTCGACGCGTTCTGGAAACAGATCGGGATCTACGCGGCGGGTTACTACGATCAGTATTGCGACGCGGCGATGGTGCTGATTTCTTCGTGGTATGACCCCTATCCGCGAACGGTCACCGATAACTTCCGCGCACTCACTGCGCGCAAGCGCGGCCCCATTCATATGATTCTGGGGCCCTGGACGCACGGCAATCGCGAACAGACGTTTGCGGGCGACGTCGACTTCGGCGCCGCGGCGAGCTTCGCGGGGCATGTCGCAACCGGCTATGTGGCGCTGAAGCTGCGCTGGTTCGAGCGCTTCCTCAAGGACGTACCGAACGGCATCGAGCGCGATCCCAGCGTGCAATTGTTCGTGATGGGCGGCGGCAGCGGCCGGCGCAACGCGGACGGTCGCCTCGACCATGGCGGCGCCTGGCGTATGGAGCCGACGTGGCCGCTGGCGCGTGAGCGCGCGACGCCGTATTACCTGCAGGCGGATGGGAGCCTATCGGAACAGTTGCCGCCCGCGGGCGCGGTGCCACGGCACTACCGCTACGATCCCGCGGCGCCGGTGCCGACGATCGGCGGCACGATCACATCCGGTCAGCCGATCATGGTCGGCGGCGCGTTCGATCAACGCGAAGCGAAGCAATTCTTCGGCTGCCGGGCACCCTATCGGGCGCTCGATCAGCGTGCTGACGTATTGGTTTTCATGACGGCGCCGCTCGCCGCGGATCTCGAGCTCACGGGTACGATTGCGGCGCAGCTCTGGATCGCGTCCGATGCGCCGGACACGGATTTCACGATCAAGCTCATCGATGTGTATCCGCCGAGCGCGGACTACCCGGACGGGTATGCGATGAATCTGACCGACGGCATCTTGCGCTGCCGCTACCGCGACTCCTTGCAGGAGCCTCGGCTCCTGCGAGCGGGCAAGGTCTACCGCATCCGCATCGACGCGTTCCCGACCTCGAACCTGTTCAAGGCCGGCCATCGAATTAGGCTCGACGTGTCCTCGAGCAATTTCCCGCACTTCGATCTGAATTCCAATACGGGCGAGCCCGAGGGCAAGGCGACGCATTGGCGCGTCGCGACGAATCGGGTGTTCCTCGACCGCGACCGCCCCTCACATGTGATTCTGCCGGTGATTTCTGCGCGCGATCCAGCGCAGGACCAGTCGAATGGCGCCCGATAAGGCGGAGCTAGACCGGGCCGCCCTCATCTACCCACATTGAAAGCTCGCGCGGCAATTCCGGCCTCCCTGAGGGCTGCCGTGCGAATCGGCTTGGGATTTCATTGGCGGCGATCGGCCATTCCCAGGCCGGCATCGCCGTTTGGGGTGTCGCACCGGATCCCGAGAACGTGTTCTTCTGGCCGCTCGAAGCGTTTGGCATCACGGCGAGCGTGCGTCATGCGTGTGCGATCGGCTTGCAGATTGAGTTTCTGCGCCTTCCCGGACTCGATCACGATGCTCTCATGGAAAAATCGACGCCCGATTTGCTTGCCTGGGCCCGAAATCGGCTCGACGGCAAGCCGTGGGCCGGTAATTGCGGTGCGCCGGGCATGCCTTGAAGCTCCACGAGAGGCTTGCCAGTGACCCGAGCTAGGCTTTATTTCGCTCGAGCGGGGTTTCCTTGCACCCTTTGCGCACGATCCGTTCGTATTCCTCATTGAGCATTGAGTTTGAAGCCCTTTAGGAATGGAATAGGACACCCAGCCATGAATAAACACGTCGGAATTCCCGCGCTTGCCTGCCTTCTTCTGCCCATCGTCGGAGCGGCGCAAGGCGCGAAATTGAATCTGCCGGATTTTGCGTCGCTCGCCGACAAGGCGACCGACTCGGTCAATATCAGTATCAGCTCGTGGCTGTTGCGGACCGTCACCGCGCTCATCGACGACAAAGATGCCGACAGCGCCGCGACCAAGGAACTGCTCAACGGCATCAAGTCCGTCGAAATTCGAAGCTTCCAATTCGCGACCGATTTTGTCTATTCGAGCGCGGACATCGATGCCGTGAGACGCCAATTGACGGGGCCGGGCTGGAGCCAATTGATGCAGGTCCACGATCGCAAGAGCAACGAGGATGTCGATATCTACGTCTCGATCGACAAGGACCGGACCAATGGGTTTGCCTTGATTGCGAGCGAACCAAGACAATTCACGATTATCAACGTCGTCGGCTCGATCAGCGTCAAAGACCTGCCGAGGCTCGAGCGCCAATTGCATTTGCCTAAAGTACCGGCCGTTGCGAACGATAGTTAATCCGAGATCCTGGCGGCGACGGCGACGCCATGAACTCCGTCCCGGCGGCTTGGTCGGCGCAATCAGATTGGGGGATCCGGTTGAGAGAGCCGTCGCCGACTAGCATCGACGATGAGCTTACAGCGGCGCGCGCGGGGAACTCGGCCGCGCTCGGCGCGCTGGTCCGCACGCACCAGCGGGCCATCTACAGTCTTGCGCTGCGGATGCTGGGTACCCGCGATTTGGCCGAGGATCTGACGCAGGATGTCTTCATGCAGCTCAGCGACAACCTCCACCGCATCGAGACGCACGCGCATCTGGTATTTTGGCTGCGCAGGGTCACGACCTACCGAGCCATCGATCAATTGCGCCGCCGATCGCTCATAGAGATGACGCCTCTGGATCCAGAGGCGCAGATCTTCAGCACCGAGGATCATGGCGATCCGCTATTGCAACGCCATTTGCGGGCCCTGCTCGCGGATTTGAGCCCCGACGCACGTGCGGTATTGTTGTTGCGCTACCAGGAGGACCTGGACCCGCTGGAGATTGCTCGAACACTCGACATGCCGATCAACACGGTCAAGAGCCATTTGAGGCGATCGTTGGACGCCATGCGGCAAAAGCTGGCTGTTACGACAGAGTCTCGCCGCGAGGACCACTCACTATGAGCGACAATCTCGAATCCGAGTTAAGACACGCGTTGCGACCGGTGGCGCCTGACGACGAGTTCACTCGGAAACTGCTCGATCGGTTGGCCGCAGAGCGAGGTCAGCGGCCGCAAACACGATTCTTCGGTACCCGCTGGCCGAAATATTCAGCGTGGTGGATTCCCGCGAGTCTCGCCGCGTCGGCGTTGATCGCGGTCGGCATAAGCCATCATCTGCAAGCGCAGCGCGAACGCGCGCTCGGCATGCAGGCTCGGCGCCAGGTCATCGAGGCGCTTCATGTGACTACTCAGAAGCTCGATCTCGCGTATCAAGTGGTCCGGACTCAGTCATCCGCGCTTTCCGACGAAGACCCGGGCGTTTAAATTGCAAGCGAGGATCGCTTCATGAGAATTTTCCGATCATCCCTATTGATGGGTTTGCTGCTGCCGGTCGTAGCCTGGGCCGCACCCGACCCGCAGTTGGCACTACCCGACTTTGCGGCCATATCGCAGAAAGCCACGCAATCCGTGACGATAAGCTTGGATTCCTCGTTACTCGCGCTGGCGGGGCGCTTTCTCGACGGCGATGACCCGCAAGACGCGGCGACCAAAGAGGTCATCAAAGGCCTCAAAGGCATCTATGTCAGGAGCTACACTTTCGACAAGGACTTTGCCTATTCGCAATCCGACCTCGACGCGGTACGGCAGCAACTGTCGGCGCCGGGCTGGAATCGCCTGGTCCAGACGCGAAGCCGAAAGACCCATGCTGACGTCGATATCTATCTGATGGTCGCCGACAAGCAAGCCATCGGCCTTGCACTGATCGCGAGCGAACCGCGCGAATTCACGATTGTGAATATCGTCGGATCGATCGATCTCGCGAAGCTCCACAAACTCGAAGGCCAGTTCGGCGTCCCAAAACTCGAATTGGAGCCGCAAAAGGCAGCGACTGCGGATAAACCAAAATAGGTGTGCCCGTTCAGCATGCGGCTCCTAAGGCGATGCCTTGCCCCGACTGAGTTCGATGTACCATTCGGGCCCCGAGTCGATTTTATGGGCCGCGGCATAACTGCCTTGATTGAGGGCCAGGGCGAGATTCAACAGGCTGTTGACATACACCAGCGGGCTGCCGATCGGGACCTCGCCGAACGTGCGCTGGTACGGCGCCACGGCTTCGTCGACGAGTTGATCGTTGTGAAAGATGCGTACATGGACGGGCGAGCCCAAGCCGATGTGGAGTTCATCGAACAGCGGCTTCGGGATGTTGGTCCAGACATTGCCGAATTGAACGTCGAGCACCGGAATGATGCCCTTGACCGTGTCGGCGGCGCGCTCAGCTTTGCGGTAGGAAATCGAGATCAACGAGCGCGCCGGCAGCAACGGCCCGACTTGCTCGAAGCGGATGATGCCGGCGGCCAAGCGCGCGCCGGTGTAGGCGAACACGTCGCGGCCGTGAAAGGTATGCGATTCGTCGGATCCTTTGCGGCGATTCAGGCTTTCATCGATCTGGCGTAATGAGTCGATGCCGTCGCGCTCGGCGACCAATGACAACAAGCCATTATTGGGGCCGACGAAGTAATGCCCGGTGCGGGTCTTGAGCACTACCGATAAACGATCGGTGCCCACCCCCGGATCGACGACGGCAACGAACACCGTACCATCGGGCCAAAACTGTTCGGCCTGGTATAGCCGATAGGCGCCGACAAAGATGCTCGGATTCTCATGACTCAGATCCGATATCAATAAGTCCTGGGACACGCTGTAGGCGACGCCTTTCATCGCCGACACGGCACCGTCCTGAGTGCCGAAATCGGTCAGTAGCACGAGCGGCGATCGCGCGATTCCAAGCGCCGAGCAGCCGATCAAGCAGATCAACAACAAAGCACGCGACAATGGAAGGTTCAAGCGTCCTGCTCCTAAGGGGGCAAACTATGATGAGTTACTTACGTCTGCTGATAGCCCATGACGAGCATGCTTGTCAACGTGACGCCCTATCCGGTGATGCGCAAGCGATGCTCGTGTATTATCTTTCAGCTTCCACTTGCCCGATCAGCGCCGGTCGCGTTATTGTTGGCGGCGGTGGCTAACGCACAATACCCTAAGAAATGAGGCAGCCGCCGACCTCGGAGGACTGCAGACAATGACTACGCGGATTGTCACGACGACGGCGCACCTTGATGACGCCGCGGAAATGGCGAAATTCCTGTCGCCGATTCCAAACGGCGATCAGCTCGCGCAAGTTCTCGAAGCAAGAAAACCAATCTCCTCGCGCGCGTACGAAGATGAGGCGCTGACCGCGCGCTTTGTCGAGAGCGATGGGAATGTCGTCATGTGCTTTACGGTTAGCGACATCACGATTGACCAGGCCGAGATGATCGAAGCCGAATGGGAAGGCATATGCGCGTTGGACGAAGCGGCATTTCGAAAGACCGTTGAGCGGGCCCTCAAGATTACGTTGGACGGCGCGCAATAGGACTGCCACGGAGCCGCGCTGGGATCAAACCCAATGACTCGTCGCCCAGACGTCACCGCAACGTGGCGCGATAGGCTATTGCACCGTGATCGCCATTGAATAGGGAGGAACGGCCCGACGGCGGCGCGCTCAACCAGCTGCCCCAGGCATGGCTGGGATCATAATCGAGATAGTACACGTAGAAGCTCGGCTTGCCGCGGTATTCCGGGAATAACCAGTATAGGAGCGCGACGAAGCCCACGCTGCCGAGCAAGCCGACGAACTTTGTGGCTACGCGAGGCCAAGCGGCAGCGGCCCGGGTGCCCCCCGAGATGCATCTTCGCCGTTAAGACACCGGCGGGCAATGGCGGAATATTCTAGCTGCCGCCGAGCATGTACACTCTACGAGTTATGTACCTTAACGCACTCGGCACCGCGTTACCGGAACGCCGGTACACCAAAAGCGAATGTTGGGACGCCTTTGCCGCCTCGGAGTGGTTCGAACGCCTCGACGCGAGGTCGCGTGCGATCGCCAAAATCGTGCTCACGCGAAATAATGGAATCGAGGCCCGACGGCTCGCCGTCGATTCTCTTGATGAAGTGTTCGCCATCGACGCGGACACATTGCAGCATCGCTTTGCCGTGCATGCGCCGCGCCTTGCATCCGATGCCGGGCGCGCGGCTCTGCAACGCGCAGCGCTCGCGCCGGAAGCCGTCGATGCGGTCATCGTCAGCACCTGTACGGGCTATCTGTGTCCGGGGCTTACCGGGTATGTCGCGGAGCGTCTTGGACTTCGCCGCGACGTTCTCGGCTTTGATCTGGTAGGGCAGGGCTGCGGTGGAGCGCTGCCGAACTGGCAGATCGCCAGCGCGCTGCTGGATTCCGGGCAGTGCGAGCACGTCCTCTCTGTCTGCGTCGAAGTGTGTAGTGCCGCGATGTATCTCGATGACGATGCGGGAGTACTGATCAGCGCATGCCTCTTCGGCGATGGCGCCGGAGCGGCGGTTTTGTCGCGACGGCGCGCTCCTGAACGCCGGGCCGTCGAATGGCGCGGAAGCGTCTCGGTGACGAATCCGGCGGCACGCAACTTCTTGCGCTTCGAACATCGCGCCGGGTTGCTGCGTAACGTATTGACGCGGGAGGTGCCGAAACTCGCGGCCGACCACGCCGAGGAGGTCTTGAATCAAGCGTTGGCGCGAGCGAGCATTCGGCGCGACCAAATCTCCGGTTGGATCATGCACGCGGGCGGGCGCGATGTGCTGGTGGCATTGCAAGAGCGGCTGGCAATGGATTACGAGGCGCTGCGCTACAGCCGCGAGGCGCTGCGCGAATATGGAAATCTCAGCAGTGCATTCGTCTACTTCGTGCTCGACGCGGCACTCCGGGATGCGGCTCCGGGCGGTTGGTGGTGGATGTCCTCTTTCGGCGCTGGCTTTACTTGCCACGGCGCTTTACTCGCGATCGACTGAACCCCAGATGAACTCATCGAACCGCTGCGTAGTGCCCGAGGCGCTGGATAATCTCGCCGCCGACGATCCGCGCGGCCTGCGGTCGCGCCGTGATCTACAGCGCGTGCATCGCGCAATGCGTTCGGTCGCTATTTTGCTGCACGCGATTGCGAGGCTGCGACTGCGAGCGCCGCCGGTACGCATTCTCGAATTGGGCGCGGGCGACGGTACTTTGTTATTGCGGTTTGCGCGCGCGCTGCGGCCGCGCTGGAGCGGCGTGGAATTGACGCTGCTCGATCGCCACGATCTCGTGACCGAGAAGACGCGTGGCGCCTACCGAAAGCTTGGTTGGCGTGTGACGGTGCTGCGCGCCGATGCGCTCGAGTGGGCCGCCCTGCGGCGCGACCGCCATTATGATTTGTGCCTTGCGAATCTATTCTTGCATCATTTTGATGCGGCGGATCTCGGTGTGCTGCTGCGAGCGGTCGCGGCAGCAACCAACGCGTTCGTGGCTTGCGAACCGCGACGCAGCGGTTTTGCGCGCTTCGGCAGTCGACTGGTTGCCTTTCTGGGTGCCAATGGGGTCACGCGAGAGGACGCGGTAAAAAGCGTCGCGGCCGGATTCTCGGGACGAGAACTGTCATCGGCATGGACCTCGGCGGCGGGGGAGTGGATCGTCGAGGAATTTCTCGCGATGCCATTCACGCATTGCTTCGCCGCGGTACGCGCAGCCGCGCATGCGGATGGGGGAGCGCATGGAGTTTGACGGCGACGCGCTCGTGATCGGTGCGGGTCCTGCCGGCGCATCGGCGGCGATATTGCTTGCGAAGGCCGGATGGCGCGTCATCATCGTCGAGCAGCACAGGTACCCGCGCCGCAAAGTGTGTGGCGAGTGCGTGGCCGCGGGCAATCTCGAGCTGCTCGATGAGCTCGGCGTCGGAGCCGCCTTTCGCGAGGCGGCCGGACCGGAACTGCGCTCGGTCGGATGGATGGACGCGGCGGCGACCGTGATCGGCGATATGCCGGCTTGTAGCAGCGGACCGTATGCATACGGCCGAGCGCTCGGACGAGATCGGCTCGATATGCAGCTTCTACTACGCGCCGAATCGCTCGGCGTGCAGGTGCTGCAGCCGGCACGGGTCCTTTCCGTACGCGGCAAGCTGGGCGGCTTCGAAAGCTCGATAGAGTCGCTTACCGGCGAGCAGCGAGCGGACGGCGAGCGTGCGCGCATGCGAACAATACGTGCACCGATCGTCATCGATGCGCATGGTTCATGGGAGCGCGGTCCCTTGTTCACGACCGGTGAAGATCCGAGGCGCGCGCGCGCGCCTCGTCGCCATTCGGATTTGTTTGGATTCAAGGCGAATTATCGGAACACGGCGCTGGCCTCGGGATTCCTGCCGGTGCTCGCGCTGCCCGGCGGTTACGGTGGCATGGTCGTGGCCGATGGCGGGCGTACGACGCTGGCATGCTGCATCCGTCGCGATACGCTGGCGGCGTGCCGTGCGCTGATGCCGCAGGCAGCGGCGGGCATCGCCGTCGAAGCGTTCCTGCGCCGCTCGTGTCCGGGCGTTCACGCCATGCTGCAGAACGCCGAGCGGGACGGCGATTGGCTGTCGGTAGGGCCGTTGCAGCCCGGCATTCGCGTCGATACGGTCGATGGAGCGTTTCGTGTCGGCAATTGCGCCGGCGAGAGTCACCCCTTGATCGGCGAAGGCATCACCATGGCGCTGCAGTCCTCGGCTTTGCTCGCGGACACGCTGACGCGCCAACC
>OBLW0100001409.1_pt1 | contig 20404 bp, 20 predicted proteins | sample 1520161 | NCBI WGS metagenome assembly OBLW01 (sample SAMEA3539309, study PRJEB22396) | soil metagenome | biome: tundra; feature: field; material: soil | place: USA | collected 2010-05 | depth 0.15 m | reverse complement strand
AGATGAGGGTGTCCTTGACGAACGCGATCAGGGCCGGAGCGCGCAGTCCGGCAAGATAGGTGTAGCCAGCCAGGATAATGAACGCGATGATCAAGGGTAGGTCCTTGACGAACGCGTTGCCCGAACTGCCGCCGATTCCCATGACGGTCAGCACCGACTCGATCCCAACTAGCTGCAGCGCGATGTAGGGCATGGTGGCCAGGATCCCGGTCACTGTCACCGCGAGCCCGAGACCTTGCGAGCCATGCCTGCCCCGGGCGAATTCGGCGGGGGTGACGTAGCCACGTGCGCGGGCGACCGACCAGAGCCGCGGGGCGAATACGAGCACGATCGGGAAGACCATTACCGTGTACGACAGCGCGTAGAACCCCGCAGCGCCGACGGCGTATACCAGCGCCGGCACAGCGATGAATGTATAAGCGGTATACAGGTCACCACCAAGCAGGAACCAGCTGACAAAAGTTCCGAATCCGCGACCGCCGAGACCCCATTCGCTCAGTTGCATCGGGTCCTCCGCCGGGCGCCATCTGGCTGCGGCAAAGCCGATCAGGGTCACGATCAGGAACGAGACGACGAGGATGGTGAGCGCGACCGCATTCACGTGACTCACGTCTGCACCCCTCCGCCATCCCTGGGTCCGCCATCCCTGGGTCCGCCATCCCTGGGTCCGCCATCCCTGGGTCTGGCATCGGGGGGCGGCTTGGTTCTCGTCAGCATGTAGCAGAGCCAGCACAGGATGGCGACCACGGGTACCCAGATGAGCTGGTACCAGTAGAAGAAGGGGAAGTCACCTAGCTTTGGCATGGAGCGCGCGTAAATAGGCACCCACAACGCGCCGCCAACCGCGACGAGCAGCAGGACCGTGACGGCGCCCCGCGTGACTGGACTCTTGCCCGGAGAAGCGGACTGGGCCATCGCGTCCTCCCAGAGATGTGATGCGCGCCGCGGCCTGGCCCGCTCCCCCTGGCCACAGCATGCAAAGGATTGCACCATGAGATGATCTGCCCCAATGGTGCACCGTCACCGGCTGGGCAATGGGGCTTTCCGGCGGACTGGAGGCCCGCACCTGCACCGGAGCGGCTCGCAATCGACTCCCAATGAAGCCAGAAGATCAACAACGGCTCGGGGGCCGGTCAAGCTCCTGGTTCAGGATTCGCCTCCTGACCTGGGCCTGGGGCATCTGGAGCGGGGTGACCTGCTTCTCCCCGTCCTCCTGTTAGCTGCCGCCCAGTGACGCTTTCCCATTGCTGCCACAGAAACGCGACCCACACACAGACATCTGAGCCGCTGCTTAGCAGATCGTGCGGCGGCTCCCTCTACCTGCCCTGCCCCAGGTCGGGAAAGCCGGCGATAGCGCCGCGGCCAGTAAGCTCCCGCTGGGTGTCAGACGTGCAGCGAAGATTCCAGTGTCGATGACGACCGCGCCGCGAGATCCTGGACTCATGCCTCAAGCACGGCCGCGAGGAAGAGGCGATCCTCATCCTCTGTGAGGTCATCGATGAGTACATCCTCGTCAGGAGGCAGCGGGCGCGCAGCAGCGAGCACGTCGTCCTTGGCTCGCTCCCGGGTCACCCCCTGGGTGACTGGCTTGTGTGCTTCTGGCTCTGACATCGCGCACCTCCATATCTACCGTCGGGCTACACGCGGCTACCGACAGGACTCTTGCCGTGCTCCCGTGTGCGGGTGATCGTCAGCACGGCACGGATTGGATACTTGCTGGCTGTGATCGGTAACCGACTCTAGGGTTGCGCTATGGGCTGGCTTGATGCTGCGAAGGGACTGCTGTCGGGCCCGCGCGGCCGCCGCCTGTGCTGGACACTGCTGGCCGCTGGCGACCATCCCGGCTGGGCCCGCGTGCGGCAGGGAGGTTTCTCGGATGAACAGCCAGCTCATACTCTGACCTGGATCTTCGTGGAGCGGGTGACGAGAATCGAACTCGCACTATCAGCTTGGGAAGCGGACCGGTTACGGCCGGCTGCGGGCCTGACCTGCCGGTTCTGGTGGCCTGTACTGGCCGTGGTTGACCCCTCGTCACCCTGGTTAATGGCCCGCTAATGGCCCGGCGCGTGGACCGTCAACACTAACTCTCCGCGGTTCGCTGTAAGCGCGGAGAGGTCTAGGTCCACTTCATGCCCGTCAGCGAATTGAACGATCACCCTGGCGTTGCCGCCAACGGCTTGGAGGTACGCGTTCAGAGTGGACAGCAGCAGATCGTGAGGTTGTTCGATACGACTGACCGCCGCTTGGCTCACGCCGAGCTTCCTCGCCAGCTCAACCTGGGTCAGATCCGCGGCCTGACGCAACGCAGCCAAGCCCATTGCGTAGGTACGGTCGGCGTCTTCCATGTCGCGCCGGACCCGCGCGACGCCTTCGGCCAGATCAGGGCGCTCGGCGAGTCGCTCGATCCGTTCGTTCCCGCGGATGAAGGTTACGTCGTCACTCATCGGAGTCATCTTCTTTCTGGCGGAGCCACGCATCGACGAGAGCCTCTCCGCGTACTGCTGCACTTGCGTAGAACACATCACCGATCGCCTTCTTGTCGAAGCCGACGAGGGCGATCACAACGCTCTGTTCCATGGGGAACCAACAGATAATCCGGACGGCAAAGTCCGGGTCGAACGGATGGGCGACTCGCCAGAGTTCGTGTCGGCGGGGCTTGCCGGACCCGCTTCAAGGTGGCGGACTCCTCCGTTGGCTCGGCTGGCTGATCGGTGAGAGCTTGCAACAGCGCGACGGTCGTCGCCAAGAGTCGGCCGCCCTGCTTCTCGACGTTCGTAAACCAGCGATCGAACTCCTCTGGCCAGTCCACGATCACAGCCTCATTATGAGTCCGAAGTTATATAATGTCAACGTTGTACTCACGGTAGGAACTGGCCTACCACTCCTGCAGGAGAGCAGGAGTGGTAGCGGGACGAGGCGCGGGCGATCACGTGCGCGATCAACACACACGTCCAGTCTGGGCAGCCCGGCCACGAGGTCGACGACAGCCAGCCGACATGTTGTTCTGGGGCGCACCCTTGCTGGCCTCGGAGTTCGAGGGCGGTACACACAACCTGGCCTGGACCCAGGGCATCAGCCGCCGCCGCTGGCTGGCCCGCAACATCAGCTGGGCACTGCTCGCCGCCGGACTCTGGAGCGCCATCATGGCGGCGCTGGTCAGCTGGTGGATCGTCCGGGAGACCGCGCCCGGCTGGAACGCGACCGACCGGCTGGAGAACCATATCGGGCTCTTCGATATCCAGGGCATCGTGCCGGTGGCGTACTCGATGTTCGCTGTCGCCCTCGGTATTGCCACGGGCGCCGTGTTCAGGCGGGTAGTTCCGGCGATGGCCACGACGCTCGCCGGTTTCGTCGCCGTCCGCGCCGTGATCGGCCTCTACCTGAGGCCGCGCTATATTCCCCCCGTCGTTAAGCCGGGTTCCCTGACCGCCACCACATCACCGCCCGGGGCCGTGAACGCATCCACCGCCATCATCGGGCCGGATGGCCATAGCTACGGCAACCCACCCCCCTATCCGGCGGTCTGCCATAGCAACCCGTTCACCTCGTGCCTGGCATCCCACGGGTTCCACCTGGTCTGGATCTACCAGCCTGAGAGCAGGTTCTGGGCCTTTCAGGGCATCGAGGCGGGCATCTTCATCGTCCTCACCGCCGCGCTCGTCGCCTTGACCTACCGGATAGTCCTCGCCCGCGACGCGTAGGCAAACCTGCTTACCAGGCTTACGGTCTCGACGGACGATGGCCTGAAGCTGTTGAGATCGTTGACTAATGGCCCAGCTGACCGGAATCGATGCAGGCAAGATCAGCAATCTCCGCGCCGACCTGGGACTTCGTGGAGCGGGTGACGAGAATCGAACTCGCACTATCAGCTTGGGAAGCCGAGCGGTTCCGCCTGGTTACGGGCCTGACCTGCTAAGACGGGGGCTCAGCTCTAGCCGTGGCTGACCCCTCGTCACCCTGGCTAATGGCCCGTTAATGGCCCGGTGATCTTCGCTTACCTGCTGCGGTCCAGGCCAGTTCACGCCCTACTCCTTCCCCGTCCTCGTCGCTCCGTGTCCTTGGCCGTGGCCGCCGTGTCCGCGCTTGCCCGGTCGTAGGCTGCACGCTTGGCCGGCGTGAGCAGGAACGATATGGTACAGCGGAGGTGAGGTTATGCCCTTGCGCTGGAGACGGCGGACAGCGAAGCCTGCCCCCGCCGATGCGATGCCAAAGGACCTGGTTGCCTGGGCACAGGTGGTGGACGCGTCGGGGCTGTCAGAGAAGACCGTCCAGGACACCGAAGATTACCTGCGGACGTACCGGCATATGACCGAGTTCGCCAGAGAAGAACTGGCCCTTCGCCTAATGGCGACCGTTCAGACTCAGGTAAACCCGCCGCCGCCAATTGACGTCGCGCCGCTTGACATCCTCGCGACAGTCCTTTCGGTGCGGCGCAGGCAGCTCGGCATAGGTTGATCATCGTCGTCAGCTAGAGTTCTGCTGTCGCTGGGTTATGAGCAGTGCGACACTCGTCTCTGGTGTCGTGCAAGGTCTCAGTCGACAGAGCTGACCTCGGCATGCGTCATCTGCTTGTCTCTCCAGGGACACTGTCTCTCTCCCGGTTCGGCCAGTTCCGCCGCGTCGCGTTTACAAATCCGTTTACGGACAGGAGCGCTGACCTGCGACTACTGCACCTCTCCCGTCCTCCTCGTAGCTGCCGCCCCCTTGACCAGGGACGCCGCTGACAAGGCGATCATGGACGCCATCGACCGCCATGTGAAGGCCGAGCAGGACAGCGACGATGAGGACGGTGGGGCGGCGGGCATGCTGGTCCCCGCTGGCTAATGGCCCGCCAGCTACCGCCAACCAGCGAACCTCGGGCTCGGGATCATGGCCCTGACCTGGGCTCTTACTGTGGAGCGGGTGACGAGAATCGAACTCGCACTATCAGCTTGGGAAGCTGACGTTCTACCATTGAACTACACCCGCGGGCCTCGACGGCCGGTCCGGCCACGGCGCCTTCGCCACGACATCGTACCGGAACCTGTAGGTTGCGAGCGTGCTGCTCTCCGATCGAGATATCCGTCGCGAGGTCGAGTCTGGCCGGGTCCGGCTCGACCCGTACTCGCCCGAACTTATCCAGCCCTCCAGTATCGACGTACGGCTGGACAGGTACTTCCGGGTCTTCGAGAACCATCGGTACCCGCATATCGACCCAGCAGTGGAGCAGCCCGACCTGACCCGCCTCGTAGAGACGTCCGGCGATGAGCCCTTCGTCTTGCACCCCGGAGAGTTCGTGCTCGCCTCAACCTACGAGGTGGTGTCGCTCCCCGACGACGTGGCCGGGCGCCTGGAAGGCAAGAGCTCCCTCGGCAGGCTGGGGCTGCTGACGCATTCGACGGCAGGCTGGATCGATCCGGGTTTCTCCGGCCACGTGACGCTGGAACTGTCCAACGTGGCCACGCTGCCGATCAAGCTGTGGCCGGGCATGAAGATCGGCCAGCTCTGCCTGTTCCGGACCAGTTCGCCCGCCGAGCACCCGTACGGCTCGACCGTCTACGGCTCGCGCTACCAGGACCAGCGCGGACCCACGCCGTCGAAGTCGTACCTCAACTTCTACCGCGCCAAGGTCTGACCAGCGCAAAATGCCCCTGCTCGCACCCGGCAGGCGAGGGCTTCCGGGGCCGACGTGAGCATCCTCCGGGCCGCCCGCTGGGCAACGGGCATCCGGAGCACCGGGTTCATCGCCCGGGCTCCCGCAGTTCGCCTAGCTCGGCTATGACCGCGCGCAGCGCATCACGTTTCTGGCTCGAGTTCCCGACTTGTATATTTCCTTCGAGGGTCAGGCCACCCGCTCGATGATGGTGGCGTTCGCCTGGCCGCCGCCCTCGCACATGGTCTGCAGCCCGTACCGGCCGCCGGTCCGCTCCAGCTCGTGCAGCAGCTTGGTGGCGAGGATCGCACCGGTGGCACCCAGCGGGTGCCCCAGCGCGATCGCGCCGCCATTGGGGTTGGTCTTCTCCAGCGACGCGCCGGTGTCCGCTGACCATGCCAGCAGCACGGGCGCGAACGCCTCGTTGACCTCGAAGACGTCGATGTCGTCCACCCCGAGGCGCGCCTTGGCCAGCACCTGCTCGGTGGCCGGCAGCGGCCCGGTGAGCATGAACACCGGGTCAGCCCCGGTCACCGCGAGCGCCGTGATGCGAGCCCGCGGCGTAAACCCGTGCCGCTGGACCGCCGCCTCGGACGCGATCAGCAGCGCCGCGGCACCATCGGAGATCTGCGACGCGGTCGCCGCGGTGAGTTCCCAGCCTTCACGCAGGGGCGCGAGGCCCGCCATCTTCTCCAGCGAGGTGTCCCGGCGCGGCCCCTCGTCAGCCTTGACCCCGGCCACCGGGCTGATCTCACGTTCGAACCGTCCCTCATCGATGGCCCGGACGGCCCGCCGGTGGCTCTCCAGCGCGAACTCCTCAAGCTGCCGCCGGGTGAGGCCCCACTTCTCGCAGATCAGCTGCGCCCCCCGGAACTGCGAGATCTCCTGGTCGCCGTACCGGCCGAGCCATCCCGGGCTGAACGGCAGCGGCATGCCCTTCTCCATCGCCAGCGACACGGTGGCGCCCATCGGGACCATGCTCATGCTCTCCACGCCGGCCGCGACAACCAGGTCCTGGGTACCGGACAGGACACCCTGGGCGGCGAAATGCACGGCCTGCTGAGACGACCCGCACTGGCGGTCGATGGTCACGCCCGGGACGTTCTCCGGCAGCCCGGCGGACAGCCAGGCGTTCCTGGCGATGTCGAGGGACTGGGGACCGATCTGCGAGACGCAGCCCATGATCACGTCTTCGACCGCGGCCGGGTCGGCTCCGGTCCGGTCCATCAACTCGGTGAGCACATGGGCCGCCAAGTCGACGGGGTGCACTCCGGCCAGGCCACCGCCCCGCCTGCCCACGGGAGTCCGGACCGCACCGACGATGTATGCCTGCGCCACGTTTGCCCTCCGGCGGGTCTGCGGAGCGTATCGGCCCCTGCCTGGTGTAATGGCTCACTTTGAGGTTACCGCTCCGTTCCGCAAAGGCCAGGGCTCGCCAACGGCCACGGCCCGAGAGGAGCGGATCGCTCCATCGAAGAGTCTTAATTCGACTACTATCCGTAATTGAATGGAGACTAAGTGCAGGTCAGAGGCGGCTGCCGGCACAGGTAGCTCATACCACGGGGACCAGGGACACGGGGGGATACGGGGACTGTGATGGAGACCATCGACGAAGCCACGGGGCTGGTGAGCATAGGCCAGCTGGCCAAGGCGGCCGGGGTGAGCAGTCGCACGATCCGCTACTACGAGGAACTCGGCATCCTGCCCGAACCGCACCGCACCAGCGGTGGCACCCGGAAGTACCCCCGCGAGTACTGCGGCTACATCGAGACGGCGCTCGCGCTGAAGGACCTCGGATTCCGGCTGGAAGAGGTCAAGCCGCTGGCCAGGCTTGCTCTCGGGCGCGCCATCAGCCCAGGCCAGCGGGCCAGGGCGGCGCAACTCGTGGAGGACCGGATCCGGGCACTCGACCGGCAGGTGGCGGTCCTGCGCAAGCTCCGCGATTCGGTCACGGGCCCGGAAGGGGTGACAACCGGACCAGGCGCCCACGAATGGCAGACGGAGACGTGACAGCCGGACGGCCTTATGCTCGGTAGAAGGAGCGATTGACGGAGGCTGCGGTTGTGACAGGAGCGATTCTGCTGGTGTTCCTCGGCGTCCTGGTGGCTTTCGGCTGGACGCGTTTCCGGCGCCGCCTGGGATTGCCCGTGACCGGGCACCATTTCGTTGTGGTAATTGTTGGTTTTTGCCTGATTGCGCTGGCCGCGTGGGCGGCTTCGCTGAGCGGCTGACCGGGCTCAGCCCCTCCGCACATCGTCCCGCAGGGGCATCTCGAACCAGACTGCCTTGCCGTCCCTGGTCGGCCGCGAGCCCCAGCGGCTCGCCAGCTGGTCGACCAGGTAAAGCCCCCGCCCTCCCTCGTCCGTTTCTCCCGCGCTACGGATCCGGGGCAGCCGCAGGTCACTGTCGAAAACCTCGACCCACACCGTTTCCGCCCCGCGCCGCAACCGGAGCGTGAAGTCCTTACTGGCTGATCCTGAATACCCTTCACTCAACGGGGCCGTGTCCCACCCCCCCATCAGCACCGGGGCCACCGGCGGTGATCCGCCCGCGACCTCAAGGGCGAACTCGTGCCGGGGAGTGCGCGACGTGCCGGTGTGCAGCACCACGTTCGTGACCACCTCTGACACCAGCAGGCAGGTCAGGTTGGTTTGCTCGGGATCCATGCCCCAGTCGAGGAACGTCGCCTGGGCCAGCCGCCGGGCCTCGGAGACCCTGATGGGCTCGGCCGGGAACGAGCGCTCCCACCAGGCGAGGTCCACCGGAGACGTGCGGACGACGAGGATCGCCATGTCGTCGTCGATGTCCCCGGGCACCGCCTCCTCGGCCGCCTGCGCGATCGCCTGAACGTGGCCTTCCGTCACCCGGCCGACCGACTGCCGGAGCATCTCCAGCGCCTCGTCCGGGGTGTAGTGGCCATTGCCGTCCGAACGCTGCCGCCGGTCGGTCAGCCCGTCCGTGTACAGCACCAGCGCCGAACCTGCGGGCAGGTGGCGGGTCTCCTCGCGGTACGTAGGCGCGCCGGGCATGTTCCGGCCGCGCGCGCCCAGCAGCAGGCCCTTGTGCTCTATTTCCAGCTCGCCGACCTCCCCGTCGGTGATGAGCAGGGGCGCGTCATGACCGGCGTTGGCGAACGACAAGGTACGTTTCCAGGCGTCGTAGACGAGATAGGTGCAGCTCACGACCGGCGGGTCGGGCCGGTCGGCGCCCGCCGCCTTCGCCGGAGCCAGGGTGCGGCACCAGTCATCGAGCTTGCGCAAGATCTCCGCGGGTGGCTTGTCGTCCTGGGCGAACGCGCGCAACGCGGCCCTCAGCTGGCCCATGATGGCGGCGGCACGGGCACCGCGCCCCTCGACATCGCCGATGACGATGCCCACCCGCCCGGCCGACAGCGGGATGATGTCGTACCAGTCGCCACCCACCTGGGTCTGGATTCCCTGCCCGTGGGTCTCCAGCGGCTTGGCCGGAACGTACCGGTAGGCCACCTCAAGCCCGTCGAGCGTCGGCAGGTCCTGCGGCAGCAGGCTGGTCTGGAACGCCAGGGCAGTACGCCGCTCCTCCTCGAACAGCAGCGCGTTGTCGATGGCGATGGCCACCCTGCTCGCGATGACGCTGAGGAACTCGCGGTCATCGGCGTCGTAACGCGGCTCTTCACGTTCGGTCAGGTTGGACGTGGCCAGGCTCATCACGCCGAGCAGTTCACCGCGGGCGCACAACGGCGCCGCGATGACGGATACCAGGCCCACGCTCTGGGCGGCCTCCAGGCTTCCCTGGCTAGGCGCCCGGGGAACCTCTTCCTGCAGGTTCTCCACGAGCACGGCGTCCAGGCCGGTCATCGCCTGCTGGCAGAAGTGGCCCTCCGGGTAGTCGATCTGGTCGCCGACCCTGGCCCAGCTCTCCGCGGGCGGCATCCAGCCGTGGGCGTTCATCTGGATCCGGCGCATCAGCTTCTCGCCGTGGAACAGGTCGATCACGCAGTGGTCCGCGAAGTGCGGCACCAGCGTCTCCGCCACATGCCGCAGGGTCAGGCTGAGCTCGAGCGATCCCGCCAGCCGTTCCCCGATGCGCTCCAGCAGGCCGATCTGGTCCCGTTCACGCTGACTGCCCCGTCTGGTGGCCTCGCGGGCGATGATGACGATTCCGTCGATGGCCCCGGATGGATGGCGCAGCGGCACCGCCTGGGCCCGGACGAGTATGCGGGACCCGTCTCGCCGGACACTGGCGAAGGTCCCGTCCCAGGCCCGGCCGCGCAGCACCTGCTTGGCCAGCTCCGCCGCCTTTCCTGCGTCGCTTTCCTCGAACCCGAGGGAAAGGATGGGCCGGCCGACAAGCTGCGCAGGCTCCTCGGGGAAGTCGAAAAGCTGTACCGCGAAGGCATTGGCGTACAAGAGATTGCTGAGCCGGTCAGTCACCACGACCGCAGCGGCGATCTGCCCGAGAACGGTCTCAGCCGGGAGGTACGCCCCGTATCCCGTGTTACCCCAGCTGGTCATCGGCCGTATCCCCGGCCGCGAGCCCAGCGGCGGCCCGCCCGGCCCCCACGCGGCTCATAGCCGGGTGACGAAGACATGCACAGCAACCAGGCGGGGCAATTCCGCCGTGATACTGCCGGCTTTGTCCTCACTGGTCACCTGCACACCATCGTCGTTTAGCGCGAGCAAGACCTCGCGTCCCGGTTGTATCCCGCTGCGTTTGAGTTTAAGCATCAGGGCGGCATCGCTTTGGACTTGTTCACTGATCCGCCGGACAATGACACGTCCGGGCCGTTCCGATGCCACCTCGGTCATGGCCACCGCCTGCTCCCGCTCGGCGGCGAGCCCGCGCTGCTTGGCCTCGGCGGGCACCCCGAGTTCATCGAGCCCCGGAATCAGGTTGCCGTGCGGGCAGCGCACCGGGTAGCCGAGCAACTCGACGAGCCGGCGCTCAACCTGCTCAGAGATCACGTGCTCCCAGCGGCAGGCCTCAATGTGGACCTCTTCCCAGGGCAGCCCGATCACGCCGACGAGCAGGCACTCGGCCAGCCGGTGCTTGCGCATGACTCCCACGGCCAGGGCACGGCCCGCCACGGTCAGCGACAGCTGGCGGTCACCCTCGACCCGCAGCAGCCCGTCGCGCTCCATCCTCGCCACGGTCTGGCTGACGGTGGGCCCGCTCTGGGACAGCCGTTCGGCGATCCGGGCGCGCAGCGGGACAATGCCCTCTTCCTCGAGCTCGAAAACTGTGCGGAGATACATCTCCGTCGTGTCGATAAGCCCGTGCGCCGTCAACGGTCCTCCCTTCTCACCTGATGCTATGGCCGGCGCGCCACAATCGCGATCGGACGAATAACCAGCGGGCCCAGCGGCGGGACGGCGAGCGCCACGCGGAGCGTTGCGGGGCTGGAGTCTCTACGGCGCCAGGCGCTCGATGACCCAGTGCCGATCACCACCGGGCTGATCACCACCGGACTGATCACCACCGGGCTGATCGTTACCGGGCTCGCGCTCCCTGCGGTACCGGAGGCGGTCGTGCAGCCGGTTGACACGCCCCTGCCAGAACTCGACGGTCTCTGCGGCGACCCGGTAGCCGCCCCAGAACTCCGGCATGGGTACCGTTACCCCCTCCGGCCAGCGTCGCTGGAGTTTCTCGTAGCGTTCGTCGAGCTCGCCGCGGGACCCGAGGACGGACGACTGCCGGCTGGCCCAGGCTCCGAGCTGTGAGCCGTGCGGGCGTGAATGGAAGTACGGCTCGCTCTCGCCGGCGGTCAGAGCCGCGACCGGGCCCTGGATGATCACCTGCCGCTGGAGCGCGTGCCACGGGAAGAGCAGGCACGCGCGGGGGTTCGCGGCAAGTTCCTGTCCCTTGGTGGAGGTGCGGTTGGTGTAGAAGATGAACCCACCGGGGCCGTACTGCTTGAGCAGGACCGTCCGGGCCCGCGGCCAGCCAGCGGCGGACACGGTGGCGAGCACCATGGCGTTCGGCTCCGGCAGGCCCGCGGCGACCACGTCGGCCATCCAGCTGCCGAACAGGGTCAGCGGGTCGGCCGGGGCGGCCGCCTCATCGAGGCCAGCCGGCGTGCCGGCGGGTGATCCACTGGGCCGTTCCGGCGGGTGACGGGTCGCGTCCACGGGATGATTCTCTCGCAGCCGGCGCCGGGGCAGCCAGCCAGGCTGGCGGACGTGGCCCTTGTCACGATCACACGGCTACCGAAACAAGTTCCGGCGCGGTTGAATTGACCAGGTTGGGAGGGGAACATCGGCCACGGGGGTTTTGTCCAGTTGCTCCCCTTGGTACATGGGACGCCCTCACGGGAGACGGAGGAAGCACAGATGTCCGACTTCAAGCCTGGGCTCGAAGGCGTGGTCGCGTTCGAGACGGAAATCGCCGAGCCCGACAGGGAGGGTGGGTCTCTGCGCTACCGGGGGGTGGACATCGAGGAACTCGTCGGCCACGTCTCGTACGGCCACGTGTGGGGGCTGCTGGTCGACAACGAGTTCGCACCGGGGCTGCCGCCCGCCGAGTCCTACCCGATCCCGGTACATTCCGGCGACATCCGGGTCGACGTGCAGAGCGCACTGGCCATGCTCGCGCCCGCGTGGGGCATGCGCCAGCTGCTGGACATCAGCGACGAGCAGGCGCGTGACGACCTGGCCCGTGCCTCGGTGATGGCGCTGTCCTTCGTCGCGCAGTCGGCTCGCGGGCCCGGCCTGCCGGTAATCCCCCAGCAGCGGGTGGATGAGGCACAGAACATCGTCGAGCGGTTCATGATCCGCTGGCGGGGTGACCCGGATCCGCGGCATGTGAAGGCCATCGACGCCTACTGGACCTCCGCGGCCGAGCACGGCCTGAACGCCTCGACCTTCACCGCCCGGGTGATCGCGTCCACCGGCGCCGACGTGGCGGCAGCGCTGTCCGGCGCAGTAGGAGCCATGTCCGGGCCCCTGCACGGCGGCGCGCCGGCCCGCGTGCTGAGCATGATCGAGGAGGTCGAGCGGACCGGGGATGCCACCCGCTACGTCAAGACTGCCCTCGACCGGGGCGACCGGCTGATGGGCTTCGGGCACCGCGTCTACCGGGCCGAGGACCCGCGGGCGCGGGTGCTGCGCAGGACGGCGCGGGATCTCGGCGCACCCAGGTACGAGGTAGCCGTAGCCCTGGAAAAGGCGGCGCTGGACGAGTTGCACGCCCGGCGGCCGGACCGGGTGCTGGCCACGAACGTCGAGTTCTGGGCAGCGATCACGCTCGACTTCGCCGAGGTCCCCCCGCACATGTTCACATCGATGTTCACCTGCGCCAGGACGGCAGGCTGGGCCGCGCACATCCTCGAGCAGAAGCGCACCGGCCGGCTGGTCAGGCCGAGCGCCCGCTACGTGGGTCCGGCCGCCCGCCCGGTCAGCAGCGTTCCCGGCGCGGACGAGGTGCTGGACGAGGTCTGACCTGGCCCAGGGCTCCGCGGCGATCCCCCGGCGGCGGCCGGCGGCGGCCGGGTGGGCGCACGGTAGGCGGGCACGGGCCGGTGCTGGCCGCCGGTTAGTCTTGGCCCGTGGCCGATATCCTCCTTCCCCCCGAGATCAAGCCCGCCGATGGCAGGTTCGGCAGTGGCCCGTCCAAGATCCGCCCCGCCCAGCTGGCTGCCCTGGCCGCCTCTGGGCGCAGCTACCTGGGCACCTCCCATCGCCAGGCCCCCGTCCGCTCTCTCGTCCGCCGGGCCCGGGAGGGCCTGGCCGAGCTGTTCACCTTGCCCGACGGCTATCAGGTCGTGCTCGGGAACGGGGGCACCACGGCGTTCTGGGAGATCGCGGCGTTCGGCCTGGTCCGGCAGAAGTCACAGCACCTGGCCTTCGGCGAGTTCTCGGCGAAGTTCGGCAAGGTCACCGAGGCCGCTCCGTGGCTCGATACGCCCACGGTCATCAGCGCCGACCCTGGCACCCACCCAGAGCCGCTGGCCGAGCCGGGTGTGGACACCTACGCGCTGACCCACAACGAGACGACCACGGGTGTCGCCATGGGTGTCCGAAGGGTGCCGGGCGCCGACCCGGGCGCCCTGGTCATCGTGGACGCCACCAGCGCGGCGGGTGGCCTGCCGGTGCGGGTCAGCGAGTGTGACGTCTATTACTTCGCGCCGCAGAAATGCTTCGCCTCCGACGGCGGGCTCTGGCTTGCCCTGATGTCACCCGCCGCCCTGGAGCGGGCGGCGGAGATCGCCGCCAGCGGCCGCTACATCCCCGAGTTCTTCTCGCTGCCCGTCGCGATCGACAACTCGCGTCTGCAGCAGACCTACAACACCCCCGCGGTGGCGACCCTGCTGATGCTGGCCGACCAGGTGGAGTGGATGCTCGGCCAGGGCGGGCTGGCCTGGACCACCGAGCGCACGGCCGACTCCTCGGCGCGGCTGTACACGTGGGCCGAGAAGGTGGCGTACGCCAGCCCGTTCGTGGCCGACCCCGCGCAGCGCTCACAGGTCGTGGGCACGATCGACTTCGCGGATACGGTCGATGCCGCCACCGTGGCGGCGGTCCTGCGCGTCAACGGGATCGTGGACACCGAGCCCTACCGCAAGCTCGGCCGCAACCAGTTGCGCATCGCCATGTACCCGGCGGTGGACCCCGGTGACGTCGAGGCCCTGACCACCTGCATCGACTACGTCATCGAGCGGCTGTAGCGACGTTACCGAGCGGCCGGACGGACCACCCCGGTGCACGGGCGGCTGATCAGCGCACCGCGGCGCCGATGATGGCGCCGACCACGAGGATGGCCAGCACTGCGGGAAGAAGCCACCGGGGCGTGCGGTTCACAGCACGCAGCCTACGTCCGTAGCGGCGCGGCGCGCCCCTCGGCCGGGGGCGGCGTCGCGGCGAGCGGCCAGCTGCCCAGCGTTTCGTAGCGTGGCCGCGAGTCGGGGCGGCTCCGAATCAGGTAGATTTCCTCGGCCGTCCAGGGCGTTCCCGCGTATTCCGCCAGCTCTGCTATGAGAGCCCGGACATCCACCGCCGCCCGGGACCGGGCCAGGGTCAGATGAGGCTGGAAGTCCCTGCGCTCCTCCGCCGGCGGCGCTCCCTCGTGCTTCGCCGCCGTGGCCACTGACTCGGCCAGGTGGTCGAGGCGCTTCAGATCCCCGTGCACCCCGGTCCACAGAACATGGGCCCGGCCGGCGCCCGGGAACGCGCCGGACCCCGCGAGCGACAGGGTCAGGGGGGCGTGCTCCGCCGCGGCGATTCTCAGCGGATCCGCCAGCCCGGCGGCGATGACGTCATTCACCTCGCCGAGAAAGGCCAGCGTGAGGTGCCAGGCGTCGATGCCAGTCCAGCGCAGGCTGGGCCACGAGGAACGCAGAGGCGCTACGGCGGCCTCGAGTTCACCCGCTACCTGCTCTGGCACAGCGACCGCAACAAACAACCTCATACGTCATTGGTAGCATCAAGGAGCAGGTCACAGGCTCGGTTCCGGCCGCACGCGCCGGTGATCCCGCCGATCCGCCCGGGAAGCGGCCTAGACGACCATGCGGGCGAGGGCGGCCGGGCGCAGGTACGCGCGGGCGCCGACGCCGCGGCGGTGCGCCAGCAGCAGCCCGATGACCGCCGCGGCCGCCGCCGAGATGGCGCCGCCGGCGACCAGGCTCATCCGCGGCCCGAACACCTCCGCCACCCAGCCGACCAGCGGTGATCCGAGCGGCGCGCCGCCGAGGAACACGAGCATGTACAGGCCCATCACCCGGCCGCGCATCTCCGGCGAGGTACCGAGCTGCGTGGCGGAGTTCGCCGCGGTGTTGAAGGTCAGCAACACCAGCCCGGTCGGCACCAGGAGGACCAGGAATGACCAGAACGACGGCATCAGGCCGGTGACCACCTCGAGGATTCCGAACGCGAAGGCCGCCGTCACCAGAAGCCGGAGGCCGGGCCGCCCGCGGCGGGCGGCGAGCAGCGCGCCAGCGAGGGCCCCGACCGCGAACACCGCGGACGCGAGGCCGAACGCGGCCGCCCCGGTGTGGAACACCTGACGGGACATCAGGGCGTTGGTCACCTGGAAGTTCATCCCGAACGTGGCGACGAAGAAGATCAGCACCATCGGCATGGAAAGACCGGGGCGGTCCTTGACGTACCGCAGCGCCTCCCGCAACTGGCCCTTGGACCTGGGCACCGGGACGACCGGATTCAGCTCGCCGGGGCGCATCAGCTTCAGGCCGGTCAGCACGGCGCCGAACGAGGCGGCGTTGACGAAGAACGCGGCCGGGGTGCCCACGGCGCCGATGACCAGCCCGGCGAGGGCCGGCCCGGCGATACGCGCCAGGTTGAAGATAGCGCTGTTCAGGGCGATCGCGTTTGGCAAGTCAGCGCGGCCGACCATCTCGACCACGAATGTCTGCCTGGTGGGGTTGTCCACCACGGTGGCCAGGCCCAGCGCGAAGGCGAGCGCGTAGACCTGCCAGATCCGCACCGCCCCGGTGACGGCCAGCACACCGAGGATGAGCGCCAGCACGCCCATGAAGGTCTGAGTGATCATGAGGATGCGGCGCTTGGAGTACCGGTCGGCGATCGCCCCGCCCCAGAGGCTGAACAGCAGGAGGGGGAGGAACTGCAGGCCGGTGGCGAAGCCCAGGGCCGTGCCGCTGCCATGGGTCAGTTCCAGCACCAGCCAGTCCTGCGCGACCCGCTGCATCCAGGTGCCGCTGTTGGAGACGACCTGGCCGGCCGCGAAGAGCCGGTAGTTGCGGGTGCCCAGCGAGTGGAACGTGCGCAGCCGTGACAACCCCCGCCGGGGACGCTTCGCCCCGGTGCCAGCCCCCGTGGCGCCAGCCCCCGTGGCGCCAGCTCCCGTGGCGCCAGTCCCCGTGGTGCCAGTCCCGGTCAGGACTGGCTGAGCTTCTCCAGGATCGGCGCGGCGGCCCGTAGCGTGGCCCGCTCCTGCGGGGTCAGCTCGGCCAGGCGCTTCGCCAGCCACGCGTCCCTGCGACGCCGTGACTTGATCACCAGGCCCCGGCCCGCCGGCGTCACGGTGAGCACCACCTGCCGCCTGTCCGACTGATGGGCCGCCCGCGTGACGAGTTGACACTCCTCCAGCGCGGCGATAACGCGCGTCATGGAGGGCGGCTGCACCTTTTCGTGCTCGGCCAGTTCCCCTGGGCTCATCGCGCCGTGCTTCTCCAGGTTCGCCAGGGCGGCGAACTGGGTGTCGGAGAGCAACGGCTCCGCCTGCCCCGGCGCGGCCCGTTCGACCCGGAGCCGCCGGGCCAGCCTGCCTACCGATATCCGGAGACTGCTGGCCAGGCCGGCGTCCGACCTGGTCTGCGCTGATGTCATTATCGTTAGCCTGAGTCATTACTTTTGCTAACGATAGACGGGAGCACGGCATTCCGTCAAAACGTTAGCGGCGCGAACGGGTGGGCGCCCAGCGGGGCGTATGGCAAGTACACCACGGAAGCGACCGGTTAGCCTGGATCATGTGAGCAGCACCCGCCGGCCCGCGCCGCCACCCCTGGAAGGAAACGACCAACTGGTGACGGCGGTCATCACCGTTGCGTGGGCAGTCGCCCTGGTTGTCGTTGCGGTGTTGCGTGATCGTCTTCCCGCTGGCGACCGGTGGTGGATCTGGACCTGCGTAGCGGGCCTGGGCCTGGGAATCTTCGCGCTCTGGTACGTGCCACGGATGAAACGCGGCCGCGCCCGCAGTGCCGCCCGGCGGTCGGGCCAGGTCACCGGGCAAACCTGAGCCCACCCGCCGCAACGGACACAGCGGGGCCAATCCGGGCGACCAGCGGTCAGCCGTGGTCCAGTGGCTCGAAAACCGTCTCGTCCACAGAGACACCAGGACGATCGACGAGGTCATAACCGAGCTCATCGATCACCGGCCGCAGCGGCTGGTCCGCGCCGATGGGGAACACGGACTCCGAATGCGCGCCGCAGCCATGATCCGCGGAGACCACCCGGCCGTCGTCGGGCGCGTAGGCGTTCGCGCACACGCCGAACACCTGCCCGAGCGGGCCGCCCAGCCGGACGAAGAACCCGCAGCCAGCACAGGGGCCCGGGGCGGCGTGCGCGAGCGGCGTCTTCGGCCCGTGCTCGCTGTCGTACCAGCGGGCCGCGGTGGTATCCCGCCCGATCGCGGACAGCACCCGGGCCCGGGCCGGCAGCGTGTCCTCGGCGGCCAGTTCTCCGGTGGCGAGCTCTCCGCCGGCGGGCTGCCCGGCGCCGAACTCTTCGGCCAGGTCCAGTTCGGCCCGATCTTCCCCGGCCGGGCCCTCTCCGCCCGGGTCTTCCTGGCCCTGGTCTTCCTGGCCTGGGTATTCCTGGCCCGGGTCTTCCTGGCCCGGGTCTTCCCTAGCCGGTGGCATCACCGGCTCGGTGAAAGCGGCGGCCCAGGTAGCTTCACCCCAGTCGGCCACGCCGTCATCGCCTTCGAGCACGGCCACCGGGACAAGCCGCTCGTCGTCCGGCGGGGCGGGCAGGATGTCCCCCACGCCCAGATCGCCCGGCAGCAGCCGTTCCCGCCACGGGACCCAGTCCGGGGCCAGGATCGCGTCAGGGCCCGGGATGAGGACGCTCTCGCTCACGGTCACCGTCTTCGACCACGATGCCCGGGCCAGGGTGACAGCCCAGCGCCACCCCTGGTAGGCCTGGTCGAGGCAGCTGAACAGATGGGTAACGACCCGGTCGCCGTCCGCCTGGATGCCGACATGCGCGCCTACCCGTGCGGCGCCCGCCACCTCCTCGGCAGCGCCGCGCGCCAGATCGGTGGCCTGCGCGCAGGCCTCATCCGGCTCCTTGGCCCGTACACGGAGTTGGCTCACGGTGAGTAATTGTCCTCCATCCAGGCACATGCCGCATCAGAAAGGGCCACAGCCCGCACGTCGGCGGCCAGTTAGGTCGTTGCCTGCCCCTTAACGCAGAATACTGGGGGCATGGGACTGTCCGGCGCGAGGCTGCGGGCGAGACGGGTGAACCGCACCTTGGGCTCCGCCGCACGATCCAGCGCACGGGCAGGCGCGGCCACCGGCCGCGGCACCGGACGCCTGATCCACCGGATGACCCAGGCCTCCGGCGCCGGCCGGACCGGCCTGGCCAGCCTTATCGAACTGACCGCGGCCGGCAGCGCGGGTGATGCGTTCGTCACCGTGGCGCTCGCCGGGACCCTGTTCTTCAACACGTCCCTCGACCAGGCGCGCAGCCAGGTCGCTTTGTACCTGCTCGTCACCATGGCACCGTTCGCGGTGCTCGCGCCGTTCATCGGCCCGATGCTGGACCGGGTCCAGCAGGGGCGCAAGTTCATCCTCGCCGGGACCCTGCTCGCCCGTGGCCTGCTGTGCTGGGGAATGTCCGCGGCCCTGCACAAGCCCATCACGCTGTTCCCGGCTGCTTTCGGCGTCCTCGTCCTGCAGAAGGCGTATGCGGTGACCCGTAGCTCGGTGGCACCGAAGCTGCTGCCGGCCGAGATAACCCTGGTGACGGCCAACGCCCGGACCTCGCTGGCATCACTGATCGCCTCCACCCTGGCCGCCGTGCTCGCCGTGGGCATCGATGCGGCTGGGGGCGCCCCCTGGGTTCTCGGCGTGGGCACCCTGATCTACCTGGGGGCAGCGGTCCTGGGGGTGCGGCTGCCGGACAGCGTCGACAGTCCCAGCCCGGGGACGGCCACACCCCGTGCGGCCCACGGAGGGAGCCCGGCACCGCCCGGCAGTCCGGCAGCGCCCCGCGACCCGGCAGCGCCGCGCGACCCCGCAGCGCCCCGCGACCCGGCCGCACCGGGCCACCCGGCCCCACCGGGCAGCCTGGGAGCGTGGGGAGATAGGCCGCGCAGCGCGCGCGATGGCGCCGATCCCACCAGGCCGCTCCGCCGGGCGGACCGGCGCGGCCTGCGGACGCTGCGGGACGTCGGCCCGATCGTCGGTGAGGCGATGCGCGGCAACGCCGCTATCCGCGCCTTCAACGGGTTCATGCTGTTCTTCCTCGTATTCCTGCTGCGAGCTGATCATTTTCGTGGGATATCCCACAATGTCGCCCTCGGCGCTCTGGCCGGGGCAGTCGCGGCGGGCGGGTTCATCGGCACCGCAGTCGGCTCGGGACTGCGCTCCCGGATGCCGCACCTCATCGTGTTCGGCATGCTCGTCGCGCTCACCCTGATCACGGCGGTGTGCGCCTGGTTCTTCGGCCTCTGGGCGGCGCTCGGCGTGGCGTTCGCCGCGGCGCTCGCCCAGGCCCTCGTCAAGCTGGCGCTCGACGCGACCGTGCAGCGCGAGATCGGGGAGGAGATCCGCTCGTCCACATTCGCGGTATCGGAGACCCTGAACCAGCTCTCGTGGGTCATCGGCGGCCTGGTTGGCCTGGCCATGTCGTTCACCTCCAGCGGGGTCGCCGGGATGGCCGTGGCGGCGGCGGGCCTCGCCGCCGCGTTCGTCCTGTTGCTGGCGGCCAGGCGGCGCAGAATCCTGGAAGCACGGGCACGCTAACGACGCGCCCAGCGCCGGCCACTTCCATGATGCGGTGCCGACCCGGGGGCCACCCCGGACCCCCGGGCAAAGCCTTTCCATGGTCACGAAGGATGTGGGGCTCCATAGGGCGTTGGGTCAATGCTGACATGGCGAGGGCTGGTGCGGGCCTGGCCATACGGCGAACGTGAGCGGTGGGTGGTTCTTAAAGAACCACCCGCCGCGTCCCGCCCCGTACCCACCTGCGCCCGGCACGGTCTCACCGGCCAGGAGGCGGGGACAGGTCACCGCCGGGAAATGGGCAGTGAGGCTAGCTGCGCCGTCCGCACAGCGCCCGCACGCCGTGTCGCGGGGCTGTGCGGGTGCTGTGCGGA
>OBLW0100001408.1_pt1 | contig 20407 bp, 13 predicted proteins | sample 1520161 | NCBI WGS metagenome assembly OBLW01 (sample SAMEA3539309, study PRJEB22396) | soil metagenome | biome: tundra; feature: field; material: soil | place: USA | collected 2010-05 | depth 0.15 m | reverse complement strand
CAAAAATGTCACGATCTGGTTTAGTCGCTCCAACCCTTGCTGGCGAGTAATAAATTTTCGGTCCACCCCGACAATCAAAGCCATGATCCCGAATCCGCTCGCGCCGGTTGCTACGATCCGGTCGTCTCCAGGAATATTTTCGAGTGTCATGCCCGCCACAGGATGCGCCCCTTCCCAGTAATAACGGAAGCACGCCTCCTGCAACATGGTGAGAAGTTCGTCATCATTTAACTCTCTGGTAGTGGCAGTTACAACGTTAGAAAACCGCGACAAGTTAAATTGACGATCTGAAGCAGCGACCTTGTAGCGTACCGTTACACCCACTTTTCCTAGAAAATCCGAATAACGATTGACGCCCGGAACCTGAATTCCAATCGGCTTGAAGTCACCACCATCGATCGACCGGTAAACGACATATCTGGCCAGCGCTTTATTGTCGATGGAATTCCAACTGATATCGACATGCCGGTCGTAGCCTCGGGCTTGAACATTTTGAGGAGCGGACAGCTTTGCATTCTGGCTGAACGAATCGTTCGCCATAGCCTTGTTCGACATCGCTGCCGAATTGTCTACGGAGATCTCATCCAAAATCAGTGTGTGTTCGATCGAATCACTTTCGTTTTGGGTGAAGACTACCTTGTTTAAACGACTAACTTCGAGTTCATGAATAGACGTAGTCTTGAACTCTGCCAAAGGGATGTGGACCTGAACCCATTTGCCGGGCGTGACATTCCCAACGAATTTTCCAAGGGGAATCAGATTAGAAAAGTTTTCCCCAGTATCTTGAATCTGGATGAGTGGTAAAACGTCAGGCGGGATGCTCTTTTCCGAGTAGCACCAAAAATAAAGCGTGTCGCCGCGAAATTTGATTTCACGATTTCTAAAGTTCATTACCCGAACTTCAGCTTCCCATCCGCCGTTCGCAACCGAACGCCACTTGAGGCGTAAAGCATTCGGCGGCGTCATAAAAACGTCATTGCTGACAGGCAATTTCTGACGATCAAGTTCCAGCTCCGAAGGGAGAGAGGCTTTGCCGGCGCTGTAGTAATACGCGTCCGGCTCAAGGCTACTGTCAAAAATGTTGTGTTTGTAATATTCAGTGTCAGCCTGAGCGGCGATAGACAAAAACACCACGCAAAACCACAGTACCGAAAACGGATAGGTGCTCCGCGAATGAGAAGAAGTTAGCATTTTTAGAAGTTAGTGTTTTTCTTCAGCCGGCTGGCTCGGTTGATTTGTCACGGGTCCATTATCCGCTGCTTGTGCCCCTGGCTCTGCAGGCGGCGCAGCACTGATTTTAGCCAGCATCGGCGCGATCTCTGGATTCGACATGAATTGCTTCCAGACAAGTCCAGTGCGGTAGTTCTCGACCATCACAACAATCGGCGCTTGATCGAGTCCCATATATACCGGCGAAAACCAATCGTGGCCAATGTTGAATGCGTCACGCGGTCCATAAATTCCCCACAGCCGGTCTCCGAGATCGCGGTAGAAGTGTTTGAACGCCGCCATCGATTCTTGCGGAGTGTAAGGGAACGACGATAGCGCCGCGGTAGGCGTGATCGTTCCGTCGTCGGTTGACATAGCGGGACCATGCGCCAGGTAGCCGAGTTGGTCGTCGCTTGCCGTCAATCCCCATGTGTCGGGCCCATAACCTTTATATTGCCCGGGATTCTTGACACAGTATCCATAGTTGATTCGCGCCAGGTTTCGATTGTTGTCAAAATAATTGGTGTAGCGATCTTGAAGTGCATGCGGATCGAAACCCATAAAGGAATAATGCGTGAAGAAAAGCGGTCCGCCGCTGCCGACTCCGACGTCGAGTTTGACGCCGTAATACGTATTGCCGTTAGTGTAGTGATCGCCCTCGCTGAAACCAGACCAGCCTTCGCGATAAAGAACAGCAGCCTGCGATTGACTCGCCCAGCCTGAGTAATACAGCTCCGAAGGCACGGGATGCGTCGGCGACGCCATCGCCAGCAGATATACAATCATCGTCTCATTGAAGCCTGTGAGCCGATGGTTGATATACCACGACCACTGCGGCGACCAATGCCAATAAAGCGCGTCTTTATTTGGCGACTGGCGATACCAATCCCATTCGACTTCGGTCCACATCTTCGTGATGTTTGAGTACAGCTCTTTTTCGACGTCGGCGGGGCCGTTGAAATACTGTCGCGCCGCCAGCAGACCTTGCATCAGAAAGGCCGTTTCGACTAGATCGCCGCCGTCGTCAAACATACCGAATGCCGGAAGGTTCTTACCATTCTCGCCGTCCAGAAAATGGGGCCATGCACCGTGATAGCGAGGCGCTTTTTGCAGGAACGCGACGATGCGAGTAAGCCGCTCCTCACCCTGAGCCCGAGTGATGAATCCGCGCTCCACTCCAACCATCAGGGCCATGATGCCAAAGCCAGTAGCTCCGGTAGGAACCATCCGGTAATCGCCCGGAATATTTTCGCGCATTACACCAGACTCAGGCTGCGCGCCCTCCCAGTAATAGCGAAAGCATTCTTCCTGCAACATGGTTAGCAATTCGTCGTCGCTTAGAACCCGCGTCGAGGCGCTGACTGTGGCTGACATCGCCGATTGACGGTAATTTCGATCTGTCGCTGCGACCTGGTAATAGGCGGTTTCATCCGACTTGCCGAGAAAATCGACGTAGCGGTTGATTCCGGCAACCTGGATTCCGATCGGATCAAATTGCCTTCCATCGAGCGACCGGTAAATCGTATAGTTCTGCAGATCGTCAGTGGTCACCGGAGTCCAACTGATGTCAATGTGCCGGTCATAACCGACGGCGCGCATGTCCTCGGGCGCTGGTAGAAGTGTTTCGGCTGGGGCGCCGTCATTATCGATCTTGATCGCGTCAACAATAAGCGTGTGCGGAACCGAATCCGCCGAGCTTTGCACAAAGAAAATGCTGTGCAAGCGCTCCGGATGAAATGCCCGGAATGATTCCGTCACAAACTGACTGAGCGGAATTTTCACTTGCGTCCAGCGTGCGGCAGGCAAATCGCCCATTATCTTTCCTAGCTCAAGCGCCTGGGAGAATCCCCCATTGTTGTCCGAAAGCTGGACCAAGGGCAGAGCAGCCGCCAGAATCGGTTTTTCGGAAAAGCACCAAAAGGAAAGCGTGTCTCCCCGATAGTCGGTCAGCCGATTGCGAATGTCGACGATTCGCACCTCGCCGTGCCAGCTTCCGTTTGGATTGGACAGCCACTCCAGATGTAACGCGTTCGGAGGAGTGAAAAAAAACCTCGTCTCGACGGGAAGCAACCCAGCATGCACCTGCAGCGTGCTAGGCGGAGTAGAACTGCCGCCACTGTAAAAATAATTGTCCGATGTGGGGCTGTTGTCGAAGATGACGTGGTTGTAGTAGTCCGCCGCAGTCGCCGCAGTGGATATCACAAGCAGCGACACTACTCTTAGGATCAAGCTCAATCGGAAACGAAGCATGTGTGGCGAAGCTCATGGAAGAACAAAATATTGGTCGGGGTGCGCGGATTTGAACCGCGGACCCCCTGCGCCCAAAGTAGCTGCGAAAATAACGGACCCACTCCGGCGCACCCACCAATTTACTAAAACGATATTGTACCAGCCTAAACGTGTGTACGCGTGTGGACAATCGCTGGGACTTGGCACCTAATTAGTGTATGTAATCGGCCTGCTCACAACAGCAGTCCCAGGAGTGTTACGCTTGAACGATAGTTCGTTATAACGCCTCGCATAGCGAGCAACAGCTCAACCAAATGGGACTGGACAATACAAACATCATTGACCTCATTACCAAGCCGTTTCCGGGCGACAACTGTAAGTTGGTTCTTCTTGTAGTGGACGATGGAACCATCACTGACCAGCTACAGCGTTATAGCCTGCTCATCTCAAAACTCACTAACTACGTTAATTTCGTGTCGAGTGAGGATTTCAGGCGCAAGAATCCCGGAATAGATCACGCTGATGTTTTGATACGGGTGGTTTATACCACGCCGCCCAACGAAGCAATGCTGAATGTACAGGCAGTCGGAAAGAGAAATGATGCCGCTCAAAGGCTGCGGGTCGTATTCGTTGATCGGGCATCATTCCCGGATGATTCCAAGCGGCATTGATGCCGTTCAGCGGTTCAACGAGCGCTAACGCTGTTTTCGTCAAACCTCTTGGGCAATTTGTAGCAGGCTTTTGTCCAGTACCAAGTGTGGCTAGATTGGCTGGCCAGAAATAAGTTCGTCGTCCATACTTCAGACTTTCAACGTCTTTACCTCATAAGTGGTCGGCACTGAAAGCCTCTTGTTGTTTAGTATTACAATAGCACTCATTGATAATGCTTTCCGCTTCGGTGCTTCACGAGGTTGGGAAGACTCACGAACCGTTCGATACGCGCCGGATGCCGTGTCCGGCGGCCTTCTATTATTGGCAAGGAAGATTGGTCGGGGCGCGCGGATTTGAACCGCGGACCCCCTGCGCCCAAGGCAGGTGCGCTACCAGGCTGCGCTACGCCCCGACATGACTAGCAAGATTGATTCTACCATCCAACATTCGAGCTACTCGTTCTCATTAACGGCAAATTTGGCCGCATCAAAACGGTGCCGCCTGAATGAATTCAAGTTCGCGAACGGGCTCCGCCAATGGCAAGCGCGATGCCGCCCGCAATTAGCACAACCGTGATGATTGGAGAAACGCGTTCACTGTGGGTGGTTTGAACACCCAGATTAGCGCTACCGACTTTGATGCCTTCCCGTTCCGTGTGAGGAATCGGCACGACTAAGGATGCGATACCCAGAACAATCATCAGAATGCCCACAACCAGCAAAACTTTCATGTCAAACCTTTCGAATCGGAATCGATGCCCAATTTGCTTGGGCCATCGCAATCTTAATCGAAAAACACGGCGAACCACAAAATTGGCATCAAAGGGCTGGCAAGTGCTATCTGGAGGCCCACCACGGTTGGGCGTTGACTCGGAAATAGGACTCAAATAAGCTTAGACAAAGTCATTCGCGACTGTGTTTGAATCTCGCGCTAGCAGTTTGTTCCCGACGCTGCGATGTGGAATGCTCAAGCAAAAAAGTTGCGTTTTTCCAAACTGTATTCGTTCTGTTTGTTTCTTGATCGAACGTAAAATATGCATCCACCTGCGACCTCGGGCTCCACAACTATCGGATGTTCGCTGACATTTTCTGTCAGCGCCGTGTTGCTCTTTCTCGTCGCGCTCCTGTCGAGTGTTCCGTCAATTGCTTACTCCGTACTAACCCACGAGGAAATCGTCGACTTGCTCTGGGCCGACGAGATTCGTCCTTTGCTCCTCAAGCGCTATCCCGAACTCACGGACGACCAGATCAAAGAAGCGCATGCTTATGCTTACGGTGGCGCAGTTATCCAAGACTTGGGTTACTACCCCTTCGGCAGCAAAAAGTTCAGCGATCTGACTCATTACGTTCGCAGCGGAGATTTCGTTCGCGAGTTGTTGGTCGAGAGCTCGGATGTAAACGAATATGCCTTTGCTCTCGGCGCGCTGGGTCACTATACGTCGGATATCGACGGACACCCTGCCGTGAATCAGGCGGTTGCCATCGAGTATCCGAAGTTGCGCGCGAAGTACGGTAAGTCCGTTACTTTTGCGGAGAACAAGACTGCGCACTTAAAAACCGAGTTCGGCTTCGATATGGTGCAAGTTTCAAAGAATCGTTATGCCTCACAGCAATACCATGATTTCATCGGTTTTAAAGTGTCGAAGCCATTGCTAGAGCGAGTTTTCCCCATTGTCTACGGAATCGAACTGAAAGATGTGATTGCGCATGAAGACCTGGCGATTGGTTCGTACCGTTTTGCCATCAGCCGACTAATTCCAGAAATGACGCAGGTCGCCCTCCAGACCCACAAGAAAGACATGATGCGGGAGCATCCTGATTTCGCAAAAAAGAAATTTCTCTATCGCCTCTCGCGCTCCGAGTATGAAAAAGAATGGGGCAAAGACTATACCAAGCCTGGCACGGGAGCCCGCATCCTGGCGCTATTTTTCAGGATTATTCCGCATATTGGCCCCTTCAAAGCGCTTTCCTTCAATAACCCAACCCCGCAGACCGAGGATCTCTATTTCAAGAGCATCAATACGACAGCCGATCAGTACAAGATTTTCTTGCACGCCGTGAGAACTGATTCTCTTCAATTGCCAGATAATGATTTAGACACCGGCCAACCCGCAAAGGCGGCGGAATACTCGCTAGCGGATTCGACTTACGCGACGCTATTGGACCAACTATTAAAGAAGAAGTTCGACGGAACTCCGCCGGAACTACGCTCAAATATTCTCGCCTTTTACTCCGACTTGTCCGCCCCAGTGGTCACGAAGAAAGACCACGCTCGCTGGGACGCCGTCGTTTCTTCTATCAATCAGTTGAAGTCCTTTCAACCTGAACCGAGCGGAACCGCGCACTAATCCAACCCATCCTTGAAGAGCTAAGAGACACACATTATCGAGTTCCAGAAAACCTGCCTCGACATAGAATTTCATCGCCGCAATCCAAGATCCAAGAATGATCAATTCTGACCATCTTGATAAACGGCGACGGGCGATACTGCAAGCTGGGCGTGGTCCCATTCGAACCAGCGTCCCAATAGCATTGTTCTCGCAGTGACGTTCTCGCAGTGACGAGTGAACAAGTATGGCAAGAAAGTAAACTGTTCTTCCTGTGATTGCATCTTAATCAGACCGAGGAGAGCCTCGCCATGAGCCAAATGAGGTATCGGCCTTTTCTTTCGCGACCTTTTCCCTTCCTCGCCATCAATCTGCCTGGAGCGCCCAATCAGTGACTGAACCAAGGGGGAGCGCGGTTGCGGGCCCGGTCCCAGCGCAGCCCGGACTTCGGTTCGCGCCTGCGGATCCCGACACAGCTTCTAAGGGGCTAATTACTCAGTTTTTCGAATGGTTCGGCGAACTCGGCCTGTTCTTTTGGCAAGTCGTGCGAGCTGCGGTTACGCCACCTTACGAGTTCCGTGAACTGTTTGTTCAACTCGACGAGATCGGCTCGAAGTCGCTGCCGCTGGTCGCATTGGCTGGCGCAGCTACCGGTGTAGTTCTATCTCTCGAAGCTCGCTATAGCTTGACTCGGTTCGGAGCCAAATCGCTCCTTCCCGCCGCGATCGTCTTTTCCGTGATTCACGAAACCGGCCCCATCATCACCGGTCTGGTTGTTAGCGGACGAGTCGGCGCTGGTATCGGCGCCGAGTTGGCGTCCATGAAAGTGACCGAGCAAATCGATGCCATTGAGGCCTCCGCCGTAAACCCGTATCGGCTATTGGCTGCAACACGCATCGTGGCTTGCATCCTCATGATGCCCTTGCTTACGCTCGCCGGCGATGCATGCGGATTGTTTATGGGGTGGGTCGCTCAGGCTCTGGCTGAACCGCTCTCCTTTCATCAGTTCATCACTCAGGGTTTCAAGGGCGCTGATTTCAATGATTTTCTGCCACCTACGCTTAAAACCTGTGTGTTTGGACTCATCATTGGCCTCATTGCTTGTTATCAGGGAATGCGCACAAAAGGAGGCGCAGCGGGAGTAGGCCGCGCGGCCACGAGCTCGGTCGTTCTGTCTTCCTTGTTCGTAATTCTGGCGGATGTAGTGCTTGTAAAAATTATTCTCGTGTTTTTCCCATAGATATTTCTGACGTTCTTGGCTGAGCCTCTGGTGAAACCAGTATGGAAACAATTGATCGAGTCGTCAAAAAACGAGAGCGTTCCGCTGAAGACAACGGTGGGCCCGCTATTGAAGTCGAAAATCTGCACAAGTCCTTCGGCAGTCAGCGCGTCTTGAATGGAATTACCTTGAACGTGCAACGTGGTGAGACTTTGGCGATCTTGGGTCGCAGCGGCACTGGGAAGAGCGTTGCTTTAAGGATCATCATCGGACTTGAGAAGCCGGATTCAGGATCAGTTCGCATTCAGGGTCAGGACATCACCGGACTCACTCTGGATCAGCTGAGCGAGATTAGAAAAAAAATGGGATTCCTCTTTCAACACGCCGCCCTTTACGACTCGCTGACGGTTGAACAGAATGTGGCTTTTCCTTTGGTGCATCACAAAGCGGAAATGTCGAAGTCTGAAATAAAAGATCGAGTCAACACACTGCTCACTGAAGTAGACATGGAACAAGCGGCGCAGAAAATGCCGTCCGATATCTCCGGAGGCATGCAGAAACGGGTTGGCTTGGCGCGCGCGCTGGTTTTGGAGCCCGATATTCTCTTGCTCGACGAACCCACCGCGGGCCTTGATCCAATCAGCTCAGGAGAAATCGACGATCTGATTCTCAAACTCCAAAAAGAACACCAAATGGCGTCGATCGTGGTGACGCACGATCTGCACAGCGCCAAAACAATATCGGACCGCCTCGCCTTGCTCGATCAGGGAAAAGTGGTCATTCAGGGCAGCTTTGAAGAACTTCAGCAGAGTGACAACGATTTTGTAAAAGAATTTCTAAAGCATTCGTAGAGATTGATGGGGGAAGTATGTCGAGAGCGGCGCGGTTAGGTATTTTCATTGTCGCGACACTGGCAATCCTGGTGGCGGGCGTCTTCATTATTGGAGGCAAACAATACCTCTTCAGTTCGACATATCAATTGAAGGCGCAATTCGACAACGTCGAAGGCTTGGATGAAGGCGGCGACGTGCGGGTAGGCGGTGTCCACACCGGAACTGTGCGCCGCATTCTGTTACCAGGCAAGCCAGGCGAAAAAGTCACAGTAGTTGTGGACCTCGGTAAAAAATCGCACGACATCATTAAGAAAGATTCGATTGCTTCGATTGAAACCGAAGGCCTGCTGGGCAATCAGTATCTCGCGATCTCATTCGGCACTTCGGGGGCTGCCGACGTCCGCGATGGTGACACTATTGCCAGCCATCCGCCACTTGAAATGGCAGACATTCTGCAAAAGGCAAGCGGCCTTCTCGACACCAGCCAGGTAGCCCTTCAGGACCTGACGAAAGTCTCGGCGAATCTTAACGCAATCAGCGGCAAAATTAATCGCGGTGAGGGAACCGTCGGCGCTCTGGTCAACGATAAGCAACTCTATAACAACCTCGAAGAAACGACCGCGTCCATGAATAAAACCATGGTGCAGGCCGAGGCGGGGGCCACCGACTTCAAAGAAAATATGGAAGCCTTGAAGCATAGTTTCTTTGTGCGCGGATTTTTCAAGAAACGGGGCTACGAAGATTCCACCGAGCTGACGACCAATGAAGTCGCACGCCTGCCGCAGGGTACACCGACAAAGGAATTCACCTATCCCGCGAAACAGCTTTTTGACAAGCAAGATTCTGCGAAGCTCAAGAACCAGAAAACTCTGAAAGATGGCGGCGAGTTTCTCGCCAATAACGATTTCGGTTTTGCGGTCATCGCCGTATCCGCCGGAATGGAAGGCGATGCCCAGAAAGATCTGGTGCTGACCGAAGCGAGAGCGATGGTTGTGCGCGAGTATCTGGTGACTCATTTCGGATTCGATGACAGCCAACTGAAGACTCTCGGTATGGGGAAGCAAAAAGACGCGGGTCCGAACGGCGGATGGGGAACGGTGCGCATTATGATCTATCCCCCCGGCACCGAGATTCCGCCCAATAAGCAAGAGGCAACCAGCAGCACAACTAAGACTCAACCGGAACAAGTCGATCAGACATCGTCTTCCACGTCGAAGCAATAGCGCTCGATCCTGCTGGCCGCAGCGAGGATAGAAGTTTTCATCGGATTGTCGAACTAAGCTCCTCGATAATCCTGATTTGTTAAGAATTAGAGACGAAGCGGCTAAGATTTCGTACACTTGCGGGATTCGCTCATGCGAAATATCATGCGCGGGGTTCGGAGCAGGACAAGGAGATCCGATTGACCGTTGACACAAATGAGGCTCCTCCCATCACCGATCCTAGCCGGCAACTGCCTGCCCACGGTTCGGATCCCAATCGGCGCAAGAAGTTCTGGCTCATCGTCGGCATCGTTTTTTTTCTTGTATTAATTCTTGCCGCGATTCTGCTCTGGCGTCATTACGCAGGCGCAAAAAAAGCGAAGCCCGCTCCGCCTAAGATTGCAATAACGACCGCGACGGCCACTACAGGAGACATCGGTATCTACCTCGGCGAGATCGGTACCGTCACGCCCGTCTATACTGCTTCCATTACCAGCCAGGTAACGGGCCTGGTCACTGCCGTCCATTTCAAAGAAGGTCAACTGGTAAAAAAAGGTGACCCGCTCATCGAGATCGATTCGCGCACCTATCGCGCCACACTCCTCCAGGCGCAGGGCCTTCTTGAACGTGATCAGAATCTGCTCGCCCAAGCAAAAATGGACCTGGAACGCTATCGCGAAGCGTTAGCGCGCAACGCAATCGCAAAACAAATTTTCGACGACCAGGAAAAGCTCGTCCTGCAGGACCAGGGCACCGTAAAAAATGATGAAGGAACAGTTCAATACGATCAGGTCCAGGTCGACTACTGCCATATCACCGCTCCCATCTCTGGACGCATGGGTTTGCGCTTGGTCGATCCGGGCAACGTAGTCCAGCCCTCCGCGAGCACCACTCTGGCAGTCATCACGCAGGTCAGTCCTATTACTGTGATTTTCACGATTCCTGAAGACAGTCTCGGGCCGGTCCAGGCTCAACTGCACAAAAAGGCGACGTTGACGGTGGATGCGTTGGATCGCACGGCGCAGACGAAAATCGCGAGTGGCCACCTGTTGACGATCGATAATCAGATCGATACGACGACCGGTACAGTGAAGGCCCGAGCTATTTTCGAGAATAAAGACGAGAGTCTTTTTCCCAATCAATTTGTGAATACTAGGCTGCTCGTCAACACTCTGCGTGGAGTGACTCTGGCTCCAGCCTCAACCATCCAACAAAATGGTCAAGCGTCGTTCGTATATGTCATCCAAAATGACACCGCCCACATTCGCACCGTTAAGCCTGGTGTGACCGATGCAGGCCTGACGCAGGTTGACGGTATCAATCCCGGCGACGTCCTCGCCAACAGCAGTTTCGACAAATTACAAGAGAACACAGCGGTCAACATTTCGAACAACCAGAAACCGGGTTCAAACAATTCTCAAAACAATACTTCAGGCAGCAATTCACAAAATAATTCGAAGCAGTCCGCGCCAGCGGCTCACAAGGGGAGCATAGCTCCGTGAGTCCATCTCGCCCGTTTATCTTGCGGCCGGTCGCCACCTCTTTGCTTATGGTGGCTATCTTGCTCGTCGGCATCGTCGGTTATACCCAATTGCCGGTCTCGGCTCTGCCGCAAGTGGACTATCCAACCATTCAAGTGCTTACGTTTTATCCGGGCGCAAGCCCGACCGTGATGGCGACTACCGTCACCGCTCCACTCGAGCGTCAATTTGGCCAACTGCAAGGCCTGAGCCAGATGACGTCTACGAGTTCCGGTGGCACTTCCGTCATCGTGCTCCAATTCACACTCAGCCTGAATATCGATGTTGCCGAGGAAGAGGTTCAGTCAGCCATCAACGCCTCGCAGAGCGTTCTGCCATCCATCCTGCCGGCGCCGCCGACCTACAGCAAGACGAACCCGGCCGATGCTCCCGTACTGACCCTTGCTATCACTTCAAACTCGATTCCACTCTCTCAGGTTGAGGACCTCGTCGATACTCGGCTCGCTCCTAAGATTTCGCAGCTCAGCGGAGTTGGCTTAGTCACCATCAGCGGTGGCCAAAAGCCAGCCGTGCGCATTCAAGCCAATCCCACCGCTTTATCGTCCTACGGCATCAATCTCGAAGATCTACGCACCGCGATCACTCAAGCCAGCGTAAACGCCGCCAAAGGCAACTTCGATGGACCGCGTCAGGATTATCAAATCGATGCCAACGATCAACTCGTAACGCCACTCGACTACGCAAGTGTCGTAGTTGCCTACCGTAACAACGCGCCAGTGATGCTCACCGACGTAGCGCGCATCGTGAACGGCGTAGAGAACAAGAACCAAGCCGCGTGGATGAATCAGACACCCGCCGTCATCCTGAACGTGCAACGTCAGCCCGGCGCCAACACGATCAGCGTGGTCAAGAGCATCAAGCAGCTGTTGCCCCAACTTCAGGCCAATCTGCCGGCGGGCATTCAAGTCACCACGCTCACCGATCTCACCACTGCGATTGAAGCTTCCGTCTCCGATGTTGAGTTTGAATTGATGTTGACGATCGGACTCGTCGTACTGGTCATCTTCCTTTTCCTGCGCAGCGTCTACGCCACCATCATCCCGAGCGTCGCTGTCCCACTTTCGCTCGTCGGTACCTTTGCGGCGATGTACATCCTGGGCTACAGCCTGGACAACTTATCGCTGATGGCGCTCACTATCTCCACCGGATTTGTCGTGGATGACGCCATCGTGATGATCGAGAATATTTCGCGCTACATCGAAGCCGGAGATCCGCCGATGGAAGCGTCCCTCAAAGGCGCGGAGCAAATTGGCTTCACGATTCTCTCGCTCACCGTTTCGCTCATCGCCGTTCTCATCCCTCTGTTGTTCATGGGCGATGTTGTAGGCCGGCTGTTCCGTGAGTTTGCTGTGACCCTCGCAGTCACCATCATCGTTTCGGCGGTCGTCTCGCTTACTTTAACGCCCATGATGAGCGCGCGTATTCTGCAACATAATCCCAAAGAAAAGCAGGGACGCATTTATCAATTTACGGAGCGCGCCTTCAAGGGCATGATCGCGTTCTATGGACGCACGTTGAAGGTCGTTCTCCGCTATCAGACGATCACGCTGCTCGTCGCACTTTCTACGTTGATACTCACAGTTTTCCTTTACGTGATTATTCCCAAGGGGTTTTTCCCAATCCAGGATACGGGCGTAATCCAGGGTATTTCTCAGGCGCCGCAAACAATCGGCTCGACCGCCATGGCCGAGAAGCAACAGGAACTTACAAAGGCCGTTCTGGCCGATCCCGCGGTCGAGAGTGTCTCCTCATTTATCGGAGCTGACGGAACCAACACCACCGCCAACAGCGGCAGGATGTCGATCAATCTCAAGCCCCTGGCTGATCGTAAAATCAGCGCGTCGAATCTGATTCGCAGGCTCACATCCAGGGTGAATCAGGTTCAGGGAATCACCCTGTTTATGGAGCCGGTGCAGAACATATCAGTCGATGACCGTGTCAGCCGCACGCAGTATCAGTACACCCTCGAAGATCCGAACGCCGACGAATTGAACGACTGGACTAACCGCTTCGTCGATCGCCTAAAGCAGTTGCCCGAACTCGAAGACGTCGCCACCGATCAACAATTAGGAGGCTTGGCCGTCTCTCTCGTGATTGACCGCATCACCGCGTCGCGATTGGGTATCGCGCCCACCACCATCGATAACACACTCTATGACGCCTTCGGTCAGCGCCAAATCAGCACCATGTACACACAAGTAAATCAGTACCATGTTGTACTAGAGAGCGATCCGCAATTTCAAACTGACCCCAATAATCTCAACCATATCTACATCCAATCGAATGCTTCCTCAGGCGCTTCCGGCGCCGGAGCCTCATCATCGTTCGCGTCGTCTGGTTCATCCTCTGCCGGTTCGAACGGTCTAACAACTTCGGCGAAATACACGCCTGCGGCGAACACCCTCGCTCCTCCCGCGAACGCGCTTTCGCCCACTGCTTCTTCGACGCCTGGCAATGGAACAAAATCCTCCGCCGTCAGCAGTTCGACTACGAGCAATGCTGTTCCACTAAGTGCCTTCTCGCATTTTGAAAAGACGACGGAGCCGCTTTCGATCAGCCACCAGGGCCAGTTTCCTGCCATAACCGTATCATTCAATCTCGCGCCAAATGCCGCGCTGGGCGAGGCAATTACGGCCGTAGACAAAGTGCAAAAAGACATGCACATGCCAGCCAGCCTTCAGGCTGGTTTCCAAGGCACGGCAGCGTCGTTCACCGCTTCACTTTCAAACGAACCATTACTCATCCTTGCCGCGCTGGTCACCGTCTATATCGTGTTGGGAGTTTTGTACGAGAGTTTCATCCATCCGATAACGATTCTTTCCACCCTGCCGTCCGCCGGAGTTGGCGCATTTCTCGCCCTCATTATCTTTGGCCAGGATTTAAGCGTCGTCGCAATCATCGGCATCGTCCTCCTGATCGGTATCGTAAAAAAGAATGGAATCATGATGGTCGACTTCGCGCTCGAAGGCGAACGCGAGCACGGTAAAAGCGCGACGGAAGCAATCTACGAGGCATGTCTGCTCCGTTTCCGCCCCATCATGATGACCACCATGGCCGCATTGCTAGCCGGACTTCCATTGGCTCTAGGATCGGGCTTCGGTTCCGAGTTGCGCCGTCCACTAGGCATCGCCATGGTGGGCGGATTGCTTCTGAGCCAGGTGCTCACCCTCTACACGACGCCAGTCATCTACGTTTTCTTCGATAATTTGGCACACCGCTTTTCGCGCATGTCGAAGCGGGCGCCCGCGCCCAACGGAGAAGTTGCGGGGCCGGCATGAACATCTCTGCACCATTCATTCACCGGCCCGTAGCCACCACGCTTCTTACGGTGGCGATAGCGCTCGCCGGAGCGATCGCCTTTGAAGTGCTCCCCGTAGCGCCTTTGCCGGAAGTTGACTTTCCAACGATTTCGGTCGGTGCGGGCCTGCCCGGAGCCAGCGCCGCCATCATGGCATCATCGGTCGCGACTCCTCTAGAGCGCCAGTTCGGCCACATTGCCGGCGTAACTGAGATGACCTCCTCCAGCACGCTGGGCACAACATCCATCACGATCCAGTTTGACCTAACCCGGGATATCGACGGAGCGGCCCGCGATGTGGAGGCGGCGATTAACGCAGCCCGCAGCTATTTACCCGCCAACCTGCCCGGCAACCCCACCTACCGAAAAGTTAACCCCGCCGACTCGCCGATCATGATTCTCGGTCTCACCTCCGACAAGTATGGTCCGGCAAAAATGTACGACGAAGCCTCGACAGTGGTGGCGCAGAAGTTGTCGCAGATTCAAGGGGTCGGCCAAGTCGTTGTTGGAGGAGGAGCGCTGCCCTCCGTCCGCGTCGATGCAAATCCCTCTCAACTAGCCAGCCTCGGACTCACGATGGCGAATCTGCAGTCCGTGCTCAGCCTGCAAAACTCCGATCTCGCCAAAGGACAAATCTCTGACGGTAATTTCACCGCCGACATTCTCGCCAACGATCAGATTTCTCTCGCTGCGGATTACAAACCTCTGGTCGTGGGTTACAAGAATGGAGCCGCGATTCGTCTCTCCGACGTCGCCGATGTCACTGATTCCGTCGCAAACGTCCGTGCAGCAGGCTATTTGAATGGCAAGCGCTCGGTTACGATCATCATCTTTCGCCAACCGGGCGCCAACATTATTAACACCGTAGATCGAGTCCGCGCGGAACTGCCTTCCATCCAAGCAACGATACCGCTCGGCATCGATACCACCGTCGTCCTTGATCGCACCACAACAATCCGTGCATCCGTTAACGACGTCGAGCGCACACTCCTGCTCTCAATCGGCCTCGTGATTTTTGTGGTTTTCGTTTTCCTGCGCAACGGCCGCGCTACCCTCATCCCCGCAGTCGCGGTTCCGGTCTCATTAATCGGCACGTTCGGCGTGATGTATCTCTGCGGTTACAGCCTCGACAATCTTTCGCTCATGGCCATGACCATTTCCACCGGTTTCGTCGTCGATGACGCCATCGTGGTCATGGAGAACGTCGCCCGCCATCTCGAAAATGGCATGGAACCTTTCGCCGCAGCTCTCAAGGGCGCGGAAGAAATCGGCTTCACCGTTTTCACCATCAGCGTTTCGTTAATCGCTGTATTTATCCCTCTTCTCATGATGGGCGGAATCGTAGGCCGCCTTTTCCGCGAGTTCGCCATCACGCTCTCTACGGCCGTTTTCATCTCCATGATCATTTCACTGACGACGACGCCAATGATGTGCGCGTATCTCCTTAAAAACGAGCGGAAGGAAAAACACGGCCGCCTCTACATGGCCAGCGAAAAATTCTTTGATGGACTTCTCTCCCTGTATCGCACATCGCTTCACTGGGTTCTTGACCATCCCGCTCTCACCCTCATAGTTCTCTTCATTACGATTGCGCTCAATGTCGTCCTGGCCATCAAAATACCGAAAGGCCTTTTCCCCGTTGAAGACACTGGAGCAATCACCGGAAGCGTGCGCGGGCCGCAGGATTCGTCCTTCCCGGCCATGGACGACTCAATTCGCCAGATCGGCGCCGCCATCAAGAGCGACCCTGCGGTCGAAAACGTAATTGCCTTTACCGGCGGCGGCGGGGCGACAAACACGGGATCCATCTTCATAGCGCTGAAGCCGTTAGCGGAACGGAAAGTCAGCGCCGCCCAGATCATCGATCGCTTACGACCCAAGCTTGGCCGGTTGCCCGTCGCCTCCGCTTTTCTTCAAGCCGCGCAAGATCTCCGCCTCGGTGGACGCTCCAGCAACGCGATGTATCAATACACAATCCAGGCCGACAACGTTCAGGATCTTTTTACGTGGGGCCCGCGAATATTGAAAGAAATGCAGCACCTGCCTGGTCTGCAAGATGTGAGCTCAGACCAGCAAAACGGCGGACTCGATGAACTACTGACTTATGATCGCGTGACCGCGGCCAAACTCGGCCTGACCGTGCAGGCGCTAGACTCCGCGCTGTATGGCGCTTTCGGGCAATCGGAAGTCTCCATCATCTACACGCAGCTAAATCAGTACTACGTGGTGCTCGAAGTTGCGCCCCAGTATCGTCAAGATCCGCAAGGCTTGAAAAGCGTCTACCTGCATACCTCCAGCGGCAGCAACGGCACCAATAACATTCCCTTGCTCGCCGTTGCGCGCGGACAAGCGAATACAACGCCGCTATCCATCAACCACACTGGTTTATTTCCATCCGTCACCGTCTCCTTCAATTTGGCGGCAAATCTGTCATTAAGCGATGCCTCGTCGGCAATCACTCAAATGCAGAAGCGGCTCGGCACCCCTTCCACCATGCAAGGCTACTTTGCCGGCACGCTACTCGCGTACCAGCAATCGCTCGGTACAGAACCCGTGCTGATCGTCACGGCGCTTCTAGCCGTCTACATCGTTCTCGGCATTTTGTATGAAAGTCTGGTTCACCCGCTCACCATCATTTCCACGCTTCCGTCCGCCAGCGTAGGCGCAATGCTCGCCTTGATGCTGTTCAAAGTGGATCTGAACATCATCTCGATCATTGGTATCGTGCTGCTGATCGGCATCGTCAAAAAGAACGCCATCATGATGATCGACTTCGCGCTGCAGGCCGAGCGCGAGGAAGGGAAGAGCACGGCCGATGCGATTTTTGAAGCCTCGATGTTGCGCTTTCGTCCGATCCTAATGACCACCATGGCAGCCCTTTTAGGCGCACTGCCGCTAGCCTTGGGGACGGGCACTGGCTATGAACTCCGCCGCCCGTTAGGCATCACCATCGTGGGAGGGTTGATTCTGAGCCAGTTGCTGACCCTTTACACGACCCCAGTGGTCTATTTGGAGTTTGACCGGCTCCGCCTCCGGATGCTCGGCAAGCAGCGCGACACCGCGCCCTACAGCGCTGGTCCATCCCCTTCCGCCGCAGATTAACGATCTCTACCAGACTTCAGCGGCTGACGTGAGAGCAAACTGGGTAACTTTTTGGATATCCCCTAAAGGTGGAGTCCCCTTACCAGCCTCGCTCGGACTATAATCTGCTTCGGAAGTCATGCCCAGTTCACGCTACGCTTTGGTGACGTACGTCCGCGATCCGGTTGGTGAGTTTGTGGAACAGTTACGTCAAGAACTCCACCCCACGATAGCCCACATGCCGGCCCATCTAACCGTTCTCCCTCCGCGGGCACTGGTGGGCACGGAAGAAGCCGCGCTCGAATTTCTGGAAGAAGCGTGCAGTCGCGTCATTCCCTTTAGCGTCGAACTTGGCGATGTGGAAACTTTCTTGCCCACGACTCCGACGATATTTATCCAGGTGCAGCGCGCCGCCTATCGTATCCGCGAACTGCATGATCAACTCTGCGGCAAGGGCCTGAATTGCAATGAAAATTGGCCCTACATTCCACATCTCACCATCATGAAAACCGAAACTGACGAGCAGGTAAGCGCTGCGCTGGCAACCGCGCGTGAACGCTGGGCGCAGTTTTCGGGCAAACGCGAAGTCCAGGTCGAGAAACTGATGTTCGTTCGCGAAAATGGCGACCGCTGGCAGGATGTGGCTCCAGTGGCGCTAGGACACGGCCAATTGTCCCCGAAATGAAGCCCAGCAGAGAAATTGCCCCACGTTCGCGCTTCTTCCGCGCCCTCTAACGATTTGGGCCATGCCCAAACGCATAAGCCTAATCTTAAAGAAGCCACGCTCAAACCCCGCGCCCGTCGCCACTTCCAGCCACCATCGGTACATGTACTTTCTGGCCGTTGCCAACCACAATAGGCGGATTACCATGGATTCAACGGGCTGCAACCCGAGCGCCGGATCCCAGGCTGCGGGGCTTGATCGAGACTTTCATCAGAAGTCCGATCGAAAGAGTGAAAAAATGCAAATTGGGGTTTATGGATCCGGCTACCTCGCTACTGTCATCTCCGCCTGTCTCGCCGATTTCGGCACACCCGTTTGCTGCTGTCACTCTGACGGCACCCGCATTCTGGAAATCGCCAAAGGCAACATCCCATTTTTCGAAAAAAATCTTCAGGAAGTAATCCGCCGAAATGTGCGGGCGGGGCGCCTTGTCTATTCCGAAAATCCCGACGAACTGGCACGCAAGGCTCAGGTAATTTTTCTCGCCGAAGATTCCCCCCAAGGGCTAGAAGACATCGTAGTGCGGCTCGCAACCGCGGGCGGACGCTTCCAGGTGCTGTCCATCGTAACGCCAGGCCGCGTAGGCTCCACCACGAAGATAGAAAAGTTGCTGAAAGAAAAGGGACTGAAAAGCCTGCTCGTATGCCAGCCCATGTTCTTCACCAACGGATGCGCCGTCGAAGACTTCAACTGGCCCGACCGTATCATTCTGGGCACGCCGTCGAGTGAAGCCGTCGCATCGCTGAAACAGATTTTTCATCCGCTGGTCATGCGCGGAGTGCCCGTCCTGGTCACGAACTACGAAACCGCAGAGCTGACGCGCGAAGCAACCACCGCATTTGTCGCGACCAAAATTTCATTCATCAACGAAATGGCCAGCCTCTGCGAACACGTGAACGCCGACGCCGTGAGCCTCTCACTCGCCCTCGGCTTGGATAAGAAAATTGCTCCGCGTTGTCTACAACCGGGCGCCGGAATGGGCGGAATCTTTGCCGAAAGCGACATGGAGTCGATCACCGGCCTGGCTCTGGAAAATCAAGTTGAGCTGAAAGTTTTGAACGCTGCCCGCGAAGTGAATCTCAACCTCGCCGACCGCCTCATGCAAAAGGTAGCCGCTGCGATCAGCACCGTCCATAACAAAGATGTTGGCATCCTGGGTCTCTCTTTCAAACCAAATACCAACTCCGTCGCGGGATCGGCTTCTCTGCAGCTAGCACAAAACCTTCTCGCCGGAGGAGCGCGCGTACGCGCCTACGACCCAGTAGCAATGCCCGAAGCGAGGCTGCAATTGAATGGCTCTGTTAAATACTGCGAGTCTGCCTACGGAGTCGCCGAGGGCGTCGACGCCTTGGTCGTGGCTACCGGTTGGCCCGAATTCCGAGCGCTCGATTTCACCAAGATTCGCCACCTCGTCAAACGGCCAATCATCATCGACACTAAGAATCTGCTCGACTCATCGCGGCTGCGCGCTCTAGGATTCCAAGTGATGGGAATAGGGCGATAGTTGCAATGTAGCGTTGCAGTGCAATCATCCAAGAAAGAAGCAGGTGCAAGCCGTACTCCACCGCAATTGCTATAATCATTGTTTGCGGTGGGAGTAGCTCAATCGGTAGAGCATCGGACTGTGGCTCCAAGCCCAACCCATTCACCTTTTCTCGCAAAACCCCAGTAAACGTGCGGCTTTTCAGAGAGTTGCCGGAGAACTGCTCCGCTCTCGTGCGAGTCGTTTTGCGCCGTCCTATTTACGTCTTTTTTCAAGCTATCGGGCAGACTTCGGGCAGAATTTAGAAGGCCGTCGCAACTAGGTATCGCAGTCAGGCCCCAAGCGACCTTGACCCTAAGAGTCCGGGACTGGTACCCGCTTATAGCTGCTCTGCACAAACTGCTGTCCTGCCCATCGGTACGTAACTACGTCCAAGCTTTTTGGACAGCAGTGAGGGCTGTCTTCGTTGCTTCGTCCCGTAATTGTCAACGTCAACGAATTGTCGTCAAAGTTCGCACCCGTTCCTCCAGCATCGGAGTCGAAACTGATTTGCTGTACCAAGACTGGATTGGCTCCGCGTAGTTCGAACAGTTGCAGATCGGAAGAGCGTC
>OBLW0100001407.1_pt1 | contig 20419 bp, 15 predicted proteins | sample 1520161 | NCBI WGS metagenome assembly OBLW01 (sample SAMEA3539309, study PRJEB22396) | soil metagenome | biome: tundra; feature: field; material: soil | place: USA | collected 2010-05 | depth 0.15 m | reverse complement strand
GGGCGATAGAAGATTCCTGCCGCATCTGATTGGGACGTAAAATAGGAAGGGCACGCTAGTCTAGCCAGACTACTTGCCATCAGTAACAGAGTTTCCGCGCGCCACCCGAAAACCTGCAAAGCGTCTGCCAACGAGCGCTTTTGAGTGATCCAGTGACGGGCGATGGTCCTCTGCAATAGTTGGGCCGCACTTGCATCGAGGGTTCGCCCTGGATAGGATCTGGGTCCGCGCGTCGAAGGACGCGAATTCAAACGTCAACGCAGACCTGAACCCAGCAGCGTCGGTGGTGCACACCTGCGGGCACACACACGAATCAGAGCATTTTGCGAGCAATTCGATGGCAGGGTTGCGAAGTTCAACCACTGAATTCGCCAGAAAGCCTAACGCAGGCCGAACGTGCGGCGGATCAATACGGTGAGCGGACTGCGAGCCAGGTCTGTGGGGATTTCCGTCGAGCGCGAGGCCACGCGCGGAGAGCCCCGAGATTTCGGAGTTGAGAAAAGACATTCAGGATTGGAAAGAGGATGAAATCGGCATGATGAAAGCCACAGAAATCGACGAACAGGTTGTCGGCGAAACCGAGAAATTGGGAATGCTCCGCGTGCAACTCGCCGCGGTAAACTTAGCGGAGCGAGAGACGGAAATCGCCGCGTTGCTGCATTTCTCGGTGGACGATGCCGAGCGAGCCTCGGTGTTGCGAAACAGAGCGCTCCGAATAGCGAGCGAAGTTGAGGCAACGGGGCGCCGGCTTGAACTGCTGCCAGTAGCGCGTAAGTTCGCATTGGACCAGGCCGAGAAAGCCAAGGTTGGAACGCGCGCGTCTGGAGGCTGTCAGCACTCATCGAGGCTAGACCGCTGCTGACCGAGTGCACCCCGAGTATCCACAATTGGGCAGTGGTATGGCGATTCCCTTTGATCGCGTGACTTCGCCGCGCGACCTCCGCGCGACCAAGCACGTACTTGGTTGGAAAAAAGAACGCTCGAAACAACATAGAGCGGCTAAAGAGGAATTGACCTTGAGACCAGCGCGCAGGCACTCTCAAGCAAGGGCATTCGTCCCTTGTTTGATTGGCTCCAAGGGTCGCGTCCTCGAAGCGCCGCCCTTGGGTTTAGCTTACATGGAAGAGTTCTCCGCCCGGCTATTTTTGAGTCTCCGAATTGGCGCGCGGCTCTTCTCGCGCTCATCTCCAATCGCGAACTTGGGGCGAAGCTCAGGTCCAGCAGCACGTTCCCGCATGACCGAATTGAGTGCGCCCGACCACGGGCCATGACCAAGGATGCCGTGGAACATGTCGCTTTTCGCGTAGGTCTCGTCGATCTGCGCGAGGTTCACATCTCCCGACATGGCGGTGAAGAGAGAAATGTCCTCATGCGACAGGATGCGCACCAGGCCGGCCTGGCGGTGCGCCCTGGCGTGAGTTCGTCAAAGGTCACGTTTTCTGTCTCTACTGAGGTTTTACAGGCGAAACTGGCCTGCCGCGATTTGAACGTCGATGGGATCGAAAGTCCGCGCAGGGACTGGTGGTCGCAGACAGACGTATGGTTCTTTCAGGTCGGCACGCTGCTGGCTACCGCAGAGGCGTTCGTCAATCGCTCTCCCGCGGCTACTTCGCCGATGAACGGGTCCGTGCCTTCCACGCCGAAGCGCGCAAGACGCACTGCATCAACTGACTCAGCAACGCCAGATTACCAGCCAACTCGTCTAAGGTTTGTATCTGTACACAGCCATTGATCGAACCGTCCAGCAAGGGCAGCGTCTTACGCGCCGCAACCTGACCCACTGGCAGGACCATGATGTCATTTGCGTGACCGTGCACGAACCTTCGCGCGGTGTCTACGCTCTGGACTCGACCACCATTGACCTTTGCTTGTTAGTCTTTTGCCTGTCAGTGCCGGGATAAAACACCCGCAATTTCGCCGGTTTTGACGAGGCGTTGGCATCAGCCTGGGCGGGACGCGGTAGGGACTCTACAGCAGTTTCTAAAGGATTTCTATTGAATCTGACCACCAACTGGGGTTAGTATCGCGCAGCGCCAATTTTTCATGCTCCCTCGGACGGAAGACCGTCTGCTTATGGACGCCCGAATCGGTCGCGGTGTTAGCCCCGGTTTAAAACGACCGCAATTCGCCCGGTAATGTAGCTGGCTTTTCCGGGCCATCGGCGTAAGGGAGTAACCGCCGCATTCCCAGGCGAAGATGGTGGGTCGCTCAGGTTTCAGAGTCGCAGAGGCCAAAACTGCCCGAGGAAGGGGAACAGCGTTCGGCAACTCAACCGCAGCAAGCCGTGCTGGAGTTGGAGCGGTGTCCGTTACCGATCCGCTGGATTGCCGTATACATCATGCGCCGCAAGAATGAAAACGGTGCGACGGCGGCCGTGTCCGATAATCGAATCGCACTGACAAATGGAGTATCTGCGGACCATCTCCGCGTCAGCCTCGGCCCAGTCTGCATCGAGGTTGTTCCGCGCAGCCGAAAGTGGGATAAAGAGAATCGTGTCCACGTGGGGTCTGCGCCGAGATGGTGACCTTGCCAGGATCCCGAGCCCCATGCGGAGCCCCACCTCCTGGCAAGAAGTCCCGCTGGAGAAGAATACCGCTTTAGCAGCTGCGACGGGTGCGCGACCAAGCGGATTGGCCGGTTAATGGGGCGCTAACATCGGGGTGCTACTCTCGCACATCCGTTTCTCGAAAACTCGCAAGCAGGCAAGCAGGCCTGCTGTGTGCCGTTGCACAGATCACAAGCCTCTTTGCGGCCTGCGGCCTTTCTTTCCCAACCGCCCGCTCCGCGAAGGACCGAAACCCTCGATACCTGAAAACACACTTAATTAATAACACCTTCATTGAAGAAGTCAAAGCCGCTCCACCAGGTGCTTTCACGGACGCGCCGATTACGCTCACTCTCCATCTCCTCCCGCCAGATCAGCCACAGGTCGTCCTCTCACCTTGTTCGTCGTGAACGGATGCTAGCTCCGGCAGACCGTCGAAACCCTGTTCTCCGAACTCCACATCTTGGTCGGGCGCTGCGGCCTTCGGGAATGTCCGATAGACCTGGCAGCGCCGCTGTGGCTCCGGAACGAGGCGGAACGAGAGGCGAAGAAGGCGGAGAATATGGGGCCGAAAGGGAATCGAAGGAAGAACGACAAACCTCAATTTATCAACTAGATCGGAATCTTCGAGAGCCATAGCGATGATACTCGGACACACGCCTCGCTTCACCGGAATCAACAGTCACTTGCGTGGATGGGCAGATTCGTGCGAGGTAGCCAGCGGCCCGTGAACTGTGCCCGATCCGGGTCGGCGGGTAAGATCAACTGTCGCAGGCGCGGGCAAAAGGACCACTCCGCTGATCGCACCCAGGGTCAACGAGACGTTGCCACCTGAAACCGTGTAAGTCGCCCCGCCCAGCGCGTCCTGAAGCTGCGTGCCGTCTGCGTAATAAGCACTCACCGGGATTAAGGGGGTGTTCGCCGCTGGCCCATTGTTTAACGCCACAATGGCTGCTTGCCCGGAGCCAACTCGCCCATATGCATAGCTGCTCGCGGCCGTGGATGGCTGCTGTATGTCCCCGTTCAGAAGCGTAACAAACGTGCCGCTTGAAAGTGCCGGATACTGCTTCCGCAGATGGGCGAGCTTCGTGTAGTACGCGATCACGCTCAGATCCGGCGGACCGTAGATTGTTGGATTGCCCGGCTGATCCGTCCAAGGGTACGGTGCACGCGCATATGGGTCGCCCACCGGGCCATTCGCACCGTTGTAGCGCGAAGGAGCATTCATTGCAGCCTCGTCTCCATAGAACACAGTTGGAGCCCCGATATAAGTGAACTGAAAGAGCGCTGCCAGTTCGAGCCGTTGCTTAGCCTGCGTCATCCCGTTGTCACCCAGTTCCGTCAATATATACAAGGCGCGGTTGGTGTCCTGGGAGTCGATAAGATTGAGCATGGCCGCGCTCGCTTGTGGTGGATAGTCGTCTCGAACCGCGCGGTTGGCGGTATCGAATTGGCTCGGCGTTAGCGGAATGATGGAGTCGTTGCCGTTATCGTTGTTGTCCACCCAGCCATACGCGCCGCGAGCAAAGCCGAGCACGTTGCGCCGGAATCGATAATTCATGACCCCATCCATCTGATCGCCTGCTAGCCACTGACTCGCGTTGGGCCAAATCTCCCCGAGCAGCGGGCCGTCGCTTTTGTCGCTCTTGGCGCGTTCCCGCAATGCCACCCACCACGCATGCGGAAAATTCGGGTCGGAAGCGACATCGAACCGCCATCCGCTGACTCCCGCCTTATACCAGTGCAGAATAACGTTATCCGCAGCTCCGCTGTAAAAGAAATCCTGCACCGCCTGTGCCGTGTGGTCGAAAGTCGGCAGAGTATCGTAGCCGAACCAACCCGGATAATCGACCGTGGTACAGGGAACGTTGGCATCATTGAAGTGGAACCAAGTCCGGTAAGGAGAATTCAGCGACTGGCACGCACCGACTGGTGGAAACCGGTTGTATCGGTTGAAGTAGGCGCTGTCGGAGGAAGCGTGATTGAACACGCCGTCTAAAATGACGCGCATACCACGACGAGTCACCTCATTCAACAGCGACGCGAATGCAGCGTTTCCACCCAAAGCCGGGTCCACAGTCAAATAGTCGTCTGTATCGTATCGATGATTCGAGTCGGCTTGGAAAATAGGTGTCAGATACAACGTATCGAAGCCAAGATTCTGGATGTAGTCCAGTTCGTTTTGGATGCCCTGAAGGTCGCCGCCATAGAAAATGTTCCCAAAGTCGTTGGGACAGCTTCCGCTCTGGTTGTAGGGATCGCAAAGCAGTGTGTTCCATGTTGTGACCGCAATCGTGTTCGACGGTGCTGCGCCATAAAACGAGGGGCACCCGGCCGAGCTTCCGGAAACACAGTAGTCGTTTGTTGGGTCGCCATTGCGAAAACGGTCGGGGAAGATTTCGTATACATTCGCGCTTGCCATCCACGAGGGAGTTTGGAATTTCGGATCGAACGCCGTAATCTGGAACGAGTCGAAAGGCTCGGTGGCAGACGCTGCGCCGGCGCCACCCTTTTTCAAGTTGTCGTAATCGTCTACGTAATCGTCGGAGTAGTAAGCTGTGGCCGACCCGTTCGCGACCAGAAACTTGTAGTACACGATGGTTGGCGTCGAGGGCGTAGTGTATCCGATGGTCCACTCGTCATACACGGTGCCGTTCTCATTGCGATTTTCCAGAAACGACATCTTGGAATCGTTCGGTCCCGTCGTGGTTCCGGAACCGGTGTCGAATAGGTAAGTTCGCAGGATGACCGCACTCGCCCCAAAATGAGCCGTGCGCAAGCGCAGCGTGACAGAACTGGCAGTCGGCACCGCCCCTTCTGCGCTCCGATAGTACGGATCAAACGTGTTGTGATACAGCGATCCATAATCCACCGAGTTGCTGGTGGCCTGCTTGGGGATCGGCATTGCGCCGCACGCCAGCTCCGCGAAGGCAAACACACCAGCCACGACTACGCAGGCAGTCCACGCGGCGCCGGGACGAAGAGCGCGGGAAACGAACATCGTCTGATACCAAATAACTTAAAGATAGTAATTATGATCAGTGTATCGTTTCACATGAGCGATTTCGGAATCTGTGATCGCGGCCCTGGGTACTCCGGCCCGCACCAGGTAGCAATTGACCGACGGCGTGAGGATCCATAACCATTGGAATCGCTGCTCGAGGATGCACGGATCAAGCTTTCCGGTTGGTTGGGTCAGTGATTTACTGGAAATCAGCAGCCGACGAGCGTCGGCGGCTCCGGCAGGAGGGTAAACGTACGCGGCTCGGGTGGCGCCATTGCAGATCCGCCGAACTTGCGGGGCTGCCCCGGAACTTCTCCAGGATGCGACTCCCGCCGCCAAGCCGACACGGCCCTAGGATTACGCGTCCGTACGACTAACCTCGCTTTACCGCCATCAGCGGAAGCGGAGAACCGTCCCGGCCAAGGCTGAATTCAGTGCAGCTCTCGTATCAGAACAACCACCGACCGCGGTTCTAGACGGTAAGCATTCGAGGTCAGGAATTCAGGGGGGTCGAGGAAATCGAACGGGCTCGCAGTTCCCGTGTCAACAACGCGCTTCCATTGCCCCGCTGTTCCCTGGATCTCAAATCAAAGGAAAGAGCCTCCCAATAACTGTTGATCATGACGTACAAGTCGTCATCCTCTTGTGATCGTCCGAACAAACAAAATGCGAGGGTGTGTGAATCGTGCGAGACATCGACGGACGCCCCTGTTCCATGCCAGCAAACTTCCTCAGCTTTCCCCGTCCATTCCTCTCTTTTCCGTCTGGATAGATGGTTGAATCTGTCAAGAGGGTCGCGACCAGCGGTGGATGCGTGCGCAGGTCCGATCTTTCATTCGGGTTCAAGACGGATCCGCAAGACGCGTACCTCTTCGTTTTTCAGTTCCACTTTGGTTTGCCATGTAGCCTCCTTGCGGATTGAGTATGGGTCTCCCGTCAGCACTGGTGTGGGACGGCAATGGTCCAATGGGATCAACGAAGATCGGATCGATTGTGACCTATGTCTGACGCCGAAGAAATAACGACTCGCAGTGGTCTTACGTTGAACGTCGAGAAAGCTGAGAAGACGGATGGACAGCTCCACGTCTCCGTCCGAGTGAAGGCGGTCAAAAGGCTCTTACTTCACTGGGGACTGCGAAGCAAGGACAGTCCATCGTGGCGCCTGCCTCCGTCGGCATTGTGGCCGCAGGGGACTAAGGCGACGGCGCAAGGCGCCGCTGAGAGCTCGTTCACGACGCGGGATGGCGAGGCCCGCCTGGAAATTCGTCTCGACAATGCGGGAGATTTCTCCTCCCTCGATTTCGTGCTTTTCTTTCCAGAGGAGAATCGCTGGGACAATAACGCAGGAAAAAACTACCACATCGACATTTCAACCTGCCGGCAGCCCGGCCCATCACAGGTTCACGCCGTACAGCAGGAGATCGGACCCGAGCCCGCCAGTTTTCGGGCCACGTATGAGCTCGCCGGATTGGGCCAATTGCGCGCCGGGGTTCAGCGGTCCCGAGAGCGGTATAACGTAACGTTGATTGCCAATGCGCCCGGCCCTGTGCTTCTCCATTGGGGCCTGGCTCAGCGTTCACCGCACGAATGGCTCGTTCCTTCGGACGCCTCCTTATTTCCCGGCACAGTCGTGTACCCGGACATTGCTGCCGAGACCCCCTTTCGCTCCCGTCAGGATGGCCGATGGCAAATACTGCTGACCTTTCCGGAGCAAGACGCACCGCTGGGAATTTCATTTGTTCTGAAGCAAATTGACGGCGGCCGCTGGATCAAAGACGGAGGCCGCAACTTCTTCCTGCCTGTCGCGGCTTCCTCACAACGGCCAACTGCAATAGAGGATCGGGAGGTTGTCCGGCTGGCTGACGAGATTATTCAGTCCGAAATGGCCAAAAACTCCTGGACCCTGATGCATCGGTTCAATTTGTGTTTCGACTTATTGGATCGGGTTCGCGGCAACTTGGATGGCCTGGCGCTTCTCTTTGTTTGGATGCGTTACTCCGCGCTTCGACAACTGGATTGGCAGCGAAACTACAACACGCAACCCCGGGACCTAAGCCACTCCCAGGATCGGCTGACGTCGAAACTGGCCGATCTATACGTCAGCGAGCCGGCCAGCCGCTTCCTTGTCCGCTCGATGCTAAGCACGATGGGGCGCGGCGGCGAGGGACAGAAGATTCGCGATGAAATCCTCGCCATCATGCATCGCCACCGCATCAAAGAGGTTTCCGGCCACTTCATGGAAGAGTGGCATCAGAAGCTGCACAACAATACCACGCCGGACGACATCGTCATCTGTGAAGCCTACCTGGCCTTTCTCCGGAGTGACGGCAATCGCGAGATCTTCTATCGGGTGTTGGAGTCTGGAGGCGTCACCAAGGCGCGCATGGAAAGCTTTGAGCGTCCCATCAGAACCGATCCAGGTTTTGTCCCCTATCTGAAGGATGGACTCATTCACGATTTCGAAAACTTCCTGCGCACGCTGAAGTCGGTTCACTCTGGAACCGATTTCGAAACCGCGATCAACGCAGCGGGCAATTCGCTAGACGACGGGTTGCGCGGCCTGGTGTGGCACCTGTATCACCACCAAAACGATCCCCAAACACCGCTGCTCGAACTGGTGAGCGGGACGACCGAGGCGCGCCGCCAACTGGATTCCCGACTATCCCAAAAGCAAGGAACGCGGGAACTGGTTTACCTCGACCTCGCGTTGGAGCAGTTTTTGCGTACTGTCGTGGAACGCAGCTTGAATCCGCAATTAAGCGGAGAGCAGCTCGTCGACATCACTGCCCGCCTGCTCGAAAACCTTCGGCTCTCCGAGATGAATCAGGAACTCGCCATCTCCTCGGAAGAATGGGAGCGGCTAAGAGGAACTCCTCGCTTTGGCAGGGAGTGGTCGCTGCATGCCAAGGCTGTCCTCGACCGGATCGAACGTTTTCTGGGCGCGTTCATCGATCGGTATCAGGCTCTCCTCCAGTCCAAGGCCGAGTATCTTGGAAATGCATTCCACGCGGCTCCGTGGGCGATCTCCATCTTCAGCGAAGAGGTCATCCGCGGCACTCTGGCCGCTACTCTCTCGGCAGTCGTTCGCTACTTACAGCCTGTCCTTCGGCAAACCGCTCATCTCGGAGATTGGCAGGTGATCAGCCGAGGCAATGCAACCGGTCAAGTCGAGGTGGTTCGAGCCTTGCGCGATGTCCAGGGCAAGGCATTCGAAAAGCCTACTGTGTTGGTGGCCTCTGAAATAGCAGGCGACGAAGAAATCCCGGAACAAGTAACCGCTGTTATCTCTTCCAGCCAGCCGGACATTCTTTCCCACGTCGCGGTGCGCGCCCGCGACGCGCAGGTACTCTTTGCAACCTGCTACAGCCGTCCGATACTCGAGCGACTAAAATCTCTTCGCGGGCGCTTTGTCAACCTCGCAGTGAATGGGGCAGGCGATGTGACATACCAGGAAGCAAGCGAACAAGAGATCGCCCTCCAACCACCAACCGCTCAGAAAATCGGCGCTCCAGCAACCCGGCCGCAATTCTCCGCCTATGCCATCCCAGCCAGCGAGTTTAGCGAGAAACGCGCGGGCGGCAAGTCGTGTAATCAGATGCGTTTGCGCGAAAAGCTGCCAGGCTGGATTCATCAGCCAGTCTCCGTGGCTGTGCCCTTCGCCGTCTTTGAGAAGGTGGCCGCCCTTGATTCCAACAGAGCCGTTCGAGACCGTTACAACGCGCTCATACCGTTGATCGGGGACGACCCCACGAAAACTCTTTCCGATCTTCGACTGTCCATTCTGGATTTGGCCGCGCCGGATGAATTAGTCGCCGCTCTGCGCCAGGTGATGGAGGATGCCGGCCTCCGGTGGGAGGACAATTGGCAGGCAACCTGGACATGCATCAAGTGTGTCTGGGCATCGAAGTGGAACGATCGAGCCTATCTCAGCCGCAAAACCAGAGGAATCTCCCATGACGACCTTTTCATGGCCGTGTTGATCCAGCAGGTCGTTGAGGCCGAATACGCCTTCGTCATACATACCGCGAATCCGTTCACGGGCAACGTCGACGAACTCTATGCCGAACTTGTCCTGGGCCTCGGCGAAACACTGGTCGGCAATTACCCGGGACGGGCTCTCAGCTTCACCTACGACAAGAAAACCGAACAGCCCACCATTACAGCCTTTCCCGGCAAAAGCATCGGACTCTATGGCGGCGGCTTAATCTTCCGCTCGGATTCGAACGGCGAGGACCTCCCCGGGTATGCGGGGGCGGGGCTCTACGACAGCGTCATGCTGCACCCCCCGCGAGAGGTTTCTCTCGATTACTCGAAAGACCGGCTCTTGTGGGATCGGGATTTCAGGACGGGCCTGTTAACCTCCATTGCAAGAATCGGTATCGCCATCGAGGGAAGCTTTTCGTCTCCCCAGGACATCGAGGGCGTATATGCGAAGGGCCGGTATTATGTCGTCCAGACGCGCGCCCAGAACAGAGTTCAAAATGCCTGAAACGCCGGCTCTTCGGATTGGGAACCAGAGCGCTCTGTCCGCTCCCACCCTGCTGCGGCCCTTCGAATACGCGGTCGAGAACGGCTTTGATGCCTTCGAATGGTTCCCGGACAGGAACAGTTCGGGTGCGGGCTGGGATGAGAGCTCTTTAGATCGCGATGCTCGGGAATACATTAAACGGACTGCTCGCGCCCACGATATCCGCCTGTCCGTTCACGCGCCCTGGGCGGCCAACCCGTTGAATCCGAAAGCGCAGCCCATCCTGCTTCGGCAAATAGATCTCGCGGCCGATATAGGCGCGGCGATCTTGAACATTCACCTGTATACCGAGAACGGGATGGATGCATATGCACGGGCCATCGCACCTATCCTAAAGCGGCTGTCGGAATCCGATATCAAGCTCGCGGTGGAGAATACCCCGCTCACGCCTCCCGGCCATTTCAATGAACTGTTTGGCAGGATTCGGGAATCGCAGATCGAAGGGATGGGCGCAGTGGGCATGTGCCTGGATATTGGACATGCCAATTTATGCCAGGCTACCCGCAACGACTATCTGCGGTATTTCGACATGCTCGATTCCGAGACGCCCATCATTCATCTTCATCTCCACGAGAACTGGGGCGACCGGGACAGTCATTTGACGCTGTTCACGGGACCCGCGGGACGGGACGCCAGCGGCATAGACGCCTTACTCAGACGTCTTTGGGAACGGCGTTATTTAGGCTCCGCGATTCTCGAACAATGGCCCGAGCCGGCGTCTCTGCTGAACCTGGCACGCGACAAGCTGAAACAGACGCTACAGCGGATCTCCATCCCTTTCGAGCCGGCCCGGCCGCGCGAGGCCGGGCTGCCCGAATCCCGGGAAGACGAAGATCGCTTCATCGATAGGCTCGCCAACGCCAATCGCCAGTATCTTAGTTGGAGAGAGAAGCTGGAATTTGTCCGCTCTCTCTTCGCCGATCCATGGCCCCAGCTTTCCATCGAGCAACTCGTTCTTTTGGCAATCTATTTACGTTTTCTGGGCACGGGCGAAGTCGCCACAGCGGAAGACGGCCGCCATTTCCGCCCGAGTCACACGGCCCGAGCCTCCAGCGACATACAGGACCAGTTGGCGAAGATCACCGACTCTACGGGGGCGTTTGTCGCCCGCAAGATCTTTCCCTGGCTGCCCTCGTCAAACCCCGCCTTTATGAGAGCCGAGCCGCTCACTCGTATCCGCGATATCGCGCATCGAAACGACATTCCGCAGGATCTGAAACGCGAGATCAAGAATACGCTGCAAAACAAGCTTCATCGCTGCGCCGGACCCGAAGACCTGGTGACCTCCACCGCTATTCGTGAACGCATCACCGCGCCCGGGGCGCAGTACTCGGCGGATTTCGTCAACGAGTTCAAGATCTTTCACGAAGAACTGAAAGAGTTCTTCAACGCCCGGTCGCTGGAGGAGCAGCTGATATCCATTTCGAAGGAATCCGGCCCCGATGTCGGGCTCATCCGGGATTTTCTGGAAGCACGGGGAAGAATAGATGAAGGCATCGCTCAACAAAGGGCGGCGCTCCAACTGCTAACCGGTCTTCGCCGGTCCTTGCTGGCCCGTGTCGGGCAAAACCCTGGCAGCGAAAGCCAGGACCTCCGGCTCGCTGAGATCGCCCTGGAAAGTTTCGCGTTCGTGCTTCTCAGCCGCATGATCAATGCGTTCGAGAACCTCGGAGTGGAAGCGCGCTGGGATGTGTTGCTGGACACGCTTCGGCTGACGGTCGAAAACGTGTCGTTGAGCGGCTTCTCAACCGGCGAGTGCCGCGCTATCGGAGCGGAGTTGGATGCCTGGCGTCGAGTCTTCGTTCCTTCGCAGCGCGAGCAGTTGCTGCGGCTCAAAGCGACGGTAGACCGCGGCAGACGCCTGGCGGAGGAGTACTCCGACCGCGTGTCCGCGCTGTTCGCGGGCCGGGTTGAGAAGCTGGGCCGCGCCCTCGGCGTCGCCGACTCTGGCATTAAAGTCTTCGTTGAAGGCGAAATTCGCGGTCACGTCGTTTTTCAGCTTTCGAAGCTGGCATCCCTGCTTCTTGCGAAAATACGGAGCCTTGCCGGGTTGCCCGGAATTGACATTCTGGTGCCGGGCAGAGCAGCCGGTCAGTTGCTTCTGGCCGATTCCCTGGACGCGGTGCGAGACTCGCCCCATCGCCGGGTACTGGCGGTTCTGAAAGCGGCGCAAGGCGACGAGGAGATACCCGGCAACGTGGCGGGTCTCATCCTGGCTCACGAAATTCCACACCTCTCGCACCTGGGCATCCGGGCAAGACAAGGAAACATCGTGCTCGTCTCGTGCGACGATCCCGGAGAGTTCAGCCGCTTCGAGCGCCTCAATGGCCAGTGGGCGGTGCTCGATGCCGGCCCGGGGGGTGTGAATCTGGAAATCGCCTCTAATTCCGCAGGCCGGGACGGACTGCCGTCACTGGGACCAGTCCATCCAGCCGGGCCGCTATCCCTGCCGGAAGTCTCGCTGCAGCCGGAAGCGCGCTGTTTGACCTTAGACCGGGTGGTCCCAGAAAACGGTGGGGGGAAAGCCGCCGCGGCAAGAAGGCTGGAGGAACTCTCGCGGGACCCACAAGCTGGATTCCGCACCCCGCCCGGACTGGTTGTTCCGTTTGGAGTCATGGAAGAATGCCTGCGCTCGATGCCGGAAGTCAACGCCGAATACATCGCGCTCATGAGCCGCGTGGACAGCCTGCCGGGCGACGGCTTCGACGCGTCCGTTGAGCGCCTCCGGACTTTGGTCGAACAGCTTCAACCTCCCGCGGACATCGCCGAGATCTCCGAGCGGAAGTTCTCTGCCAAACCAGATGCAAGACCGCCCCGGTTGATGGTCCGCTCGAGCGCCAACGCCGAAGATCTCCCGCAGCTGGCGGGAGCCGGTCTTTACGATTCGATCGCGAACGTCGCGCCCCCCGGTGTAGCTATCGCCGTCCGCAAAGTCTGGGCCTCGCTTTGGACTAGGCGCGCCGCTCTCAGCCGAAAACAAAGCGGCATCCGGCACGAAAAAGCGCACATGGCGGTGCTGCTTCAGGAAATGGTTGTCCCTGAATACTCATTCATCCTGCACTCGGTGAATCCCATCAATGGCGATCGGGGGGAGGTCTATGTTGAATTGGCTCTGGGCCTCGGTGAAACCCTGGCCTCCGCTTCGGCGCCAGGCTCGCCGTATCGCATGGTTTGTCCCAAGGGACCGGGAGAAACACGCATGTTGGCTTTCGCCAATATCAGCTATGCGCTTCTGCCGGATTCCGGCGGAGGAGTGACCAGGAACCCGGTGGAGTATTCCAAAGTGTCCCTTTCCCAGGATTGGATGTTCGCTCAAAAGCTGGGTGGCCGTCTTGCCGCTATCGCCCGCTTTCTCGAAGGCGCGCTAACCCGCGCTCAGGATGTCGAGGGGGCGATCGTGGGCGAAGAGATCTATGTCGTTCAATCACGCCCGCAACAGGGGCTCGCATGACTACCCACCCGCCGACGCTGGGCCTCTTTCAGAAGAGGATTGAGGGCGACGACTCGCTGCTTGCCCTGGCCGCTCTCCGGTTTAGACAAGCTGGATTGGGAGCTGAATTTTATGCGAATGCCCCCGACGACTTGGAAGCGCTATGGAATTTCAGGCCCACTCCTGAAACGTATGCCACGGTTCATCTAAACCGAGGCATCGATATCCTCGAGCGGCGCAGCCGCGAACTGGTCATTGACTTTGCCAATCGTTTTCGGGGACGCGTCGCCGGCCTGGTGGTTCACGATCAGCCAGAGATGGCGGCGCAGCCGCAGGCCTATCTGCTGGCGTTGCGGGAAATGGCTTCACGGCTGGAAAAGATCGGGAACAGACCGTGGGTTTTCATTGAGTACGCCGCCGGGCTGGAACCGGACGCCTTCGTTGGCATGTTCGAACGCATTCGCGGCCTCGATTGCATTAGCGCTTGCGTGGATATCGGTCACGTCGGGATCTGGCAGGCTCGCCAGTCTTACTCGCGCAACCATCCCGGCGAGGACGTTTGCGCGCTAACCCCGGATCATCCGCGGCTTCCGGAGCTGGCTGCCGATGTTCAAGCAGCGGTCCGGTCGGCCCTGCCCAGTGCGCTCTCCCTAATTGAAGCCTTGGGCAGATTCGGAAAACCTTTACACTTCCATCTGCACGATGGCCATCCACTTTCAACCTTCAGCCCTTACGGTGTTTCCGACCACTTGAGCTTTCTGTTCCGGATTCCGATTCCTTTCGCATACGACGGAAAATCATCCCTCGATCCGATGTATGGCCCGGTCGGCCTTTTCGAAATTGTCGCGAAATCAATCGACGCGCTCGGAGCCGGCAGTTTGTCCTACACCCTCGAAATCCACCTCCCGGACGGAAGACTCCCGTTGCGAGATGCCTCCAATCTGTTCCAGCACTGGCGCGACAAAACCAATGCCGAGCGTATGAATCAATGGCTGTGGGTGCTCCTGGAGAACCGTCAGTTGCTCGGCGCGGCGCTGGAACTGACCTCGAAGACCTCGAACCAGCAGTGACTCCCAGCAGGCGAAAAGGCCTCCTCGACGGCGACCTTATGCCCGCGCGGCAAGCTGCACATCGCAGTCAGGCCGGACAGGAAACTCACCGTGCGACCGCAGCCTCCAATGGCGATTTGCCAAGGAAGTCCCTGCCGACTGAAATATGAGGGAAAATGTTGTCCTGGCTTTCGACCCTAGCAAGCCATTCTTCATCGATCATTCCGCTCTCAATCTGTTCCCTGAGCCGCTGACAACGCAGGAGATGACTTTTTGTTCTGGCGTTAGCGTACTGCTCCGTTGTCCCCGAATTGATCACGAACGCCCAGTCGCTGGCCTGCGCGAGCAGCAACTCTCTGGCGGCCTGATTGAAGGCTCGCCCGGTCAGAGCGTTCCGGATTCGATCTCGGTTGGCCAGTTCTTCCATGTTCTCGGCAGCTGCGTGCAGGTGCGGGTAAATCCAGTGATTCCGCTGATTGAGCCAGACCTTACTAAACCCTTCACTCCCCCAACTGGACATGCAAGGTGTCGCCACCTGGTTCACCGGATGTTCGTCCAGGTACTCGGAAAGGGTGACGAAGCGCACGGTGTCCTGCTCGAGAGCGACCTTCCTGATCAAGTAATCCAGCCATCGCGGACCCTCGAACCACCAGTGCCCGAACAGTTCGGCGTCAAAAGGGGCAACCACCAGCGGCTTTCGGTCCATCCTGGACGCTAAACTCGCAATCTGCTTTATCCGGGCATCCAGAAAATGTCCGGCGTGTAGTTCGGCCCTTTGCTCGGCCTGCTCCGGCACGTATGGTTTCTTTTTGTCCCCCCTCCCAGTTATGCGATAGTACTTGATCCCCGTATCAATGCGGATCTCGTCGGGATGAATGTAGGGCCTGATGTAATCCAGGTCGAGGTCGAAGCCAATATCACGATAGAACTCGCGGTAGTTGAAGTCGCCAGGATATCCTTCCGTCGAACTCCACACCTGCCGCGAGCAGTCAGGGTCTCGACCAAAAGCGGCGACGCCCGACGGACAGTATAGCGGGGCATAAACGCCGTAGCGCGGCCGTTCGTCCGCTCGCGTGATACCGTGTGTCTCGAGAATGGTAAAGCGGATTCCTTGCTCGTTTAGTAACGCATCGACACCTGGATAGTAACCACATTCCGGAAGCCAGAAACCACTCGGCCTGCGACCGAACACCTGTCTATAATGCTCCGTACCCACCCTGATCTGCGTTCGTACTGCTGCCTCATTCACCGACAAAAGCGGCAGATAGCCGTGAGTGGCTCCGCTCGCAATAACTTCAATTTTTCCAAGTTCCTGAAAGCGTCTGAAAGCATTCAGCAAATTCTTCGAATAGCGGTTCACAAACGCATTGTGTATACGAGCAAACAGATCGCGGTACATGCGGGCAAGAACCTGGAACGCCGGTTCGGACCTGGTACGGACCACTTCTTTCTCGGCAAGTTCCATCAGCCGCTCAAGGTTGCGAAGATAGCGCGACTGCAAAAACGTATCGCCAAGCATAGAAGCGAGCGTAGGTGTAACGGAAAGCGTTAAACGAAAGTCGATACCGTCTTCAAGCAGACTCTCAAAGACGAGGAATAGGGGAACGTAAGTCTCAGTGATCGCCTCAAATAACCAGTTCTCCTCGAGTGAATATTCGTGTTCTGGGTGACGTACAAACGGAAGGTGTGCGTGAAGAACGAGGGCCAGGTAACCTTTCGTCATGTTTTATTAATTTGCGCTGAGCCAGTCTCCACTTGTATTGGGTGAAGCATCGTGGAGGCAATACCCATTTCGAGTTTTCTCTCGGCGATCCCGGTTAAATCCAGCAGCGCCTCCTCAGACCGCTCCTCGCTCGAAGTGTCCACCTGTTCTTCCTGCTCCGGCTCGACCGGTTCCTTTGCTTCCATATCCCAATGTTCAGATCCCTGAATAGTTCTCGCTTCCTGGTTGGCCAACTCTCGGAGAATTTGGAACTCTTTGAGCTTCTTTTCCAGAGTCTCCGCCGAACTGGTCTGGTGGACAGCAAGGGGAGCCTGCGGAACGGGTGCCGGAATAGGCGCTGGCGAGGGCCGCCTTCCATCTGCTTCAGGACGGCTGGGCGGCGGCGGGGCAACTTCGAGATGCCGATCAGCTGCATTTTTCGACGATGTTAGCCAGGTGTCTTCCGTTGGTGTCATCTGCTTCTTCGCCTCCTCTTCAGGCCATCCCCGCGGTGTGTAGATCGAATTCGATCTCGCGAGAGCTACAAACCCGTTGCCGCTTTTGAGTCCCAGATCCACGTAATATCCCTTGTTGGGACTCGACAGAGGTGTGTACCAGTTTCGGGCGCTGAGATCAACCTCCACATCGAACCAATTAGGCTCCGGGACTTCGCCCGCAGCTCGAGTCTCATGGAACCTCAACACGGTTTGCGCCGGGTTGCTGTCGCCATCCAGGCGTCTCTTCGCCTCGCTCAAGTGGTTCGGCAAAACTTCCCAGTACGCGTGGACGAGAAGAGGATCCACCACGAGCATGACCAGCCGAGTTCTGGCATATGATTCCGGCAACTCCCCCTCGTCCAGATCACCGCTTATGCTCGCTTCCGGGACCTTTGTTGACCACGATCTACGAAGCTCGCCAACAAAGGTTTGAAACGACCTAAAAACTGCGCGGAACGATCTTTCGATGGCAGTTAGAAGAACAGGCAGCGTCCAGCGCGCCATGCGAGTCTAGCGGTCAGGCCGGAAGTTTTTCCATTCCAGCCGGCAATCCGCGCATTTCAGAGCTCCGTAGACATTGTAGTAGCTCGTAAATCCACTGCTCGTATCAGATTTCGCGAGCGTCAATTCGTCGTGGATGTGCGCATGTTGCCGGCATAAACCTCTGCCGCACGCCGCACAAGTCCCACGCGCTTCCTCATCGCAGAACCAACATTTCATCGCGATAGTCTCCTTATTTCTACTTCAATTCTTTCGATAGTAGATGGAACAAGAACGCAGACCAAGAATCGTGTTCAAGAATATCAACACGCACCCGGAACAACTCGCATAACCCGAATGCCCGGCCATGACGCCGAAGTTGTTTGCGTTTCTGAACGAATTGCAGAAAGAACTCGCTCTTCGTTCGTGGCACTAACGCGAAAACGTCGCAAAAGGAAAATCCGAGGTTTCGGCTGGCAGTCCTGCTTTCAGCAGCCGCTCGGCGGCTTTCGCGACGCAGTATTCCCTTCCACTAGATCTTACATTATGGCGCTCTTTGGCGGTTGATGTCGAAGCCCATCCATTCCAGACCCCAGGACGCGATCCGGATTGTCCCATCGGACGAAAAGCGTCCTGCCTCCGCCTCCTGATTGATCCGCTGCCCCTTGTACTTAAGTGTTATACTTTTCCCGCGTGCCAACTGGCGAGTCGATTCCTTCCATCTCTTCCGATGCTATTGCCGCTATTGTCGGCGGCTATTGCGGTACGCCCTTTGACTTTCTGGGCATGCATCCTGTCGAGGCGCCCGCAAAACCTGCTCTTGCCATACGTACCTTCCAGCCTCAAGCAAGCAGCGTCTCTGTCAAGCGGGAGAACAAGCTTCACGCGATGACCCGCATCCATCCCGACGGGCTCTTCGAGTTCATTTTTTCCGGCGAAACAGAGTTCTTCCCTTATCGTTTATCGATTGACCTGCCTTACAGCGCCGGGATCACTGTCCCACGCACTTACGAAATCGAAGATCCGTACCGCTACCCTCCCGTCCTCAGCGACTATGATTTGCACCTCTTCAACGAGGGCACTCACTTCCGGACCTATCGGAAGCTCGGCGCACAGATGATCGAGCACGCCAGCGCGCTTGGCGTCTGCTTCGCCGTTTGGGCGCCCAATGCCGAACGTGTCAGTGTGATTGGAGAGTTCAACCAGTGGGATGGCCGCCGCCATCCGATGAGGCCCCGCGGCACCTCCGGCATTTGGGAGATCTTTATCCCCGGTCTCGAGCAGGGCGATCTGTATAAGTACGAGATCAAGACGCGTTATCTGGGCTACACGGCAATCAAGTCCGATCCCTTCGCGTTTGCCGCGGAGCTTCGCCCCAAGACGGCTTCCGTCGTGTGGGACTTAAGCCGTTACAACTGGCATGACGAGGAATGGATGTCCGCGCGCAAGGATCGCCAGAAACTGGATGCTCCCATGGCATTTTACGAAGTTCATCCAGGCTCCTGGAAACGTGCGCCCGATCCCGAGTACGGACTTCGTTGGTTGACTTACCGTGAGCTCTCGGAAGAGCTCGTGAGTTACGTCAAGAAGATGGGCTACACTCACATCCAACTTTTGCCGGTTACTGAGTTTCCTTATGACGGCTCCTGGGGTTATCAGACAACCGGATATTTTGCCCCAACTTCCCGCTTCGGAACACCGGATGATTTTCGTTATTTTGTCGACAAAGCGCACCAGGCTGGGATAGGAGTGATCATGGATTGGGTTCCGTCTCATTTCCCCAAGGACGCTCACGGGCTTTCCTTTTTCGACGGCACCTATCTGTACGAGCATGCCGATATCCGCAAGGGAGAGCATCAGGACTGGGGCTCGCTGATCTTCAACTACGGACGCAACGAAGTGCGCGGGTTCCTGCTGTCGAGCGCTCTGTTCTGGCTGGACCAATATCACATAGATGGCCTGCGGGTGGACGCGGTTGCCTCCATGCTCTATCTGGATTACTCCCGCTTGCCGGGCGAGTGGATTCCCAACGAGTTCGGTGGCCATGAGAATCTCGAAGCGGTTTCCTTCCTCAAGCGCTTCAATGAAGTAGTGCACCTGGAGTATCCGGATGCGCTAACCATTGCCGAAGAGTCCACAGCCTGGCCCGCAGTCTCTCGTCCCACGTATCTGGGCGGCTTGGGTTTCGACCTCAAGTGGAATATGGGCTGGATGCACGACACCCTCGACTACTTTCACAACGACCCCATTCACCGACGTTACCATCACAACAACCTGACCTTCTCGCTCCTCTATGCGTTTACGGAAAACTTTGTTCTCCCCTTCTCGCACGACGAAGTAGCCCACGGAAAAGGCGCCATGCTCGCGAAGATGCCAGGCGATTACTGGCAGCAATTCGCCAACCTGCGGGCCTTGTATGGCTACATGTATGCACACCCCGGGAAGAAGCTAACTTTCATGGGCGGTGAGATCGGTCAATGGAACGAGTGGAACCACGCGGGAGAGATCGACTGGCTTCTCCTGCTGTTCGACTCGCATCGGGACATACAGGATTACGTCAGAGCGCTTAACACGTTGTATGTTGCCGAACCCGCGCTGCACCAAGTAGACTTCAGCTGGGAGGGCTTTCAGTGGATCGACTTTCACGACGTGGATAACAGCGTCGTCTCGTTCGTTCGGCGGGCCAAGGATCCAAGCGATTTCATCCTGGTAGTTGCGAATTTCACGCCCGTTCCGCGAGAAGGATACCGGGTGGGCGTGCCCGCCGATGGATTCTATCGCGAGTTGCTAAACAGCGACTCCAGCTACTTCGGTGGCGGCAATATGGGGAATGCCGGCGGCATACCAGCCGAGCCGGTGCCCTGGCAGGGTCAGGCAAATTCCATCATGATGACCGTCCCTCCGCTGGCAGTCGTGTTCTTCAAACCTGACAACGCCCTTCTTAGTATGAATACTATTTAGAGCCTCGTGTACATCGTACAAATCGCCTCGGAATGCGCACCGGTTGCGAAAGTCGGCGGCCTAGCCGACGTGGTCTATGGACTCAGCCGTGAACTGCAAAGCCGTATGCACTGGGTCGAGGTCATCCTGCCCAAATACGACGGTTTGCGCTATGACCAGATTCACGCGCTCGAAAAGGTTTACGATGACCTGAATGTTCCGTGGTACGGAGGCTCGGTTCACT
>OBLW0100001406.1_pt1 | contig 20420 bp, 8 predicted proteins | sample 1520161 | NCBI WGS metagenome assembly OBLW01 (sample SAMEA3539309, study PRJEB22396) | soil metagenome | biome: tundra; feature: field; material: soil | place: USA | collected 2010-05 | depth 0.15 m | reverse complement strand
CCCCACATCAGCAGCACGCTGGGCGGCGAGCCGGTGGACACTATTTTTGAAATCGGCGGACAGGATTCCAAGTTCATCTCCATCGAAAACGGCGTGGTAACGGATTTCGCCATGAACGAAGCCTGCGCCGCGGGCACCGGTTCGTTCCTGGAAGAGCAGGCGGAGAAGCTGGGCATTAGCATCAAGGGCGAGTTCGCCAAGCTGGCGCTTTCCTCGGCCGCTCCCACGCGTTTGGGCGAGCGCTGCACGGTGTTCATGGAGCGCGACGTCACCGGCTGGCTGCACAAGGGCGAGACTGTGCCGGACCTGGTGGCCGGGCTGGCCTACTCCATCGCGCTGAACTACCTGAACCGCGTGGTGCGCGGGCGCAAGATCGGCAAGGTGGTCTATTTCCAGGGCGGCACGGCGTACAACGACGCGGTGACGGCCGCATTCGCCAGCGTGCTCGGCCAGAAGATTACGGTGCCCCCGTATAACGGGGTGATGGGGGCCATCGGCATGGCGCTGATCGCGCGCCAGTGGCACGCCGCCACCGCGGGGCAAAGCCGGTTCCGCGGCTACGACCTGGGCCAGTTGAAGATTTCGACGCGCGACTTCGTCTGTAAGGCCTGCTCCAACATTTGCGACATGAAGGAGTTCGTGATCGAGGGACAGAAGAGCTATTGGGGCGATAAGTGCTCCGATAAGTTTCGCAAGCCTTCCGTCACGGGGCGCAAGCCGGTAATCGACGATTTGTTCGCCTACCGCGACCAGTTACTTGAGGGCATGGGCCGGGCATGCCCGACCCCTACCGCCTCGATCCGGGTCGGCCTGCCGCGGGCAATGTCGATGTTCGAGCAACTTCCGTTCTGGCGGGCGTACTTCTCCGACCTGGGGATCGAGACGGTGCTTTCTCCGGTTACCGACCCGCACATATCGGCTGCCGGAATCGATATGGCGGTGGCGGCGCCGTGCTATCCCGTGCAGGTGGCGCATGGTCACGTGCGGGCGCTGGCGGAATCCGGGGTGGACTACATTCTGATCCCCAACCTGGCGGATGCCGATACGGGCGGCGACGCCGGCGTGGCGCATTATTGCCCATGGCAGCAGACCCTCCCGTGGGTCCTGCGCGCGGCGCCATCGCTCGAGCCGCATCGCCACAAGTTCCTGATCCCGACCCTGCATTTCCAGCTTGGGCCGGTGCAGGTGAAGAAGGGGCTGTTCGAAGCCATGCGTCGCGTCGGCGTGACGCGGCGGGTCAGCGACCACGCGGTGGACGCCGCCTACGCCGCGCAGCGCGATTTCCAGGACAAGCTGATCGAGGCCGGACGGAAGGCGCTGGCGGTTCTGGAGCAAACCGGCGAGCCGGGCCTGGTGCTGGCGGGCCGCGCCTACAACATATACGACCGCGGCGTGAACTGCGACATTCCGCGCAAACTGCGCCACCGCTACGGCGCCAACGTGATCCCGCTGGACTTCCTGGTAACCGGCAGGGAGCCGGCCATGGACACGCGCGCGAACATGTTCTGGATCTCCGGCCGCAAGATTCTGGAAGCGGCGCGCGTGGCCGCCGCGCGGCCCAACCTGCACCTGGTCTATATCACCAATTTCAAGTGCGGGCCGGACTCCTACATCAAGCACTTCGCCCGCGAGGCCGCCGGCGCGCCGCTGCTGGCGCTGCAATTCGACGGGCACGGCAACGACGCCGGCTACATGACGCGCTGCGAAGCGTACCTGGACAGCAAAGGGATCCTGCGATGCTATCAATCGTCGACGGAGACGCCCCCCGCGCGGACGCCGAATCCGCCACGGGCGAGCATCCACTAAGAGGCAAACGCATCTACATTCCGCCGATGGCGTACGGCAGCGCGCGCGCCTTCGCCTCGGCCTTTCGCGCCATCGGGCTGGACGCGGAACCGACGCCGCCTTCCGACGACCGCACCCGCGAGCTGGGCGCGCGCTACACTTCCGGCGACGAATGCTACCCCGCCAAAGTGACGGTGGGCGATTTCATGAAACTGCTGCAGCGGCCGGATACCGACCCGGCGCGCGTCGCCCTGTTCATGCCCACCGCCGAAGGCCCGTGCCGCTTCGGCCAGTACGCGCCCTACCTGCGCCACGTGCTGGACGCCAACGGCTATCGCAACGTGGAGATTCTTTCGCCCACCAGCCGCAACGCCTACGATGGGTTGGGCAGCCTTTCGAAACCCTTCGTGCGCACCGGTTGGCGCGCGCTGCTGGCCGCCGATCTGCTGCAGAAAACGCTCCTGATCTATCGGCCCTATGAAGACCGGCGCGGCGACGCCGAAGGGATCTACGAAGAGTCGCTCGCGGATCTGTGCGCGACGCTCGAATCCACGCCCACCGAGCCCGGCGCGCAGTTGGCCGCGCTGCGCGATTCGATGGTGCGCTGCCGCGACCGCTTCCGCAAGCTGGCGCCGAAGCGCGCGCTGGGAAGCCAGCCCGTGATCGGCATCGTGGGCGAGATTTTCTGCCGCCTGAACACGTTCTCGAACGAGAACCTGGTGCGCTGCCTGGAGGAGTACGGCGCCGAAGCGTGGCTTTCGGATATTGTCGAGTGGATCTGGTATACCAACTCCGAGCACTTCCGCAAGCTGAAGCTGAACGGCCGCATCTGGACCACGGAAGCGCTGGGAGCGTGGGTGCGCAAGCGCGTGCAGAAGCGCGACGAGCACGTCCTGCTGGAACCTTTCGCGGAGGATTTCAAGGGCCGCGAGGAACCCGATATTTACGAAATTCTGGAGTGCGCGCGCCCCTACCTGCCGCGCGAAGGCGCTTTCGGCGAGATGGTGCTGAACGTCGGCAAGGTGGTGTATCTGGCCAAGAAGGGCGCCGCGGGAATCATCGACATCAGCCCCTTCACCTGCATGAACGGCATCGTCTGCGAAGCCATCTACCCCAAGATAAGCCGCGACCTGGGCGGCATCCCCATCCGCAATTTCTATTTCGACGGCACGCAATCGGATTTGGACCGGGATCTGGGGGTGTATATGGAATTGGCCCGGAGCTATCGGAAGAAGCGGGATGTGAGATAATCTTACCGGAGTCTTACCGATGGAAACCACGCGGCTTTCGACCAAGGGGCAGATCGTTCTGCCTAAGGGCATACGTGCTTCCCAGGCGTGGGCGCTGGGGACGGAGTTCACGGTCGAAGAGACCGGCGGCGGAATTCTGCTCCGCCCCGCCCGCCGTTTCCCCGATGCCAGTCTCGACGAGGTGGCCGGCTGCTTGCCGTACAAGGGCAAAACGAAGACGCTCGCGCAGATGCGCGCCGCCATTCGCCGGGAGGTGACGCGCCGTCATGACCGCGGTCGATACTAACATCCTGGTCCGGTTGCTGACCGGCGATGAACCCAGGCAATCGGCCGAGGCGCGAACGCTGTTTGCGGCCGGGCCAATCTGGATCGCGAAGACGGTATTCCTCGAAACGGACTGGGTTCTCCGAAGCGCGTACGGGTTTGAAGAGGGCGCCATCCGGAGCGCCTTTACGAAGGTGCTTGGCCTCAAGAATGTGCATGTGGAGGACGAGCCGTCGCTGGCCGCGGCGCTGGGGCTCATGGCGCACGGAATCGACCTTGCCGACGCGATGCAGTTGAGCAGCAGACCCGCCAACGCGGCATTTGTCTCGTTCGACAAAGCCTTCGTCCGGCGCGCGAGACGAGCGGGGGTCTCCGGCGTGTCCGGCATTTCCGGAGATTACCGCTGAGGGGCCTTACCTGTGGCCTCCGCCGCCGTGGCCGCCACCGCCGCCACCGTGGGATCCGCCACCACCGCCGCCGAAGCTGCGGGCGCCGCCCCCGAAGCCGCCGCCTCCATAGCTGCGTGCGCCGCCGCCAGAGCTAGGCGCCGAGTAGCTGCGTGCGGCCGGCGCGGAATACCGTTGCGCGGGCGCGGAATAGCGCTGAGCCGGCGCCGAGTATCGCTGCGTCATCTGCGAGCGCCCGGCGTAGGACTGAGCGCCCTGCCGTCCCTGGAAGGACTGGGTGCCTCGCGCGCCGGCTTGCGCCGAACCGCCCCGGAACGAGCTCGCGTTACCGGCTTGGCTGAACCTCTGCCAGCCCCCCGACGCGGCAGCCGAGCGCGTGGTCATCGCGGCGCGCGAAGCCTGTGACGCGGCGCCGTACCGGCTATTGAGTTGGCTGTTCGAATATCCTACTCCAAGGCGATGGCCTGGATCGTGCGCCCACGCGGCCGTGCCGGCCCGAAGTCCGCCGCCGCCGCCGAATCCGCGGGCCCCGAAACCATAACCGTTGCCGTATCCATAGTGGTTGAAGAAGGCGCCGTTGACGAATAGGCCGTGGCCGAACCAATTCATGCCCCAGCCCCAACCGAAGCCGCCGAAACCGAAACCCCAGCCGCCCCAGCCGCCGAAGCACAGTCCCATGTTGATTCCGGGTCCCCACCAGAACCCATAGCTCGGGTACCACAGCGATGGATAGTATCCCCAGGCCGGAGGTCCCCAAATGTAATTCGGGTCATAGCTTGGGGCATAGATTACCTGGGGGTCGGCCGGTTGGATCTCGACGGCCGATTGCCCGCCCTGGTCCTGGGTAGTCACCGTCTCTTGGGGGGTGGACTGCAGTTTGCCATTGGCTTGGGCGCGACCACGCATACGTTGCACGGCGCCCATGACATCGGACTGCTGCGCCAGGAAAGCGTTACCCAAGTCGGTAGTCCAATGGACGTCCTCGGTCAGCCTGTTCAGCACATCCGGCATAGCCACCATGGCCTGGACACTGGCGTCCCATGGCTGTTGGCGCGCGGCATCCGTCAACTGCTGGCCTTGCAGGGTAGGATTTGCCTGCACCCACTGCTTCGCCTCTACCAGCTCCAACGGGTAGGTAGAGGCAGCCAGCACCTGTCCGAGCAGCGGATCCGGATAGAGCGCTATGGGCGCAACGAGGTTATCCAGTTGCTGCGGGGGGATAGGCTGCGACGGGGCCTGATTGGGCGGAGGAGCCACGGGCGCCTGCGCCATTGCAACGCTTCCAATCCCCAACATCGCCGCGATACATAACAGCGATATCCCTCGCCAAAACCACGACTTTTCCAAGCGGCGTTCCATTTCGCCACCTCCCTGCTCACCTATTTGGATGCGCGAACCGCTCTACCGGTTAACGAGCATTTTGAGCCATTTGGCGGCTCGTTCCCTACGATAACAGAAAGTTCCAGGTCTTCTCTATTCTATTGCACGCCAATCGTCACACCCGCCTGGCTCGTAAATACCGGCCCCGAACCCACGCTGAGCACGATCGGGACAGCCGGGCCGGGCGGTACAGTCTCCGGAACCGTCGCATCCACCTCGATCAGGCCCGAAATTCCCCAAGCCACGGGTCCGGCGTACTGTACCGCCGCGCTGACGCCGCCAATCGTGACGCTCACCGGGGGCGTCGCGTTGGGAATCTCGGAAGGCGTGACGCTCCCCGCGACCGCTCCCGCAACCGGGATGCCGGTGGCGAAAAACCGGATGGTGGAACCGCGCGGTGCGGGCGAATCGGGGCCGTTCACGGAATCGTCCTGATTCAACGCCGCCGCCTGTCCGCCTCCGGTCCAGTCCAACGTGAAGATACCCGGCGCCGCCGCGGCCAATGGGACGCTCCAGGCTGCCGAGCCGCCGGCGTAGATCGCTTGCACGGTGGCGGACGTCCCTCCGGCAACTTCATACGGAACGATCGCGTTGATCTGGGATCCCGACGTCCAGAGCACCGGCGCCGGTTTCCCGTTCACCAGCACCTGCGTATCCGCCAGTTCCACCGGTACGTTTCCCTGGCTGTCCAGCGTAAACGAAGCGGCTGTGTCCGAGAACCCAACCCCGCGAAGCGTAATAATCTCTCCCGGCGCAATCGCTCCCTGAACGTAGGAGCTCGAGTTCAGCACCGACCCCAGAACGGGTAGGAAGTCGTAATTACCGTTGGCGTTATAGTTGACCGCAACCGTGAGCGTCACTGGCACACTGATGGATTGCCCCGGGATAGAGATCGATATTGTCCCGTGATACACGCCCGTATCCAGGTGGGACGCATCCACGGAGTACCCGACAATCTGGTTTGTCGGCCCGGGGGCGTTCTGCGGGGAGGCACTGAGCCAGCCGCCGCCATTGGAGGTTATGGCCTGGACGGTAAATCCCACGGGCGGTTCGACGCTGAACGCACCATTAGCCACGACAGGATTAAAAGGAGCCGCCGAAAGGAAGACCGCCGGCGCCGCCGCCTCCAGCACGGGCGTGGTACTCCCGATCCCGGTGCTCACCGTCAACACCACCGCCAACAAAATGGATGGGCCAGCCGGTTCAAACGGCGTCGCCACGGGAGCCACCGTGACCGTGCCATAGTACACGCCCGGCGCGAGCCCGGTGGGGTCGGCGCCGATCGTGATGCTCCCGCCCGAGCAAGGGCAGTTGGCTCCTCCGGAGGTAGTGACCGACAGCCAATTCCCGCCCGATGGGGAGGCTGTGAAAGCCCCCTGCGAGACTTCCAGCGGAAAGGTCTGCGGCGGCGGAGCGGCGGCCCCGGTGACCCACGTGAACTGGATCGGGGGTTGTCCCTCCATGTAGATATTGAGCGGCGCAGCATAGGTAGGGGTAAGAGCGCCGATGTAATCGAGTCGGGGGGGCGGGGGCATGGGCTCATCAAAGAAACCAGCTACCAACTGCAACATGCGTAACGGAGCGGTGGCCAGGACGAGGACGGGGACCCCGTCCGCCTGCAGCGATCTGAAATCGTTGACATAGGCTCCGCCGGCTGGAATGGTGATTGTTGGAACAACAGACGGAATCGACGAGCCTGGCCCCGCATAAATCAACGCCCCCACCGGCGTAGCACTCGTATTCTCGATCACGATCCATCCGAAACCGGCTGAAGGCGGGATGGGAATGGTGCGACCTGCCGTATAGGACGCAGTCGGGACCACCGGGATGGCGCCATTGAACGGGGGGGAGGCCGTCGTTGGAAGCGGCGTGGTGGGCGGAGCCGCAAAGAAATCCACCTGAGAGCCGTCGGCGTTGGTTACGGTAATGCGCTTGCCGCCGAGGTCCGCCGCGCCGGTCAGCGTCACGTCGATCTCCTGCGGGCTGGAAAACTGCACGGCCGCAACGCTTACCGCCGCGATGCCCACCGTTGTGGCGCTTGTGAATCCCGTGCCGCGGATGGTTACCACGGCGCCGGCGCTCAGGTTCGACACTGGGCTGACATCCGAAACCGAGAGCGCGCCGCCAATGGTGACGGCGCCGGGCGTCACGGCTACGTCATTCGCCGTATCTCCGCCTTCCCATGGCGATCCGCTAGGGTCCGGCGTGAGGATGGCTTGTGCGCCGGCTGCCGCCGTGGACAGCGTTGGAACGGTAATGACGGCCAAAGGCATGCCCGCGGCCGAGCCCATGGTTGCCGAGGGCGAGTAAAAGTGAAGATCCACCGTGCTGCCGTTGATAGTGGCATAGCCGCCGGCGTCTCCGACCGCGCTGAACGTCGCGACTGCCGTGACCGGACCGAACACCCTCGGGTCCAGGTTGAGCGCCACTTCCCCGCTGGAGATGGCCGCCGGCTGCGCCAGTGAGATCTGGATCTGCGCCGTGGCTCCGGGCGGGATGGTTTCGCTCGAAACGATGACGTTGAGGCTGGCCGCTTGAACGCCGGACAGAAGACACAGCAGGCTCAGCGCGCGTGGCGGAATGCCCCAGCGATTGTGCCGTAACGTCTCAGTGGCCCCCGCCACGGTCCTGAAATTAACTGCCATAATCTCTAAGCCAGCAGGCCGCCGAGTCTATGACAACAGCAGTTCCAGGTCTTCTCTACGCAAATCGCGAATCAAGCTGTTGTCTTCGCCGATGATGGCGGCGGCCAGATCGCGTTTGGACTTCTGCAATTCGAGGACCTTTTCCTCGACGGTGTCACGCGCGATCAGGCGGTAGGCGAAAACGTGCTTGGTCTGCCCGATGCGATGGGCGCGGTCCACGGCCTGGGCTTCGACCGCCGGATTCCACCAGGGGTCCAGAAGGAAAACGTACTCGGCGGCAGTGAGGTTCAAGCCCAGGCCGCCGGCCTTCAGGCTGATCAGGAAAAGCTGGCAGCCCGGGTCGTTCTGAAAGCGCTCCACGCAATGTTGCCGGTCGCGGGTGGCGCCGTCGAGATACTCGTAAACCGTGCCGTTCTTGTCCAGGCGGTCGCGCACAATCGCCAGCAGGCTGGTGAACTGCGAAAACACCAGCGCCTTGTGGCCTTCGTCCAGGACCTCGCGCAATTGTTCCAGAAGCACATCCAGCTTGGCGCTGGGATCGGCGAGCCGTTTCGGATCGAGCAGCCCCGGATGGCAGGCGGCCTGGCGCAGGCGCAGGAGCGCCTCCAGCACCTGGATCTTGGACTTCGCCAGCCCATCTACCTCGATGCGCTGGAGCAGCGAGTTGCGGTAGTGCTGGCGCAGCTCGCCGTAGAGCTTTCTCTGGGCGGGCTCCATTTCGCAGAAGATGGTCTGTTCAGTCTTGAGCGGAAGCTCGCGGGCCACCTGTTCCTTGGTGCGGCGGAGGATGAACGGCCGCAGGGCATGCGCCAGAAGCCGGCGGGTATCCTCGTCGGGTTTGCGGGCGCCGCCGCCCGCCAGCTTAAACACGCTGGCCGCGCCGAGCATGCCGGGGTTCAGGAATTCGAAGAGGCTCCAGAGCTCGCCCAGGTGATTCTCGATGGGCGTGCCGCTGAGCGCCAGGCGGTGCCCTCCGCGCAGCAGCCGCGCGGCCTTGGCCGATTCGGCGCTGGCGTTCTTGATGGCCTGGGCCTCGTCGAGCACGATGTAGTCGAACTCGACGTCCTTGAGCCGCAAGGCGTCGCGGCGCAGGGTGCCGTAGGTGGTCAGGATGGCGTCATAAGCCGCGAAGCCATTGCCGGTGGAGCGCGCCAAGCCGGTGTAATCGAGCATGCGCAGTTGCGGGGTGAAGCGCGCGGCCTCCTGCATCCAGTTAAAGATAAGCGACTTGGGAACCACCACCAGCGACGGCCCGAGCGCTTCGCCGGCGGCGCGCAGCTCGCGGCGCGTGTCGAGCAGGGCCAGAACTTGGGGCGTCTTGCCCACACCCATGTCGTCGGCCAGGCAGCCTCCAAAGGAGAAGCGGCGCAGGAAATGCATCCAGCCCAGGCCATCGCGCTGGTAATCGCGCAATTGGCCCACGAAGCCGGCGGGTTGCGCGGCAGCCTCGATGCCCTGAAAGGCGCGCATCTCCTCGCGAACCCGAGCGAACGTCTCGTCGTAGCGGGCTTCGGGCTGGGAGGCCAGCAAGGCATCGAGCAGCCCGGCCTGGCTCCGCCGGAAGCGGACGTGGTTCGTATCGGGGGTTCCCAACGCGGCCAGCACGCCGAACCGGCGCAGCCATTCTTCCGGCAGCACGCCGTAGGTTCCGTCGCCCAGCCGGACCATGCTCTCGCCGCGGCGCAGGGCCGCCAGCAACTCGGGCAATTGCGCCGTGCTTTCCCCGTACTCCACCTGCCCGTGCAGCTCGAACCAATCGACGCCGCTCGATACCTCAATGTGGAAGGCGCCCGGACGCCGGAAGACCTTGCCCTCGGCCTCGATGTGCCAGCCCTGCTCCACCAGCGCGCGGACGATGCGCGGCAACTTGGTGGGAGCGATTTCCCAAGCCGCCTGCGCAAGCTTGAGGCCCAGCTCGCCGAGCAACCCGGCGGCGGCTTTTTCCACCTGGGCGTCCCGGCGGAGAAAACGGCGGGCGTCCGCGTCATAGAATCCCCTGGCCGGTTCTTGCGACGGCACAAGGCGGCCATCGTAATCGAACGACAGTTCCCCCCGCAGGCGGCCTGCGCCGTACGTGGTGGGCGCGGCGGCGCCGATTCGCAGGCAAGGCCGGGGCTGGAGCGCCATCTCCTCGAAGCGCAGCTCCTCGGGCACTTCCAACGGGGGCGCCGTGGGTGAGGTGAGCAGCGCGGCCAGCAACTCCTCCCGGTCCTTCTCCGGCGCCTGGATCGAGCCGGCTTTGCGAAGATAGGAGATCCAGTCGAACGGCGCGTCTTCCGCGAGGGGCGCCACGCGGTCCTTGGTGAACACCAGCCCGCCTGGCGTGATCAGAAGGGGCGCCGGCAGGTCCAGGCGCTCCTCTCCGCGGCGCAATACTCCGGCCACCTCCCAGTTCTTCTTGGGCCCCGGGCGCATTTCCAGCCCGAGTTGCCAAGGGCTGCCCGCATCCCACGCGAGCGGGGACAAGACGTCATTCATCTTGCCCATTTGCAGATAGCAGCGCCCGGTGCGGGCCGCCAGGGGCATCACGATGGCGGATAAGGGGTGGGGAACTTTACAGGCGGCCGGAAGGGCCTCGTAGGAATCCGTGTAACCGTAACCCCACGGGCCGTAATACTCCTTCACCCCGGCCAGGGCCGCAAGGATTTCGCGGTCCTCCGGCAGTGGCAACTGCGCCACCTGGCGGCGCTTCAAGCTGAGCGCGCTGTGCCGCGCCCAAGCGCCGTCCGCTTTGGGAGTAACCTGTCCCAGCGAGAGCACCAGGCAGCCCGCGGAGATGCTGTTGGCGACGTCCACGATATAGAGGATCCGGCGCTTGGCCGGCCACTCACTGCCGGACCAGCCGGTCTCCGCGCCAGGTTGGGAGATCTCGGCGATTTGCCGCTGCCAGGCGGGCACCTTCGGCGCCGGCGGCGGCTTGGGTATCGCCGCAATCACAGGGGGCCTGTGGAGACCCCGCTCATACTCTTCGTAATCCGGCTCCTCATCCAGATCCGGGTCGTAGTCGCCATCGTTGAGGATTAGATCCGCGGCTGCTGCGGCGGCGGAGAGAAGGCCCTGCGCGTCGGCGGCAAGGATGGTGGCCCACAGATGTTTGCAGGGACCGGCCGAATCGTAATACTCACAGTCGCAATAGGCCGAGAGTTGGTCGTCCTCCCAATCCAGGCTCACGTCGTAGGTGCGCGAACCGCGGACCGTCGCCTCCACTTCCGAGGCGTCGCCGCGCACGATGCGAACGCGGCCCTTGAAGTAGTAGGCTTGTCCACGCGACCGGACCCCCGCCTCGAAATCGCCGGACAATCTGGATGACAGCGACAATTCCATGTGTGCGTTGTTTTCCGTTTCCTGAGGGGAGGTCTACCAACCATTTTAGACCTATGGGACTTATCTTTGCAGCGGATCTTCGATCCAGGGCGGCGTCGCTTCGATGAGGCGTCCCAGCTCCGGTTCGACCTCTTCCATTTTGCGCTTCATCTCCCAGGCGATTTCGCGATAGCTGAAGTGGCCTTTGACGCCGCTGCGCAATTTGGAGATGTATTCCGCCTCGGCGAAATCCATCTTGAACAGAAACCGAGAGCGCGCGCCGAAGGGCAGCAGGTAGTGGGCGGCGGGGGCGGGCAGGGTGTGCATGACGTCGAACGCGCGGCGCATGGCCGGCTCATAAACGCCGCCGGCGCCGGCTTCCGCCACCAGCGCGGGCATGTCGTAACCCAAGGCGCCGGAGTATTCCTGACGGAATTTCTGACACCGCCGGTGACGGTGCAGATCGCGATAGGCGCCCACGTCGACGACCAGGTCGTAGCAGTAAAGGCCGCCGCGGAATTCGCCCAGAATTTCGTCACGCCGGGTGCGTGAGGCGAGCGCCACGTCGAAAACCTCGGCGCGCTGACGGCCGCTCCAGGCGCAGGCGATCTCGTAAAGCTCGCGGAAAGGCCGGTCGGTGACAGGGTAGAGCAGAGTCGCGGCGATATCCGCCGGGACGCGATCGGGCCGCAGCAAGTCCACGCGCTCCGCCGGCGCGCCTTTCGCGGCAGGCAGGTTCTGCTGCGCCCAGAGCTTGAGGTCGCGCCGCGAGCGGGCGGCGTGTTCGTCCGGATCGGCGTGACTAGCCAGGGTGGGCGCAAGCGGTTCGACCGTCGCCGCGGCGTCCCAGATGCAATCCGGGTCGGCGGCGCAAGCCTGCGCGATCTCGTCTCCTAATTCACGCAATTCGGCGTATTCCGAGGCCTTAAGCCGGCGGATCTGCTTTTCCAACGTCCTTATGCTGGCCACCTGCCCGACGTTGGTGGGCACGCCCCAGAAGAGCAGGTAGCGCGCTACGTCGAAGGCGCGCGCCGCCAGGTTGCGCTGGTAGGCGTCGGGCTTCATGCCGTCGGGGCGGGGAAGACGCTCCGACAGGCGCGCAAAGGCCAATTCCTTGACTTTGCCGTAGGCTTCGAGCAGCGCCTCGCCCGCGGCGCGATAGGCCGCGGCGCCGTCCGCGTCGAGTTCGGGCGGCGTGACGAATCCGGAGCGCGAGAAATCCTGGTAGCGCGAAGATTTCGCCTGGCCATCCCACAATGGCTCCTCCTCGATCTCCGTGGCAGCCAGCTCAGAGATGCCTTCGAAGCACATCACGGCATGGCCCAGGTCGGCGATGGAAGCGTGCCCATACTGGAAGTAGAAGCTCTCCAGGAACTTCCGCGAATCGTGGCGGCGCACCCATTCGAGCGACTCCCTTATGGAATCCGGCGACCGGCTATAGCGCGCCAGGGCGTAGGCGCTCTTTTCGGGCGGCATGGGGGCGAGAGTGATGACGCGTTTCACAGGGGCCAAGAGGTTATCATAGCGGGGTGCGCATACGAATCCAACGTAGGCGCCGGCTCTGGGTGCGCGACATAGAAATGGGGGAACCTCGAAGTACATGCTCGCGGAACAAATCTGAGCGTACCCTGTACTTGAGGTGAACTGGCCCGTAGTGGGGCGGGCTCCAAATACGCGTTAACCTAAGCGCACGCGGGTAAAGGGCGATTAAACGATCACCGGCCACAAGCCGACTTCCCGTTCCCTATTTCCGTGACGAGCGTATTGGGAGCGATCCCTCGCAGCCGCGCACCGCATCGGCCACAGATTACGAAAGGCACAGAGACAGTGTGGTCTCTATTTCGCCAGCACCGGAACGCTCGTGATCGCCTGCCCCGGCGTCGCCCGTATCCCGACCGCGCTAATCTGTCCGCCCGTGGGAGTGTCCAGCTCCAGCGTCCCAAAATGTCCGCTTACCGACGGATAGTTTGTCGCCAGCATGAATGACGTGTGCGCGTGCGGCGCAAGCTGGATCGCCGGAACCGTCCCCAGACTCGCCCCGGTATCGTCCCGCAGAACAACCGGTATGCTCACCGTCTGGTTCGTCAGGTTTGCCACCGCAATCCCCGTCGCGTATCCGTTGGTGTAGTTAAACGGCAGAATAAACGTGCTCGGGTTTCGCGTCTCCACCGTCACCGCCGCCTCCTGCACATTCGCCGATGCCGCGTCGTCATACACCTCGGAGCCGCCAACGTTTCCGCCCGTCACCGTCAGTTGCGCCCACCCTTCCGCGGTGGTTGTGTTGGCGGACCCGCCCGTCTGCATCACCAACTGCGCCCCCGGCCCTATCGACTGGCTCACCACCGAGGTCTGCGTTGCCGTCGTCGATCCGCTCACCGGATACACCAGCGGCAGTTGCAGCGGATCGCCGTTGTCGTCGAAGAAGTTCAGCGTCACCTGCGCCGCCGTCGTGCTTGTGTTCGCCAGGGTGATGGTGATGTTCCAGAGCCCTCCTGAAACCAGTTGCGCCAGGGTTCCGTTCGAAACATCGCCGGCCCCGAACACCGGCAGCGTGGTCAGCGCGCCGTCCGGCGCGGCGCGAATCCCCAGCGCGCTGATCTGCCCGCCCGCCGGCGTATCGAGTTCCATCGTGCCGAACGAATTCGCCACAGCCGGATAATTCCCCGCTAGCATGAAGGCAGTGTGCGCGTGAGGCCCGAGCGAAATGGCCGCCGCGGCGCCCAGGCTCTTGCCCGTCGCATCGCGCAGCGTTACTGGAACGCTCACCGCCTGGTTGGTCAGATTCGCCACAGCGACGCCGGTCTGGTATCCGCCGGTGTAATTGAAGGGCAGGAAGAACGCCGTCGGGTTGCGCGTCTCCACCGGCGATACCGCTTCCTGCGTCCCGATAGGCGTGGATTCCGAAAATACCGCCGACCCGCCGACCGTCCCGTTCGCCAGAACCTGCGCCCAGCCTTGCACGTTGGTTTGGCTGACGGTTCCCACCGTCTGCACCACCAACTGCGCTCCCGCGCCGATCACCCTATCCAGCGTCGAAGCGAGCAGCGGCGCTGAGGAGCTATACGAAGACGTTTGCGGAAGAGCGAGCGGTAAGAGCAGCGGCGCGCCGCTATCGCCAATGAAGTTGAGGAGAACCTCTTCCGGCGCCGATCCGGTGTTCACCAGCGTGATCGTAGTGTTGAACAGCCCCGCCGAAGCCACCTGCGCCATGGAACCAGCCGCTACCAACCCCTTCACCGTCGCGCCGGCCTCCTCCAGAGTGAACGGGAGCCCGGCTATGGTGAGGCTCCCGGTTTGTGCGCCCCCGGTGTTCGCCGTGACCTGGTAGGTCACCGTGCCGTCGCCCGTCCCGGAGGCGAAGCCGACGATGGTGACCCAACTCAGCGGATTGGAAACAGTCCATGAGCAACCGCTCGCGGCGGTAACGCTGACGAACCCGGTTCCCCCCGCCACCGGAAAGGCTTGGCCGCCGGCGCTGAGAGCGTAGGTACAAGCGGCCACTGTGGTCGACGCATCGGCTGAGGCCTTCGGTGCCTGTATGTTCCCGGCGAGATCCGTGGCGATGCTGTAGAACCCGTAGGTGTGGCCCGTTTGGCCGGAGTAACTGGCGGTGGTTGCAGTCGTCTGACTCAGCCACGCGGTGAACGGCCCGGAGTTGTCCGATACGTAGATACTGTAGAAGGCGATGCCCGACGCAACATCGCTGCCCGACCATGACACCGGAAACATCGCCGTCGCCTCCATCGCGGGCAGCGTCGCGACCGCGCTGACCGGAGGCGTCACGTCAATGGTGTTCAGCCAAGTGGGAGTGCCGATGGGCGCATTGGCGTCGAAAACGACCGTAGCGCGATTGGCGATCTGGGTCCCCGTAGTCAGATTGCTCTTAGGTTTGACCGTGAAAGTCACGCTGCCCTGGCCTTCGACGCCGTTGACGTCCGGAGGCAGAAAGCCAACCGTCGGATCGCTGGGCGGCAACCCTGTCCTTGGATCAATCGAGGTGAATGTCCATCTCAGCAGGCCGGTATCCGGATTTACGCCTCCCTGAATGCGCACCGACAGGCTCGAATTGATACTGAACGTCGTGTTGTAGTCGCTGGTGTTCAGGGGCAAAGTAATAATATTTTTTCCGAAGGCAAACGTTCCCAGTTTTACGGTCGTCAGATCGACCTTCGTCGGGTCGAGCTGATCGGTGATCACGACCTGGGCCGCGGGCAAGCTGGCAGCCGGCTGGTTTTCGAAGAAGACGCCGTACGGAAACGGACTGGTCGTGCGAATGTAAGCGCTAGCGGTGCCGTCGCCCACTGGGCCGGTTTTTGCGTTCGGGTCGATGGAGCCACCGGAACTGGAACAGCTCGCCCCGTCGCTGCTGCCGCCTTCGTCGTCGGACTCGTCGCCGGAACAGCTTGCGCCACCGCCCAGGCAGCTAACCGGAGGTGGTGGGCCACTGCAAGCCGCTCCCTCCGCGGCTGCCTGCGCAACGGACGTCAGTTCGCCGGGGGTCTCGCGCCTTCCTGCCGAGTTTCGACCCAGGATCGCCCGCGAGGCGAGGTTCGCGGCCACAATGGTCCTCAGCATAGCTTTGGCGGACATGCCGGCTTCTCCCGCGCCGGAACTGCTTCCCCTCACGCCGTAACCCAGAATCGTACGCGATGCCAGGTTCGCAGTTACATTCGCGGGGCTGCACTGATTGGAGACGCCGTGCCCCTGGAGAAGGTCTATACCGGCCTGATCCGCGATCTGCATCCATGAATACGGCGACCCCACGTTGCCGGAAGCCACCTCCGCACTCAGAATGCCTTGTAACAGAGTTGCCAATTCGCTGGTCACGTGCGAGCCGGCGTTCAAATCGGTAACGCCGTAAGCGGAGAAGTAACTGACCACTCCGGGAACCAGGGCCGCAGCCACCACGCCGAAGCAATTGCCGATGCCCGGGTCGCTGGCGCTCAATACGCACGACTGAACTACCGAACTCGGAGACGACGACGCGGCGCGTAGCGAAGCGTTCGTGTTGGATATGGAATCGAACCATCCCGGCTCCGTGTAGTCTTCGAAGAGGAGGCCTGTCGAGTTCGCGGGGGAAGTAATGGCGATGGGAAGAGAGTAGCTCGAACCCGCCGGCAGTATGGGAATCAGCAGTGGTATATAGGTCGAAGACCCGAGCGTATAGCCGATGGGCAGCGAGGAGAGCGCTGCGCAGTTCGCGTCGTTGGCGGATAAGACGCCGGAGGTGGAATATGTCAGCGACGAGGGTAGCACGATCCAGACCACGGCCATGTATGCATCCACGGTTCCGGAGTTGCCGTAGGTGATTTGCAGGGTGGACGGCACCCCCGTGCGAATGGCCGGCCGGCTGATGACTCCGCTCCATAGGACGGGTTGCCCCGGCTGGCTGGTTGAACCCACGGTCACCGTGAAGGCTCCAGCGTCCTGAATAGCGGCCCCGCCGGGATTGGTGATGACTACGCTATAGGCTCCAGTGGCCGCTCCGCTCAACGGAAACGTGCAGTTGATGTTCGTACCCGACGCGTTGACTACGGCCGCGGAGGCCGCGATGGTGATCCCACCGTTGACCAACGCGCAGGCCGCACCCGATTGAAAGCCCGCGCCGGTGATGGTAACGGTCGCGTCTCCCACATTCGTTCCGCTGGCCGGGCCGACAGAGCCGATCACACCCGTGCCCAGGATCGAAAAGAAAATATCGCCGCCATCATATACCGGATCGCCGTTGGCGAAGAGCGGCTGGAAGGCGTTCGCCGTAACCGGGAAATTGCGGGAGGTGGCATCTCCGGTTATGAAGACGTTGTTTTGGGCATCGAATCCGAAAGCTTGCACGAAGTCGCTGAGCGAGCCGCCTATGTATGTGGAGTAAGGCGTTTGCGTTCCGTCGCTGCTGAACTCCGTAAGGTTGCCGTTGGCAGTCCCATTCTGCGTGCTCTGGTAGGTGACCGCCGAGATCGGGAAGTTGGAGCCGCCCTGAGTCAAGCCGCCAACCCAAGGATTGCCTTGGTTATCGATAGCCAGCCACGAGGGAAAAGTGTATCCCAGGTTGCCGCCGAGATAGCTGCTCCACAGCTTCTCGGTTCCATCCGAGCTCAACTTCGCGACAAATCCCACATAGGTGTTGGAACCTGGGTACGATCCCTGGACCACGCCGCCGGTGGTTGGGAAGCTCGCCGACGCCGTGGCTCCGGCGACATACAAACTCCCGGATGACGGATCGAGCGCTACTGCGTGCGCGTATTCCGAGCAGGCGCCGACCTGCGCCCCACTCTTCTGCCCGCTCAAGTAGGAGGCGTACATCAGCGTCTGGAGGTTCGAGCTCAGATGGGCGAGATACGCAGCGGAATTGAGGTTGGCGCCGCTACCAATGCAGCTCGCGCTCAACGCCGGAAGAGTCGGCTGCAAGGCTTTGGCGGTGGTGGGCAGGTTGTTGGTGTACGTCTGCCCGGCGATCCACGGGTTTCCGGAGCTATCCAAAGCCATGCTAAGGGCCAAGTTCCCGGTCGCGACGAAATTGGCTGCGGGAGTCGCGGCGCCGTAGTATGTCGACGCCACCAGTTGGGCCGGCCCGGTTTGCGCCGGGTTGAGAGCAGCGACGAACGCCGCTTGCCCGGAGTTAATCTGTGTCAGATAGGATCCCGTCGTGGTGGGCAATCCGGGACCGGCGGAGCCGCCGAAATACAGATTCCCCCGGTAAAGCGCAATTCCGCCTTCCACCGCCGCGGTGGCTCCGCCCGCTCCGCCGAAGAATGTCGAGTAGAGCAGCGCCGAACCATCGGGGCTGATCTCCGACACCACCAGACTGGTGGCCGCCCCAGTAGGATACTTTCCCTCATACGCGCCGGCTGTTACCGGATAGTCGGTGGACATTGAAGTGCCGGTGACATAAGCGTTTCCGGCCGCATCCAGCACGATGGCGCCGGATTTCTCGCCGGTGCTCCCGCCCAGGAAGGTGGAATAGAGCAGCGACCCGGAGGGACTCATCTTGGTAAGAACCATGTTGTCTATAAGAACGCCGGCGTTCTGCAGCGCTCTCTCCGGCTGATAGGCGTTACTGCTCACGGGATAGTCCGTCGACCCGGACCATCCTAAGATGTAGGCGTTGCCATTGGCGCCGACCGCGATGGCGGTGGATTCATCGTCATGCGGCCCGCCCAAATAAGTGGAATACAAGAGGTTCAGCGTCGGGTCGATCACCAGCGTCCGGCTCGCGTTGTATCGGCCGAATTGGAACCCGACGGTATTGCCAGCCAGGCTGACAAACCTTCCTTTCACCGCTCGCTTCCCCGAGTCCAGGTTCTGGTAAAGCAGGGGACGGTGCAACACGGCCTCAGAGCCCTCGCCAACTTGCAGCGCGCCGTTCGCGACGATCCGCACGGGTTGGCCGTCTTCCACCCGCATCCGGATCGAGCGCGGGTTGGCACCCGGTGCCACCACAAAATCGTACTCGAGGGCGCCTTGATTCGCGTAGAAGAGCAAGTCGATGCCCGGGTAGATGTTCTTGTAGCGCAGCCGGGCGTAAGTTGCCAGTCCCCGTACCCAGCGCTTGGGGTTGTTGCCCCGGAAGAAGTTCATTTTGCCCGGCAGTGGGTCAAGTGGCTCGATCCTCGCCTGTGGACTGGCACCGGCCAGGGAGACGCGTTGCTCCGTAACCGAGATACACCTGGAATCGGACAACTTGGACGGACCCGCAACTCCGCCGCGCGCCGCCATTGGTTTCCCGTAACCCGCGCCGCCTTCAGGCCTGGCTCCGAACAGGCGCAATACGAAACTGTCGCGGCTGAATGAGGCTTCGAATCCCGCTCCCTTCGCCTGCCAGAGAACATCCTCCGGTGCCTGTCCTAGATTCTCGACAAAGCCAGTGGGCCGGACGCGCTGCTGGCCGGTCACCGCGCGGGAAAGCGGGTGCGAAGCGCCACTTGCCGACTGGGCTAACACGACCGGCACCGTCGCCACTGTAGTCAGCACAAAGAACGTCGAGACGAAGAAACGATGCACAGGAATACCCCCGAAGAAAAGTCGACTTGCAACCGGGTCCAAATGGGATTTCCCCCTTGGACACGAAATGGCATCTAGTATACACTCATGCGCCAAGTCACGTTCTGGGCCACTGTGATCTTTGTCACGGTGATCTTGCGCCGCCCCGTCGCCGCAATGCTCCGCGCGCGCCGCTCGGGGCTCAGGCGGAGCTTCTTCTTGGCGGTCTTCGCGGGCACCGGAGTCGCAGCGGCCTTGGCTTTCCGCACGTGCCACCCGGCGTTTCCTCTGCGCGGCGGCCATGCGCCAGCGCGCGGCCGTGAATACGGTGCGCTTGGGCGCTTCGTGGCGCGCGGACGCGACCGTCCTTTCGAAGCCCGGCGGCCCCGCAATGAAAACCCGGACGCCGCCCTCGGGCGGGTCCGCGGCGATCCAGGCTTCGTGAGGCCACGCGAGGCGCTTCCCGGCGGCTTCAACGGCCGGCTCGATGCGCTCCCGCATGGCGGAGATTCCCTCGCAGTTCAAGACGGTCAGGGGCATGGAGTGCGGGTGCCTAGCACCCACAATGGCGTACCGGGAGCCTGACAGGGTTCGGTAACGGATTGGGGTCGGCGGCGCCGGAAGATGGGTATGCGTGGTACGCGGGAACTTGAGGGCGGTTCAGTCTGACGCGTCTTTCCCCCAACTACTACGGAACATCGCGCGCGAAATCCGCGTAGCAGAGTCGGAGATATGCCACGCGAACGGCACGCAGTCATGACCCGCCTTCTCGAATGGTGGCGCCAGGCCGATCCCGCACCGCCTGCCTTTCTGCCCTCCTATCCCGCGCGCGAGCAGGCCCGCCGCGAAGCGCACCTCGACAATTATCTCGGAGCTGTCGAAGCCGAACTGCGCGCCGCGCCAAGGAACTGGCGGGAACAGGCTGCGGCGGAAGAGCGCCTCAGCACCGCGTTCCGCCTCTTCGCTCGTGAAGCGCTCGATTTCGAGGACCGCCATCTCGATCTGTTGCTGGCTGGCGGCTTCACCGAAACCGGCAGGGAATTTGCACGCGCCGCCCGGCTCTTCGATCCGTCCATGGGCACCGGCGACATCCTCCAGGCCAGCCGCAACGTATGGACGACGAACGGCCTCCAGATTATGTTGGGTTTGCCGGCGCGGCTGACTCCCGCGATCTTTGGGTACAGCATGCTCTACCCCTGTACCGACAATTACCTCGACCACCCAGGCGTCGCGAAAGCCGCTAAGCACACATTCAACCGGCGTTTCGGGGCTCGCTTGGCGGGAGGGCGGCTTGCGCCCGCAGGGCGGCATGAGGAGCAGGCCTGGGCTTTGGTTGGCCTGATCGAAAGCCAGTACCGCCGGGCCGAACACCCCGAGGTATTCGCCAGCCTGTGCGCCATCCATCGCGC